>ERZ808037.17-NODE-17-length-176710-cov-9.533790_pt1 | contig 176710 bp, 131 predicted proteins | sample MGYA00380190_ERZ808037 | MGnify/ENA primary metagenome ERZ808037 (study PRJEB31490, sample SAMN06133399) | mouse gut metagenome | isolation source: J9 | host: mice | place: China: Chengdu | collected 2015-05 ...
AAAGCGAGTGCAAAGTTACGGCAAGAATTCGCGTTCTCCAAATATTTTTTGCCATTTAACACTATTTTAACACCCGACCCCGCCGCTTTTTCATACGATTTATAAGTCTTATAAGATTTATAAGTCTTATAAATACTATGCAAATCAGCGCATTACCTACTGGGGCGTTTGGGTTTGCCGAGGGTGTTGCCAAGTGTGTCGATGCTGAGCACCGTTCGGTTCTGAAAAGATTCCGGCGCCTCTATTCTCGTGCAGTATTTAACCGAGGAATCCGGCATGACAATCCGGGCCGTGTTCCAGACCTCGAAGACATAACTGTCGGCGTCGCCTATGGTCCGGCGCTTTATTTCGCGGAGAAAGGGACCGCTCCAGCCTGCGTTATCCTTAAATTCCCCGGCCCTGAGGCGGAGCAGTCCTTTATAATTGTAATCGAGGACAAGCATTGGATACAGGTCCAGCGCCCCCGCATTGCCCCCTACCCTCGGCCAGTCCCCTACGGGCACATTGCTCCACGCCTCGGGCACGAGACAAACATAGCAATTGTTCGGCAGGTAATGCACGCCGAGATGCAGGGCATAGAAAGGCGTGGCGAAATAGGCCGGTTCCGTCATCCCGAGGCTCCAGACAGGAGCCGCGCCATGGTCGCAATCGAAACTGAACACTATATTGGAGCTATGGGTAAACGGAGGCGAGACGGCGGAGATGATTCGGCTGTCCACAACGGCCGATTCCCGCTGGGCATTCACTATACCCGCGCCCCACGAGGCATATGCCGGACAGAAAAGAACGGCGGCAAGCGCAACCCATCCTCGGCACTTTCCACGACGGGCAATCAAATCATCGACACAGGACAGAATTATAAGAAGCAAGAACACATCGCCTCCCCACGCCGAGCGCGGAATATACTCCCTGACAGCACAGGCCATCGCAAAAATGACAAGTACGGGTCCCCACATCGGCAAAAGCCACAGCCGCCGCGACTTCCACTCGCTCCGAGAAGAGAGCCTGCGGTCAAGCCACATCAGCACGGAAGCAAGCGCAACAGGCACTACGATTCTGAAAAGCACCGGAAGCGTGAAGCGGACCCATACAAATACCGACCCCTCATGCTCGACAATCTGCTGGCTCACACGGTAGGTCGACCCCAGGAACATAATCATACATATTCCCGCCGCAAAAATCATCATGAGCACAATCTGCCGCCATGAAATCCTCCGGCGTATGACGCAGTCGGCCGCTATCCATGCTATCAGATCGGCCGAAAATGCCTCGTGCACGGGCGCGATACATACAGCATAAGCCATCATGGCGCACGTACCGGCCGTGCCGTAGCGGTCGATGCCGCGGTAGAGCCACACGAAAAGCAGCATGAGCGCGGCAGGAAACGGATAGTTGAAAATGAAGGCGCCGGACTGCATATGGTCGTTCCACGGCAAAAGCAGCCAGAAGGCAAGAACGGCCAGCATGAGCCGCCCCGCGCCGAAGCGCCTCTGCCGGGGATAGGCAAGGACGAGAATCCCGAAAAACATGGCAAGAATCACCCCTGCGGTAAGCAATGATTCAAGCCATGGCGGCGTCATCCGCACGACGATGTACACGATATTCGACAGCCGTCCACTGAAGTTCAGGAGGTTATAGACCACGGTATGCGGAAGGTCGCGGAAATCCGTAAGTTCGTGGGCATTCTTGGACCAGTCGTCTGGAAGTTCCCCCGAGCTTATTTCCTCGGGGATGGCAAGGCGATACATCATGTCGTCGCCAAACTCGGGGCAATACATCCTCCAGCCGGCGACAACAGCCACCGTCGTGAGCAGAATCACGGCGCCCGCTGCCTTCCTCACGAGGCGCAAGACTCTGTTTCTGTCATTCAGCATCTTCTTCATTGCAAAAATCAACCCTGACAATTTCCCTGTTGCCGAAAGAAGCAGGCAGGGGTTCCACTATGACAAAATACCTCAGGACCGAGTCGGCATCAATAAACGGAACAGACTCGACGTACGGCTCCGTCCTGTCCGCGCTGACTCCGAGAACGCTGCCCTTGAGCTTCCCCAGCAAGGGCGCCGCAGGATTATTCCCCGGACGATATTCGCCTCCGGTGAGGCTCAGACATCCTTCATACGGACGGTCGAGGATATAGAACGGCGCTTCGCCGCGTGCTCCGGCATTCCCCGGAATTCTGGGAAGACTGTCAATCGGAACGCCACGGAATTTCTCAGGCAGCACAAGCACGCCTACATCCCGTCCGCGCGTAAAGTAATTCGCTATTGTATAGTTGTTGTACTTGTTTCTCTCGTCCACCGGGACATTCAGCCCCATAAGATAGAAAGGCAGGTCGCGGCTGTATACACGGTCGACATATACCGGTCCGAACCCGCGGCCTCCCCGCGGCTCAAGGGCCCGGTAGAGCGCATAGGTCCCCTCCGTCGAGCGGTATTGCCATACGCAGAGAGAAGAGAGCCAGAAGGCATACCCGCCCGCAAGGGCGGCAAACACAGCTGCCGGAGCCACCCCGACCCTCGGGAGAGCCTTTGCCTCCGACACAAGTCCCGTTAAAGCAAGGCAGACGAACAGGTCAAGGCCCCAGGCCGCACGCTCGTAAGTGCGCAGGACTATACACACGGCAATCCCGCAGAGTATTGCCCCGGCACAGGGGAAAAACACTTGCACAAAGCGTCTTCTCTCGCTTCCGCGCCTGAGGAGGGCGACAGTCCCGATAAGAAAAAGGCTCAGAAGCGCGATACTCATGCCCTTGAGAAAATGGAACAAGCCGGCCCTCAGGCTGCCGAGGATAACGCTTGCCGAGAAAACATAGCCTTCCAGACGCGTGGAGCTGCCTATGGCGCTCATTCCGAGCACAACCGAAACCATTATAGCCTCCAGTAGAAGCGGATACCACGAGCGCCTCCCGCGAAGCAGCCAGTCCAGAAAGACATACGCCCCGAGCGGGACGGTGAAGGCCTCGTGAAGCCACGCCACAGGCACCGTCAGCAGCGCGAGCCCGACTTTTCCCCGCAGCGACAGCCCTTCCGCCCGTCGGTAGAAATACAGCCACAGAAGAACGGCCACAGAAGGCAGAGGGTAATTGAAGACGAAATCGGACGACTGCATGAAATCATCCCACGGGAACAGCACCCAGAAAAGGAGTGTAACCAGCGTGACAAGCCATGGATTACGCCGTCTTTCGGCGGGAATGCCCAGAAACAGAAGCCCGAGGTACATACCTGCACAGAGGAGGCCGCAGATGAATTTCACGACCGCCACCGGAAGCAGCTGAACCACGATATAGAGAAGATTCGACAGTCGGGCGTTGCTCATCATCGCGTGGCCCGAAATTCCGGTCCACAACTCGCTTAACGAGCCGTACTCAGCGCCCAGATCTCCCCAGAAACCGTTGTCGGAATAAACCCCGGCGAAAGGGGCCAGAGAGTACGGAAGGTCGTCCGCGCACCAGGGGCAGAGCATCTGCCACACTATGCACCCCGCAAGTGTCAGCGCTACAACGGTGTAAAAATATACACTCGGAAATGATTCGGTGAATTTCTTCATGGCCGGGCTCTCAAATGGGTTTAGGGTACCGGTTGCCGAGAGTGTCGACGGCCGCTATGCGCCGGTTTCTGAAGGATAGCGGAAGCTGATATATGGTCAGGAAGTACCTGACAGTCGAATCCTGGGCCACGAAGGGCACAGTCGAGACCATAGGCTCGGCCTCGTCGGCCGGAATGCCGAAAATCCGTTGCTTCAGTCCCGCCATCGCGGGCGCCAAAGGGTTATGACCCTCCAGATATTCCGCTCCCTTCAGCCGGACGCGGCCCGTGTAGGGATAATCCGACACGAGATATGGAGGCTCGCCGCGGAAGACCGCCGTGCCCGGAAGCGCCGGGAGGCTGTCCACAGGAATGTCCCGGTATCTCTCGGGCAGGACGAGTATGCCGGGCGCATACGAAGCGGAGAAATACGCCGCGACGAAGAAATTGTTGCAGAAATTCTTCTCGTCGACGGGAACGGTGAAATCCATCAGGTAGAAAGGCATGTCGGCGGCATACACACGGTCGGCGTAAGCGATACCAGTTGCCTTCCCCCGCGGCGAAAGGTCACGGTACACGGCTTCTGTCCCGCATGTCGAGCGGTATTGCCATAAACAGAGCTCCGACAGCCAGAAGGCATAGGCGCCGGCAAGGATAGTAAAGAACGCTTTCCCGGCCGTCCCGATTTTTCGCGGCCAGGGAAGTTCACCGGCCAGCCGCACAAGGAGGATGCACCCGAATATCTCCACGGCCCACGCACCGCGTCCCACCGACCGCAGGAGGATGGTGCTGAACAGTCCGACGGCCATCGCTCCCGCAAAGGGAGCGTATCTCCTGAAAAACGCGCCTTTTTTCCCACGGGGGAGGAAAATCAGTAATGCGCCGAAAAGGAGCAGGCTGACGAACACCGGAGCGAAATCGCGCACAAGACGCACCTTGTTCCATACATAATACTGTATTATTTCATCCCTGGCAAAAGAAACAACCGCTACCCGGCCTCCCGTACCGAGAAAAAGGAGTTCAAAAAGCACCACCCCGGCGATGAGCGCGGCGGCCCCGAGTGGAAAGCGCGAAGCCCTGCGGTTCAGAAGCCAGTCGAAAAAAACGAAAGCGCAGAGCGCCACGGCAAAAGCCTCGTGCATCCACGCCACAGGCACCGCGCAGGCAAGAAGCACCAGCTTCCCTTTCCGGTCCATCTCCCCTGACCTGAAATAAAAATAGAGCCAGAGCAGCATAAGCACCGACGGGAGGGGATAATTGAACACATACACCGACGCCTGCATTGTGTCATCCCACGGGAACATCACCCAGAACAGAAGCGTGAGCAGGGAGATGAGCCACGGATTCCCCCGCTTCTCTTCCGGGACGGAGAAATACACCAGACCCAGATACATCATCCCGCACACAAGTCCGCAGACGAGTTTGACAAACCGGAGCGGCATCAGCTGGACGATGATATAGAGGATATTGGAGAGCCGACCGCTGGTGTACAGCAGATGACCGCTGATTCCTTCCCACAGCTGGGCGGCGGAGCTGTATGCCGGCCCCGCGGCATTCCAGAAATCCCTGTCGGTGTACTCTTCTCCGAAGGGAGCGAGGGAATACGGGATGTCGTCCGAGCACCAGGGGCACAGCATCTGCCAGAGCACGCATCCCACGGCTGTGAGCGCGACAACGGCAAAGAAGTAAGCCTTCGGGTATGACACTGCGGATTTCGGCATAAGAAGGAAAGGTTCCGGATAAACAAAAAAGGGCCGTATCTCCCGACAGGGCCCTCTAACAATCTACAATCTAATTACTAAAATCTATCTGCGGGCCTTGCGGGCCCGTTTACGATGCAAAGTTAACAAATCCTAAGCGATTACGCAAATAAAAATTCATCGGGGGCGCCGGCATATTGCCGGCGCCCCCGATTGAATTTATTGCAATCAGGCGAAGAACACGGCCATGAGCGACTTGGCGCTCATGTCGAGGAGCCCGCTGTAGATGCAGCTTACGAGGCCGAGGAAGATGATGCCTCCCACGGTAATCCAGAGACCGAGGCGCTCGGTGCATGCCGACTTGAAGGCCGGAACGACGCATTCCTCGTCACTTATATACATAGCCTTCACCACGAGCAGATAGTAGTAGAGCGACACGATAGTGTTGATCAAGGCTATCAGCACGAGCACGTATATGGCGACGGAGCCCTGATTGAGCGCGCCGGTGAAGATGAAGAACTTCGAGAAGAACCCGGCGAAAGGAGGAATGCCCGCGAGGGAGAACATGGCGAGCATCATCGCGAAGGACAGGCGCGGATTGGTCTTGTGGAGTCCGCGGTAATCGTCCATCGACACTCGGCCCGTGGCGTTCTCGATAGCGCCGATCACGCCGAAGGCCGCGAGGTTCGAGAAGATGTACACGAGTATGTAGTACATCATGGCCGCGAGGCCCATGGTGTTGTAGGCGATGACGCCGAGCATGATGTAGCCGGCCTGCGAGATTGACGAGAAGGCAAGGAAGCGCTTCATGTTGCGCTGACGGATGGCGAAGAGGTTGCCAACCGTGATGGTGAGGATAATCAGCGCGTAGAGCATCCATTCCCAGACGTCGGCATAGAGCGTGCCGAACACCTGTGCGAGCACCGTCAGGAAGGCGAAGGCCGTGGCGCCCTTGGAAATCACCGAGAGGTAGGAGGTGACGGAAGTGGGAGCGCCCTGATAGACGTCAGCAGTCCAGAGGTGGAAGGGTACGAGCGAGAGCTTGAAGCCGATGCCGGCGATAACGAAGGCCACGGCGCACACGAGCATGAAATTCATCTCCGAGGCGAGGCTGATGTAGATGTTGCCGAAGTAGAGCGAGCCCGTCAGGCCGTAGACGAAGGAGAGACCCATCAGGAAGATGGCCGACGAAAATACGGCGGTGAGGATATATTTGCCGGCGGCCTCGTGGCTCTCCGACTGGCTCTTGTTCAGTGCCGTCATGGCCGCGAGGGGGAGCGATGCGCTCTCGAGGCCGATGATGAAGAGCAGGAAATGGCGCGCGGAAATCATGAGGTACATTCCGAAGAGCGTGACAAGCAGCAACTCGTAGAATTCGCCGCGGCGCATGCGCATCTCATCGCTGTTGGCCCAGCGGATGCTCTGGAGAAGCACGATCACCACGCCGACGTTGAGAATGTTCTTGATTGCGGCAATGACGGGCGAAGTCTCGTACATGCCTGCGAAGGCTCCGACGGTGGCGTCAGTGCCGAGCATATGGGGGCAGAAGCCGGCGGCCGTGAAGAGCAGCATCAGCACCGTGGCCACGCCCGGAAGGGCCTTCTGCGTCCGCGAGGGCATGAATGTGTCGTAGAGGAACACCAGGAGGAACACCACAAGGAGTCCGATCTCCTGCTTCATAATCAGAAATTGCGAGTAATCCATTGCAATACTTGTCTATTAGTTCAGGTTGAGAACCGCGAAGATCGCAGGCTTGAACGTGAAGTTGATCAGATGGTTGAAGAAGTTGGGGAAGCAACCGATCGCGGCCACGCAGACGATGAGCGTCACCGTCGAGAGGCGTTCCCACCACGTTGCGTCAGTGAGCTTGAGATGGTGCTCGTCGTAGACGGGGCCGAACAGGAGCTTGCCGACAACACGAAGGATATACACGGCGGTAATCACAATCGAGCAGCAGGCGGCGATGGTGAACACGCGGTGGAACATGTCTGTGTGCTGGAAGGAGCCCACGAAGATGGTCATTTCCGAAACGAAACCGCTGAGGCCGGGAAGACCGAGGGATGCCATACCGGCGATTACGTAGCAGACGGAGAGATAAGGCATGATCTGCATCATGCCGCCCATCTGGGTTATTTCGCGGGTGTGCGTGCGGCCGTAGATCATACCGATGAGGGCGAAGAAGAGGGCCGTCATCAGACCGTGCGAGAGCATCTGCATGATGGCGCCCGTCATGGCCGTCTCATTGAGCATGAGGATGGCGAAGAGCACCAGGCCGCAGTGCGACACGGAGGAATAGGCGTTGATGTACTTGAGGTCGGTCTTGACGCAGGCGCAGAAGGCGCCGTAGACTACCGAGATGCCCGTCAGGATAAGGAATATCCACGAGAGCTCGTGAGCGGCCTCAGGCATGAGGTAGATGGCCACGCGGAAGCAGCCGTAGCCGCCCAGCTTCATGAGCACGCCCGCGTGGAGCATCGACACGGCCGTAGGAGCCGAGGCATGGCCGTCGGGCGACCAGGTGTGGAAGGGGAACATGGCGCCGAGCACGCCGAAGCCCACGAATGTCATCGGGAAGAGGAACATCTGCCAGCCGCGGTCGATGTGGCGTCCGGCGATTTCGAGGATGTTCCATGTGAGTTCACCGCCGTCGGGAGCCGAGTGGTAGTAGATGCCGATGAGGCCGAGCATCAGGAAGGCCGAGCCGCCCATGAGCATCAGCGTCAGCTTCATGGCCGAATAGTTCTTGTTGCCCGAGCCCCAGACGCCGATGAGCAGGTACATCGGGATGAGGGCGACCTCATAGAACATGAACATCGTGAAGAGGTCCACGGAGATGAAGAAGCCGAACACGCCCGTCGAGAGCAGGATGAGCCAGAGGAAGAAGGCCTTGGGGTCCTTGATTTCCCACGAGGCGAAGGAGCCCGCGAAGACGATGATCGACGAAAGGAAGAGCATTGCTATCGAGATGCCGTCGACACCCACGGCAAGGTGGATGTTCAACGGCTCGAACCACATCCAGCTTCCGCGGAAGAGCATGGGGTCGGCATTTCCGGCGGCGCGGAGTCCGAGATACTCGGCGAGCACCCAGGCCGAGAGGCCGAGGAGCGCTATCGAGCCCGTCACGGCTACGGCGCGGATCTGTCGGATATTCTGACAGAGGGCGACTCCCCCGAGCATCAGCAGGGGAATGACCACGAAATAAATCAGTATATTTGAAAACATCGTAATGACTTTTTATTGGTTTATTTGCACCGTTTGACCATTAGAGCACGCATACGGCAGTCACGCCCCCGAGGAGCAGCACGCCGATGAGATAATACCATACATACATCTGCACCTGGCCCGACTGGAGCGGACGGATGGCCTCCGAAGCCTTGTTTGTCACTGTGGCGAAGGAGTCCATCGTGCCGTCGATGATGTGGCGGTCGAACCATGCCAGCGGACGGCAGATGCTGTTGAAGATGATGCGGTGGGTGATGAACATGTAGAGCTCGTCCCAGTAGAAGCGGTGGTGGCACCAATCCCAGAGCCGCGGCATGGCGGCCTTCATCTTCGCGGGGACGGGATTTTCCTTGAAATAGAACTTGTAGGCGATGAAGATTGCCACGAGAGCTATCACTACGCTCGAGACGGCCACGGCCAGGTCGATGTGGATGTCGTAGGGAAGACGGTCCCAGGTCACGAAATGCCCGAAGGGAATGAATCCGGCCACGCAGCTGACGGCGGCGAGGAACACCAGCGGGATGTTCATGCTCAGGGGTGCGTCGTGCGGAGTGTGGTGGAACTCAGGCTTGTTCCACCAGAACACCAGGAAGTACATGCGGAACATATAGAAGGCCGTAAGGCCGGCAACCATGCTCATCCACAGACCGAAGAAGGGGCTCCAGGCATAGCAGGCCGCCAGAATCTCGTCCTTCGAGAAGAAGCCCGAGAAGGGAGGGATGCCCGCGATGGCGAGACAGCCGATAAGAAAGGTCCAGTGGGTTATGGGCATGTACTTGTGGAGGCCGCCCATGGCCGTGTAGTTGTTGGAGTGAACGGCATGAATCAGAGCGCCCGCGCCGAGGAAGAGCAGGGCCTTGAACATCGCGTGCGTGAAGAGGTGGAACATCGAGGCCATATAGCCGAGGCCGTGGTGCTCGACCTCGCCGTGTCCGGCGGAAGCTACGCCCAAAGCAACCATCATGAAGGCAATCTGTGATATGGTCGAGAAGGCGAGGATGCGCTTGATGTCAATCTGCGCGCAGGCCACCATCGCGGCATAGAAAGCCGTCACGGCGCCGACGACCACGATTATCATCGTGGCCGAGCCCTCGAGCATATATACCGGGAACATGCGGGCTACGAGGAACACGCCGGCCACGACCATCGTCGCGGCGTGGATGAGGGCCGACACAGGCGTCGGGCCTTCCATGGCGTCAGGCAGCCAGATGTGCAGCGGCATCATCGCCGACTTGCCCATGCCGCCCATGAAGATGAGCACGAGCGCCCAGGTCAGCACCGACGCGCCCATGAAAGTCGCGCCTCCCGTTGTGCCGAGTACCCACGACGGGTCTGAAGTCATCTTCAGGAAGTCGAAGGTCTGGGTGTAGTACGAGAGGATAAGGATGCCGATGAGGAAGCCCAGGTCGGCGAAGCGGGTGACGATGAACGCCTTCTTCGAGGCCGAGACGGCCGAGTGGAGGCGGTAGTAGAAACCGATGAGAAGGTAGGACGACGCGCCCACAAGCTCCCAGAAGATGTACATCTGGAAGATGTTCGTGGCCACAACGAGGCCGAGCATCGAGAAGCTGAAAAGCGAGAGGAACGCATAGTAGCGCTGGAAACCCTTTTCGCCTTCCATATAGCCGAGGCTGTAGACGTGGACCATGAACGAAATCGTGGTGATGACAATCAGCATCATCGCCGAAATCGGGTCGAGGAGGAAGCCGAGGCTGATTACGAGATTCTTCGTGAAGGCGAGCCATTCATAGTTGAAGACCGTCACCTGCAGGCGCAGACCGTCGGCCACGAAGTCGGGACAGAAGAAATATGTCAGCGCCGTGATGTATGAAAGCACCAGGGTCGTGCCCATTCCGGCGATTCCAAGGAAAGCGGCGAGCTTATGGCTCATCTTGCAGCCGGCGATGCCCAGGATGAGGAACATCGCGAGCGGGATGGCAAGGATAAGGATTGGTAAGGTAACTTCCATAGTGCCTTAGAATTTCATTTCGTTAAGTGAGCGCACATCCACGGTCCGGGTGGAACGGAAGATGTTGATGATGATAGCGATGGCAAGCGCCGTCTCGGCGGCCGCGATGGCGATGGCGAAAAGCGTGAAGAACATGCCTTCCATTGCCTCCGGGTAGAGATAGCGGTTGAAAACCACGAAATTGATGTCGACGGCGTTGAGCATCAGCTCCAGGGAGATGAGCATGGCGATCATGTTCTTGCGCGTGATGAAGCCGTACACCCCGCAGCAGAACATTATCAGCGCGGGAATAAGGTAATAGATTGCTGTTATTTCCATAATCGATTATCTTTTACGGGCTACGACTACTCCGCCGATGATGCACGCGAGCAGAAGCACCGACACGGCCTCGAAAGGCAGAAGGTACTGGTTCTCGCCGGTGCCCATCAGGGCTTTGCCGACTTCCGACATTTCAAGGTTTTCCATGGCGGGCAGCGCCGCGAAATTCGCGCAGCGGCTCACAAGAGCCCAGCCCGCTACACCGAGCATGGCAACGGCGGCTACCGCGCCAAGCGCCTTCGAGCGAGAGGTCAGTCGCTCGGAATTGTCTCCCGGACGGCTCGTCAGAAGAATCGAGAAAACGAACAGCACGACGATACCGCCTGCGTACACGGCTATCTGCACCGCGCCGAGGAATTCATAGTCAAGCATGAAGTAGACCACGGCGGCGGCGAAAAGCGTGAACAGCAGGTAGGTAGCCGCACGAAGGATTTTCCTCGTGGTGACGGCCAGAACAGAGAAGACTATCATCGACAGTGCGACGACACAATAAAGAATGATACTTCCTACTGATTCCATATTATGGTTTATTTGTTTTCTGTGTTTTCAGGTGCGGCCTTCGGGGCCTCGGCAGCTTTGGGGGCAGCCTCCGGAGCCTTGGGCGCGGCCGCGGGGGCGGCGCCTTCCTTGGCGGCCTTCATGGCCGCGGCCTTGGCTTTCGCCGCGGCGATCTTCGCCTCGCGCTCGGCCTGGGCCTTGGCGAGTTCCTCAGGTGTCGGAGCCGGCTCTTCCTTCTCGGGGAGATAGTTCAGCTGCTTCACGAGCTTCGAGCGCGTGAACACGGCCTGCTCGAAATCATTGTCGAACTCGATGGCGCCCGTGGGGCACGAGCTGACGCACATCTGGCAGAAGGTGCAGCTCCCAAGGTCATAAAAATACTTGTCGAGCTTCTTTTTCTTCGTCCCGGCGAGGGTGTCGACCATCTTCGTCTCGATGGAAATCGTGCCGTTGGGGCACGCACGCTCGCAGCTACCGCAGGCTATGCACTTGTGCTTGCCCTCGGCGTCGTAGATAAAACGGAGCTCGGCGCGGAAGCGGTCGGCCACATGATGGGTCTCGCGGTTTTCCGGATAGCACTCCGTGATTTTCGGGGTTAAGAACTCCTTGCCCGTTACCTGCATGCCCTTGATAAGGCTGAGCACGCCGGAACCCAAGGATGAGAAATAGTCTTTTACACTACCCATTGTTTATATATGCTTATCTTTTGAATTTTTCAGTCGTCTTCGGAATGTCATTCGTCCCTTACCTGGCCTCCCACGATGTCGAGAAGCTCAGTCGTAATGCCCTGCTGGCGCAGCTTGTTGTATTCGAGCTGGAGCTGCTCGAGAAGCTTCTGCGCGTTGTCGTTGGCGCTCTGCATGGCCATCACGCGGGCGGCCTGCTCCGAGGCCCGGTTGTGGCCGAAGGCCTCCTGCATCTTCGAGAGGAGGTACATCGGAATCACCGTGCCGAACACGGTCATGGCGTCCGGCTCGAACAGATAGGGGCGCCCCGAGGCCTTCCCCCCGCCGGCGAGCGACTCGGCCGACACCGGAAGGTACTCCTCGCTCACGGGCCGCTGGCGTCCCGCCGAGTGGTAGCGCATGTACACGAGCTCCACGCGGTCGAGCCGTCCCCCGAGGAATTTCTCCTCGAAGCTCAGGCCGAAATCCTTTACCGCCGCGCCTTCCGTCTTCGAGTCGATGCCCTCGACGGGCTCGACCGACAGCTCGGGATGCTTCAGGGCGTAGGACGCCAGAATCTTGCCGATCTTGCGTCCCACGGGCACGACAGTGATGCCGAGACCCTCGCCGAACTCTCCGCGCAGCTCGGCTATGCGGCCGACGACATACTTGAACATATTGACGTTGTACGCGCCGCAGAGGCCGTCGTCGCTTCCGAAAGCCACGAGCGCCACGCGCGCCGTCGAGGCGTGGGGCGTAGCGAGTGGCGAGCTTACGGCGGCGTCGGAGCTCAGGAGGTTGGAGATTATCGTCTGCACGCAGTCGCGGAACGGCGTCAGGCGCCGAAGTATGCCCTCAGCCTTGTGCATCTTGGCCGAGGATATCATCTTCATGGCCCCCGTGATCTTCTCCGAAGACTTTACCGAGCCTATTCGTCCTTTTAGTTCGCGTAATGTTGCCATACTGAGCCTTAGGTCTCCTTGTTTCTTTCTATTGGTTCTTTACTTGGCAAAGCGCCCCGCCACGTCGGCGGCCGCGGCCTTCAGTTTGGCGGCGGCCTCGTCCGTCAGCGGGCCCTTGGCTATGACGTCGAGCACGTCGGCCTGATACTTGGCGTGCAGGAGCTGGAGGAGCTGCTTCTCGAATTCAGCGACCTTGTCCATGGGCACGTCGGCCAGAAGGCCGTTCACGCCGCAGTAGATTACGGCCACCTCGTCGCGGACGTCCCAGGGCTGGTACTGGGGCTGGATGAGCAGTCGCTCGTTCTTGCGGCCCTTGTCGATGACGCGTGCGGTGACGGGGTCGATGTCGCCGCCGAACTTCGTGAACGACTCGAGCTCGCGGAACTGCGCCTGGTCGATTTTCAGGGTGCCGGCGACTTTCTTCATGGCCTTGATCTGGGCGTTGCCGCCCACGCGGCTCACGGAGATGCCCACGTTGATTGCCGGACGCACGCCGCTGTTGAAGAGCGCCGTCTCAAGGAAAATCTGGCCGTCCGTGATGGAGATTACGTTGGTCGGGATGTAGGCCGACACGTCGCCTGCCTGTGTCTCGATGATGGGGAGCGCCGTGAGCGAGCCGCCGCCCTTGACGATGGGCTTGAGCGGCGCGGGAAGGTCGTTCATCTGCGCGGCCACTTCCTGATTGTCGATGATTTTCGCCGCGCGCTCGAGGAGGCGCGAGTGGAGGTAGAAGATATCGCCGGGATATGCCTCGCGGCCCGAGGGACGCTTGAGGATAAGGGAAATCTCGCGATAGGCGACGGCCTGCTTCGAGAGGTCGTCGTATACGATGAGTGCGTCGCGGCCCGAGTCGCGGAAATATTCGCCGATTGCCACGCCCGCGAAGGGAGCGTAGTAGCGCATGGCCGCGGAGTCGGAAGCCGTGGCGGCTACGACCACCGTGTAGTCGAGGGCGCCGAACTTGCGGAGGGTCTCCACCGTCGCGGCCACGCTCGAGGCCTTCTGGCCGATGGCCACGTAGATGCAGTATACGGGTTTGCCGGCTTCGAATTCCTTGCGCTGGTTGAGGATGGTGTCGATGGCGATGGCCGTCTTGCCGATCTGGCGGTCGCCGATGATGAGCTCGCGCTGGCCGCGGCCGATGGGCACCATCGAGTCGATGGCCTTGATGCCCGTCTGCAGGGGCTGGTTCACGGGCTGGCGGTAGATTACGCCCGGAGCCTTGCGCTCGAGGGGCAGACGCATCGTCTCCCCCGCGATGGGGCCGCGCCCGTCGATGGGCTGGCCCAGAATATTGATCACACGGCCCAGCAAGCCCTCCCCGACGGGAATGGATGCGATCTGGCCTGTGCGGCGCACCGTCATGTTCTCCGTGACCTTGTTCACGTTGTCGAGAAGTATCACGCCGACATTGCTTTCCTCAAGGTTCATGGCCACGCCCGTGACCCCGTTCTCGAACTCTACGAGCTCGTTGGCGCTGACGTTGTCCAGCCCGTACACGTGGGCCACGCCGTCGCCCACATCAAGCACTGAGCCCACTTCCTCAAAAGCCACGTGGCTGTTGATCTGCTGGAGCTGCTGCTTCAATACTTCGGATATCTCGCTGGGATTTATCATGTGTGGTAAGGTTTGTTTACTTTAGTAAGTTGAGCCTGAGCCGCTCGAGCTCGTTCTTGACCGAGGCGTCGAGCCGCTCATTGTTGATATTGATGACAAAGCCGCCGATAAGGCCGGGCTCCACCTTCTCGACGAGCTCGATAGTCCCGTCCGAGGGCATTTTTTTGGCAATGATGGCGCGGAGTCGCTTGCGGGCCTCCTCGGTCAGGGGCGCCGCGCTCTCGACCTCCACGCGCACGATATTGTTCTTCAGGCGATAGAGCTCGATATAGGCCTTTGTCATCTCGCGCATCAGGTCGATGCGGCGGTTGCGCACTAGCAGTCTGACGAAGTCCACGAACGTCGCCGCATCCTTGTCCCCGGGCTTTACGCCGGCGGCCGTCTCGAGGAGACCGGCCTTTTCGGCGAAGCCCACAAAGGGGTTAGCCACGGTCCTGCCAAGCTCCGGCTCGGCCTCGAAAGCCGTCTGGAGCCTTGTCATCTGCGAATAGAGCGCCGCTGACTCGCCCCGGCTGTCCGAAACCTCGAGGAGCGCTTTTGCATACCTGCGCGGGATTAAGCCTTGGTCCATGGTCCTGTACTTCAGTTTTTATGTTCGATTTCCGTGAGCAAGGTGTCCACGAGCTTCTCCTGCTGCCCGGCGTCGGCCATCTGGCCGCGGACAACCTTGTCGGCAATCTGGAGCGCGAAGTCGCTCACCTGGTTGCGGAACTGCTCCTCGGCCTGCTTCTGCTGCTGGGCAATCTGCACCTTGGCGGCGTCCATCACCTTCTGGGCCTCGCCCTGCGCGGCCGCACGGGCCTCCTCGATGATCTGGGTCTTCATCTTGTCGGCCTCGCGGAGAATCTCCGCCTCGCGGTGACGGGCCTCGTCGATGTAGGCCTGCGCCTGCCGGTTAGCGTTGTCGAGCTGTTCCTTGGCGCTCTGTGCGTATTCCACGCCCTTGTCGATAAGGTCGGCGCGGGCGTCGACGGATTTCAGGATTACGGGCCACGCGTACTTCCACAGCACGAGGAAGAGCACGCCGAAGGCCACGAACATCCAGAATATCAAGCCAAAATCAGGCGTGAAAAGTTCCATTGTTCAGTGTCTTGGGAGAGAAGGGGATTATACGAAGAGTGCGAGTACGCAGACGATTACGGCGAAGAGTGCCACACCTTCCACGAGGGCCGCGATGACAATCATCGAGCTGCGGATGTCGCCGGCGGCTTCCGGCTGGCGAGCGATGGCTTCCATGGCCGATGCACCAATCTTACCGATACCGATACCTGCGCCGATTGCGGCGATACCTGCGCCAAGGACTGCGCCGAAGGCCGTCAGGGAAAGTTCTGCTAAGAGACCTAACATAGTTGTAATGTTTTTAGGAGTTGGGGTTATTTTTGTTTGTTGTTTTGTTTTGTCTTGGTTTATATGAGCGCGTCCTTGATTTTCTCCGCTACGGCCTTCGCTTCGCTCTCGCCCGGCTTCTTCTCGTGGTGCTCTTCCTGGGCAAGGGAGATGAAGATGGTCGAAAGCATCGTGAAAACGTAGGACTGGATGAAGCTCACCAGAACGTCGATCAGAAGCATGAATATCGAGAAGCCCACGGAGACTATCGTCGTCGCGCCGCCCGCTACGGGGTTCACGGCCGAGAAGAAGAAAATCAGCAGCGTCAGGACGAGCACGATCATGTGGCCGCCCATCATGTTCGCGAACAGGCGGACGGTGAGCGCCGCGGGTTTCGTGAACATGCCGAAGACTTCGATGGCCGGCATGATGGGAATGGGGAATTTCAGCCACAGGGGCACGTCGGGCCAGAAGATTTCCTTCCAGTAGTGTCTGTTGGCGAAGATGTTCGTCACGAGGAAGGTCAGCACGGCGAGGACGAGCGTCACGGCGATGTTGCCCGTAAGGTTCGCGCCGCCGGGGAAGACGACGACGAGTCCAAGAAGGTTCATCGCGAGGATGAAGAAGAACACCGTCATCAGATAGGGGGCGAAGCGGCGCGCGTTGGGGCCGAGAATGGTCTTTATCACGCCGTCATAGATGAAGGTCACGCACACCTCGATTCCGCCGAGGCCCTTGCGCGGCGCGCGGAAGGGATGCTTGCGGAGATAGGACGCCAGCCAGAGCATCAGGCCGATTACCAGGAAAACGGAAATCCACAGCGCGCAGACGTTCTTCGTGATGGAGAGGTCGAGCGGGCGGTATTCCTTTCCGTCGGCGCCCACCTCAACGACCTTGCCCTTGTAGGGCGAGTCCTCTCCGGCGAGGCGGAAGGTGGTGCCGTCCTCAGTGTAGTCCTCGCCCCCGGTGATGTGCGACGACGAGAAGCAATGGAAGCCGTCGCGGGCCCAGACTATCATCGGCAGGGGGATGCGGTGGTGATGGTCGAAGGGCACTTCCCAGCCGTAGGCGTCGCCGAGATGCTCGAAGATTATCTCCTTGGGGTCGATCTTCGCGCCCGAATCCGCCTGCTCCGAGGCCCGGGCCCCGCAGGGGAGCATGAGGGCCGCGATTGCCGTGATTATCAATAACAGATGTTTCATCTCTCTTTCTGGCCGGGTTTATCAGTAAATGCAGACCGACACGACATTCGAGTCGACATCAACGAGACCGCCGGTGATTTCCGCCGAGCCGGGCGCTCCGGCGGCGTCGGTGTAGCGCACGGTGCCGGGCGTGAGCGTCGAAATCAGGGCCGCGTGGTTGTTCAGCACCTGAAATTCGCCCATTGTGCCCGGGAGTGTCACATTCTTGACTTCGCCGTCGAATATCACGGCCTCGGCCGATATCAGTTTCAGAGTCATTGTCCTGTCGTGTCTGCGGGGTTGTTCGTTAATTGTTTACTTCACGTCGGCAAGCAGCTTCTTGCCCTTCTCGATGGCTTCGTCGATGGTGCCGACATTCAGGAAGGCCTGTTCGGGATATTCGTCCATATCGCCGTTCAGAATCATCTTGAAACCGCGGATGGTCTCGCTCAGGGGCACCATCACGCCGGGAAGGCCCGTGAACTGCTCGGCCACGTGGAAGGGCTGCGAGAGGAAGCGCTGGGCGCGGCGCGCGCGGGCAACCACGAGCTTGTCGGCGTCCGAGAGCTCGTCGACGCCGAGGATGGCGATGATGTCCTGGAGCTCGTTGTACTTCTGGAGCAGCTGCTTCACGGCCTGGGCTGTGTTGTAGTGGTCCTCGCCGATGATGTTCGGATCGAGGATTCGCGAGGTGGATTCCAGCGGGTCGACGGCGGGATAGATGCCGAGCTCGGCGATTTTACGCGAGAGCACGGTCGTGGCGTCGAGGAAGCTGAAGGTCGTGGCCGGAGCCGGGTCCGTGAGGTCGTCCGCAGGGACGTAGATGGCCTGCACGGAGGTGATGGAGCCGTTCTTCGTCGAGGTGATGCGCTCCTGAAGGGCGCCCATCTCGGAGGCCAGCGTAGGCTGGTAGCCCACGGCCGAAGGCATTCGGCCGAGAAGGGCCGAAACCTCGGAGCCCGCCTGCGTGAAGCGGAAAATATTGTCGATGAAGAGGAGCACATCCTTGCCGCCCGCGCCCTGGTCGCGGAACTGCTCGGCCACGGTAAGGCCCGAGAGAGCCACGCGCAGACGTGCGCCCGGCGGCTCGTTCATCTGGCCGAACACGAGCGTCGCCTGGGAGTCCTTGAGCTTCGACACGTCAACGTCCTCGAGGTTCCACTGGCCTTTTTCCATGCCTTCCTGGAACTTCTCGCCGTATTTCATGACGCCGCTCTCGATCATCTCGCGCAGAAGGTCGTTGCCCTCGCGTGTACGCTCGCCGACGCCGGTGAACACCGAGAAGCCGTCGTGGCCCTTGGCGATGTTGTTGATGAGCTCCATGATGAGCACCGTCTTGCCCACGCCGGCGCCGCCGAAGAGGCCGATTTTGCCGCCCTTGCTGTAAGGCTCGAGAAGGTCGATGACCTTGATGCCGGTCGAGAGGATTTCGGTGCCGATTGTCAGGTCGTCGAACTCGGGCGCGGGCTGGTGGATGGAGCGGAGGTTGTCGCGCTTCAGTGCCGGCAGCTTGTCGATGGCCTCGCCTATGACATTGAGCAGACGGCCCTTGACCTGTTCGCCGGTGGGCACGGAGATGGGGCGCTCGAGGTTGTCGACGCGGAGACCGCGGCGCAGGCCGTCGGTGCTCTCCATGGCCACACACCGCACCGTGTTCTCGCCGATGTGCTGTTCTACTTCGAGGACAAGCTGTGTGCCGTCCTCGCGGTCTATCTTCAATGCCGTGTAAATCGGGGGCACCGCAGCTTCGTCGCCTTCGAATATAACATCGACCACCGGTCCGATGACCTGGGCTATTTTGCCAAATTTCTCGCTCATTGTTGCTGAGGGGTTTTCGTGGGTAGAGGGGTTTGTTTGTTTCTTCTTAGAAATGCCAGCCGAAGACAATCACAAGCACCATGAGTGCAAGATTGAAAAGGCTGATGGGCATCAGGTACTTCCATTCCAGGGCAAGCATCTGGTCGATGCGCAGGCGCGGGAAGGTCCACTTGAACCAGATGATGATGAAGCTCAGGAAGATGGCCTTGCCGATGAACCAGATCACCGACGGAATGAAGTCCATGATGTGGTTGAAGGCTTCCCAGCCGGGAATGTGCAGGGGCATCCATCCGCCGAGGAACAGCAGGGAAGCCACGCCCGACACGATGAAGAGGTTGAGGTACTCGGCAAGGTAGAAGAAGCCGAAGTGCATGCCCGAATATTCCGTGTGGTAGCCGGCGGTAAGCTCCGACTCGGCCTCGGGGAGGTCGAACGGGCCGCGGTTCGTCTCGGCCGTGCCCGCAATCATGTAGATGACGAAGGCTATGAGCGCCGGGACGTGGCCCTTGAAGATGAACCAGAGGTCGGACTGCTCTGCGACGATGCCGCCTATGCTCATGGTGCCCGAGAGGCAGACCATCGTGATGACCACAAGGCCCACCGATATCTCGTAGCTCACCATCTGGGCGCCCGAGCGGAGCGAGCCGATGAGCGTGAACTTGTTGTTCGACGACCAGCCCGCAAGCAGGATGCCGAGCACACCGATGCTCGACACGGCCACGAGGAAGAAGATGCCGATATTGAAGTCGATGACCTGAAGGCCGTTGCCCCAGGGCAGAACGGCGAAGGCAAGCATCGACGCGATGATGACGAGGTAGGGAGCCAGCGCGAAGAGGAACTTGTCGACGTGCTTCAGTTCGATGAGCTCCTTGATGAGCATCTTGAACATGTCGGCGAAGCTCTGGAGAAGGCCCCAGGGACCTACGCGGTTCGGGCCGAGGCGGCACTGGAACGCGGCGCAGACCTTACGCTCGTAGTAGATGTAGAAGAGGGCCAGCAGCGCATAGACCAACAGGAGCCCCACTCCGATGAAAAGACATTCCACCGTCACCGTGGCCCATTCCGGCAAGAAGCGGCTGAGCGTGGTGTGGATCCAGTCGGTGATGAAAGATAAATCCTGCATAATGCGTATGTGTGATTCGTTTATTCTTTAGTTTCCTTGTCTTCTGTCTCAGATGGTCAGCGGTCCATGTCGGGGACGATGTAGTCCAGCGAGCCGCCGATGGTGATGAGGTCAGCGATTTTCTGGCCCTGGGTCATGTGGTCCACAGCCGCGGCAAGCGGCAGGCACGGAGGCACGATTTTCAGGCGGTAAGGCTTCGTCGAGCCGTCGCTCTCGAGGTATACGGCGAAGACGCCGCGGCAGCCCTCGACCATCTCGAACCATGTGCCTACGGGGAGTTTGAGCACCTTCGGCACCTTCACGCAGTATTCGCCTTCGGGGATGTTATCGACCAGCTGGGCGAGAATCTTCGCGGACTCCTCGATTTCGCGCAGGCGCACCTTGAAGCGGGCCATGGAGTCGCCCTCGGTGGCCGTCACTTCCTCGAAGTCGAGTTCGGAATAGATGCTGTAGGGATGTGTCTTGCGGACGTCGCAGGCCCAACCTGAGGCGCGTCCCGAAGGACCCGTCACGCCGTAGGCCACACAGTCCTCTTTCGAGATGCAGCCCACGCCTTCCATGCGGTTCTTGGCGATGACGTTGCCGGTGAATATCTTGTTGTATTCCTTGATGTTCTTGGGGAGGATTTCGAGGAGGGCCTTCACGTCGGCCTGGAAATCAGGGGCGATGTCGGCCATGACGCCGCCGATGCAGCCGTAGTTGAAGCTCATGCGGGCGCCGCAGGTCTTGTCCATGATGTCGAGAATCTGCTCGCGGACGCGGAGCGTGTAGAAGAGCATCGTCGTGGCGCCGAGGTCCATGCAGAATGTGCCCATGAACAGGCAGTGGGAGGCGATACGGGCGAGCTCGTCCATCATCACGCGGATCACCTTGGCGCGGCGGGAGATTTCGATTCCGGCGGCACGCTCGATGAGGTTGCACACGCAGTGGTGGTACTGGTGACCCGAGAAGTAGTCCAGACGGTCGAAATAGTGGAGCGTCTGGGGATAGTTGAGCGACTCGCAGAGCTTCTCCACGCCGCGGTGGATGTAGCCCATGTAGACGTCGATTTTCTTGATGGTCTCTCCGTCGACGGCCGTGCGGAAACGGAGCACGCCGTGGGTGGCGGGGTGCTGCGGGCCGATGTTCACCACGAAATCGTTCTTGGCGAAGACCTCGACGGTCTTTTTCTCGACCTTGCCGTCGGCGGTCTCCACGTAGGTGTCGGTGGTGTCGCTCTGGCGCTCGCTCTCGATGGAAATGGGATTGAGCGAGGGGTCCATGTCGTAGTCCTTACGCAGGGGGAAGCCCTTCCAGTCGATGCTCAGGAAGAGGCGGCGCATATCGGGGTTGCCGATGAATATGATGCCGAAGAAGTCGTAGACTTCGCGCTCGTAGATTCCGGCCACATGCCAGATGTCCGCCACGGAGTGGAGCATGGGCTTCTCGCGGTCTGCGGTGACGACCTTCACGGAGCACATCTCGCGCTTCGAAGTCGACTCCAGATAATATACGCAGCCTAAGGTCTCCGTCCAGTCCATGCCTACGATGGTCACGAGATAGTCCATCCCGCAGTCCTTGCGGAGGAAGGCGGCAAGCTCATGCCAGTGCGCGTCGTCGATGGCGGCCTGGGCGATTCCGTCGACCGTCGTCAGCTGCGCCTGCGGAAATTGCCCGGCTATCTTTTCGCTGATAGTTGCCATATCTTGGGATATATTGTTGCTTGTTGGTTCGATGGGTAGTTGTCAGTCGTTTACGCCGGCAACCGGGTGCTCGGCGAGGAATTTCTCCTGCTTCTCCTTGCGGTTGACACCGCCGAAGAACTTCTCGACCTTGATTTTGCGCGACAGCTGCATGATGCCGTAGATCATAGCCTCGGGACGCGGAGGACAGCCCGGGACGTATACGTCGACCGGAACGATGTCGTCGATACCCTTCGCCACATGATAGCTCTTGCGGAAGGGCCCGCCGGAAATGGCGCATCCGCCGCAGGCAATCACGTACTTAGGCTCGGCGAGCTGGTCGTAGAGGCGGCGGAAAACGGGAACCATGCGGTTCACGATTGTGCCGGCCACCATCATGAAGTCCGCCTGTCGGGGCGACGAGCGGGCCACTTCCCATCCGAAACGCGCCATGTCGAAGCGCGCCGCTCCAAGCGACACAAATTCAATGCCGCAGCAACTGGTGGCGAAAGTGAGCGGCCAGATGGAGTTGGACCGGCCCCAGTTGATGAGTTTGTCGAAAGCTCCGACGATTACGTTTGTACCGTTCTCCTGAAGCTCCTTGACCAACGATTCGATGTATTCGTTGTCCTTGAATGCCTCGTAAGGCATGCTTTTTGTCGTTACTTCCATTCAAGCGCTCCTTTCCGCCAGGCATACACAAGGCCCAGCACCAAGACACCGAAAAATACTGCGATGCTCAACAGCCCGTCAACTCCGAGCTCGCGCATACGCACTGCCCAGGGGTAGAGGAAAACCGTCTCGACGTCGAACATTAAGAACAGGATGGCGAAAAGGTAATAGCCGACCTTGAACTGCGACATACTCTCGCCGCGCGTCGGGATACCGCATTCATAAGCCTCGCCTTTCTGAGGATTGAACGACCGGGGCGACAACAGCCCCGCCATCCACAGCGCAAGCGCCACGAGGGCCACACCCGTGAGCAGGGCCGTCAGCGCCAGAAGGCCATTGTTCGTGATTCCAAATATGCCTAATAACATTGTGGTTTATTTGTGGTTTTAATATTTTTCGGTTCGACACACCTTGCATCCAACGTAAGGCATTTTCGTTCAATACGTTGGCACAAAGAAAATGGCACGGCACGGCGCTTGCGCGCCATTCCGTGCCACAAAGGTAACAATTTTTTACCGTTTAACCCAAAAAAAACCTTTAAATTTTTGGAGAGCCACGTTCACGGCTGTAGTGACAATGATTGATTGTCGTCTCTCTCCGCCAGCCCCTTGGTCACGTCCTCCCATGCGACGCGAGGGACGCACGGCCTCTCAGCCATGCGTCCCTCCGTTATATCTGAATTTATGCCGTTTTCAGGCATTCCGAATCAATACCCGGCCTCGGCTTCCACTCGGAAGTCCGTTCCGCGGAAATTGCAGGTAAAGTTCAGGTTGAGCCCGCGCGTGAAGTCATACGTACCCTGAAGGGCCGTAATCGGGAAATTGGGATAAGGGGTGGAGCCGATGGTCGGAGTCAGGCTCTGCGCGCCGAAGCTCACGAGTCCCGCGGGGGTCATCGTGAAAGGAATGTCGGGAAGGATAATGTTCTGGGCGGGCATGTTTTCGAGGAACTTCGAGCCCGGCATCTCGATAGTCACCTTCATGGTCTTGGTGTCGAAGCTCAGGCCTATCGCCGCCTCCTCGTTTACGAAGGCTTCTCCGGTGGGCGGCGTCGACGTTGTCTTACCGGTCACGATCTGCCCCTCGCGGGCCGAGAACACGCGGTAGCGGCTGTCGATGCTGTAGGTGATGGCGAGGCCAGGAACATATGCCTCGGAAATTATGCGCTCGAACAGGCGGATACTGAAGTCCGTGAACTGCGGCACGGCGCTGAAGCCGTCGACGCGCACTGCCGGGCGCTCGCTGCCGATTACGGTCCAGGCGCCGTCTGTAGCGGCCTTGAGGCCGGAAAGGCCGATGGAGGGATAGCTCGAGCCGTTCGGAAGAGAGAGGCCCGTCATGGCCACCTCGGCCGTGGCCTGAGAGACGTTCAGGTTCATCGTGTAGTTGACGCCCTGGATGTAGGACGAAGTCCCCGTCTGCGAATCATAGACCTGCGCGAAGCAGTTCGAGAGGGGGTACTGGATTATGGTGTCGTTCGAACCCTTGTCGTCGTTGCAGGAGCTCAGCGCCACGCACGCCGCGGCCACAAGCACTGTGCTGAAAATTTTATTCATGATAGTGTGAAAAAGTAGTGAATTGTCTATATCTCCTGCAAAATTAGCCAAAATCCCCCTAAATCCCAAAATTCCATTCCTAAAATAAGCTAATTCAAAGCATCAGTCTGAGGGAGATTCCCAGTTCGCGGGGGCGGCCTTGCTGGGTGAAGCCGCGTCCCATGCTCATGAAGTAGAAGACATCGTAATCGGTGGCCGTGAGATTCCTCGCCCACAGGCGCAGGGTCCACTTCCGCGCCGAAAAGCTCAGTCCGGCCCCGGCCAAGGCATAGAAGGGCTGCGAAAGGGTGTTCGCCTCGTTCCAGTAGATGCGCCCCGCTCCGCGGACCGACGCCTCCACCCCGGGCGTGACGCCAAGGAACTCCAGACGCGGAATTCGCCAGTTAACCTCGCCGAACAGGGTATGCGCCGGAGCGTATGGCACATGCTTGCCTCGGTAGTCGGCGCGGCCGTCGTTGTAGCTGCGGAAAGTGGCGTCAGTGTAGCCATAGGAGAGGCGAAGGCTCAGGTCGGCCGTCGGCTGCCATCTGCCGGTGAGCTCCACACCCATCGAGCGGGTGCGGCCCGCGTTGGTCATTATTCGCCCCGTCACCATTCCGGGCGGGAACACGGTCAGCTGCTGGTTCCGGCAGTCGATGAAGAAAGCCGTAAGCTCGGCGGACAGACTCCCGTCCGGCAAGCCGCCCCGCACCCCGGCCTCATAGTTCATGCTCGTCTCGGGCGCATAGCTCACAATCTCATCGAGGGAATAGAGGCTGGTCATTCCCATAACCTCCATAATGCGCTGCTGGAGCACATCGCTGAACATCTGCGTGTTATACCCTCCGGCCTTGTAGGCCCTCGAGACCGACGCATATACCTCGTGGTTCCCGGCGAAGTCAAAGGCCGCAGAGACCTTAGGCAGGAGCTCCAGATAGTTCTTCGACAGCCGGGCGCCGTCGTCTATTCGGATGGGCGTGTGGCTGTACACTTCCCTGCTTCCGTCCGGGAGTACCTTCCAGGTGGTATAACCCGTGTTGCACCGGCTGTTGTAGCTCAGCGTCGTATGCTCGAAATCCAGGCGCAGACCGGCCTCGAGAGTCCATTTCCCCAAGTGCAGGGCGCTCTCGTGGTAGAGCGCGGCCCCGGTTGCCCCGAGGTCGAACTCGCTGCCGAGCGTGAAGCGGCGGGAGTCCCATTCTATGGGATAATAAGGATTTATCTCATTCCGGTGAGCCTCTATCAGCCGCGCTATGCCCTGGTCCTTGAAGGTGACGGGAGCCTTCATGTCGGTGCTTCTGTAAAATACGAAGACACCGCCGAGCCAGCTGTATTTCTTATGCCTTCCGCGGGTGAAGAGGTCTTCGGTGAAGGCCCATTCCTTCGAGTCCTGAGTGAGGGTGAACACGTTGTCGGGCGTGAAATCCTGGTCGAGGTCCATTCGCGAGGCCATGTACTGCAGCGAGGTGTTCGAGGTCACCACCACCCTCTTTCCGGCCCAGGCAACGGTCAGACCGTCGGCCACAGTGGTCCGCCGGTAGGCGCAGGTGTCGTTGTAGGCAATCACGCCCGTTTCCACCGGCGCGTAGGGATAGCCGTCCTGGCGCGTATGGCCGAAAGCCACGGTATTTGTCAGCGCCAGCGCCGCATTGGGGCGCCATACCGTCTTCCAGCGCGCGGAGCCCTGATTCTCGGCCCCGGTCTTCTTACCGGTGTATTCGTTTCTGAAAAAACCGTCGGTCCGCGACCATCCGCCGTTCACGCCCATCGCAACCCGGGGCGACACATGGCCGTAGTACCCGGCAGTCAGCCTCGCGGAGTTGGCCGTGGCGTATTCGGCCGAAGCCCTGAGACCCTTCACGGTCCATGGAGATAGCGTGAAGACGTTGATCTGGCCGCCCATGGTGTTTCGTCCGTTCAGCACGGCTCGCGCTCCGCGGATCACCTCTATGCGCTCGATGTCGGTGAAGCCGAAATCGTAGGCGTCCTTGTTCATATAAGGAATATTGTCAACGCTGAGACCCACCACAGGCTGGTCGATGCGCGCTCCGAGGCCGCGGGAATAAATCGACGAGGTCATCCTCGAGCCATAGTCGGGCATGAAGATGTTGGGCGCAATCTCCCCTACCCCCTTCACGGCGTCGATGCCGAGGCGCCGGACCTCGGCACCCGACAGACGGGTCACGGGCTCGGCCACAGCTGTTCCAGTGGGATCATTCTTCACCCCTATCACCTCCAGCCCCTGAAGCCTGTGGGCCGGACGCACGGAATCCGCCGCTTCCGAGCCGCGAAGCCCGAAAACGCCGAAAGCGCAAAGGACAGAAATTCCAAAAAACCGTTTCATGCCCGCAAAGTTAAGTATTATTTTCCTAAATCTCGTTGTTCACTTCAACCTTTCGCCTTTTTCCACAGCTGTTCGAAGCGGCGGGCTACTGTGGGGGCGGAGTTGTGGGTCTCGACGAAGCGGCGGCCGCGGAGGCGGTAGTCGGCGAGGAGGGAGCGGTCGCGGGCAAGACGCAGAATCTCTCCCGTAAAGGCAGAGGGGTCGAAGGGGTCGGGATTGATTATAGGGAGAGGCTCCGGCTCGCCTATGAAGCGGGCAAACTCCGGCTCGGCTCCGCTGACCGGCACAGCCCCGAGAGCCATGCCGAGGAGCGCCGAGGTGGCGGGAGTGTAGCTGTAAAGCTGATCCACAAGAACATCCACGCCGCCAAGGAAGCGGAGGAAGTGGTCATAGGGCATATTGGGGGGCATGAGAAGCTCGAATTCCCCGGGATGCCGCGCAGCGAGAGCCCGCACTTCCCGGAAAAGGATATCGGCGCCCTTGTGAATCTCCCGCCCCTTCTGGGCGCAGAGGTATATTTTCAGCGGGGCGCTTTCGGGCTTTGCCTGAGGTTCAGGCAGTTCGTCGATAGCGATAGGAATGCCGCCGTAGGCCGAGGGCATTTCCGGGCGTACCGTCTCCACCACTTTCTGGTATTCATACAGGGCCGACACCACGCCCGACATATTGTCATAGAAAAATTCCGTATAGTCGGTCAGCTCCGGGGCAAGCCACGATGCGACCCTCGCATCCGGAGTTCTGGCCCATGGCGTCGGACCGGTACCGATATTGAACTCCGAATAGCGCAAGGGGGGATTTCCGCCGGTCAGGGCCTTGACATAGAGCGAGTCTGCGCCGAGGGCGGTAAGGAAGAGCGGACCATTGGCCTTTTTCAGGCGCAGGAGAATGTCCCGGAGGCGTGCAGGTTTGAGCGAGGCGAATCCGGGACTGGCGAACTGGACGATGTCGAAGCCCTTCAGGTCGCTCGCCAGAAGAGAACGGAGCTTCACCCAGAGCAAAGCTCCGCCGATTTTGCCGCGGGCGGGACGGGAAATGTCGATGTCGCGTCCGGTGCGGAGCCAGCCGCCGCCGTCGGAGGCGAGGGTCACGTCGTGGCCCAGCCCGGCGAGACCGTGCGAAAGGGCGCGATGGTAATTGCTTGCATCTCCGAGAAGAAGTATCCTCATAGTTCCCTGCGGTGTCTGATTGAATAGAAATAACCCTGGCTGAGATAGAGCAGAGCCCTGAAGAAAGGCAGGGCTGAGCGGTGAGCCTCGAGAGGAAGCCTTACCGCCGCGGCGAGGTTTCCGCGGAGGACGCGCATGGCCGCTCCCTTCGCACGGGCCACGGCCGGGTCGAGGGCCGCGCGCTCGCTCGTGGTCGGATGGTCGTGCACGCCGATAAGGATTCCTGAAAACTCCCCGTGCAGCCCGAACCTCACGAGCCTGTGGAGAAAGAGGTTTTCTTCCCCGGCTCCGAGATATGGGGCCCCGATGCCGGCGAGAGGGGTAAAACGCGCGCCGACCCTTTCGAGCGAGCTCCTGCGCAGGGCTATTTCAAAGGAAATCGCCCAATATCGGGGCCATGGTCGTGCGAGGACGTGGCCCGGCGGCGGAAGCCGGCGTCCCGTGTGGTCCGGAACTTCGGCGAAGGTCGTGAAGTAATCAAGGTCAGGGCGGCTCCTGAACAAGGCAATCACAGCCTCCAGCCCTTCGGCGGAAAGGCGGAGGTCATCGTCCATAATCATGAGATAAGGCGCGCTCGCGGCATCTATACAGTGGTTGCGGTTGAGGGAGAGTCCGCGGTCGCGGAAGAACAGCACCACGGTGTCGCCGCGCGAGTGCAGGGCCTCTGCGGCCGGAAGGAGGTCCTCGCCGCCGGGATTCTGACAGCACACGAGATAGCGCACACCCTCGACCCGCGGCCATTCCTGCTCCAGGGCCCTGCGCAGCCCGTCCTCGCCGAAAGTGGCGACAAGCACCTCAAGTTCCGGTATCATCGCGCGTTCCTAATAAGTCCTGTGGAAAGAAAAACACTGTCCATGCGCCCGGCCGTGGCCTCCCGGGGCCAGTGGGGATGGGTGGCGAAGACAAGGTAGAAAAGCGAGTCGGCCTCGAAACGCCCCTCGTAGAGCAGGAAGCCTCCGTTGTCGCCCGTATGGAAGACCTTGCGGGGCAAGCCGGGACGCTTCTCGATGAAGAATCCGTAGCCGTAGTCGGTGTAGGGAAGGTCGGTGCGGATGTGCCCGGTGTGCGCCTCCCGACGGGACGCCGCCGACATGAGACGGTCGCCGTACAGCGCCTCGTCCCACTTCAGGAAGTCGAGGGCCGTGGTGTAGAGTGCGCCGTCGGCCTTCGTGGGGAAGAAATTCGCCTCGCCGTAGTCGTTCTCCTCCCATTCTCCGGCCTCGTTGCGGATATAGCCGTGCGCCATGTTCCGCGGCTCGCAGCCGGGATGGAAGTAGGCCGTGCGGTCCATCCCTGCCGGGACAAAGATATTCTCCGCCATCCAGTTCTCAAACTTCTCACCCGTGCTTTGTTCGATTATAGGCAGGAGGAGCTGGAAGGTGGGATTCTGATACTCGTATTTCTCGCCGGGAAGGAATGCCACGGAGTCGAGCCGCTCGAAGAAAGCGCAGGATTCCTCCCAGAGCGCGAAGCGCTTGTAGTCGTCGAGAGTGGCGAAGGGGCTGCGGTGCCACGCCGTGTATGCCTTCCATTCCTCAGGGGTTCGGGGCCGCGAGTCGGGAAGGCCGGAGGTGTGGCTCAGAAGATGCGCGATGCTTATTCTCCTGAAAATCGAATCGGTGTACTGCGGAAAAAAGCGGGTCAGTGTGTCGCCGAGGCTCAGTCGGCCGCGCTCCTGAAGCATCAGGGCGGCCACGGCGGCGAACTGCTTCGACACGGAAGCGATGCAAAGGACCGTCGAGTCGGTCATCGGCGCGCTGAGCGAGTCGAGCCGCGCGAGGCCGAAACCGCGGTCATAGACAATGCAGTCGCCTTTTTTTACAAGTACAACAGCGCCAGGAGCATCGGCCGGGAACATAGGCTCGAAAATCGAGTCAAGGCCCTGCGTCATAGCTGCGAAATCCGGGCTTTCGGGCGACTTCGCGCATCCCGTGCCGAGAAGCGCGAGACAGAGGACAGCAATATATTGAATGAGTCGGTTCATTTTCCGTAAAAAGGTTTTAGCAGGAGATAGGCGCCGCGGATGCCGAGCCTCGCGGTGTGGTAAATATATGAAAGCGAGAGTTTGCGCCAAAGACTTCCCGCCGAGCCGCGGAGCCGGCGGAACATTTCCCGCCCCTGCGCCGAGCCTTCGCGGGCGGCAAGGCCATAGTACTGCGCACGTTTGATGTCGGCGATGAAACGGAGACGCTTGGGAGTATGGGCCTCAATCGAAAGCAACGCCGTCTCCATCCGTCCGATCATCCGGGAATAGTCAGTTCCTGTGATGCTTTCGGCTGTAGATCGGACAAACACCGAGATGCCCTCGAGTTTGCGGATGCGTGGGGAAGCTTCGAGCAGTCGCGCGCCAAGCTCGATGTCGTCCCAGAGGCCTACGGCGGGATTCCAGCCCCGTACGCGACGGAAGAGCCCTGTCCGGGCCGCATAGCGCTGGGTGGCGAAATTGCCGTTCATTATATTGGTCCAGCAGGTCGGACGGCGTGCGAAACCGCACTTTCTGCGACCGAAGCCGTCGTAGCTCACATCCCAGCCCAGGATGTCGGCAGAAGAATAAGATTTTATGGCATTCAGCACCTTTCCGATATGGTCGGGACCGAGAAGGTCGTCGGAGTCGAAGAACATGGTCCATGGCGTCACGACAGCCTCAAGGCCGCGGTTGCGGGCCGCTGCGGCACCGGGGCGCTCTTCCGAGAGGATGCTTGCGGGGATGTCCATGTGGGCGGCGGCCCATGCCTCGGCCACGCTCCGCGAACCGTCGGTCGAAGCATTGTCGACAACAACGAGCCTGAAACCGCGCACGGTCTGCGCCGCAAGCGAGTCGAGTGTCTCGCGGAGGAGTCTCTCACGGTTGTAAACCGGAATGACAACAGTCAGCAATTCATCCGCAGTTTCAGTCATAAAGCAATAAGTTTTACAAGCCTCGCTCCGCCACGCAGTCCGATACGGTAGCTGTAAAAAGCCACGGCGAGAGCAAACCTCATGCGGAGGCTTTGGGGCTGCCCGGCTGCCTGACTATACAACGGCAGCCCCTCGCCGGGACGCTCGCGCTCGAGGTAGCCGTACATCGTGGCGCGCTTGATGTCTAAATAATGGCGTTTTTCCTGAGGGAATGTCGCCTCCATGGCCTTCAGCGCCGGCTCCATCCTGGCAACCATCCCGGAATAGGAATCGCCGGTTATCGACTCGGAGGTATGGCGGACGAGCACTGTAGACTCTCCGTGAAGGGACACTGTCGTCGGCCTCAGGGCAAGAATCCGAGAGCCAAGCTCAATGTCGTTCCATATTCTCACCTTCGTGTTCCATCCCCCTGCTCGGCGGAAAAGCCTTGTTCGGGCGCAATAGCGCTGAGTGGACATTGTTCCGGCAAAGAGGAGGTCCCACCACATCGTGCGTGGCTCGACGTTGAAGACGTGTCTGCGGCCTGAGGCCGGACCGCCCTGCACCTCCGTATCCCAGCCGATTACGTCGGCTTCCGGATGGGCCTCTATGGCGTCTAACACTCTCCGGAGATGCCCCGGATGCATGAGGTCGTCGGAATCGAAATTCAGGGTCCATGGCGTCTCCACCAGCTCCAGACCGCGGTTGCGGGCCGCGCAGGCCCCCGGAGAGGTCTCCGTGACTACCGCCATAGGGATGTCAGGATGCTTCAAAGCCCAGGTCTCGGCCACGGCGCGCGAACCGTCGGTCGAAGCATTGTCGACTACCGCAAGGCGGAAGCCCCTCGCCGTCTGACCGGCAAGGGAGTCAAGGCATTCCGCAAGGAGCTTCTCGCGGTTGAAGACGGGAATGACGACAGTCAGCAATGCGCTCTTATCCATGGTTGCACAAAGTTACAAATTTATTTCGTGAAAAAAAATTCGCAAAACGCTTGCGTAATTCGAAAAAAGAGCTTAACTTTGCAGTCGCAAACGCGAAAAGCCACTTGACAAAATCGGCTCCTTAGCTCAACTGAATAGAGCATCTGACTACGGATCAGAAGGTTACAGGTTTGAATCCTGTAGGAGTCACAAGCACTCGCCAAGCCTTTGACCGTTTGCGAATTCGGCTCCTTAGCTCAACTGAATAGAGCATCTGACTACGGATCAGAAGGTTACAGGTTTGAATCCTGTAGGAGTCACAATCCCTTGGTCCCCTCCGGGCCGAGGGATTTTTATTTCCGGCGCTTCTTGCGGCGCACGACCGAAGGCTTCTCGCTCCGGGGCGCCCGACAGGTTTCAGAGGCCGCCTTCATCTCCCGGAGCTCTTTTAAACTCATAGGCTTAAACAATAGAGGACTACGCGTCTCCGTCTCCTTTTCAGAGATTTGGACCTGATTATATTCAAGGCTCAGGTCACTTTCGGCAATGCTGTCATTTTCTGAAGGAATTATCACGTCGACATACGGCGCGGTGCCTTTTGGGAGGTGTTCGGCGCCGGTGTAGCCGTCCTTGCCGATGCGCTTGCGGGCGTTTGCGCCGATGAGGAAGGCCACTTCGAGTCTGCGCCCCATCTCGCGGAGCTTCGAGATGAAGAAGCGGGCCGCGCGAGGCTTGCCATACCATTCGCAGAGGTAGAAGAGGGAATCCATCACGCAGACACGCGCACCGGAGGCGGCGACTGTCTCCTCGATTTCCGACAGGAATTTCCCGGGGTCGGCCGGGTCGAGGTCCGCGAGAGCGATGTCGACGCGGAGGAGATTCCGCGGCGAATTTGCACGGGTGCGCTCGCCGAATGAGCGCGAGGAGCCCTGAAAGTCGAAAAAAACGACCCGACGAGTGTCGGATACGGCTTCGGCGATGCGCAGAGCGCGCTCGGCGGCTTCCGCGGAATTATTGCCGAGGACACAGGCGATTTCAGCGGCGTGCCAGACATTTTTGTAGAGATTGAGGTTTTCGGAGGTGCGCGCGGCTATCCCGCGGCATTCTTCGGCTGTACGGTAGGTGAACATATTATTAATGATGACTTATAATTGAGAATTTGAGTTGCAGAGGTGTCGACAATGCAAAGTTACAGGTGAAATCCGGGGATTCGACGGCGGCATGGCGCATCCTGCCATTTAACAAAATGCAACGCTCTGTTATTTTCTCCGTAACATGCTTTCACTCCGGGGCATAAGCCTCCGGACAGCCGTGCCACAGAAATGCCGTTTTATTTTTGAAAATTTTTCCGGGAGGCTCCGACGCCCGATTAGGGAACAAATTACGCGCGAAACGCGCGGTTTTCGCATTTTTTCCGTAACTTTGCTCAAAATATACATTTTCCAACCGGTCAAACACATTCTCCACTGAAGATGAAAATTGCAATCGTCGGCGCGTCGGGCGCTGTAGGTCAGGAATTTCTCCGTGTTCTCGGCGAACAGGATTTCCCTCACATCGAAGAGCTCCGCCTCTTCGGCTCCAAGCGCAGCGCGGGCTCGGAATACACTTTCGACGGGCGCCGCTGGACCGTCCGCGAGCTCACGGCCAATCCCGATGATTTCAAGGACATTGACTTCGCCTTCGTCTCCGCAGGCGCAGGCGTGAGCCGCCAATACGCCGACATCATCACCTCCGGAGGAGCATTGATGATTGACAACTCCAGCGCATTCCGCATGGACGCCGACGTGCCACTCGTGGTTCCCGAGGTCAACGGCGACGACGCCCTCACCGCTCCGCGCGGAATCATCGCCAACCCGAACTGCACCACCATCCAGATGCTCGTGGCCCTCGCGCCCATCCACAGGATTTCGCCCGTGCGCCGCGTGCATGTGGCCACATACCAGGCCGCCAGCGGAGCCGGAGCCGCCGCCATGGAAGAGCTCCGCGAGCAGCACCGTCAGATTGCCGCCGGCGAGGAGCCCGTGGCCGAGAAGTTCCGCTACCCCCTCGCCTACAACCTCATCCCCCACATCGACGTCTTCACCGACAACGACTACACCAAGGAGGAGATGAAGATGAACCTCGAGACCAAGAAAATCATGCACGCCCCCGACCTCGAAGTGAGCGCCACCTGCGTGCGTGTGCCCGTGATGCGCGCCCACAGCGAAGCCGTCTGGGCCGAGACGGAGCGCCCCGTGTCCGTCGCGGAGGCACGGAAGGCATGGGAGGCCGCGCCCGGCGTGGTGCTCGTCGACAATCCCGCGGACGCCCGCTACCCCATGCCTGCGATGGCCGCCGGCACCGACCCCGTGTACGTGGGACGCGTCCGCAAGGACCTCGCAAACCCCACCGGACTCGCATTCTGGTGCGTGGGCGACCAGATCAAAAAAGGCGCCGCCCTCAACGCCGTCCAGATCGCCCAATACATCCTCGCCCATCGGGCCGGCCTCTGAAATTTATAAATCATATACGTCTTATAAATCTCTAACATTCTAAATAAACTTCCAATCAGCGCTCCTCTCGTCACCGACCCCGTCCAGATATTTTTCATCGTCCTGGTGATTATTCTGGCCTCGCCGCTCCTCCTGAACAAGCTCAAGATACCTCACATCATAGGTATGATTGCGGCAGGAGTGGTGATAGGGCCCTACGGCTTCAACGTGCTTGACAACGATTCGTCCTTCGCCGTATTCGGCCAGGTCGGGCTCCTCTACCTGATGTTCCTCGCCGGACTGGAGATAGACATGTACCACCTGCGGATGAACCTCAGGCGGGGCCTCCTCTTCGGAGTGCTCACACTCTTCATCCCCCTTGTGCTCGGAGTGCTGACGAGCGTCTACGTGCTCGGCACGAACTGGGTCACGGCCCTACTCTTAGGCTCGATGTACGCCTCCCACACCCTCATCTCCTACCCCGTGGCCGCCCGCTACGGCATCACTACCGCTCCCGCCGTGCTCATAGCCATCGTGGGCACGATTATCGCGGTAACGGGCGCCCTCCTCGTGCTCGCCGGAGCCGTCAACATTCACCGCGAGGGCTATTTCAACCCCGGCGAAATCCTCTGGCTCACAGCCAAGATGGCCCTCTGGGGCGTGGGCATCGTGGTTCTGTACCCCATCGTCACACGCCGCTTCTTCATCTCCTTCAGCGACCGCGTGACCCAGTACGTGTTCGTGCTCGCCCTCGTGTTCCTCGCCGCATGGACAGCCACGCTCATCGGCCTCGAAGCCGTGCTCGGAGCCTTCTTCGCGGGCCTGATTCTCAACCGCTTCGTACCCCCGACGTCGCCGCTGATGAGTTCGATAGAATTCGTCGGCAACGCCCTCTTCATCCCCTACTTCCTCATAAGCGTGGGCATGATGATAAACATCCGTGTCGTGGCCAACACCTCCACCCTCACCGTCTCGGCCATCATGCTCGCCGTGGCCCTCGCCTCCAAGTGGCTCCCGGCCTTCATCACCCAGAAAGCCAACCGTCTCGACAGCCACAGCCGCGAAGTGATTTTCGGCCTCACGGCCGCACATACCGCCGTGGCCCTCGCCGTCGTCACCCTCGGCTTCCGCATGGGAATGTTCGACGAGACCATCCTCAACTCCACCATCCTCGTCATCCTCGTCACCTGCGCCCTCGCCCCGGTAATCACATCCGCCGCTGCATCGAAGCTGAAGGTGAAGATGCTCACCGAAGACACCGAGAACACCCCGATTCGCGCGACGAGGGTCAACAACACGCTCATCCCCGTGGCCAACACGCTCACGGCCGAACCCCTTGTGGAAATGGCCATGCTCATGCGCAACAACCGCGGCCGCCACAGCTTCTACGCCCTCCACGTGCGCAACGAGAACACCCCGGCGGCCCGGGCGCAGTCGGCCCACTCCCTCTCGGCCGCCCGGAAAATCGGAGCCGCCGCCGAAGTCGAGGTCGAGACCGTCGAGCGCTACGACCTCAATACGGTCACGGGAATCCTCAACGTCATCAACGAGCGCGACATCACCGAAGTGATTCTCGGCATGCACCGGCGCGCCACAGTCATCGACTCCTTCTTCGGCGCGAAAGTCGAACAGCTCCTCAAGGCCACGAACAAGATGCTCATAATCACGCGCTGCTTCATCCCCGTAAGCACCGTCACCCGCATCGTGGTATGGGTGCCGCGCGACGCACAGTTCGAGACCGGGTTCTCCCGCTGGGTCCGCGCCCTGGCGCGCCTCACCCGCCAGCTCGGATGCCGCATCATCTTCTGTTGCCGCGACGACATCCAGCCCCTCATCCGCGGAGTCCTCTACCACGAGAACTACGGCATCCGCTGCGAATTCCGCACCGTCGACTCCTGGGACGACTTCATCATGCTCTCCAACCGCATCCTTGACGACGACCTTTTCGTAGTCGTCAGCGCGCGCTCCACCTCCGTCAGCTACAGCCCCGATATGGCAGGAATGCCCGCCTTCCTCCAGAAATATTTCTCCCGCAACAACCTCATGGTCATCTATCCCGAGCAGTTCGGCGAGACCGTGCCCCTTACCTCCTTTGTCGACCCCCTGGCCAGCGACCTGTCCTCGCAGCCCTCGCCCCTCTGGGTCAAGTTCCGCGCCCAGTGGCGCCGCGCCTCCGACCTCCTCCTCCGCCTCACCCACCCCAGCCACCGGCGCAGAGGCGAGTGAAAAAGCGCGGTGCGAACGCCGTGACAAATTTGCCGTATAAATCGCAATATGACAGTCATAAACGTGTAGGGACGCGCCAGTGGCGCGTCCGCATCGAAGAAACATTTTTACAATGGCAGACCGACACCAATTCCGCGCAAAATGGCATGACTACAATGGCGGAATGTACTTCGTCACAATCTGCTGTGCCGAAAAACGGCACCTTTTCGGGGAAATAAACCAGAGCGAAATGCATTTGAACGAATGTGGCAAGATTGCCAAGGACATGATTGACGAAATTTCTCTTCATTTCCCGTCTTCCCAAGTCTTGAATTATGTGATAATGCCAAATCACATACATTTGCTGATTGCAATTGACCGCGACAGCACATCGGCCACACCCAACCATGAATACGGATGTCTAAAACAAAAATGTCATATAGACTCTGTAAACCAGGATTTTCACCACAACAGCGCATTGGCGCAAATCATTGGCCGATTCAAATCATTTACAACCAAAAAATGTCGCAAAGTTAATCCGTCGTTTACTTGGCAGTCGAGATTTTATGACAATATTATCTCCGACCAAAAAACATATCTGTTAGTTATGAACTACATCGACAGCAATATCGAGCGCTGGGCAAACGACTGTTTCTACTCCGACAAGAGGATACCTCAGTTATATTATTGATTACCATCGACCTGGCGGACGCGCCACTGGCGCGTCCCTACACGTTTTCTATTGGCACTAAGCAATATACACACATTTGTTAGAGCCGCTGTCGCCTCCCGATTTGCAAATTCGGGGAATTTGGCGTATTTTTGCACTTGGAATATTCCGCTTACCCGAATTACATCTTACTTACATATGATTACTCAGGAACAATTAAAAGAGACTTTTGAGCGTATGCTTGCGCTGAGGAGGTATCTTTGACATCGACGGGAAGAAAATAGCCGTCGAAGAAGAACAGCTCCGCACAATGGCCGAAGGATTCTGGGACGACCAGGCGGCCGCGCAGAAGCAGATGAAGAAAATCAAGGACCTCCAGAAGTGGGTGGCCGACTACGGGGAGCTCGAAGGCGCCGTCGACGAGCTCAAGCTTGCCATGGAGTTCTTTCAGGAGGAAATCGTCGGCGAGGACGAGGTAGACGCGGCTTACGCCAAGGCCACGAAACTCGCCGAAGAGCTGGAACTCAAGAATATGCTCCGCCGCGAGGAGGACATCATGAGCGCCGTCCTCAAAATCAACTCCGGAGCCGGAGGCACCGAGAGCCAGGACTGGGCTTCGATGCTCATGCGCATGTACATGCGCTGGGCCGAGAAATCAGGATACAAGGTCAGCGTCGCCAACCTCCTCGAAGGCGACGAAGCCGGCATCAAGACCTGCACGCTCAACATCGAGGGCGACTTCGCCTACGGCTACCTCAAGAGCGAGAACGGCGTACACCGCCTCGTCCGAGTAAGCCCCTACAACGCCCAGGGTAAGCGCATGACCTCATTCGCCTCAGTGTTCGTCACGCCCCTCGTCGACGACACAATCGAGGTAAAGGTCGAGCCCGCCCTCCTGAGCTGGGACACCTTCCGCTCCGGCGGCGCAGGCGGCCAGAACGTCAACAAGGTAGAATCCGGCGTCCGGCTACGCTACCAGTTCACCGACCCCTACACCGGAGAGCAGGAGGAAATCCTCATCGAGAACACCGAGACCCGCGACCAGCCCAAAAACAAGGAGAACGCCCTCCGCCAGCTCCGCTCAATCCTCTACGACAAGGAGCTCCAGCACCGCATGCAGGAGCAGGCCAAGGTGGAGGCCGGAAAGAAGAAAATCGAATGGGGCTCGCAGATCCGCTCCTACGTCTTCGACGACCGCCGCGTAAAGGACCACCGCACCAACTGGCAGACCTCCGACGTCGGAGGCGTCATGGACGGCGATCTCGACGGCTTCATCAAGGCATACCTCATGGAATTCGCCGAGGGCGCCGAACAATAAGCTCCTAACAACTCTTCTCTTTATACACCTATAAAATCATGACTCTACGCAGACTCCGCATCGCCGCTCTTGCGCTCCTCGCCCTTGTCACGGGCCGGAGCTACGGCCAGAGCACCGAGCCCTCCGACGACCAGCGCTCGCTCACAATCTATCAGATAATGGTCGCGTCCTTCCTCCACGGCGAGGGAGGCGCACCGGGCTACACAGCGATGTGGGGCCCCGACGGACACACCAAGAACGGCAACCTCCGCGGCGTGATCGAGGCCCTCGACCACATCAAGAGCCTCGGAGCTAACGCCATATGGCTCACGCCCATCTTCGACAGCACCAAGGCCGGAGGCGGCGAGAAGCTTCAGGCAACGGGCTACTTCACCAACGACTTCTTCAAAGTCGACCCCAACTTCGGCACCGAGGAGGACTTCCGCGAGTTCGTCGACGAAGCCCACAAGCGCGGGATGTACGTCATCCTCGACGGCGTCTTCGGCCACCACGGCGGCGTGACAGCCCCCTCGCCCACGGGCCATATGCTCGACACCACACGCGTGGAGAGCGACCGCCCCGACGGCGGAACGGGCAACATCAAATATCCCGAATCCCTGCCCTACATCAAGGAAGTGGCAACCTACTGGATGGACCGCTACGGCGTCGACGGCTGGCGCCTCGATCAGGCATACCAGGCCATGCAGGGCGGCCACAACTACTGGCTCGACATCCGCAAGGCCGTCGAGGAGACAGCCGCCGCCCGTAAAGCCCGCGGCGAGCAGTGGGGCACACTCGGCTACATGGTCGGCGAAGACTGGGGCCCCGCAGCGAGAGTGAACGTCGGCGTCTACCGCGACGGCGGCCTCCTCTCAGCCTTCGACTTCGAGGGCAAGGAGCTCATCTCCGGACCGATGCAGGAGCTCACAAGCGCCGGCCTCGAAAACGGATGGGACGACGTCCGCACCGTCCTCTCCCGCCCGAGCGTCCGCGGATATCTCAACGACACGGTCATTCCCAACCTCTACCTCACCAACCACGACGGCTACCGCGTGGCCGACCACCTCGACCCCGCCGACCCGCTCTTCTATCGGCAACTGATGACCCGCAACGCCATCCTCGCCGCTTACAACGGACCCATAAACCTCTACTACGGCGACGAGTACGCCGACCTGAGCCGCGACACCGAAGGCGGACAGAAGGACAACATCGCCCGCACCTCCGGCCATCTCGACCCCCGCACCCCCGGCGAGAAAGAACTCAAGAACTACATCGGCCGCATCATGAAGTTCCGCCGCGACAATCCCGCCATGTGGCGCGGAGAGGCCGCCTTCAAGCGCTTCCACACCCCCTCCGGAGCCGACGTCCTCGAGGTAGTCAAGACCGACCCCCAGACCGGCAACAAGGTGCGCCTGGTCTTCTCTACCGCCGACGAAACCCTCGTCTACCCCGCCGAGGGCGGACACAGCATCGCCGTCCGCGCATGGGAGCCGTATTTCGAACGAATCAACTGAAATTCATTCCATAACTAACCTTTAAAGAAACACACAAACCCGAATGACAATGAACCGTTCGACAACCCTCATCCTGAGCAGCCTCCTGCTCGCGCTCGGCCTCCTGAGCGTGGGCCTCTGCATCAAAGGCGCCGCCACCTACCTCGGCGACCGCAACCGCACAGCCTCCGTCCGCGGCCTCTGCGAGCGCGAAGTCCCCGCCGACAAAGTCACCTGGCCCCTCGTCACCCAGGACCTCGGCGACGACCTCACCGCCCTCTACTCCAAGGCCGAGCAGGTCAACGCGAAAATCCTTGAGTTCCTTCACGCCGGTGGCCTCACCGACAGCGAGATTTCCGTAAATCCCCCGGACATCGAGGACCGCCTCGCCCAGAGCTACGACCCCTCACGCGTGACTTCCCGCTACAAGATGACAAACGTAATAGTTGTCACATCCTCCAACGTCGAGAAAGTCCGCGCCCTCATCAAGCAGCAGAGCAAGCTCATAAGCCAGGGCATCGCGGTCCTCGCAGGCGACTACAACTACCCCACCACCTACGAGTTCACCGGCCTCAACGCAATCAAGCCCGAGATGATAGCCGAAGCCACCCACAACGCCCGCGAGGCCGCCGCCAAGTTCGCACAGGACTCCGGCAGCAAGCTCGGCCCCATCATCACCGCATCTCAGGGCCAGTTCTCCATCACCGACCGCGACCAGTACACGCCCCACATCAAGAACATCCGCGTCGTCACGACGCTCACCTACTGTCTCGAAAACTAAGCACCGCACAGCGCCTATGGCAGCCCGCAGACTGCTCGTAGTAATCAATCCCAAATCGGGGACGGCATCCAAGACGGGTGTCGCCTCCAGGATTGTGCGCAAGCTCGAGAAAGAAGGCTTCGACGTGACCGTACACACCACCACCGGCCCCGGCGACGCTACAGTCGCCGCCCGCTCGGCCGCCAAAGCCGGCTACTACGGAGTCCTCGCCTGCGGAGGTGACGGAACAGTCAACGAAGTGGCCTCCGGACTCTGCGACACCGACACCGCCCTCGGAATCATACCCCTCGGCAGCGGAAACGGCCTCGCACGCCACCTTGAGATTCCCATCGACGACCGCGCCGCCACGCGCGTCGTGGCCCGCGACAACGTAATCCCCTGCGACTACTGCACCGTCAACGGCCGACCCTTCTTCTGCACCTTCGGCGTGGGATTCGACGCCGTGGTTAGCCACGACTTCGCCCACCGCCCGGGCCGCGGCCTCATCAACTACCTCAAAAGCGTAATCGACGTCTTTTTCAAGTACAGACCCGAAACATACAGCATAACCACCCCCGACGGGACAATCACCGAGAAAGCCTTCCTCGTGGTCTGCGCAAACGCCTCCCAGTACGGCAACAACGCCTACATAGCCCCCGGCGCCAGCGTCACCGACGGAATGATGGACATAACCATCGTCCACGACGGAAACATCCTAGAAAACATACGCCTCGGAGCCGAACTCATCACCGGACTCCTCTACAAGAACAGCCGCATCGACTCCTTCCGCACCCACGAACTAAGCATCACCCGCACCTCCTCCGAGCCCGCGGCCGTCCATATCGACGGCGAACCCGTCACCCTCGCCTCCCCCCTCCGCATAAAAGTCCGCCCCGGAGGCCTCCGAATCTTCGTCCCCACCCGCACCACACGCTTCGTCCCCGTCCTCACCCCCATGTGGTGCAACACCCGCAACTTCCTCCTCGCCCTCGGAAGACTCTTCGGGTAAGAAGATAAACAAACCATGAAAAAGACTGAACCCAATCTGCCCATATCGCACTCTTTCGTAAACGATATACGTCTGATAATCGAACAGGGGCGTCGGCAGGCATATGCCGCTGTTGGAAATATCGTTTTAGCTACATATTGGAAAATAGGCCAACGCATTGTCGAAGAGGAACAAAACGGACAAACACGGGCACAATATGGCTCGCGGCTTATTTCCGACCTCGCGGACAACCTAAAGAAAGAATACGGGGCGGGCTATGGTAAAAGGAACTTGGCCTATTTTCGAAAGTTCTACTTGTCCTTCAGTAATTTGGAGATTTTGCACGAGCTCGTGCAAAATCTTACGTGGACTCATATCCGAAGTCTTTTATCCGTTACAGACCCGACGGCCCGAATCTGGTATCTGACCCAAGCCTCGCAATGTATGTGGAGCACCGAGACCCTCGGACGAAACATATCGTCTCAATACTACGAGCGCCGACTCGCTCAGCAAAGAGAGGCCCCCGGGATAGTATTGCCTGATGCCGTGGCTCCATTCAACGACAAAGACCCGTTGGAATACATAAAGAATCCGACAATTGCTGAATTCATGGGCATGAAACCGGATGCCAAATACAACGAATCCCAACTTGAACAGGCACTTATCGACAATCTCGAGAAATTCATCCTTGAACTTGGAAGAGGTTTCGCCTTCGTAGAACGCCAGCAGCATATCGCCACGGACCTCGATGACTTCTATATCGATCTCGTTTTCTATAATTTCCGTATGAAACGCTTCGTCATCTTTGAGCTCAAGACTCATAAAATGACCCATGCCGATGTCGGGCAGCTCGATATGTATGTCCGTATGTACGACGACATGATGAAAGGACCCGATGACAATCCGACCATAGGTGTTCTCCTGTGCACCGATACAGATTCGACAATAGCCCGCTATTCCGTGCTCAATGACAGCCGACAGCTCTTCGCTGCAAAATACATGACGTATATGCCCACCGAAGAAGAGCTCAGCCGGGAAATCGACCGACAAAAACAATTCTTCCTCGAACATCACCAAACCGACTAAACCGCACCGGCGCACAGGGACGTTCCGAGCTAAAAGCCTGGCTATTATGCTTTACAGCATAAATCTTAAATTTTTTATATTTTTGTTTGCTTTTTCAAATTTCACACATTATCCTTGCCACAGGATCGGGATTCACTTCAAACAACAACACATTTCCACCATCCAACTATATCATTAACCCTTAAACATTCACGCTTATGAAAAAAGATTATTTAAACTGTATTTTCCGGAGTCTTTGGGGGCTTGTGGCTGTGGCGTTGGTGGCTGTGGCCGGGGCTTGCTCGGAGGATGTTCCGGAGCCGACTCCGGAAAGCCCGGAAACGCCTGAGGTGCCTGAGGCGCCCGAGGAACCGGCCCCGGTGCAGGGTGGAAGAAGCCGCAAGATCGAGCTGACAGCTCAGCAACAGGGCTTTGTCGATGCGACAATCGACATGTCTTTCAAGATGTTTGAAGCTCTTAATCTTCAGGAACGGGACGTTGAAGCTTTAGGCAGCGCCCTTGACAGACCCGTTGACAACATTGTTTTCTCTCCTCTTGGTGCCTCATATGCCGCGATGGCCCTCGCTAACGGAGCGGAGCACCGGCATACCCCTCTTCATGGGGCGCGTGACCAAGCTCTGAGCATCCGCGACAACATCGGGTGGCGGCCGCTTCGGTTTCAGGAAAGCGGCCGCCACCTCCCGTTATCGGCGTCCAATCGGGCCTTCCGAGCCCTCCCGTGTGCTAAAAATATGAAATTCGGGGGGCTATGTCGGTTTTTTTCACTATCTTTGCAACCGTATTACCCGATTGTGCATAATTTTAGGAATGGACGTTAAAAAAGTATTATACGTATCTCAGGAAATCGAGCCCTACGTGGGCGCCGACCCCATGTCGGTGTTCAGCCGGACGATAGCCCAGGGACTTCAGGAGAAAGGCGCCGAGGTGCGCACATTCATGCCCCGCTACGGCGCCATCAACGAGCGCCGCAACCAGCTCCACGAGGTGATACGCCTCTCGGGCCTGAACATTCCTATCGACGATGTGGACTATCCCCTGATTATCAAGGTTGCCACACTTCAGCCCACGCGCCTTCAGGTGTACTTCATCGACAATGACGAATTTTTCTCTCGCCACAGCCCCGACGGCGTTCTCGAGACCGAGAGCGACTCGGAGGTGAACGACGAACGCGCCATCTTCTTCGTGCGCGGCGTGGCGGAGACCGTCAAGAAGCTCCGCTGGGAGCCCTCCATAGTCCACGCCATCGGCTGGCTCTCCGGTCTCGTGCCCGTATATATTAAGGAGATATACAACGAAGACCCCTCCTTCCTCAGCTCCAAGGTGGTCTACTCCCTGACCGCCGACCCCGAAATCGACGAAAAGTTCGACCCCGCCTTCGGCCGCAAGCTCAAGGAAGAAGGCCTCAGCGAGGAGAAAGTAAAGGCCCTCGAAGAGTACACCCACCGCGAGCTCCACAAGCTGGCCATCGACTTCGCCGACGCCATCGCCGTAAGCTCCCCGGAGGCCGACCCCGAGCTCATCGCCTATGCCAAAGCCTCCGGCAAGCCCGTGCTCGACTATCCCGGCGAATGCCCCGAGGCCACGGACGCCTATTACGAATTCTACAAGAGCCTCTGAGCCCCCTCGCCCCGAGCCCTCCACCCTCTCATCCCCTCGCCTGCCAAATGTCGAAATTCTTCACTATACTCCTTGCGGTGCTTGCCCTCGTTCTGGCCTGCGCCTGCGATGAAAGCTCCCCGATCGGCGGCTCCCTCGCCGAAGACCAGCTGGCCATCCGCGTCGACTCGGGCTTCGTGCTCGAAGGACGCACCGAAGCCCTCTCCGCCGTGCGCTCCCGCACAATCGACCAACTCCTCGGCACAATCGACATCCCCGAATACGGCACCCTCTCGAGCTCGGTAGTGACCCAGTTCCTGAGCGCCACAGCCCTCGACACCGCCAACTTCACGGCCGACAACGTCGACTCCCTCGTGCTCGTCATGCAGTTCAACCCGGGAAGCTTCATGGGCGACTCCCTCGTGCCCATGGGCCTCAAGGCCTACGCCCTCACCCGCCCCCTCCCCTCGCCCATCTTCAGCGACTTCAACCCCGAGGGCTACTACGACGCCACGGCTCCCCTCGCCTCAGCCGTCTACAACACCTCGACGCTCGAAAGCGACTCCCTCGCCAAACTCGCCGTCCGCTCCATCCGCATGAAGCTCCCGCGCGAGCTCGGCCGCAGCCTCTTCCGCGCCTTCCAGGAAAATCCCGCCAACTACGCCGGCCCCGAGACCTTCGTCCGCAACGTATTCCCCGGCCTCTACATCGAAAACTCCTTCGGCAGCGGCCGCATGACCCTCGTGCAGAAAACCACCATGCGTATGTACATGCGCAAAATCTTCACCGACGACGAAGGCAAACCTGACACCCTCGACAGCCAGCAGGACTACTTCATGGTAACCCCCGAAGTCCTCACCAACAACAACTTCGCCTACTCCATGTCCTCCGCTCTCCGCGAGCGCGCCGACCGCGGCGAAAAACTCCTCGTGGCCCCCTGCGGGTATCAGGTGGAAGTCAAGTTCCCCACGCGGGAAATCATCTCCCGCTACCGCCAAAACTCCAACGCCCTCACCGTCATCAACTCCCTCTCGCTCTCCATCCCCACCGACTCCATCGCCAACAGCCTCGGCGTCGGCGCGCCGCCCTACGCCCTGATGGTGCGCAAGGACAAAGCCGAAGAATTCTTCGCCAACAACTCCCTGACCGACAACGTCAACTCCTTCTACGCCACCTACAGCTCCGCCACCGGCAGCTACAACTTCGGCTCGATGCGCTCCTACATCACCTCCATGCTCGCCAAAGACGAAATCAAGGACGAAGACTGCGAATTCCTCATCATCCCCGTCACCGTCAACTTCGAGCAGTCCGCCTCGTCGGGCTACGGAGGCACCACCATGATAGAATCGAGCATCGTCCCCTACGTCATGTCGCCGGCGATGGTAGTGTTAAAACTCGACGAAGCGAAAATAAAATTCACCTACAGCTTGCAAACTCAAAAATAAAATCGTAACTTTGCACCGCAAAACAGGCCGCAATAGCTCAGTTGGTAGAGCATTTCATTCGTAACGAAAAGGTCGTGGGTTCGAGTCCCACTCGCGGCTCTTGAGTCAATAGAGTGGCAATCAGACAGTCAACGCTTCTGATTGTCACTTTTCCTTTGTTCATAGTGTATAGGGCGTAGTTCTTGTACACGCTGGTCTGGGTGTTTTTTCTTGGGGGGGAGGGGAAAAATTCGTATCTTTGCAGGGTGCGCGGGGTGAACCTTTCGGGGGCGCCGCGCGTTAGTATCTCAGAAAGGAAAATTCATCACACGCTTCAACTAAAATATTTATGACGACACGGATGTGGCCAAGAGCGGCCGGGCATGCTGTGCGCAGCCTCGGAATCATTCTCCTCCTGTCAATGTTTACCCTGTCGGCTTCGGGCTCTTCCGATGGCCGGCGGGGCGAGCATCAGTCTGTGGGGCTGGTGCTGAGCGGCGGGGGCGCCAAGGGTATAGCCCACGCGGGCGTTATCCAGGCTCTGGAGGACAACGACATACCTATTGACTATGTGACGGGCACTTCGATGGGTGCCATCATGGGTGCGTTCTACGCCACGGGGCACACGCCGGAGGAGATGATGCAGGTTCTGGAGTCAAAGGAGTTCGCCTACTGGAGCACGGGTAAGATTGACCCGGCTCTGACGTATTTCTTCTCGTCGGAGGCGGCTTCGCCCGCGCTGGCTACGATGCCGATAAAGCTTGGGAAGAGCGGCGGGAAGGGGGGCCAGGAGCCGCCGGCGTCGCTCATCAACCCTATTCCGATGAGTCTGGCCTTCGTGGAACTTTTCGAGGCTTATTCGGCGCAGTGCGGGCGCGACTTCAACAGGCTGATGGTGCCTTTCCGCTGCGTGGCCTCCAACCTTGGTCAGAACCGCAAGGAGGTTCTGTCGCGCGGGAGTCTTGCGGACGCGGTGCGTTCGTCGATGAGTTTCCCTCTTGTGTTCCAGCCCATTGTTGTGGACGGGCATCTTCTCTACGACGGTGGTATTTACGACAATTTTCCGGTGGACGTGATGCAGCGCGATTTCGCGCCGTCGGTAATCATAGGCGTGGATGTGTCGTCGCCGGACGACAGCATTCCTTCGTCGGTAATCCAGCAGGTGAATTATCTTGTCACCCGTCCGCAGTCGACGGAGGTTCCCGCCGACACTGGCATCAAGATCCGCGTCGACGTGTCGGACTTCGGGCTTCTGGACTTCCAGAAGGGCCGGGAGATTTACAAGCGGGGCTACGACAAGGCGATGGAGATGATGGACTCCATAAAGAGGCGCATACACACGCGCATGCCCGCGCGCGCCCGCGAGCTTAGGCGTCAGCGTTTCCGCGCCCGGACTCCGGAGGTGGCCTACAGCAGTGTGAAGGTTTACGGATGCACCCCGGACCAGAACGAATACATCAATTCACTCTTCCATCCGGCGGCGGGGACGGACACGCTCGGAGCGGACCGTGTGCGGCGCGCCTACTACAGCGCCGTGAGCACGGGGCAGATTCAGGACTTCCGGGTGAAGTCTCTCTACAACGACACGACGGGGCTCTTCAATCTGGACCTGAAGGCCACGGTGAAGGCTCCGCTGAAGGGCTCGCTCGGGGGCTATCTGACGTCTTCGGCGAACAGCTATCTCTATCTGGCTCTGGGCTACAGCACGCTGAGCTACCACAGTCTGAGCACGAGTCTGTCGGGGTGGATAGGCCAGAGCTACATGGCGGGGATGTTCCGCGCGCGCTACAATATCAACGGGCGCGTTCCGTCGGCCTTCGGGGTTGACGCTGTGGTGATGCGCCGGCGCTATCCGGTGAACGACAAGCTGTTTTTCCTCAACGAGCCCTCGTTCTCCATCAACCATGAGTATTTCGGCAAGCTCTACTGGGGCTCGTCGGCGGGGCGTATGGGCACGATAGAGGTAGGAGTCGGCGGAGGCCGGATGTACAACAGTTTCTACCAGAGCACTGACGCCGAGAGTTTCGCCGCGGGGCGCGACCACGTGCTTCTGGACCTCGGGAAGGCCAATGTGTCGTATGACGCCTATACGCTGAACGACCTCAATTTCCCGACATCGGGCTATCAGTGCCATCTGGGCGTGTCGGGCTTCCTGGGGCGCTCGAAGTACACCAATTCGCTGCGTCCGGAAGCGGCCTTCTCGGAGAACAGCGACCATCAGGCCTGGGGTCAGTTCTACGGTAAGTACCGTCTGTTCCTTGACCTCGGGAAGCACTGGTCGCTGGGGTTCCGGGGCGAGGCGCTTGTGAGCAGCCGCAAGTTGCTGGAGAACTACTATGCGGCGCTGAGCACGGCTCCGGCCTATACGCCCACGCCGTCGAGCGACAACGCGTTCAACACGGCACTTCGCGCCAACAGCTACGTGGCCGTCGGCCTCACGCCTATATACAAGCTCAACGACAGTTTCTCCCTGCGGGTGACGGGGCATGTTTTCGCTCCGATGCGCCGCATCCTCGACAGCAACGACGGACTGCACACGGCGCGCTACGGGCGCTGGTTCGGGCATTTCACTCCGTTCGTGGAGTTCGACGCGATGTACAAGCTGCCTTTCGCCACGGTCGGAGGCTACGTGAACTATACGGCCACGGAAGGCTCGAAAGTGAACGTCGGCATCTCCTTCGGGGTCTACCTCCCGGCACCGAAGTTTCTGGAATAGAATGTAGGGAGGTGGGCAAAATCCAAATTCGACCATTCGGGACGGACGCGCCATGGCGCGTCCCTACTGGTTGTCAACAAATTATAAAGAAACAAATCCCAAACATTTTCTCCCCCATCGAGTTTTGACACATGCCCAGCCTCATAGTAATTTTTAATAAAACTTAGTCGGCATTTTTTTATCGGGGTTGAAACAATCGTTTTCCCATCGGTCCACATTATTGTCTATGTAATTCATTACCATAACATACTCCCAATGTTGGGTTATGATATTATCATAAAATCGCGATTGCCATGCGAATGCGGGATTGACACGTCGACACTCGCGCGTGACGGACGATTTGAACTGCCCGATGATTTTTGCCAAGCGGCTATTGTGATGACAATCACTATACATATTATCAATATGTTTCCGGACGCCTATGCAACCATGATTATCTATCGAATCATTGTCTATTGATTTTTCCACCCAGATTAGCAAATGTATATGGTTAGGCATTATGACATAATTCCATACTTCCGTTTGCAAAAAATGTTTTGGAATTGCTTTTAAAATACCCTCGGCAATATGGCCATATTCAGTAAAAACCAGTTCGTTATCGCGGATTTCCCCGAATAAGTGTTTTTTATCGGCGCAACAAATGGTTATGAAGTACACTCCGCCATTATAATCATGCCATCTTGCGCGGAATTGATGTCGGTCGCCCATATCATTAATTTTGAGGCAAAAATAATGATATTTCAACAATTATCCAAATTACACATATAATATTTATAATCTGCCATATGTAGGGACGTGCCATGGCACGTCCGATTAGGCGAAGGCATCACGTTCCGCAGGGCTCCGGAACGTTTATTTGCGGGGCCCGGGTGTATCAAAATCCAAATTCGACCATTCGGGGCGGACGCGCCATGGCGCGTCCCTACAAAAGCTTTATAATTAGATAGATGAAGCAATATTATAATTCCGGGACATTGGCAAAAAAGCGGCGGCCGGGTCCTTTTGGAAACCCGGCCGCCGTGGTATGGGGGGGGATGTTTATTTTATGCTTTTACGCGCTCAACGTATGAGCCGTCGCGGGTGTCAATCTTGACTTTGTCGCCGGTGTTGCAGAAGAGGGGCACGCGGACTTCAGCTCCGGTCTCGACGGTTGCGGGCTTGAGGGTGTTGGTTGCGGTGTCGCCCTTGATGCCGGGCTCGGTGTAGGTGATTTCGAGAACAACGGAAGTGGGCATCTCGCAGGTGAGGACTGTTTCGGTAGCGGCCTCTACGTTAGCTTCGCAGATGTCGCCTTCCTTGAGGAACTGGACGCCTTCGATGCTCTCGCCGGGGAGGACGATTTCTTCCCAGGTCTCGGTGTGGAGGAAGTGGTAGCCCATGTCGTCCTTGTAGGAGAACTGGTAGGGACGACGCTCGATGCGTACTTCCTGAACCTTAACGCCGGAGTTCCAGGTCTTGTCGAGGATTCGGCCCGTGCGTACGTTCTTAAGCTTGGTGCGTACGAAAGCGGGGCCTTTGCCGGGTTTCACATGGAGAAATTCAACGATGAAGTAGTACTGTCCCTCGATGTCGAGGCACATGCCGTTCTTGAAATCAGCAGTAGTTGCCATAAATGGTATATAACTATGTTTTTTAGAATATGATTTTCAACAGAAACAGGGGAAATTCCCGTTCAGGCTACAAAGTTACGAAAAATTCTTTTGCCAAAAGCCCTGAACCTGCAATTTTTTATGTACTTTTGTAGAAAATTCAAACGAGCAAGCCCGAGAAGCGATGAACGAGGAAGCCTTAAGTCGGATGTATCTGAAGGATACGGCCTTTCAGCACCTTATGCAGCGGCGCATATTCAATGTGCTACTGATAGCGTCGCCTTACGACGCGTTCATGATGGAGGAGGACGGCCGCGTAGAGGAGCAGCTATACAATGAATACGTATCGCTGAACCTGAGTTCGCCGCCTCGAGTCACCCGCGTGTCGAATTTTACGGAAGCGCTGGGAGCCATGAAGCAGAAGAGCTTCGACCTTGTGCTTGTGATGCCCGCCGGGGACATCTCGCTGGCCACGGAAGGCTGCCGGGAGGTCAAGGACTCTTATCCGGAGGTGCCGACAGTGCTTCTTACACCCTTTTCAAAGGAGGTGACGCGCCGCATCGAGCACGAGGACCTCTCGGGCGTTGACTACGTGTTTTCGTGGCTGGGGAACATGGATCTTCTCCTGGCCATTATCAAGCTTCTTGAAGACAGGCTGAACCAGCAGGACATCACCCAGGTGGGCGTACAGATGATCATGCTCGTGGAGGACTCCGTGCGCTTCTATTCGTCGATTCTGCCGCACGTCTACAAATTTCTTCTGAAGCAGAGCCGGAACTTCTCGACCGAGGCGCTGAACCAGCACGAGCAGATGCTGAGGATGCGCGGGCGCCCCAAGGTAATGCTCGCGCGCACCTATGAGGAGGCCGTGGACCTGTACCAGCGCTACGGCAAGAATATGCTCGGAGTAATCAGCGACGTCTCGTTCATGCGCAACGGGCAGAAGGACTCAACGGCGGGGCTTCGCCTAGCGCGGGCCCTCCGTGAAGCCGACCCGTCGCTGCCTATCATCATCGAGTCGAGCGAGAACGTGAACCGGGGACCGGCGACGGAGCTCGGCGCGGTGTTCGTGGACAAGAACTCGAAAAAGCTCTCCGTGGACCTCGAGGATGCCATCATGGGCAACTTCGGCTTCGGCGACTTCGTGATCCGCAACCCTCGCACGGGCGAGGAAATCATGCGCATCACCAACCTGAAGGATATGCAGAAGCGTGTGTGGGACATTCCTGCCGAGTCGCTTCTCTGGCACGCCTCGACCAACGACATCTCGCGCTGGTTCTACTCCCGCGCGCTTTTCCCCATCGCTGACGTAATCCGGCGCCACCGTTTCGCCTCTCTCGAGGAGGTGCCGGCCGCGCGGCAGCTCTTCTTCGACCTTATCGTCAAGTACAGGAAAATGAAGAACAGGGGCGTTGTGGCCGTCTTCGACAAGGACCGCTTCGACCACTACTCCAATTTCGCGCGCATAGGTCAGGGCAGCCTCGGCGGCAAGGGCCGCGGCCTTGCCTTCGTGGACTCCATCATCAAGAAGAACCCCATCTGCGACAATTTCCAGGGGCTCACCATCTCCATCCCGAGGACCGTCGTACTCTGCACGGACCTTTTCGACGAGTTCATGGCAACGAACAGGCTCTACCCGCTGGCGCTGAACCCGGACACCCCCGACGACGAAATACTTGCGGCCTTCCTCCGCGGGCGGCTCTCGGACAAGCTCCGGGAGGACCTTCTCGCGCTCTTCGAGGTACTGGACCGTCCGATGGCCGTGCGCTCGTCGAGTCTATTGGAAGACTCTCACTACCAGCCCTTCGCCGGTATATACAGCACCTATATGGTGCCCTATACGCCAGACAAGGAGCTGCGTCTCCGGCTGCTCGTACAGGCCATCAAGGGAGTCTACGCCTCGGTGTTCTACCGCGACAGCAAAGCCTACATGTCGGCCACGAGCAATGTCATCGACCAGGAGAAGATGGCCGTAATCATACAGGAAGTGGTCGGCGACGACCACGGCGACTGGTATTTCCCCTCGTTCTCGGGCGTGGGGCGCTCGCTCAACTACTACCCTCTCGGCGACGAGGCGCCTGAGGACGGCGTGGCGGAAGTGGCCGTAGGACTCGGCAAATACATCGTCGACGGCGGCAGAGGCCTGCGCTTCTCGCCTCTTCATCCCGAGCACGTCCTCCAGACCTCGACCCTCGAGAACGCCCTGCGCGACACGCAGACTAACCTCCTCGCGCTCAAGCGCGACACGGCGGCGGAGGGCAACACACCCTCGACCGACGACGGCTACAACCTCGCGCGCCTGAGCGTACAGCAGTTCGCGGGCACCGGGGCTCTGAAATGGACCGTCAGCACCTACAACGCGCAGGACGGATACATCAACGACTGCGACCTCGGACGCGGACGGCGCGTGGTGACCTTCGCCAACATCCTGCGCGACAAGGCTCTTCCGCTGGCTCCCGCCATCAACTTCATGCTCACGCAGGGGCAGGCCGCCATGCAGAGACCCATAGAAATAGAATTCGCCGGCAACATCCTGCCGAAGGAGACGCCCGAGGGCATCAAGGGACATCTCTACTGGCTTCAGATCCGCCCCATCATCGACAAGAAACAGCTCGTAGCGGACAACGTCTTCGACCACACGGACGAGGAGCTGATCGTGCGGAGCTCGACGGCTCTCGGCCACGGGATGGTGGAGAACGTCACGACTGTCGTGTACGTGCGCCCCGAGAACTTCAACCCCCTGCGGAACCGGGAGATTCCCCCGCTGCTCGACCGCCTGAACCGGGAGTTCACAGCTCGCGGCGAGGGCTACGTGCTCATAGGGATGGGCCGCTGGGGTTCGTCGGACCCGTCGCTTGGCATTCCCGTCAAATGGCCGGAAATCTCCGGCGCGCGCGTCATCGTGGAGACCTCGCTGCCCGGCTACCGCATAGAGCCGAGTCAGGGGACTCACTTCTTCCAGAACCTCACGAGCTTCGGCGTAGGTTACTTCACCGTCGATCCTGCGGCCGGCCTCGGACACATCGACCTGGACTTCCTGAACGCCCAGCCGGCGGAATACGAGGACGAGTTCCTGCGCATCGTGCGCTTCCCCGCCCCTCTGCGCATAGCCATCAACGGGCGCCAAGGGCGGGGGCAGATACTGAAGCCCGAGCCTTCCGACTCCTGATAATCCATACCACCTTCAACTGCACAGAACACATGAGCTTCTTCAAAAACCTCAAGAAAGCCTTCGGTTTCGGACCGTCCGAACCGAGCGAGGACGACTCGCTTCTCAACGACGAGGTCAACGCCTCCGAGTCCGGAGCGACGGCGCCTCAGACCGCGGCCACACCGGCGCCCGAAGCCGCGCCCGAGCCCCCGCAACTCGACCCCGGGGCGGTAAAGGCCATATTCACGTCTGTAATCGGCGTGTTCAACGACACTCTGCCGGCCTTCCTGAAGGACAGCGTGGACCCCAAGGCTCAGGAAGAATATATCTACAACGCGCTCGACCGCGCCACGAAGGACTACCTGACGCGCCTGATTGACGACGCGCGGGTGTTCGCGGAAAAAGAGTTCCGCCACAGCAACAACGAGACCCTTGCGGAGCTCGCGCGCCTGCGCCAGGAGAAAACGAGCCTCGAGCAGCAGCGCAGTTCCATCAAGGAGCAGCAGCTGAGCTCCGACCGGCGCCGCCGCGCGCTTGTCGACCGCGTTACGGACCTCGAGGGACAGATAGCCACGCTCGAGGCCGAGCGCGAGCAGTTCGAGCTTGAGAACAAGAGCCTCCTCAACAAGATAAAGCTCTCCGAAATCCAGCCGGGAGTGGTCGAGGAGCTTCAGGCCGAGGTGGAGCGCCTGCGCGCCCAGGTCAAGGCCGGAGGCGCCGCTCCCTCCGGCGAGGACTTCACGCTTAAACTCAAGGAAAAGGAGGCGCAGATCGAAGAGCTGACACAGGCGCTCGCGGCCCGCGACGAGGCCCACCGGACAGCCAACGAGATGTTCAACTCCATGCAGCACGAGCTGGTGGAGGAACGCCGCAAAGGCTCCGAGGCCATCGAGGAACTGCGGCTGCGTAACAGCGAGCTCGAGGCGGCCACGGCCGAAAAGGACGCTCAGATAGAAGAGGCCTCGCGACTACTGAAGGGCATGGAACAGATTACCGCGCAGATGCAGCAGGTCGAGTCGGCCATAAACAAGCGCGACGAGAAAATCAAGGGCCTCCAGGCCAAGAACCGCGAACTGCGTCAGAAACTCGAGAAGGCCGAGAAACGGCTCCAGTCGGGGCGTCTGATGCCCTCTCTGCCCTTCGGCGACGACGAGGAAACGGCCACCAGCGCCGAGCCCGAAGCGAGCTACGGCTCCGACATGATAGCCACAAGCCCCATCCGCCCGGAGGACATCGGCGACGATGATTTCCACAGCGTGGACTGGCTCACAAGCACCCCCCCCAAAGGCACGGTCATCCCCTCGGGCCTGACGGACGAGGAATTCGGCTACCAGGAGCCTCCCCGGAAGCCAAAGCCCAAGGACCACGACTCGCAGCTCTCTCTTTTCTGAACCCCGCGCGGAAATTATTCCCCTTTCCGCGACCCAATCACACATTTCGATTGTTATCACAACTGTAATGAAAATCCGAACCATCGCTATTTCCGCGCTCCTGGCGCTCCCGGCCCTCCTCCCCTCCCCCGCAGAAGCAGGCCGGCCGGACGCCAATGTCCGGGAACTTGAAAAATACATCGCGCCCGCCTCGCGCCCTGACGCTCCCGCGGCATTCTCCTACATGCCCGACGGCGAGACTTACGCCCTACTCTCCGACGACTGCCGCAAGATCACGGTACACAACATAGCCGACGGCAAGGAGGTGTCGGTGCTCTTCGACGTGGCGAACACCCGCGAGGCGCAGATTACCGCCGCCGAAAGCTTCACTCTCAGCCCCGACGGGGGCAAAATCCTCATAGCCACGGACACGAAGCCCATCTACAGGCGGTCGACAACGGCGAAATACTATGTCTACGAGGTGCGCTCGCGTCTGCTCAAGCCCCTCTCGAAGGAATGCGGGCGCCAGCGGTCGCCGATATTCTCGCCGAACTCGCGCATGGTGGCCTTCACGGACCCCGCCACGAACAATATCCGCGTGGCCAAGCTCGACTACGGCACGGACATCGCCGTGACCGACGACGGAGCGCCCGGAAAAGTCATCAACGGCGTGCCCGACTGGACCTACGAGGAAGAGTTCTCGACAAGCTGCTCGATGGCCTGGGCTCCGGACAATCTCACCCTCTGCTATCTCCGCTACGACGAGACGGACGTCCCGGCCTACCGGCTCACGCTCTACGCCGGGGCCTGCGACCGGCAGGATGAGTACGCGCTCTATCCCGGCGAGTTCACATACAAATACCCCGTGGCCGGAAAGCCCAACTCGAAGGTCAGTCTGCGCTCATATGACATAGAGACGCGCAAAATCAAGGAAATGGCACTTCCCGCCACTTCCGTGGAGTACATACCGCGCCTAAGCTACGGGCCGGACGAGGCCACGCTCATGGTCACGACCCTCAACCGCGACCAGAACCGCCTCGAAATCTTCAGGGCCAACCCCAAGTCGACGGTTGTGAAGAGCGTCTATGTCGACGAATCGAAGGCGTGGATTCCCGAGGCGGCCTACGCCGACATCGTCTACGACGCGCAGGGCTTCACCGTAGGCTCGCTCCGCTCCGGATTTTTCGCCTACTACACCTACAGCTATCAGGGCACGCCTCTGGCCGAGACGGGCATGGCGTCCTGCGACGCCACCGCCTACTACGGCAAGGACGCCTCGGGGACGCGCTACTTCCAGGCAGCTGCGCCCACGCCCATGGACCGCACGGTCTACTCCATCGACGCCAAAGGGCGCTTGAAGACGCTCGGCGCGGCCAAGTCCGGGACGTCCTCGCTCAGCTTCTCCCCGACTATGGCCTACGCCGTCCTGACCCACAGCGACGCACAGACACCGCCCGTGGCCACGCTCTGCAAGACCTCCGGCGCCGACCTCAAGACACTCCGCACCCTCGAGGACAACTCGGCCTACCGCGGGCGCATCGGCGAGCTCGGCGTGGTCAAGGAATTCTTCACCATACCGGCCTCGGGAGGGTCGCCGGAGCTCAACGCCTACATCGTCAAGCCGGCAGACTTCTCAGCCGGGCGAAAATACCCGGTAATCATGTCGCAGTACTCCGGTCCGGGCTCGCAGAGCGTGCTCGACAAGTGGACGCTCGACTGGGAGCAGTACTTCGCCCGCAAGGGCTTCGTGGTGGTGTGCGTCGACGGACGCGGCACGGGAGGCCGCGGCGCGGAGTTCATGCAATGTGTCTACCGTCAGCTCGGACGCCTCGAGACCGCCGACCAGACCTCCGCGGCACGCTACGTTGCCTCGCAGCCCTGGGCCGACCCATCGCGGATAGGCATCTACGGCTGGAGCTACGGAGGCTACGAGGCACTGATGTGCGCCACGCAGGGCGAGCGCACGCCTTTCGCCGCCGCCGTGGCCGTGGCACCCGTCACGGACTGGCGCTTCTACGACACTGTCTACGCCGAGCGATTCATGCTCACGCCCGGCCAGAACGAGAGCGGCTACAACGAGAGCGCGCCTCTCGGCCGCGCCGGAGAGCTGGGCTGCCCGCTTCTGATGATGTACGGCACTTCGGACGACAATGTCCACCCGGCCAACACCCTCGAATTCGCCGCGCGGCTCCAGAACGAGGGCCTGATGTGCGATATGTTCGTTTTCCCGGGGATGAACCACTCCATCAACGGCTGCCGGACGCGTGCCCTGGTGTGGGCCCGGATGTTCAACTTCTTCAGCGACAAGCTCTCCGATGGACAAGCGAAGTAAACCATTCCTGAACGAGGGCCTGTCCGGCGAGGGCATCCTGAAGATGCTTCTCGTCAACTGGGCCCTGGGCTTCGGGAGCGTGGCGCTGCTCTTGCTTCTGTCGCTGTTCATTCCCTACCTGTGGCTGCCTTTCATCGCCACGGGAGAGGCGCTGTACCTTATGCGCCGACGAATTCCGCAGTGCTCCCTGACCGAGGACGGAAGCCCCACCACGGGCTTCCTGCGTGTGAGCGTGTGGGCGCTTTGGATCTCCGCCGCTGTGATGCTCGCCATCGAAATCCTCTGCACGCCCTTCCTTGTGGGGAGGGTCGTGTTCCTCCCGATGTACAACGACGAGCTGCCTTTCGTCACATGTCTTGTCGTATTCCCGGCTCTCGCGCTCTCGGCCATCTGGTGGCTGGCATTCTGCCGCCCGCGGCGCCGTCGTCCCGGCGAGATTCATTTCCTCACCGGAATGCGGGCCATGATTCCGCGCGAGGCGGCCTATCAGGTGCGGATAATCCTGCTTCTTTCGGTGCTCCTCGGCGGAGTCGAGGCGTGGTATTATCTGGCCCGCTACATCAACTCGAACCTGAACGCCCCCGACCGCTTCTTTTTCGTGATTATGCCCATCGGCTTCTATCTGCTGTCGCTCTTTTTCATGGCGGGACGGTGCACGTCGCTCGGAGCTATCGTGGAAGCCATGGGGACACTTCCGTCAGGCTCGTTCTCCACGCTTGTCCGCTATATCATCTTCTCTGACAACGAGCTTCTTGTGCGGCCAAACCATTTCGGCCTGTACGACACTCCGGCCGAAGTGACCCGGACAGGGCCTGAGGAGGTGACCGAGGAGACCGTGCGCAAGGCCTTCTCGCGGCTCGCGGAAACCGACAGATTCAGTCTCCGCTACCTCTTCACGAGCGAATCCATCGCCACAAACCTGAGAGTCCTGCACTACGCGGCCATACTGGACGCCAATCTGGCAAGGAGCGAAATCGCCCCCGAGGACGGCGACAGCGCGGGCGACCGCTGGGTAGGACTCTACGACATCCGGCGCATGGCCTCCGAAGGGATGCTCTCGCCGGTGCTGGCCTCCGAGCTTGCGAGGATTTATGCCATCACCATGGCCTGGAAGACCTACAACCGCTCCGGCCAGCGGCTCTACCCCATCCGCAACTACAAGCCCACGTTCCGCTTCCGCGACCTCGGGAAATGGGATGTCGACTACGACGACTCGACGTGGCTCGACATCGCGGACTTCAACGAGGACAAACCATTCTACCGCATCCGCAAACACTTCCGCCGCCGCAAGCACCAGAATGTCTGACACTTCGCGAATAATTGCCGTAGTCGGCCCCACGGCTTCGGGAAAGACACGCCGCGGCGTGGCGCTGGCCCGCGCCCTCGGGGGCGAGATTGTCAGCGCCGATTCCCGTCAGGTGTACCGCGGAATGGACGTGGGCACAGGCAAGGACCTCGCGGACTACGGCTCTGACGTGCGCTACCACCTCATCGACGTGGCCCCCGCCGGCCACAAGTACAACCTTTTCGAGTATCTCCGCGACGCCCGCGAGGCCATCTCCGGCATCCGCGCGAGAGGACACAGCCCCATTGTCGTCGGAGGCACGGGAATGTACGTCGAGGCGCTTCTTAAAGGGACGGATCTGCCCGAGGTGCCCCGCAACGAAGAGCTCCGGGTCCGGCTGGAAGGGAAATCGCTCGCAGAGCTGTCGGAAATGCTTGCAGGGATGAAATCGCTCCACAACACCACGGACATCGACACCCCGGCACGCGCCACAAGGGCAATAGAAATAGAGACCTACTACCGCGAGCACCCCGACGCTGACCAGCGGGCCCACCCCGACGAGTCGCTGCGCGAGGATGCGCTTATTGTCGGCGTGGACATTCCCCGGGACGACAGACGCAGACTCATTTCCGAGCGACTGAAAAGGCGTTTCGCGCAGGAAAATATGCTCGACGAGGTCCGGCGGCTCCTCAAGGAGGGCGTTCCGGCCGAAAACCTCATCTATTACGGTCTTGAATACAAATATCTTACACTGCATCTGCTGGGCGAACTGAGTTTCGACGAGATGGCCTGCGCCCTCGAGACGGCCATACACCAGTTCGCCAAGCGGCAGATGACCTGGTTCCGGGGGATGGAACGGCGCGGCTTTGAAATCCATTGGCTGCCGTGGGACATGCCGGAGGAGGAGTTTACGGAAACGGTAATATCCATGCTATGAGGCGTTTTCTGCTCATGCTTGCGCTCCTGAGCGCCGCAGCGTCCGAGGCCGTGACTCTTACGGACAGTCTCCCGGAAGCCTGCGGGAGTTTCACCTATATCCTTCGGGTCAAGGCCCGGCGCACGAATGCCATACCTGTTGAAATTTCCTTCCAGAACGGCTCGCGTCTGACTTTCCAGGTTCCTTCGCTGGCCGATGCCGCCGACGGACGCACTTTCCCGGTGCGTTTCGTGCTCGCCGATTCGGCGGGAAGGACGTCGGAGGGGCTTGCGGAGACAACAATCGACAGCCGGGAAGGCGGCTTCGGCCTGAGGATTGACGCAAACGCCGCAGGCCTCAGAGCGGCCATCGGAGGGCCGCACAGCCAGGGTTCGCTCAGCTGCGGGACGTTCGACACGCGTACCGGGGGCGTGATTTCAGCCACCGTGCCGGACGGCACTGAAGTCCTGCGCCGCACACTTCGCGCAGAAGCCCTCGCCCCCCGGGAAACAGCCCCGTTTTCCGACCTCGAGCCGCTGAAAAGCCATATAGAGAGCTCCACGGACGCCCGCGAGGGCTTTTATACATATCTCGACAAGGACATACCCACCTCCGGACCTGCCGCAATATCACAGCCCGAGGGATATTCCATGGCGGTAGTCGCGGACCCTGAAACACCGGGGGGATACCTTCTGATATACCTTTCTGGCAACTCCCGCGGATGGGAAGCACTCGAAATCAAGGGGCGCCTGCGTCCGACGGTCTTCATGAACCATTTCGACCTCGAGTGGACCGACGCCGGGCGCCATCCCCACCGCGGCGGCAGCTACGCCCAGTTCAGCGAAAACAACTCGATCCTGAAATTCGCCTTCCCCGAAATCAAAGCCTCCTTCCGTATGGCAAGAACGAGGTAGGGAGCGGATAATTCACCGAATGAGCAATACAATCATTTTATATTGAAAAAAAAATATTTGGCGAGTTGTCGAAATATCATTATTTTAGATAATAAGCATCTGCAATGGGCGACCAACATCAATTCCGCGAGATTACCATCGGCTAGGCGGACGTGCCATGGCGCGTCCGCCCAGCGAAACATTTCAAGGCCCAAACGTTGGTTATCGCCGTTTACAGGCTTAATCTTCCCTGGATAAGGGTTACGGCGGGGCCGGTCATGTGGATGTGGCCGGTGGAGGGGTCGCTGTCGATGTGGAGGCTGCCGCCGATTAATCGGACGGTTACGGGCCACTGCGCGCGGCCCGTGCGGACTGCGGCCGCAGCGGCGGCGCAGGCACCTGTGCCGCAGGCCATTGTCTCGCCGGCTCCGCGCTCCCAGGCACGCATGGAGAGGGTGTGGAGGTCGTCGACGCGAACGAACTCGATATTGGCGTTTTCGGGCCATATTTCATGCTTCTCGAGGACGGGACCGAGGGTCGTGACAATCTCGCCGTCGAAGCTGTCGACGAACACCACGCCGTGGGGGTTGCCCATGGATACTGCTGTTACGGCCACGCATTCGTTTCCGGCCATCACAGGCCGCTCGACCATCTCCGGCCCGTCAAAACGGACGGGGATGCGTTCGGGGCACATCTCCGGTGCGCCCATGTCGACTGTCACGGTGTCGGCGCGTCCGTCTATGCCGGTATGGATCTCTACGGTCTTCACGCCACTGAGGGTCTCGATGCTGACGATCCGTTTGTCGCCGACGAAGCCGTTGTCGAAGATGTACTTGGCCACACAGCGGATGCCGTTGCCGCACATCTGGGCCTCGGAGCCGTCGGCGTTGAAGATGCGCATCCGGCAGTCGGCCACGGCGCTGGGGAGAATGGCAATGATGCCGTCGGTGTTGACGCCGGTGTGCGGGCGGCTCATCTCGACGGCGAGGCGGTCGAGGCGGTCTATGTCCGGGCGGCCGGTGCAGTCGACGTAGATGAAATTGTTTCCGAGGCCGTGCATCTTGGCGAAGGGCACCGAGCGCTCCGGGGCGTGGCCGAGGTCCTCTCCGGCCTCGAGGGACCGGACGGCCTCGCGGAGGCGGTGGAGGCCAAGGTCGAGAATCGAACGCGGCACTCCGATGTTCATGCGCATGAATCCGGTTCCCTCGGCGCCGAAGGTCGAGCCTTCGCTGAGGGCGAGGCGCGCGCGCTCGACGAGAAGCCTCATCAGCTCGGGCTGCGGGAGGCCGAGGCCGTTGAAGTCAAGCCAGACGGCGAAAGAGGCCTGCGGGCGGTGCATCCGCACGGCTGGGAGCTCGCGGGCGAGGAAGCGCGCGGCGTGCTCCACGTTTGCCTCAAGGTATTCGAGGGCCTGGTCAAGCCATGCCTCTCCGTGCTCGTAAGCGGCTTCCGTTGCCACCATGGCGGCGATAGGCGGGGCGTTGAACTCGCTGGCGGAGAGCCATGAGAAGAATGGCTCGCGAAGACGAGGGGACTTCACGACGGTCCAGGCGCTGACGATGCCGGGGATGTTGAAGGTCTTGGAGGGCGCGCCGAGGGTTATGGTCACGTCCTCGGCCTCGGGAGAGACGGAGGCGGTGGGGATATGGCGGACACCGCCGAGCATCATGTCGCCGTAGATTTCATCGGATACGAGTACCATGCCGGCCTCCCTGCATATCGAGGCCACGCGGCGAAGGGTCTGAGCGTCCCACTGAAGGCCTATGGGGTTGTGGGGATTGCAGAGGAACATCATCGCGGGCTTCTCGCGGTCTATGAGCTCGCGGAGGCCGTCGAAGTCCATGGAGTATCGGCCGTCGGGACCGAGGCGCAGGGGATTGGTGACTACGCGGCGTCCGTTGCCCTCGATGACGGAGCGGAAGGAGTGGTAGACGGGAGGCTGGATTACGATGGCGTCGCCGGGGCGGGTAAAGAAATTGATGGTGAGGCCGAGGCCTTTCTTGAGGCCGGGGAGGAAGGTGATTTCGTCGGTGCCGACGTTCCAGGCGTGGCGCCGCCGGAGCCATGAACAGATGGAGGCCCAGAACTGTTCGGGTGGCATAGTATAGCCGAGTACGGCATGGTTGAGGCGGGTGCGGAGGGCCTCGATGATGGCGGGGCAAGCCTCGAAGTCCATGTCGGCAATCCAGAAAGGCAGGAGGTCGTGGCGGCCGAATTTCTCGTCCATCTCCTCGAATTTTGTGGCGCAGGTGTCGTGGCGGTCCACGACGCAGTCGAAGTTATAAATTTCGTAATCCATAGGCTCGGCAAAGGTACGGAATTTTCGGAGAAAAACAAAATCGGACGCTATAGGGTATAAATCGTATAAGACGTATAAGACTTATAAGATTTATAAGTCTTATACGGTCCGGGGGCTATGAGAGGAGGGCTTTCGCTATTTCGGAGCCGTAGGCGCGGGTGCGGGCGAGGTCAGGGTCGGAGGGGACCCAGAGCTGGCGGAGGGGTTCGGCGAGGGGGGTGAAGCCGGCTTCCTGAAGGCGTTTCTGAATGAGAGCGGGGCCTTCTCCGCTCCAGCCGTAGGAGCCGAAGGCGGCGCTGGACTTTCCTTTGAGCTTGAGGCCCTTGACCATGCCGAGGAGGCCGTCGATGGCAAAGGAGAGTTCGTTGTTGATTGTCGGGCAACCCATCACGAGCGCACGGGAGCGGAAAATTTCGGTGAGGATGTCGTTTTTGTCGTGCTTGGCGGCGTTGTGAAGGGTGACGATGACGGAGGGGGCGACTTCGCGGATTCCGTCGGCTATCGCCTCGGCCATGAGGCGCGTGGAGTTCCACATGGTGTCGTAGACTATGGCCACGCGATTCTCGGCGTAATTGTCGCTCCACTTGCGGTAGAAATCAATGATTTCGGGGATATGCTCGCGCCAGATCACGCCATGGCTGGGGGCGATGAGGGAGAGGGGCAGGTTCATGGCCGTAAGCTCGGCGACCTTGCGGCGCACCTGGGGCGAGAAGGGGGCGAGGATATTCGCGTAATACTTGAGGGCCTCGCGGATTACACCCTCGAGGTTCTCGCGGTCCTCGAAGAGGCTTTCTGTGGCATAGTGCTGTCCGAAGGCGTCGTTGGAGAAGAGGATGCCGCCGTCGCCGGAGAAGTAGGTGAACATCGTGTCGGGCCAGTGGAGCATCGGAGCCTCGATGAAGGTGAGGGACTCGCCGCTTTCGCCGAGGGGTATGGAATCGCCGGTGCGGACGATGCGGAAATCCCAGCCTTCGGGGTGGTAGTGCCCGCGGATGATGGCCTCGCCCTTGGCGGTGCAGTATATGGGTGTGTCTGGAATCTCGCTCATGAGCTCGGGGAGGGCTCCGCTGTGGTCAATCTCGTTGTGGTTCATGACGATGAAGTCGATGTCGCGGAGGTCGACGGTTTCCTTGAGGCGGTTGACGAACTCCTTGTCGTATGGGCGCCAGACGGTGTCGATAAGTACGGTCTTTCCTCCGCAGCGGAGGAGGTATGCGTTGTAGCTTGAACCGTGGGCGGTGGAGAGTTCGTCGCCGTGGAAGCGTGTGAGCTCCCAGTCGGTCTTGCCGACCCACTGCACGTGTTCGCTGATTTTCTTTGCCATAAGATAGAACTGATGGGGTAAATGAAGTCTTAATGAATAAAAACGCAAAAAGTGTGCCGAAAGTTGTATGCCATGGCAATAAAAGAGCCCGCGCCGATGGCGCGGGCTCTTGATGTAGGTGAAGTGGAGTATTACCAGAGGTAGTTCTGAGTCATCTTTGTCCCCTTGAAGCTAAGCTGGTTGGTGGGGATGGGATAGAGATAATACTTAGCGTTGTAGATACGGTTCTGACCGAAGTAGGTGCTGTAGTAGTCGCCGGACTTCATGGGAGGAGCCACGGGCGCGTTCTTGACGTTTGCACCCTCGGCAATCTTCGGGTACTTGGTGTTGTCAAGCTTGTCGAGCTGGTGCCAGCGGACGAGGTCCCAGTAGCGAATCCAGTTGTCAGTCATAAGCTCGCAACGGCGGCAACGACGGATTTCCCAAAGAAGGCTGGAAACGTTCATGTTGTTGGCAGGGTCGTTCATGCTCGAGAGGGAAGCCACGGTCTGAGTGGGAAGACCTGCACGGGTGTAGAGCTTGTTGATGGAGTTGTTGAGATCGGCGTCGGAGAGAGTACCGAGTTCAGCCTTGGCCTCTGCGAAGTTGCAGTAGATGTAGGAAATCCAGTAGAGGGGGCAAGAGGAGTAGTTCGAGCCGGTCTGGTCGCGGTTTTCAACCGGGAAGTTGGGGCTGTCATACTTGCGTACACCGTAACCGGTGGAGGAGGTCATTTCCATTGCACCCCAGCGGGCCCATGTCATGTCAGGATAGTAGATGATGGGGTCTGTGAGAGCGGAGAGGCGCTTGTCGCGTACGGCGAGCTGAGCGGAAATATCAAGATTGCCGTCAGCGTTGACGGTACCTGCATCGTCTGTATTCTCAGCAGTGAGTGCGAGAGGCTTGCCGTCGGTAAAGAGGAAGGCATCGAAAGCGTCGCGGGTGATACCGAGGACCATTGTGGAGGAGCACGTATAGTCGATGGTAGAGTGCATGAACACATCTTTTTCGTAACGCTTCATGAAGATTACTTCGCTGTTGGCTGCGAGAGCACCACCTTCGCTGTTGTAAAGAGCAGCGTAGTCGCTTGAAACGGGATAACTGCCGATGAGAGCTTCGGAAGCCTTGGCAGATTCCTCAAGGAACTTTTTGGCACGCACAGGGTCAGGCTCGAGGTTGTTGTCGGCCTTGTTGCGATACTTGCAGAAAGTACCTTCATAGAGGCAGACTTCGCTCTTGAGTGCGAGAGCAAGGTCCTTGCTCCATACCTGCTTGCCTTTCTGAGCCGTAATAGCGGCGATAGCATAGTCGAGGTCGCGGAGGACGGAGTCCATCACGATGTGACGGTCCGTACGGGCAGCGAGAAGAACTTCCTGCCCTTCACTTGTCAGAGGATCGATTGGGGTGTTGGTCCAGGTGATGTCGCCGAACATGCGGACGAGCAGATAGTACTGACGGGCGCGGTTGAGGCGGGCGATACCCTCGAAGTTGAGCTTCTGACTTTCACTTAGACCAGAAGTGCGGACATTCGTGATGATGATGTTGGCGCGACGGATTTCTTCGAAACCACTGGTATAGCTGCCATTTGAAGCAGGAACAGCACCCGGGGTATGCCAGGGAGTGAAGGCACGGCCAGCCTGATCATCGTTAAGGGTCTGATAGTAGAACCAGCCAGACCCGCCAGCATTGCCATAACCTGTGTAGGTTTCATAGAACATGTTGCACTGAGCATCCACATTGTTGGGATTGTTCCAGTATTCTGGAATGTCAGGCATCGTGGTCATAGGCGGACGGTTATTGTCGATGAAGTCATCGCAAGAGGCGAAGCCGAGACCAAGGAGCGCGAGAGACGCTAAAGTTAATATTTTTTTCATAATTGTGTTCTTGGGAGGTTTAGAAGGTTACCTGTACACCGAAGGAGAATGTGCGCATCATAGGAGTCGTGCGACCGAAAGTTGCGCTGCCGTTGGCGTTACCAGCGGATGTGTTGCTGGAAGTAGATCCCCAGGCGATTTCCGGGTCGATGTGGCTCTTGCGGTTACCGTTATAGAGGAGAGCAAGGTTGTCGGCGGAGAAGTAGATGCGAGCCTTCTGGATGTAGGCCTTGCGGGTAAGCTCAATCGGCAGGGTATAGCCTAAGGTGAGAGTCTTGAAGCGCAGATAAGCCATGTTCATCAGATAGCGGGTCTGAGGGAAGAAGTTATGGTTACCGGAGTAAGAGTTGAAACCAGAGAGGGTCGCACCGATATTGCCTGCATAGAGGCAGGGGAAGTCGTTGTTCTGGTCGATTTCATAGCCGATGATCTGGTTGTTTTCGTCGAAGATCATCTTGTTGTAGCTGTCCTGGTTGTCGTAGGTTGCGTCTGCACCACGCATGAGAGGCATGTTGAAGGAGGAAGCATACCACATGTCGCGTTTGCCTACACCCTGGAAGAACATGTCGATGTCAAAGCCCTTGAATGCGCCACCGATGCGGAAGGAGTATTCGTAGTGAGGCATTGCATTACCGATAATCTTCATATCGCCATGGTTCTCGGGAGAGCCGACAGGAACCTTATTACCGTCCTTGTCGACCATGTCGGGGTCACCGTTGTTGATTACACCGTCGCCGTTGAGGTCCTTGAACTTGATGTCGCCGGGGCCGTAAACGAAAGCGTCGGTCTGAAGAGCGGTCTGGTCGGGCACGCCGGGAGCATAAATCCAGTTTCCGTCCTTATCCTTGCCAACGAAATCGGCCTCTTCGAAGTAACGGTCGGTCTCGAAGCCCCAGATGTCGCCGTAGTGACCACCCTCAATGTAGTCTTCCTGACCGAGCTGCCAGCTGTGGATAAGACCTGTGGAATTATTCCACTTCGTAATCTTGGTGCTTGCGTCTCCTATAGAAGCATTAACATAGATGTCAGCATCACCGAAGGAGTGGTTCCAGCCTGCAGTGATTTCCCAACCGCGCGTGCGAAGTTCACCGTTGTTCATCCAGGGAAGCGAACCGCCAAAGACAGCAGGCTGTGCTTCACCATAACCAAGCATATCCTTGGTCGTACGCTGATACCAGTCGAAGCTTACATTGAGAGAGTTGTTGAAGAAACCGAGGTCGATACCAGCGTCGGCGGTGAAGACCTTCTCCCAAGTGAGTGATTCGGAAACGAAGTCAGGCATTCCAAATTCAATCACCTTGGCAACACCGTTCAGCCAGTGCACGTTTGAAGAGGGAACAGCGGAAATAGTGGAGATAAACTTATACTTACGTACGGTTTCGTTACCAATAGAGCCATAGCTTGCGCGAACCTTACCGTTGCTCCACCAGCTCTTGAGGGGCTGGAAGTAGCTTTCTTCAGAGAAGCGGTAGCCGATAGAACCGGAGGGGAAGAAGCCCCACTGGTCGTGCTTCGGGAAGTTCGAAGAAGCATCATATCTGCCATTGAGTTCGAGGAGGTAGATACCCTTGTAGTCGAAGTTGATACGGCCAAAGAAACCGGCTGTAGCTCTGTTCTGCAGAGAGTTCGACAGCTGGTAGCTGTCGCGGTTAGCACCACCAGTAGCAAGGTTGATGTATGGAAGATCGTTGTTGAGAAGATAGTCCTTCTGGGCGTAGAGGTAGCTCCAACGCTCACGTTCAGCGGTAGCGCCGAGCATAACCTTGAGGTTGAAGTCCTTGGCGAAATTGAGATCGTAGGTGCCGTAGACGTTCATTGTCCACATATCGTCCTTGGTGTTGCTCTGGCGGGCATCGGTAGCGCCCTGAGTAACAGCATAGGCAGGATTGGAAATATTGCCGCCCCAGGTGTTCCAGCAGTAAACAGGCTGCCAGGAACCAATATGGTCGACGTGCTGGAAGTCATATGTAAAGTCGGCGCGGAGTGTAAGGCCCTTGATAATCTGAGCTTCCATCCATGCAGTCAAGCGGGTCTGAACAGCTACGTCCTTGCCTTCGCCGGCCTGCTTGCGGTAAGCTATATCATTACGGGCGTCAATCTGGTTGCCGTCCTTGTCGTACATCCATCCGTAGGGGCCGAAGTAGGAACCCCAGCGCCACATATATTCGTATGTGCGGCGGGCGAGCACGGGTGAGAAATACTCCTTGTCAGAGAACTGGATGCGGGCACCGGCCTTCAACCATGAGAAAATTTCAGTGGAGATGTTGGCCGTTGCGTTGTAGCGGTGCATCTTCTCGGGATTGAAGTTCATGAGGCCCTGCTGGCCACTGTAGCCAAAGGAGAGGCGGTATTTTGTCTTTCCAGAAGTACCTTCCAAACTTACATTGTGCTTGTTGGAGGGAGCGGCATTGTTGAACATGATTCCGGGAACATCCCAGTTTGCATAGTACATTGCGCCAGAGCCGTCTTCGTTAACATAGTAGTCGCCTACATTGTCCCAGCTCTGGAAGGGACGCATCTCCCGGTAGCCAGCGGGCTGGCCGGCGTTCTGGGCTTCCCAAGCCTCGGCATAGGGGAGCATCTTGTCGAGGTACATACCGAAGAGTTCGTTCTCGGCGCCCTGACGGTTGTTGGCCTGCATAAGGGCGCGAATCTGGTTAGGTACGCTCGAATAGCCGGGGAGTGTGGTGGCCTGACTCCAACCGATATTGTTGGTGTAAGTCACACTGACACGGTCCTGAGTGTTAGGAGTCTTGGTCGTAATGAGAATAACACCAAAAGAAGCGCGAGAACCGAAGACGGCTGCAGACGAAGCGTCCTTAAGCACAGAGATGTCTGCGATGTCGGACGGATCGAGATAAGAGAGGTCGGAGGTAGGAACACCATCGACAACGATAAGAGGTGAAGTGCCAGCACCCGGACTAATAGTACCGATACCGCGAATCTTCATCTGAGGCGTACCGTTAATATCACCATTGGAATTAGTGATGGTAAGACCGGGGACTGCGCCCTGAAGGGCCTTGGTAACGTCGGCGGTCGAACGGCTGTCCATCGTGCGGGCCACGTCGACAGTAGCGACGGCGCCGGTGAGGTTGGCGCGCTTCTGGGAGCCGTAACCGATGGCAACGAGCTCGTTGAGCATTTCAGTGGTAGGCTGGAGGTAGACTGTCATGTCTGCCTGAGCCGGCATCGTAACTGTCTTGTAACCCACGTAACTGATAACGACAGGAGTGCCGGCGGCAACTTTAAGGGAGAAGTGACCGTCGACATCCGTGGCAGCAGCATTCTTGGTGCCCTTTTGAACAACACTTGCACCGATTACGGGCTCATTGTTTTCATCAAGGACGGTACCGCGAATCACGCCGGCCGCCTGACTTTGCGATTGAGGCTCGGGGTTAGCCATGGCGACGTTCACGCCGCACAGAGGCATCCCGCTCAGCAACAGCAGAGTCACAAATAGATGCTTTCTCATAAAGTAATAAATGTTGGGGATGATGGATATTGTTTAGGGATTTGCTTTTTAAGGCTTAGGGTCAGCGATGGCGCACCACAGGGGTAAACACCAATCGATTAGGAGTTTAGTGTGGTTTATGTCTTATAGGAAACGTATTTTGTTGTTAATTTTCCGCTAATTTAAAGAAAGTTTTTTAATGTATCACTACGGGAAAGCATTTTTAACATACGCTAAAAAGCGCCTCAGAGAGGCGTCTGAAGGAGGTCGACCCCTCTCAGAAAGCGTGTAGAGGAGATTTGGGGATGAAAAAGCAAGTGTTTATCGCGTTTTATGTTTTTAAACATATTTTTAAAATAACACTTTTTACACTAATTGCTGCAATGTCGTCAGGGGACAAGGAACAAAAATTGCGTCACAAGCCCAATTTGCAAATTTTATGAGATGAATTAGGGATAAAAGCTGTATCTTTGTATCTTAATCGCAAAAATCTATGACAAACCACACAGACAGGCCCAGGTTCGCCACAAGGTTCGGCGTCATAGCCACGACGGTCGGCTCAGCCGTCGGACTGGGTAACATATGGCGTTTCCCGTACGAGGCGGGTGCCAACGGAGGAGGCGCGTTCCTTATTCTCTATATCTTTTTCGTGCTCTGCATCGGCGTTCCGGTGATCTGCGGTGAATTCCTGATGGGGCGCGCGTCGCGGCTGAACATATTCGGCGCGTTCCGGACTCTCGCGCCGCGCCACGGGCGGTCGTGGGCGGTTCTCGGGGGCCTCGGCATCCTTGCCTCGGTGCTGATTCTCGCATTTTACTCGGTGGTGGCCGGCTGGACTTTCGAATACTTCACGGAGGCACTGACGGGCCATCTGAACGATTTTTCGGAGGGCGCGCGCCACACGGCCTTCGACACGTTCACGGCCGGCCCGCGGGCCATCATTTGGACGCTGGTGGTGCTCGCCATCAACGCGGGCGTGCTTTTAGGCGGGGTGCAGAAGGGGATAGAGCGTGTGAGCAATATCCTTATGCCTGTGCTTTTCGTGATTCTGCTGATGCTGAGCGTGAACTCGCTGCTGCTTCCCGGGGCCCGCGAGGGGCTTGAATTCCTGTTCGCACCGGATTTCAGTCAGGTATCAGGGGGTACGGTTCTCAGCGCCCTGGGGCAGGCGTTTTTCTCGCTGTCGCTCGGCATAGGGACGATGATGATCTACGGGAGCTACTTCTCCGGTAAGACTCCGCTCGTGCGCTCGGCGGCCATAACGGCGTCGTTGGACACTCTTGTGGCCATTCTGGCTGGAATCATCATCTTTCCGGCGGTGTTTTCCTTCGGGGCGTCGCCGGCGGCGGGGCCGAAGCTTGTCTTCGAGGTTCTTCCGGACATCTTCGCCCAGATGCCGGGAGGTGGGCTGTGGGCTACGGCTTTTTTCCTGCTGCTTGCGCTTGCGTCGCTGACGTCGACAATCTCGATGAGCGAGATTTTCGTGGCTTATCTCAGCGAGCAATGGGGTCTGAAGCGAAGGACGGCGGTGATTGTGAACATGCTGACGGCGATGAGTTTAGGAGCTCTCTGCGCCCTTTCTTTCGGGCCGCTGGAGGGGGCTAAGATTTTCGGGATGACGGTGTTCAATCTTTTCGACTTCGCGACGAGCAATGTCCTTATGCCGGTGGGCGGGGTGTTTATCTCGGTGTTCGCGGGGCATTTCGTGAAGCGTGCGACTGTTGAGAGGCAGCTGGCGCCGGCTCCGCGGGCGTTGGTGAAGGCGATTGTTTTCTCGCTCCGCTGGGTCTCCCCGGCGGCTATAAGCGTTATTTTTGTGGCTGGGCTTCTGTAGGATTCGGGGCCTTCGGCCCGGGGACACTCGACTGCCCTCCGGATAACTGACGCGGTGCTCGGGCGGCGCGGACCGCGCGGGAATGCCCTCTTCTTTTCTTGAAATTATAGCTGTTTATGAATATAGCGCGCCCCGGGAGTTCGGGACTTCCGGGGCGCGCCTGTTATTTTTCGGTTATCAGTCGTTGGAGACTTCGTAGGCTTCGACGTCTTCGGCCTTGTCGGCTTCGGCGATGAAGTCGGCGCGGTCGAGGTCGTCGACGGAGCCGACGATGATGTTCTCGTACTCGCGAAGGCCTGTGCCTGCGGGGATGAGGTGGCCGCAGATGACGTTCTCCTTCATGCCTTCGAGGGAGTCGCTCTTGCCCTGGATCGCAGCTTCGTTGAGGACTTTGGTGGTCTCCTGGAAGGAGGCGGCGGAGATGAAGCTGGAGGTCTGGAGGGCAGCACGGGTGATACCCTGGAGGATCTGCTCGGAGGTCGCGGGCCGGGCGTCGCGGACGATGACTTCGCGGAGGTCGCGCTGCTTGAGGAGGGAGTTCTCGTCGCGGAGGGCGCGTGCGGTCACAATCTGGCCTTCGTGGAGGTTCTCGCTGTCGCCCTTGTCGACGACAACTTTCTTGCCCCACATGCGGTCGTTCTCGTCCATGAACTCGCGCTTGTCGACGATCTGCTCTTCGAGGAAGGCGGTGTCGCCGGCGTCGATGATGCGGACTTTGCGCATCATCTGGCGCACGATAACCTCGAAGTGCTTGTCGTTGATCTTCACACCCTGCATGCGGTAGACGTCCTGGACTTCGTTGACGATGTACTCCTGAACGGCTGTCGGACCCATGATGTTGAGGATGTCAGTGGGGGTGACGGCGCCGTCGGAGAGGGGCATGCCCGCGCGGACGATGTCGTTCTCCTGCACGAGGAGCTGCTTGGAAAGGGGCACGAGATATTTCTTGACCTCTCCGAGCTTGGATGTGACGGTGATTTCGCGGTTGCCTCGCTTAACCTTGCCGAAGCGGACCTCGCCGTCGATTTCGGAGACGATTGCGGGGTTGGAGGGGTTGCGGGCCTCGAAGAGCTCGGTGACACGGGGGAGACCGCCGGTGATGTCGCCGGCGCCTCCGGTTGTGCGAGTAATCTTGACGAAGGTGTCGCCGACGGCAAGGTCCTCGCCTTCGCGGAAGATGAGGTGGGCGCCCACGGGGAGGGAATATGTGGCCTGTACGTTGCCCTCGGCGTCGACGATGTCGACTTCGGGGACGTTAGTACGGTCGCGGGACTCGATGATCACGCGGTCCTCGGCCTGGTGCTTCTCGCCGGCGTCGACGCGGTATGTGACGTTCTCGATGAGGCCGCGGTAGTGAATCTTACCGGCGTACTCGGATACGATAACGGCGTTGAAGGGGTCCCATTCGCAGATTACGTCGTCCTTGTGGACTTCGGCGCCGTCGCTGATGAAGAGCTTTGAACCGTAGGGGATGTTGGCGGTCATGAGCGGGAGGCCGGTGTTGGGGTCGAGGATACGCATCTCGGCGAGGCGTCCGACGACTACCTGCTGACCGGACTCGGTCGTGACGGTGCGGAGTTCCTCGATTTCGAGCTTACCTTCGTAGCGGGACGTAATCTTGGAAACGGCCGCGATGTTGGATGCCACACCACCGACGTGGAAAGTACGGAGGGTGAGCTGGGTACCGGGCTCGCCGATAGACTGGGCGGCGATAACGCCTACGGCCTCGCCCTTCTGGACCATACGGTTGTTGGAGAGGTTTCGGCCGTAGCACTTGGCGCAAACGCCCTTCTTGCTCTCGCAGGTGAGGACGGAACGGATCTCGACGCTCTCGATGGGAGAAGCGTCGATGGCGTCGGCGATAGCGTCGGTGATTTCCTCGCCTGCAGCGACGAGGACTTCGCCGGTGAGGGGGTGTACGACGTCGTGGACGCTGACGCGGCCGAGGATGCGCTCGCCGAGGGAAGCGATGACTTCATCGTTCTTCTTTACGGCGGTGCAGACGAGGCCGCGGAGGGTTCCGCAGTCTTCCTCGTTGATGATGACGTCGTGAGCGACGTCGACGAGACGGCGGGTGAGGTAACCGGCGTCGGCGGTCTTCAGGGCGGTATCGGCGAGACCCTTACGGGCACCGTGGGTGGAGATGAAGTACTCGAGCACGGAGAGGCCTTCCTTGAAGTTCGCAAGAATCGGGTTCTCGATAATCTGTCCGCCTTCTGCGCCCGCCTTCTGGGGCTTGGCCATAAGGCCACGCATGCCGGCGAGCTGACGAATCTGGTCCTTGGAACCACGGGCACCGGAGTCAAGCATCATGTAGATGGCGTTGAAGCCCTGATTTGCCTCGGCCATCTGCTTCATGAGGATGTTGGTGAGGCGTGCGTTGACGTTGGTCCAGATATCGATAATCTGCTGGTAGCGTTCCTTGTCGGAGATTACACCCATTCCGAAGTTCTCCATGACTTCGGCCACCTGGTCGTAACCTTCCTGGACAATCGCTTCCTTTTCCGGCGGGATGAGCACGTCGCCGAGGTTGAAGGAAAGGCCGCCCTTGAAGGCCATATAGTAACCGAGGTTCTTGATGTCGTCAAGGAACTGGGCCGAGCGGGGAATACCGCACTTCTTGATTACGCGGGAGATGATGTCGCGAAGCGATTTCTTCGAGAGAATCATGTTGACGTAACCGATTTCCTTGGGCACGTACTGGTTTACGAGGACGCGGCCTACGGAGGTGTCATGCACGAGGTGACGGACGGGATTGCCGTTCTCGTCGACGTCATCGACCATTATGGTGATGGGAGCGTGGAGAGTCACGCGGCCTTCGTTGTAAGCGATCTGGGCCTCTTCGGGGCCGTAGAAAACGTGGCCTTCTCCCTTGTCGCCCTTACGGAGCTTGGTGATGTAGTAGAGGCCGAGGACCATGTCCTGAGAGGGGACGGTGATAGGCGCTCCGTTTGCGGGGTTGAGGATGTTGTGGGCACCGAGCATGAGCATCTGGGCCTCGAGGACAGCCTCGTTACCGAGGGGAAGGTGGACGGCCATCTGGTCGCCGTCGAAGTCGGCATTGAAGGCGGTACATGCGAGGGGGTGGAGCTGGATAGCCTTGCCTTCGATGAGCTTGGGCTGGAATGCCTGGATGCCGAGGCGGTGAAGCGTCGGGGCACGGTTGAGAAGGACGGGGTGGCCCTTCATGACGTACTCGAGGATATCCCATACGACGGGTTCCTTGCGGTCGACGATTTTCTTTGCGCTCTTGACGGTCTTGACGATGCCGCGCTCGATGAGCTTGCGGATGATGAAGGGCTTGTAGAGCTCGGCGGCCATGTTCTTGGGGAGGCCGCACTCGTGCATCTTGAGCTCGGGGCCGACGACGATTACGGAACGTGCGGAGTAGTCGACGCGCTTACCGAGGAGGTTCTGACGGAAGCGACCCTGCTTGCCCTTGAGGGAGTCGGAGAGGGACTTGAGGGGACGGTTTGCGTCGCTCTTCACGGCAGAGCTCTTGCGGGAGTTGTCGAGGAGGGAGTCGACGGCTTCCTGAAGCATGCGCTTCTCGTTTCGGAGGATAACCTCGGGGGCCTTGATTTCGAGGAGGCGCTTCAGACGGTTGTTGCGTATGATTACGCGACGGTAGAGGTCGTTGAGGTCGGAAGTTGCGAAGCGTCCGCCGTCGAGGGGCACGAGAGGACGGAGCTCGGGGGGAATGACGGGCACTGCCTGAAGAATCATCCACTCGGGCTTGTTGCGGTGGCGGGAAGCACGGAAGGACTCGACGACCTGAAGGCGCTTGAGGGCCTCGGTCTTGCGCTGCTGGCTGCCGCCCTCGGCGTTGGCGAGGTCGCGGAGCTTATAAGAGAGGGAATCGAGGTCGAGCTCCTTGAGGAGGTCGTAGATGGCCTCGGCGCCCATCTTGGCGACGAACTTGTCGGGATTACCGTCCTCGAGCTGCTGGTTTCCGGCGGGAAGGCGGTCGAGAATCTCGAAATACTCTTCCTCGCTGAGGAGTTGGAGCTTCTGGACGGGCTCGGCGTTGTTGCCCTGGCCGAGGGTGATGTCGGCGGCGGCTCCGGGATTGATGACGACGTAACGCTCGTAATAGATGATTGCGTCGAGCTTCTTGGAGGGAAGGCCGAGGAGATAACCGATCTTGTTGGGGAGGGAGCGGAAGTACCAGATGTGGGCTACAGGGACGACGAGGGAGATGTGTCCCATTCGCTCGCGGCGGACTTTCTTTTCGGTGACTTCGACGCCGCAACGGTCGCAGACGATGCCCTTGTAGCGGATGCGCTTGTACTTACCGCAGTGGCACTCGTAATCCTTTACGGGACCGAAGATTCTCTCGCAGAAGAGACCGTCGCGTTCAGGCTTGTATGTACGGTAGTTGATCGTCTCCGGCTTGAGCACCTCGCCGCTGGACTTCTCGAGGATTTCCTCGGGAGAAGCCAGGCCGATGGTGATCTTCGTGAAGGCGTTCTTTGCTTTGTTTTCTTTTCTGAAAGCCATATATCGGGATGAGTATGTGTCTTTAGGTGGGGAGAGAATTAGTTTTCAAGATTGATGCTGAGGCCGAGGCCGCGGAGCTCGTGGAGGAGCACGTTGAGGGACTCGGGGATGCCCGGAGTGGGCATGGGCTCGCCCTTGACGATGGCCTCGTAAGCCTTAGAGCGGCCGTTGACGTCATCACTCTTGATAGTGAGGATTTCCTGGAGGATGTGGGAAGCGCCGAAAGCCTCGAGCGCCCAGACTTCCATCTCACCGAAACGCTGACCGCCGAACTGGGCCTTACCGCCGAGGGGCTGCTGTGTGATGAGGGAGTACGGGCCGATAGAGCGGGCGTGCATCTTGTCCTCGACCATGTGGCCGAGCTTGAGCATGTAGATGACGCCTACGGTCGCGGGCTGGTCGAAGCGCTCGCCGGTGCCGCCGTCGTAGAGGTATGTCTTGCCGTAGCGGGGGAGTCCGGCCTTGTCGGTCCAGGAGTTGATGTCGTCCATGGATGCGCCGTCGAAGATGGGAGTGGCGAACTTCTCGCCGAGCTCGCGTCCGGCCCAGCCGAGCACGGTCTCGAAGACCTGTCCGAGGTTCATTCGGGAAGGCACGCCGAGGGGGTTGAGGACGATGTCGACGGGAGTGCCGTCGGCGAGGAAAGGCATATCTTCCTGACGGACGATACGGGAGACGATACCCTTGTTGCCGTGACGTCCGGCCATCTTGTCGCCGACGGAGATCTTGCGCTTCTTGGCGATGTAGACCTTTGCAATCTGCATTGTGCCTGTGGGGAGCTCGTCGCCGATGGAGATGTCGAACATCTTGCGGCGGCGCTCGGCGTCGATTGTCTTGCTCTTGCGGAGGTAGTTGACGATTGTCTGGCGGACGAGATCGCTGGTGTGGGCATCCTCAGTCCAGCCGGAGAGGTTGATGGTGTCGTAGTTGATACCCTTGAGGGCCGCGGCCGTGAACTTCTCGCCTTCGGGAACGATGTCGCTGCCGAGGTAGTCCTTGACTCCGGCGCTGACGTGGCCCTTGGTGAGGGTCATGAGCTTGTCAACGAGGACGTCGCGGAGGTCGTTCTGCTTTTCCTCGTACTCTTCGTCGAGTTTGGGGAGGATGGCGTTTACGGCCTTGCTCTTTTTCTTCTTGGCGGCACGGGAGAAGAGGTTAGTGCCGATTACTACGCCCTTAAGGGAGGGCGAAGCCTTGAGGGAGGCGTCCTTGACGTCGCCGGCCTTGTCGCCGAAGATGGCGCGGAGGAGCTTTTCCTCAGGGGTGGGATCGGACTCGCCTTTGGGGGTAATCTTACCGATCATGATGTCGCCGGGAACAACGTGGGCACCGACGCGGATGATGCCGCGCTCGTCGAGGTCCTTGGTGGCGTCCTCGGAGACGTTGGGGATGTCGGAGGTGAGCTCTTCCATGCCTCGTTTGGTCTCGCGGACTTCGAGGGCGTACTCGTCGACGTGGACGGAGGTAAGGATGTCATCGCGGACGACGCGCTCGTTAAGAACGATGGCGTCCTCGTAGTTGTAACCCTTCCAGGGCATGAAGGCCACCTTGAGGTTGCGGCCGAGGGCGAGTTCGCCGTTCTCGGTGGCGTATCCTTCGGTGAGGATGTCGCCCTTGCGGACGCGCTGGCCCTTGTCGCAGATGGGCCGGAGGTCGATGGTGGTGCTCTGGTTGGTCTTGCGGAACTTGGGCAGGCGGTACTCCTTGACCGCGGGCTCGAAGGCCACGAATTCCTCTTCCTCGGTGCGGTCGTAGCGGATGCGGATTACGGTGGCGTCGACGAATTCGATTACGCCGTCGCCTTCGGCGGCAATCTGGGTGCGGCTGTCGCGTGCGAGCTGGCGCTCGATGCCTGTTCCGACGATGGGAGCCTCGGAACGCATGAGGGGCACAGCCTGGCGCATCATGTTGGAGCCCATGAGGGCGCGGTTAGCGTCGTCGTGCTCAAGGAAGGGGATGAGCGATGCGGCGATGGATGCAATCTGCGCGGGGGAAACGTCCATGAGCTCAACCTGACCGGGAGCGACAACGGGGAAGTCGGCGTCGCGGCGAGCCTTGACGGTCTTGCGGATGAAAGTGCCGTCGTCGTTAAGGGGCGCGTTGCCCTGGGCGATGGTCTTTCCTTCCTCGAGCTCGGCGGTGAGGTAGACGATGTCGTTGTTGTCGAGGTTCACCTTAGCGTCCTCCACCTTGCGGTAGGGGGTCTCGATGAAGCCGAGGTCGTTGATTTTTGCGTATACGCAGAGAGAGCTGATAAGGCCGATGTTGGGGCCTTCAGGGGTCTCGATGGGGCAGAGACGACCGTAGTGGGTGTAGTGCACGTCGCGGACCTCGAAGCCGGCGCGCTCGCGGGATAGACCGCCGGGGCCGAGGGCCGACATACGGCGCTTGTGGGTTATTTCGGCCAAAGGGTTGGTCTGGTCCATGAACTGCGACAGGGCGTTGGTGCCGAAGAAGCTGTTGATGACCGAAGAGATGGTCTTGGCGTTGATGAGGTCGACAGGCGTGAAGACCTCGTTGTCGCGGACGTTCATGCGCTCGCGGACGGTGCGGGCCATGCGGGCGAGACCTACGCCGAACTGGTTGTAGAGCTGCTCGCCGACGGTGCGTACGCGGCGGTTGGAGAGGTGGTCGATATCGTCGACCACGGCGTTGGAGTTGATGAGCTCGATGAGGTACTTGATGATGGATATGATGTCCTCCCTGGTGAGGACACGCACGTCCATGGAAGTGTCGAGGTTGAGCTTGCGGTTGATGCGGTAGCGGCCTACTTCGCCGAGGTCGTAGCGCTTCTCGGAGAAGAAGAGGTTGTTGATAACCTCGCGTGCGCTGGCCTCATCCGGCGGCTCGGCGTTGCGGAGCTGGCGGTAGATGTGTTCGATGGCCTCGAGCTCGCTGTTTGTGGTGTCCTTCTGGAGCGTGTTGAAGATGATGGAGTAGTCGCTGGAACCGGTCTCGCTCTTGTGGAGGAGGATGGTCTCGGCGCCGCTCTCAAGTATTTCGTCAATGAGCTCCTCGGTGATTTCGGCCTCGCGGTCGATGAGGACCTCGGTACGCTCGATGGTGGAGACTTCGCCGGTGTCGGTGTCGACCATGTCCTCGTACCAGTGCTTGACGATACGGGCGGCGAGCTTACGTCCGATGGCCTTCTTGAGGTTGGTCTTGTTGACCTTGATTTCCTCGGCAAGGTCGAAGACTTCGATGATATCCTTATCAGACTCGAGGCCGATGGCGCGGAGAAGAGTGGTTACGGGAAGTTTCTTCTTGCGGTCGATGTAGGCGTACATGACGTTGTTGATGTCAGTAGCGAACTCGATCCAGGAGCCACGGAAGGGGATGATACGGCCGGAGTAGAGCTTGGTGCCGTTGGCGTGAGTGCTCTGCCCGAAGAAAACGCCGGGCGAGCGGTGGAGCTGAGAGACAATGACGCGCTCGGCACCGTTGATTACAAAGGTGCCTTTCTCGGTCATGTAAGGAATCTGGCCCAGATACACGTCGTTGATTTTCGTAGCGAAATCCACGTGTTCGGGATCGGTGCAATAGAGCTTAAGCTTGGCCTTAAGGGGAACACTATAGGTGAGCCCGCGCTCGAGGCATTCCTCGATGGTGTAGCGAGGGGGATCAATATAGTAGTCGAGGAACTCGAGTTGGAAGTTGTTTCGCGTGTCGGCGATGGGGAAGTTTTCAGCAAACACCTCATAGAGGCCCTCGTTAGTACGTTTTTCCGGCGGGGTGTCGAGCTGCAGGAAATCCTTGAAGGACTTGAGCTGCACCTCGAGGAAGTCGGGGTAAGGAAGAGGGTTCTTTACCGTCGCAAAGTTAATACGGGGTTTAGCTAAGGAATCTGACATCGAAGTAATCTGGGATGAAGATGATAAAAATGGGTGTGGAGAGAGGAAATTAACGACACAAAAGGTTAAGAATCTCCCTAATCGGGGATTCTTAACCTATGTAGCTGATAATCAGCCGAACTTATTTCAGTTCAACTTCAGCACCGGCTTCTTCGAGCTGAGCCTTCATAGCCTCGGCATCAGCCTTGGCGAGGCCTTCCTTAACGGTGCTGGGAGCGCCGTCGACGAGTTCCTTGGCTTCCTTGAGGCCAAGACCGGTGAGTTCCTTGACGAGCTTCACAACCTTGAGCTTCTCAGCTCCGGCACCCTTGAGGACAACGTCGAAGGAGGACTTTTCTTCAGCGGCAGCACCGGCTGCAGCGGGGCCAGCGGCTACAGCAACAGCAGCAGCGGCGGGTTCGATGCCATATTCCTCTTTGAGGATCTGAGCGAGTTCGTTAACTTCCTTTACGGAGAGGTTTACAAGTTGTTCAGCAAAAGCTTTTAAATCTGCCATTTTGGTATTTATTTGTTTGTTTGTTATTCTGATTAGTTTTCTTTCTGAGACAGAGTCTCGAGGATGCCGTGGAGCTTAGTACCACCGGAAGTAAGTGCGGAAACCACATTCTTGGCGGGGGACTGGAGAAGAGCGACAACGTCTGCGATAAGCTCGTTCTTGCTCTTGATAGCGGCGAGGGTGTCCATCTGGTCGGCACCGACATAGGCTGTACCTTCGACCCAAGCGGCCTTGAGGAGGGGAAGCTTGTCGTCCTTCTGGATGAAGTCCTTGAGGAGCTTAGCGGGTGCATTGCCGACATTGGAGCACATCAGCGAGGTGCTTTCCTTGAGAGCGGCATAGAGTTCGCTGTAGTCCTCGTCGAGGTTCTCGAGAGCCTTGTGAAGAAGCGAGTTCTTCACCACCATGAGCTTAACATCGGCTTCGAAGCACTTGCGGCGGAGCGCGGAGGTCTTTTCGGCATCGAGTCCGGCAGTCTCCACGAGGTAGAAGCAGCCGTACGACTGGATAGTGTCCTGAATGTGCTTGATGATGATATCTTTATCTTCCTTTTTCATCTTGTTCCGTGTTTAAAAGTTTAGGCTTCAACTGATTTGGGGTCAACCTTCACACCGGGACTCATGGTGCTCGAAAGATAAATGCTCTTGATGTAGGTGCCTTTAGCCGTAGCGGGCTTGAGCTTGATCAGCGTATTGATGAATTCGCGTGCGTTGTCGCGCATCTGCTCGGCAGTGAATGAAACCTTGCCGATTGAAGTGTGCACGATACCGTTCTTGTCGACCTTGAAGTCGATTTTGCCCTTCTTGACTTCTTCGACAGCCTTGGCGACGTCGTTAGTAACGGTGCCGCTCTTGGGGTTAGGCATGAGGCCACGGGGACCGAGCACACGGCCGAGGGCACCAATCTTACCCATGATAGCGGGCTGAGTGATGATAACGTCCACGTCAGTCCAGCCACCTTTGATTTTGTCGATATATTCGTCGAGGCCTACGTAGTCTGCGCCAGCAGCCTTTGCAGTGGCTTCGGCGTCGGGAGTGCAGAGAACAAGAACACGCACCTGCTTTCCGGTTCCGTGGGGGAGAGTCACCACGCCACGGACCATCTGGTTGGCTTTGCGGGGGTCCACGCCGAGTCGTACGTCGATATCGAGAGAAGCGTCGAACTTGGTGAAGGTGATGTCCTTCACGGCTTCAGCAGCTTCGGTCAGCGAGTAAGACTTTCCGGCTTCAAGCTTCGCGAGGGCCAACTTTTGATTTTTTGTCAGTTTACTCATAATTGCGAAGGTATTTAGTTGTTACCGGGAAACTCACCCTTGACGGTGATACCCATACTTCTGGCCGTACCGGCAACCATGCGCATAGCGGATTCAACAGTGAAGCAGTTGAGGTCAGGCATCTTGTCAGCAGCAATAGCACGCACGTTGTCCCAGGAGATTTCAGCGACCTTGGTGCGGTTGGGCTCCTTGGAGCCGCTCTTTACCTTGGCCACCTCCTTGAGCTGAACAGCTACGGGAGGAGTCTTAACGACGAAGTCGAAAGATTTGTCCGTGTAGTAGGTAATCACTACAGGGAGAATCTTACCGGCTTTGTCCTGGGTGCGGGCATTGAATTGCTTGCAAAATTCCATGATGTTGATACCCTTCGAACCGAGGGCAGGGCCTACGGGAGGAGAGGGATTGGCTGCACCACCTTTAATCTGCAATTTGATTTGTCCAGCAATTTCTTTAGCCATCGTTTAAATACTTAAAAAAATTAGAGAATTTCGCATATCGTCCCGCAAGGAGGCATCCGCGGTGCGTAACCGCCGCGTCAGCCCCGGGGCTCAGACACGCTCTACCTGCGAATTGTCAAGCTCGAGGGGCGTCTCGCGTCCGAAGATCTTGACCTTCACCTTCAGCTTCTTTTTCTCGTGGTTTACTTCGTCGATAATCGCCTGGAAGCCCTTGAAGGCACCGTCGATCACCTTGACGTCCTCGCCGACGATATAGTTCGTCTCATCAGCCCCGACGGACTCGTTGATGGTGTCGGCAGCTCCGAGCATTCTCATCACCTCGGCCTCGCGAAGACGCTCGGGGGTTGCGTTCTTGTCGCGGCCCTTGAGGAAATCGATGACGTTGGTGGTGTTGGTGAGAATGTGGATAACCTCGCCCGTGAGCTCCGCCTCGATGAACACATATCCGGAATAGAGGTTCTTTTCCTTGATAACCTTTTTCCCGTTGCGCATCGTCATCACCTTCTCGGTCGGAATCAACACTTGAAACACATAATTGCCAAGGTCGGTATTCTTCATCGATGCCTCGAGAACTTCCTTAACCTTGGCTTCTTTACCGGAAATGGCACGCAGAACGTACCAGCCTTTCTTTTGGTCAGACATTGTTTCGCCGTAAAAGTGGGGGATTACACAAACTATAGGCTGTAGATGAAATGCATCAGCCGGTCGACAACCTGGTCCATGACAAGTATCAACAGAGCGATGATGGCGGAAGCAATCATGACTATGATCGCCGACTTAATCAGCTGTTTGCGAGTAGGCCACGACGTCTTGTAGCGCAATTCGTCGTAGCTTTCCTCAATATTCGTAAGTAGTTTGAGTTTTTTCATTTCAATTCTTTTTAGCACGGGAAGAGAGGCTCGAACTCCCGACACCTGGTTTTGGAGACCAGTGCTCTACCGACTGAGCTATTCCCGTATTTGAAAACTCCGGAGGACTTTGCCAAGGGGAGGCTCGGAGCCTCCGGAGCTATGAGTGACTGGATATTAGTCGAGGATATCGGTGATCTGACCGGAACCTACGGTGCGGCCACCTTCACGGATAGCGAAGCGGAGACCCTTGTCGCAAGCAACGGGGGTGATGAGCTTCACGTTGATTTCCACGTGGTCACCGGGCATTACCATTTCAACACCTTCGGGGAGAGTGATCTCACCGGTTACGTCGAGCGTACGGATGTAGAACTGGGGACGGTAGTGGTTGTGGAAGGGAGTGTGACGGCCGCCTTCTTCCTTCTTGAGGATGTAGACGGAAGCCTTGAACTCGCTGTGAGGCTTAACGACACCGGGGTGGCAGATTACCATACCGCGCTTGATGTCCTTCTTGTCGATACCGCGGAGGAGAAGACCTACGTTATCGCCGGCTTCGCCCTGATCGAGGAGTTTGCGGAACATTTCCACGCCGGTAACGGTGGACTTCATGGAAGCGCCGAGACCCATGATCTGGACTTCGTCGCCAACCTTAACGACGCCGGTCTCGATACGGCCGGTAGCAACGGTGCCACGACCGGTGATGGAGAAGACGTCCTCGACAGGCATAAGGAAGGGTTTATCAACGTCGCGGGGAGGCAGAGGAATCCATGTGTCAACAGCATCCATGAGTTCCATAACCTTTTCTTCCCACTGGGGTTCGCCGTTGAGGGCGCCGAGGGCAGAGCCGCGGATGATGGGGGTGTTGTCACCATCATAGTCGTAAGCGGAAAGAAGGTCGCGCATTTCCATTTCAACGAGGTCGAGAATTTCGGGGTCGTCGACCATGTCGCACTTGTTGAGGAACACGACGATACGGGGCACGTTCACCTGACGGGCGAGAAGGATGTGCTCGCGGGTCTGGGGCATGGGGCCGTCAGTACCGGCAACCACGATGATGGCGCCGTCCATCTGAGCAGCACCGGTAACCATGTTCTTCACATAGTCAGCGTGTCCGGGGCAGTCAACGTGAGCGTAGTGGCGGTTCTTGGTCTCGTATTCAACGTGAGCGGTGTTGATAGTAATACCGCGTTCCTTTTCCTCGGGAGCGTTGTCGATCTGGTCGAAGGACTTCACTTCGGAGAGACCGGCCTTAGCGAGGACGGTGGTGATGGCGGCCGTAAGGGTCGTCTTACCGTGGTCGACGTGGCCAATGGTACCGATGTTTACATGCGGTTTGGTTCTTTCGAATTTCTCTTTAGCCATAACTTTGCTGTATTATATTTGATAGATGATTCAGAGTGAGTGGATTTTGACAATCAGCCACGATAATGCACACGGCACTACCGGGGCGTCATTGAGATTTGAGCCGATGGCGGGATTTGAACCCGCGACCTCTTCCTTACCAAGGAAGTGCTCTACCCCTGAGCTACATTGGCGGAAAAATGTATTTGAAAGAGCGGAAGACGGGGCTCAAACCCGCGACCCTCAGCTTGGAAGGCTGATGCTCTATCGACTGAGCTACTTCCGCAGAAGAGAAATTTGTGGGCGAAGATGGATTCGAACCACCGAAGGTATAAACCAGCAGATTTACAGTCTGCCCCATTTGGCCACTCTGGTATTCGCCCTTGTATTTTGGAAGTAGTAATCGAAAACTTCTCTCTTCTGAGCCTCTTGTCGGATTCGAACCAACGACCCCGAGATTACAAATCACGTGCTCTGGCCAACTGAGCTAAAGAGGCAATTTCAATTTTCTCCTGCAGGCGGAGAGGCGCCGCTCCCCGTTTGCGATTGCAAAGTTACAACGGATTTTCCGATTTGCAAAATTTTCGGGGCATTTTTTTCAAACTTTTTTATCCGGCGGCACATATCGCGCTGATTTTCAGAGATGGCCGAAAGCGCAGTGAAGGCGAAATTTTGGCAGAGAAAGACAGGCGCGGCGCTAAGGCCTATAAGAATTATATGAATTATAAGATTTATATGATTTATAAGATTTATATGATTTATAAGATTTATAAGACTGATAAGACTGATAAGACTGATAAGACGTATATGCTTTAGCCGGTTTTCTCGGGCCTGCCTTATATTAATGTACGCGCACGGGGATAAAATTCGTGGCGAATTGCGGCGAGGTGGAAAATTTTTCGTAACTTTGCACGGTTCTATGAACGGAGCCACAAAACCAATCCACGAAATTCCTATATTCCAGTATGCAGGCCCCAAAACGCGCCACGCTCATTCTTGCGGACGGCACCCGCTATGAAGGCAAATCTTTCGGATACGAAGGATCGACAGCCGGAGAAGTAGTTTTCAACACGGCAATGACCGGGTATCCCGAAAGCCTTACCGACCCATCATACGAGGGACAGATATTAGTGACGACCTTTCCCCTGTTAGGCAACTACGGCGTACCGCCGAGCCACGACGAGAGCCCCTCCCTGCGCCACTACTACGAAGGTTCGCGCATCCACTGCCGGGCCATCATCGCCCAGGACTACGCCTTCCACCACAGCCACTGGCTGGCCGAGCGTTCCCTGGCCCAGTGGCTTCAGGAAGAAAAAATTCCGGGAATTTTCGACATCGACACCCGCGCCCTCACCAAGCATCTCCGCGAACACGGATCCATGCTGGGAAAAATCATCGTCGAGGGAACAGCCGCGGAGGACGATGTCGATTTTTATGACCCCAACGCCGAGAACCTCATAGCCAAGACCTCGCTGGCGGCTCCTGAGGTCTACGAGAACATGGAAGAAGCCGCAAAGCCTCTCGAGGCCGGGACGGACACCGCGGCATGGCGCGAGGAGAGCGCCCGCGGACGCAAGACAGTGGTGCTCGTTGACTGCGGAATCAAGCACAACATCATCCGCTGTCTTCTGTGGCGGGGCGTGCGCGTGGTTCGCGTGCCCTGGGACTACGACTTCACGGCTCTGCCCTACGACGGCCTCTTCATAAGCAACGGCCCGGGCAATCCCGACTTCGCCGAAGCCACGGTAGAGAACATCCGCAAGGCCATGGCCGACGGCACGGAGCGCCCCATCTGCGGCATCTGCATGGGCAACCAGCTGCTGGCTAAAGCCGCGGGCGCAAAGACCTACAAGCTCAAGTACGGCCACCGGAGCCACAACCAGCCGGTACGGCGCGCGGGCACGAAGCAATGTTTCGTCACCTCGCAGAACCACGGCTTCGCCGTCGACGACAGCACGCTCCCCGCAGGGTGGGAAGCTCTGTTCGTGAACATGAACGACGGCACCAACGAAGGCATACGCCACACCACCCTCCCCTACTTCTCCGCGCAGTTCCATCCGGAGGCCTCGAGCGGCCCGCGCGACACCGAATTCCTTTTCGACGAATTCATCTCCAAACTCTAAGCCCCCACAAGCTCATGGAAAAAGAACAGATAAAGAAAGTGCTGCTCCTGGGCAGCGGAGCTCTCAAAATCGGCGAGGCCGGCGAATTCGACTATTCCGGGGCGCAGGCCCTGAAGGCGCTGAAGGAAGAGGGCATCTCTACGGTGCTCATCAACCCGAACATCGCCACGGTGCAGACCTCCGACGGTTTCGCCGACAAGATATATTTCCTCCCTGTGACGCCCTACTTCGTGGAGCGCGTCATCGAGAAAGAGCGCCCCGACGGCATCCTCCTTGCCTTCGGCGGCCAGACGGCGCTGAACTGCGGCGTGGCGCTCTACACATCCGGCGTCCTCGAGCGCTACGGCGTCGAAGTGCTCGGCACACCTGTCCGCGCCATCATGGACACGGAGGACCGCGAGCTCTTCGTCGAGAAGCTCGATGAAATCGACGTCAAGACCATCAAGAGCGAGGCCGTGGAGACGGTCGACGACGCGCTCCGTGTGGCCAACTCGCTTGGCTATCCCGTCATCGTACGCGCCGCCTACGCCCTCGGAGGCCTCGGCAGCGGATTCTGCGACAACGACGAGGAGCTCCGCGCCCTGGTCGAGAAGGCTCTGTCGTTCTCGCCTCAGGTCCTCGTGGAGAAATCCCTCAAGGGCTGGAAGGAAGTGGAGTACGAGGTCGTGCGCGACCGGTACGACAACTGCATCACCGTCTGCAACATGGAGAACTTCGACCCGCTGGGCATCCATACGGGCGAGAGCATCGTCGTGGCCCCGTCGCAGACCCTCTCCAACGACGACTACCACTATCTCCGCTCGCTTGCAATCAAGATAATCCGCCACGTCGGCATCGTCGGCGAGTGCAACGTCCAGTACGCCTACGACCCCGCGTCGATGGACTACCGCGTGATCGAGGTCAACGCCCGCCTGAGCCGCTCGTCGGCCCTCGCCTCCAAGGCCACGGGCTATCCCCTTGCTTTCGTGGCCGCGAAGCTCGCCCTCGGCTACGGCCTCTTCGAGCTGAAAAACTCCATCACCCGCACCACCAGCGCCTTCTTCGAGCCCGCGCTCGACTACGTGGTTGTCAAGATTCCGCGCTGGGACCTCGGAAAATTCCACGGCGTGAACCGCGAAATCGGCTCGTCTATGAAGTCGGTGGGCGAGGTCATGGCTATAGGCCGCACCTTCGAGGAAGCCATCCAGAAGGGCCTCCGCATGATAGGCCAGGGGATGCACGGCTTCGTCGAGAACAAGTCGCTCGAAATCCCCGACATCCGCAAGGCGCTCATGGCTCCGACAGACAAACGCATCTTCGTCATCGCCAAAGCCTTCGGCGAGGGTTATACCGTAGATGAAATCCACGAGCTGACGAAAATCGACCGCTGGTTCCTCTACAAGCTCCGCAACATCATCGAGACCTCCCGCGCCCTCGAGAAGCACGACACACTCGAGACACTTCCCGACGCGCTCCTGCGTCAGGCCAAGCAACAGGGTTTCAGTGACTTCCAGATAGCGCGCTCCGTATTCAAGAAAGATATGGACCGCGACACGGAGGCAAGTATCCTCAATGTCCGGCATCACCGCATCGGGCGCGGAATCACTCCGGTGGTGAAACAGATCGACACCCTCGCCGCCGAATACCCCGCGGAGACAAACTACCTCTACCTGACCTACAACGGCACGGAAAACGACATCACCTACCTCGGCGACCACCGCTCAATCGTCGTGCTCGGCTCGGGAGCCTACCGCATCGGCTCGTCCGTGGAATTCGACTGGTGCTCGGTCAACGCCCTCCTCACTGTCAAGAAGGAAGGCTGGCGCTCCGTGATGATCAACTACAACCCGGAGACAGTGTCGACCGACTACGACATGTGCGACCGCCTGTACTTCGACGAGCTGACCTTCGAGCGCGTGATGGATATTCTCGACCTCGAACAGCCCCACGGCACTATCCTGAGCGTGGGCGGCCAGATTCCGAACAACCTGGCCATGCGACTCGCGGGGCAGGGTGTGAACATCCTCGGCACCTCGGCCAAGAGCATCGACAACGCCGAGGACCGCCACAAGTTCTCGGCCATGCTCGACAAGCTGGGAGTGGACCAGCCGCGCTGGCGCGAGCTCACGAGCCTCGAGGACATCAACGAGTTCATCGCTGAGGTTGGCTTCCCTGTGCTCGTGCGCCCGTCTTACGTCCTCTCGGGCGCGGCCATGAACGTCTGCTCCAACGAAGAGGAGCTCGTGCGCTTCCTGCGCCTGGCCGCCAACGTCTCCAAGCAGCATCCTGTGGTCGTCACCGAGTTCATCCAGGGAGCCAAGGAAATCGAGATGGACGCCGTGGCCGACGAAGGCGAAATCAAGGCTTACGCCATCTCCGAGCACATCGAGTATGCGGGCGTGCATTCCGGCGACGCCACCATCCAGTTCCCGCCGCAGAAGCTCTATGTCGAAACAATGCGCCGGATAAAGAAGGTTTCGGCAAAAATCGCCAAGGCGCTGAACATCTCCGGCCCCTTCAATATCCAGTTCATGGCCAAGGACAACGACATCCTTGTCATCGAATGCAACCTCCGCGCCTCCCGCAGCTTCCCCTTTGTCTCGAAAGTACTTAAAATCAATTTTATCGACCTCGCCACAAAGGTCATGCTCGGTCTGCACCCCGAAAAACCGGCCAAGAGCGCCTTCGACCTCGACTACGTCGGCGTCAAGGCCTCGCAGTTCTCCTTCTCGCGCCTTCAGGGCGCCGACCCGGTGCTCGGTGTGGACATGAGCTCCACGGGCGAGGTAGGCTGCCTCGGCGACGACACTGACGAAGCCGTCCTCAAGTCGCTCCTCGCCGTCGGCCTCCGCGTTCCCAAGCGCGCCGTCCTCCTCTCCACGGGCGGCTCCAAGCAGAAGGCCGCGCTCCTCGACGCCGCCGTCCAGCTCCACAAGGCCGGCCTGAAAATCTACGCCACGAGCGGCACAGCGAAGTTCCTGAACGAGAACGACATTCCCGCAGTACGCGTCTACTGGCCCTTCGAGCCCGACAAGCAGCCTCAGGCCCTTGACCTCCTGCACAACAAGATGGTCGACCTCGTCGTGAACATACCCAAGAACCTCAGCTCCCACGAGCTCAGCAACGGACGCAAGATCCGCCGCGCGGCCATCGACCTCAACATCCCCCTGCTCACCAACGCGCGCCTCGCCGCCGCCTTCATCAAGGCCGCCACGAGCCTGCCGCTCGACGACATCGAAATCAAGAGCTGGGACGAGTACTAAGCTCCATTACCGAAAAACGTTCAACACGGCGGGCGCTCCGCGAAAGCGGACGTCCGCCTTTATAATTTCCAATATGAAAAAACTGCTCTCCACACTCATTCTCCTCCTCGGCATGGCCGCGGGAGCCTCGGCGCTGCCGTACGACACCGTACCCGGCGACCCGCTTAAAGCCCGCATCTACACGCTGCCAAACGGCCTGAAGGTGATGACCACCGTCAACAAGGACGCGCCGCGCATCCAGACCTACATCGCCGTGCGCGTCGGCGGAAAAAACGACCCGGCCGAAACCACGGGCCTGGCCCACTACTTCGAGCACCTGATGTTCAAGGGCACGCCCAATTACGGCACCTCCGACTACGCCGCCGAGCGTCCGCTCCTCGACTGCATCGAGGAAGCATTCGAAATATACCGGCGCACCACCGACCCCGCCGAGCGCACACGCATCTACGCCCGCATCGACTCGCTGAGCTACGCCGCCTCGCTCATCGCCATCCCCAACGAGTACGACAAGCTCATGAGCGCCATCGGCGCGCAGGGCTCCAACGCCTTCACCTCCATGGACGTCACCTGCTACACCGAGGACATTCCCTCCAACCAGATTGAAAACTGGGCGAAGGTGCAGGCCGACCGCTTCATCCAGCCCGTGCTCCGCGGCTTCCACACCGAACTCGAGACCATCTATGAGGAAAAGAACATGTCGATGAAGAGCGACTCCGAGAAGGCCGTCGACGCCCTCCAGGCTGCCCTCTTCCCCACCCATCCCTACGGCACACAGACCGTACTCGGCACTCAGGAACACCTCAAGAACCCCTCGATCCGCAACGTCCGCCTATACCACGACAAATGGTACGTGCCCAACAATATGGCCGTAATCCTCTCCGGCGACTTCGACCCCGACGAGGCAGTGGCAATTGTCGAAAAATATTTCGGCGGGATGACCCCGAACCCTTCGCTCGACTACATTCAGCGGCCCTCCGTCGAGCCTCTAAGCGCATCCGTCGAGAAGAGCGTGGCCGGGCAGGAGGCACCCTTCCTCTACATGGGCTGGCGCATCCCCGGCACATACTCCGAGGAGTCTCCGGCGCTCGAACTCATGGGCAGCCTCTTCCAGAACGGCTATTCCGGCCTCATCGACCGTAACATAACCCTCCCCCAGCGCGCCCTCTCAGCCGGAGTTTTCCCATATCTGATGTCAGATGCCGGAATCATGCTCATGCTCGGCCAGCCCAAGGCAGGACAGACAATGCAGGAAGTCAGAGACCTTCTTCTCGCTCAGGCCGACAGCCTCCGCGAGGGCCGATTCTCCGACAGCCTCCTCGATGCCGTCAAGACCAACGTCAAGCTGCGCCTCCAGCAGCAGATTGAAGACAACTCCGACCGCGTGAGCATGCTCCTCGAGTCCTTTGTCTCCCGCCAGCCCTGGGCGAAGACCGTCGGCGACATCGCTGCCGTCGATACAATCTCCAAGGACTACATCGTGGCCCTTGCCCGCAAGTATCTCACCCCCGACGGGTATGCCGTAATATATAAGAAGCAGGGCGAGGACAATTCCGTGGCCGAAATCGCGAAGCCCAAAATCACGCCCATCGCCACGAACCGCGACGCCGCCTCGGCTTTCCTGACCGAGGTCGTCGGCTCCGAAGTCGAGCCCATAGAGCCCCGCTTCGTCGACTTCAAAAAAGATCTGACCTTCCTGACAGCCAAAGGCGACACCCCCGTCTACTACAGCCATAATTCGAGCAACGACATCTTCAACCTGACCTTCGTCTACGAGACAGGCACTACGGCCATCCCCACCCTCGACGTCGCCTCCGACCTCCTCGAATTCGCCGCCACGCCCACGATGAGCGCCGCGCAGATTCAGGAAGCCTTCTACTCGCTCGGCTGCCGGTATGCCGTACAGGTCGGCGGCGAGCGTACTTACGTCATCGTCAGCGGCCTGGCCGAGAACATGACCAAGGCCCTCGACCTCTTCGACTCCTTCGTCGAAGGCGCGCGGGTCGACGAAAAGACCTACGACACCATGCTCGCAGACCTGGCCCAGGACCGCGCCAACGACCGGACCCTTGAGACCCACAACTTCTACGCCCTGCGTCTCTATCAGATGTACGGCGAGCGCAATCCTCAGCTGACGGAGCCCTCTGTCGAGTCCCTCCGCGAAATGGGTCCGAAGGCACTCCTCGACCAGCTCCGCGCCCTCCTCGGATACAAGCGCCGCGTGATTTACTACGGCCCCGCCCCCGAGGATAAGGTGCTCGCAGCCATCGACGCCGTCACGCCCGCACACCTCGCCGAAGCTCCCGCACCGAAGCCTTACGAAGTGCTTCCGGCAGACGAAACCGTGATATTCGTCGCTCCCTACGATATGGCCCAGGCCGACTACTACGCCGTCTCGCGCCTTCCGGAGAACTATGACCCCTCCCTCGAGCCCGCTCGGCGACTCTTCAACGCCTACTTCGGCGGCGGCATGAACGCCATTGTCTTCCAGGAAATACGCGAGAGCCGCTCCCTGGCCTACAGCGCCTCCTCCCGCATGAACAGACCCGCAAAGAGCGGACGCCCCTATACGTTCTACGCCTCGATTGCCACGCAGGCCGACAAACTCCCCGACGCCATGGACGCCTTCGAGGAAATCATCGAGAACATGCCCGAAAGCCCCGCGGCATTCGGCATCGCCCGCAAGAGCGAGCTCGACGCCCTCCGCACAAAGCGCACAATCAAGGACCAGGTGGCCTGGGCCTATATCAACGCCCTCGACCTCGGAGTTGACACCGACCCCGACGAGGCTTACTACCGCGCACTCTCCGGAATGACCCTCGACGACGTCAAGGCCTTCCAGCAGAAGCACGTCAAGGGCCGCACTTACCGCCACGCCGTGCTCGCCCCGATGGACAAGGTCGACCTCGAAGCCCTGCGCAAGAAGGGTAAGGTAGTGATTCTCAAAACGGAAGATATCTTCGGATACTGAGCCGTCTGACAAACCGATACTGACAAAATGTCATACTCGCGTGCCAAAACTTTTTTGGCACGCGATTTGTTTAATATCTGACGGCGACCCCGGCGCGGGGCTGCCTGCGAAATTCAGATATCAACAAAAAAATAAAAACATAAACACGTACACTATTATGGGCAAAATCATCGGTATTGACTTAGGAACCACCAATTCCTGTGTAGCCGTCCTCGAGGGCAAGGACCCCGTGGTCATTCCCAACAGCGAAGGCCGCAACACCACTCCTTCCGTCGTAGCATTCGTCGACGGCGGCGAGCGCAAGGTCGGCGACCCTGCAAAACGTCAGGCAATCACCAACCCCAAACGCACCATCTACTCCATCAAGCGCTTCATGGGCGAGACCTACGACCAGGTCGCCAAGGAAATCGAGCGCGTACCTTATAAGGTTGTCCGCGGCGAGAACAACACTCCCCGTATCGACATCGACGGTCGTGAATACACTCCTCAGGAAATCTCCGCCATGATTCTTCAGAAAATGAAGAAGACTGCCGAAGACTACCTCGGACAGACCGTAACCGAAGCCGTCATCACCGTTCCGGCATACTTCAACGACTCCCAGCGTCAGGCCACCAAGGAAGCCGGCGAAATCGCGGGCCTCAACGTCCGCCGTATCGTCAACGAACCTACGGCCGCCGCACTCGCCTACGGTCTCGACAAGAGCAACAAGGACCAGAAGATTGCCGTCTTCGACCTCGGCGGCGGCACATTCGATATCTCCATCCTCGAGCTCGGCGACGGTGTGTTCGAAGTTAAGTCCACCAACGGCGACACCCACCTCGGCGGCGATGATTTCGACCACGTAATCATCGACTGGCTCGCCGACGAGTTCCAGAAAGAGGAAGGCGTTGACCTCCGTCAGGACCCCATGGCCCTCCAGCGACTCAAGGAAGCCGCCGAGAAAGCCAAAATCGAGCTTTCGAGCACCACTTCCACCGAAATCAACCTCCCCTACATCATGCCCGTGAACGGTATTCCGAAGCACCTCGTGAAGACCCTCACCCGCGCGAAGTTCGAGCAGCTCGCCGACCGTCTCATCCAGGCCACCCTCAAGCCCTGTGAAGACGCTCTCCGCGACGCCGGCCTCACCGCAAAGGACATCGACGAGGTTATCCTCGTGGGCGGCTCCACCCGTATCCCCGCCATCCAGCAGGTGGTGGAGAAATTCTTCGGCAAGGCTCCTTCCAAGGGCGTGAACCCCGACGAAGTAGTAGCCGTAGGCGCTGCCATCCAGGGCGGCGTGCTCTCCGGCGACGTCAAGGACGTGCTCCTTCTCGACGTTGTGCCCCTGAGCGTAGGCATCGAGACCCTCGGCGGCGTGATGACCAAGCTCATCGAAGCCAACACCACCATCCCGACCCGCAAGAGCGAGACCTTCTCGACCGCAACCGACAACCAGCCTTCCGTTGAAATCAACGTACTCCAGGGCGAACGCCCCATGGCCAAGGACGACAAGCTCCTCGGCAAGTTCCACCTCGACGGCATCGCTCCCGCACCCCGCGGTATTCCTCAGATTGAGGTAACCTTCGAAATCGACGCAAACGGCATCCTCAACGTATCCGCCAAGGATAAGGCCACTGGCAAGGAGCAGAGCATCCGCATCGAGGCCTCCAGCGGCCTGACCGACGCCGAAATCCAGCGCATGAAGGACGAAGCCGCCGCCAACGCCGCTTCCGACGCCAAGGAAAAGGAACGTGTCGACAAGCTCAACCAGGCCGACGCAATCGTCTTCCAGACCGAAAAACAGCTCGCCGAGCTCGGCGACAAGCTCCCCGCCGACCGCAAGGCCGCCATTCAGGGCGCCATCGACAAGCTCAAGGAAGCCCACAAGGCGCAGAACGTCGAGGCATGCGACGCAGCTATCAAGGAAGTTGAAGCCGCCATGCAGGCCGCCGCTCAGGACATCCACAACGCCCAGCAGGCCGGCGGCGCCAACCCCGGCGCAGGTGCCCCCAACCCCGGAGCATCCCAGCATAACCAGGGTCCCGAAGACGTGGACTTCGAAGAAGTTAAATAATCAAACGGATTAATTGCTTGAACCATGGACGAAAAAAATAAAGTGATCGAGGCTATCCGCAATGCCGGAGAACCCGTCAACGCATCGAAGGTGGCGGAGACCACCGGTCTTGACAAGAAAGTTGTCGACAAGATCTTCGCACAGCTCAAGAAAGACGGCACAATCGTCTCCCCAGTCCGCTGCAAGTACACCCTCGCCTGACAAAAAATTCCGTTATATAACATCCGCCAACAGAAAAATGGAGTGCGCCCCCCGCACTCCATTTTTTTTGTCTGTAACCAGGTTTTAACCACGAATCTGCAGAACAATCTTTATCTGCGACACGTTATACAGCCACACCCTCTAATCCCCTGAGACCTATGAAACACTACCGAAGCGCCGCGGCAGCGGCCTGTGCTGTTGTATTGTCAGCACTTCTGCCGGAGCCTACCGAGGGCTGCACCCGTGCCGTGTATCTTGGACCCGACAACATGATTGTCACCGGACGCACGATGGACTGGAAGGAAGACCCGCAGTCCAACATCTACTTTTTCCCACGCGGAATCGACCGCCGGGGAGGAATCACGGACAACTCCGTGAAGTGGACCTCGAAATACGGAAGCGTCGTCACCGCCGGATACGACATCGGCGTGTGCGACGGCATGAACGAGAAAGGCCTCGTGGCCAATCTGCTTTTCCTGGCCGAATCGGACTATCACCGTCCCGACGACTCGCGGCCCGTGATGGGCCTGAGCATATGGACGCAGTATGTGCTCGACAATTTCGCCACAGTCGACGAGGCTGTCGAGGAGCTGGGCAAGGAACTGTTCCGTATCGACGACCCAGACCTGCCAAACGGAGCAAAATCGACACTTCACCTCTCCATATCCGACCCGACGGGGAACAGCGCGATATTCGAGTATATCGACGGAAACCTCGTGATTCATCATGGCAGGAAATGTCAGGTAATGACAAATTCTCCCACTTACGACAAGCAGGAAACACTTGACGACTACTGGAAACAGATCGGAGGCCTGGTCATGCTGCCCGGCACCAACCGCGCCTCGGACCGCTTCGTCAGAGCCACGTTCTACATCGACGCGCTTCCGCAGACCTCCGATTTCCGACAGGCTGTCGCCGGGGTGTTCAGCGTCATGCGCAACGTCTCCGTGCCTCTGGGCATTTCCATCCCCTCACAGCCCAATATCGCCTCGACCCGCTGGCGCACGGTCGCCGACCAGAAAAACCTTGTGTATTATTTTGAATCGACCCTCAGTCCCGATATTTTTTGGATAGATTTCCGGAGTCTCGATTTCAACGCTTCCGGCAGGATAAAGAAACTCAACCTCACCGGAGGAGAGATCTATGCGGGCAACGCCGCCGACAGAATGCACGACTCCGGCCCGCTGATGTTCCTTTTCGGCGAGTGAGAAATCGAACCATAAAATTTCCAAAATCATTTGGGATATAGCGGATTTTTTGTAACTTTGCAGATGCATACCGTCGCAGAGGCCCGGTAAGGGTTTGAGGGCGGGATGCGACAACGGCCGGCAGAAGTGCGCGGCCACTGACATACGAATGCGTTTACTCGACGCTCTTTCTTGACGATTGGAAACTTCGCAACTTTCAGGATTGGTCAGGAATGAAGCAACGGTAGATGGCTATGTGGATATGCTATATAATAACGCCGGACCGACGCGCGAGCCTCGGCCGGGGTTTGATATATCATATTTACGTGAGGCTTCTGCGTTGCTCGTTCTTCCAGTCCGGGCAATGCGAAGGCCTCCAATCGTGGGAACGGGCAACAGTACGGAGCCTCACGTTTTCGTTTTACAGATGTTTTTTCAGTCCGGCAGGCGGGTCGCGGGACAATAAATCCAATCCTAATTACCGATAGATTATTATTTTCCGATCCATTACTTCACTAATTTTCGTAAATTTTCATCGTAATCAGATCCCACCTATGTTTAAACCAATCTATGTAGCATATTTAGCATTGGCCCTCGTCTTAATCTCAGCCATTGCATACGCATGCTTGCCAGCCAGCAAGTTAACGACAGAAGAATATAAGGAGATACAACACTGGCTCTACACACAGAACAAGAATCTACCTGAAGCATCCGCGTTGGGGACTCTTCTGAATGTCGAATTCAAAAAAGACACATTCATTTGGCATTCATCTGTCCAGGGCGATGACGCGCTAAAAAGCTTTTATGAATCAAACAGAAGCCTTATAACCAGCATCTTTAAGAAATACATTCTGATTTTATCTAAAAGTACTAAGACGGGCAAGACAATTAAAAAATTAATTGAAAAAGACATAAACTTTAAATATGTCATATCTTTCAGCGATGGGTCTGTTCTCGAGCATGAAATTCAATCTTCAGCTTTAAAGCAATTTTTATCCACTACCGATTTGAGCAAAGAAGAAGCTTTGGCTGAAATATTATTAGCCTGTATATCCATATATAATGAATATGGAGTTGAAACGCCTTTTCACTTAGCTTTGACCAACCTATTCTCTGATCTCAATGTCACTTCAGAATATGCATGGAATAGAAATGACGATGAAATTTGTATAAATTTCAGTACTACTGACTATGAATTATTCTATGGCTTATACCCCCTTTCGACTCCTGAATATTACGACGAATTAGAAAAATTAGTTTGCAATAACAGAATGGAATGCATGGAAACCGATTTCCTCCTAAATACCATAGAAATTGCAGATGCCAAACTCGTGTTTAGGTTGTTCTACTATGATAATTGTATAGAGCTTCAAATTCCTACAACAAAAGCCGAAGAAATAAAACACAAAGAAACTCTCAAAAAATTCCATAATCTATTAAACAATTAACTTTAAAACTATGTGGACCGCTATTTATGGCATAATCCTTATCTTGGTTATGGGATTATCCGCCGCCTGCAACACCTCGGAAAAGGAGACCGAACCCCGAAAACATCTCGTTGCGCATACACTTGGATGGATATTTTCCGGGCTTGGCTGCGTGTGCCTGATTATCAATCTAATTTCTATATTCAATGCAAATACAAAAATCGAAGTCAAGGTGATTGATCCCTTTTCCATTATATTATTTGCCTTGGCTGCTTATTGCTTTAACTTCAAAAAATCCAATACTTCATTCGGTCGCAAAATTCTAAAATTCCTATATTATTTCTTTCTAATAGGAGCTTTCGCAGGAACTTGCAATGGGACTCATAGTTCAATGATTATATTCCTAATCCTATGGTTGGGGGGACTTAAAAGGATTGAATATTCTAGACAGAAGAGACCTTTGGGAATGTTTTTTCTCTCTAAAAAATCGAAGCAATAATTCGACTCCCTGGTCCATGCGCGAATTTGATTTCTTTGCGGAATAAATACAATCACTGACCCGGAATCGCCCTGCGCCTCAATGCTATTAACTTAAGGAAAGAGGGTGTTGCAGAACTCAAATTTTGAAATTTCAATGTGCCTCACAAAGTCCACATCGCGTTAATAAACGTGAAAACGCACCAATTTTGGGAGTTCTGCAACACCCTCTCCTATATCAAAAAGCAATTAAGAAATGGACGGATTTGACAATAAAATAAAGAGCGCTTTTTTCCGGGAGGGGCTATTTTCGAAGCGGCAGGCCGGGATGGGTGAGACGGTGGGAGAGCTTCCCGGAGCTCTCGGATGATTTTTGGGGGATTATGTGAGTTATGGGAGGATTGGGGACGGTGGGGGTGGCAGCAGAATCGGTGGCTGCGACGGCGTCGGTTTCTATTATCGCGTCGATGAAGGGGGCTGTGGATTTGGGGAGGTGTTCGGTGGTGGGGGAGGTGTTTTTGGAGATGCGTTTGCGGGCGGTGGCGCCGAGGAGGAGGGAGATGCCGAGTCGGCGGCTCATTTCGCGGAATTTGAGGACGAAGAAGCGTGGGCCGGCGGATTTGCCTCGCCATTCGCAGAGATGGAAGAGCGAATCCACCACGCAGACGCGGGCGCCGGAGGCGTTGATGGTCTCTTCGATTTTGGCCATGAAGCCGTCTATGTCCTTGGGATCGAGGTCGGCGAGGTCGATGTTTACGCGGAGGAGGTTTCGGGGCGCGCTTGTCCGGGCGTGGGCGGCGAAGCCGCGGAGCGAGCCCCGGAAATCGAAGAGGAGGACGCGGCGCGCCTCGGCGACTGTTTCGGCCACGCGGAGGGCCTTTTGGGCCGCGTCGGCGGCATTTGCTCCGAGCACGCAGGCAAATTCGCCCTCATGCCAGGAGTCTGAGTAGATTTTCACGCGCGTGGCAGCCTTGGCGGCGACTTCAAGCCATGCAACGGAGTCGAGAATCGGGAAGGAAGTTGTCATAGAATTGGATTTTTTGAGATAAAAGTTTGTAATGCAAAGTTACATCAAAAAACAATCCTTCCGACGCAAAGAAGGCGGATCCTGCCAATTAGAATAAATTAAGACTTGGATTTCACGGGCGTAACCCCCGGAAAATCAGGCATGGACGCATCAGCGGAGCAGTGTCACCAACTTAGCAAAACCCACCACTCCTCCGTGGCCCGGGGCCACGGAGGGACGGATACAGGATGGAGTTGCACCCCTACAGAGTGCCTACTTTCCGAAAAATGCGGAATCGATTCCGCATTTTTCCATAAATTTGAGGAATTGATTCCGCATTTTTTCTTATATTTGCGGAAATTTATGTTTTCCACGATGATACAGCGACAACTTAGGTCTCAAATACTCCAACTCGTAGGAGGCAAAAAAGCAATAATCATTATGGGTGCCCGTCAGGTTGGGAAATCCACCCTTCTGCATGAGATTTTCGATGAACAGAAGGATGTGATGTGGATGTATGGAGATGATGCCGACGTACAGACATTATTCCGCGACATCACTTCTACACGACTTAAGGCCTTCCTCGCCAATAAAAAGATACTTATTATTGACGAGGCTCAGCGTATTCCGGATATCGGGCTTAAGATTAAACTGATAACAGACCAGATACCCGAGGTACAGGTCATTGCCACAGGAAGTTCGAGTTTCGAGCTCGCCTCGAAAGTGAACGAGAGTCTGACGGGAAGGAAGCGTGAATTTCAGATGTTTCCACTTTCTTTCAAGGAAATGGTCGACGCAAGCGACCTCCTCACCGAGCAACGCCTGATTCCACACCGGCTTGTCTACGGGTACTATCCCGAAGTGGTCATTTCCCCCGGAGAGGAGCGCGAGGTTCTGAGGGAGCTTTCCTCGAGCTATCTATATAAGGACATTCTCCAGCTCTACGGAATAGCCAAGCCCGACAAACTTGTCACACTCATGCAGGCGCTTTCCCGCCAGATTGGAAATCTCGTTTCATACAGGGAGCTCAGTGTGCTTGTCGGCATCGACGCCAAGACTATAGAACGCTACATCGACCTTCTCGAAAAGAGCTACATCGTCTTCAGGGTCGGAAGTTTCTCCCGCAATCTGCGCAACGAGCTCAAAAACGGTAAGAAAATCTATTTTTACGACTTGGGCATCCGCAATGCGGTAATCAACGATTTCCGTCCTACCGAGCTCCGCGACGATGTGGGGGCGCTATGGGAGAATTTTGTGCTCATAGAACGGCTGAAACAGATTTCTTACAGCCGCAGTTTCACCGACATCCGCTTCTGGCGCACAAGCGAACAAAAAGAAATCGACATCATTGAAGATACAGACGGGCAGTTGACAGCCATAGAAATCAAATGGAATCCCTCCAAAGCCAAAACGAAGATTCCGGAAAAATTCGCCCAAGCGTATCCCGACGCGAAATATAAAGTAATCACGCCGGGAAACGCCTTCGAGTATATTCTTTAATCCTCTTACTCCGTTTCGGGGTTGTTGCGGCTGCGGTAGGGGGTGCGGAGGGCTACGCGGCGGATTTTGCCGCTGATTGTCTTGGGAAGTTCGTCGACGAATTCCACGACGCGGGGATATTTGTAGGGTGCGGTCGCCTGCTTTACGAAGTCCTGAATTTCTTTGGCGAGGGCGCCGGGCTCGCGGTCGCGGTAGGCTTCGGCGAGGACGATGGTGGCCTTGATTACCTGTCCGCGGATTTCGTCGGGGACGCCGGTGACGGCGCATTCGACAACGGCGGGATGCGCCATGATGGCGTTCTCCACCTCGAAGGGTCCGATGCGGTAGCCGGAGGACTTTATGACGTCGTCGGTACGGCCCACGAACCAATAGTATCCGTCCTTGTCGCGATAGGCGACGTCGCCGGTATGATAGAGGCCGTCGCGGATTGCCTCGGCGGTGAGTTCAGGGTCGTCGAGGTACTCGCGGAAGAGACCCACGGGGCGCTTACGGTCGATATGAATCACTATCTCGCCCTCCTCGCCGTCGGCCACGGGGCGCCCATCGGGGTCAACGAGGTCGATATCGTACTGAGGGCCCTTTCGGCCCATCGAACCCGGACGAGGCTCAATCCAGGGGTAAGTGGCGACGGTAAGCGTGGTCTCGGTCTGGCCGAAGCCTTCCATCAGTCGGATACCCGTGAGGCGCAGCCAGTCCTCGAATACCGAGGGGTTGAGGGCCTCTCCTGCGATGGTGCAGTATCTGAGCGCCGAGAGGTCGCAATGGCTCATGTCCTCGTGGATGAGGAAACGGAATACGGTGGGAGGGGCGCAGAAGGATGTGATGCGGTAGTCATGTAGGATGCGGAGGATGTCAGCGGGGACGAACTTGTCGTAGTCGTAGACGAAAACGTCGGCGCCGGCTATCCACTGGCCGTAGAGCTTTCCCCAGACGGCCTTGCCCCACCCCGTGTCGGCGAGCGTCAGATGGCGGCTTTCGGGTGTGAGATTGTGCCAGCAGGACGCCGTGATGATATGGCCGAGGGGATATGTGAAGTCATGCGCCACCATCTTCGGCTCGCCGGTAGTTCCGGAGGTGAAGTAGATGAGCATGACGTCGGAGTTGGTGTTGACCTCCGCCGGGCGCACGAAGGGCGCGGCGGCTTCGATACCGGAGTCAAAATCGTGCCAGCCTGCGGGGAGAGAGGGGCCTGTGGATATGCGTATTATGTCGGCACCGGTTTCGGCGACGGCCTCGTCAACGTGGGCGGTGATTATGGGGTCGCCGGCGGCTACGATGGCCTTGACATGGCCCTTGCGGATGCGGTATACGAAGTCGTGGGGCGTGAGGAGGTGAGTGGCGGGGATGGCCGTGGCTCCGAGTTTATGCAGGGCAATTATCGAGAACCAGAACTGCCAGCGGCGCTTGAGCACGAGCATCACGCGGTCGCCGGGGCCTATGCCGAGGGAGGCAAAGAATGAGGCGGTGCGGTCTGTCTCGGCCTTCATCTCCGCGAAAGAGAAAGAGCGCTCGAGGCCGTGCTCGTTGACCCACGTGAGCGCGCGGCGGTCAGGCTCCTCCGCGGCCCATGCGTCCACTACATCATATGCAAAATTGAAGTTCTCGGGGACCACAAGCTCGAAATTGGCCATGAAATCCTCATAAGAGTCGAATTCAGTCTTTCTTAGAAACCGTTCAAGCATAATCTAAAGAATCGTCAGGTTAAAACTGCACACAAACGTGGAAATGTGCAAGATTGTAATCGGAAATCTGTACTTTGTGATTGAAAACACGTGAAACATGCAAACTGTTGCCAAAAATAAGACAAATTCGCGAGAACCGCAAAAAAATATCATCCCATTTCCGGGACGGAAACGGGATGACAGAAAAAAACAGAGAGCCGGACTAACGCCACTGGCAGTTCTTTGGCTCGGGACCGTCGGAGCCCATTGTCCAATATTTGTTGAAGTCGAGATCGGGGAAGCTGGACTGCTTCTTGAAATTCGAGGAGCTGACCTCGTGCGTCTGACTTGGCCAGTGCTTGCCGCTACCTGAGAGGAAATAGTCGTGGTAAGCATCAAAATCGGCCTTGTGGTCGCCGACGATGGCGTTGCCGTAGCTCACCTTACCGGAATTGACGCATTCGTTGCACTTGGCGAGATGGTCGATGTAGCCTACGATGCCGCCGTTGTCGTGCTTCTGGTCGGAGGTGACAGGTCCGGAATTCAGGCAATTGTAGATGGCGCAGTTCTCGCCCTCCTCCTGATAGCCGAGGATGCCGCCGACATCGCCCCCTCCCCGGATTGCGCCGACGTTCACGCACCAGGCCACATTGAGGGTTCTCGAGTATCCTGGATTGTCCTTGGGACGGTCCTTGTCGATATATCCGACAATTCCGCCGGTGCAGTTACGGCCGCTTATGTCGGCATAGTTGACACAGTCCTGCATCCGACCGCCGGCGCACGACTTGAACTGGCCGACGATGCCTCCCACATAGTTGCTGTTGTCGGCCTTGACGATTCCGAGGAAGGCGCAGTCCTCGATATGCGCCTTGTCCTCCTTCTCCTCGAAATAACCGACAAGGCCGCCGACGTTGACACTTCCCGTGACCGTTCCGTTAGCCGAGACAGCCGACATCGGCATTGCCACTGCCGCACCTATGAGTCCCCCGACGCTCTCCGAGCCCTGAACTACAGAGCTGTATGCAGGCTTGAAGCGGGACTTGTCGGGCACGGCGATGCCGTGTCCCGTGGCGTAGTCGAACTTCTCCGGGCCCCTGAGGCTGCCTTTTTCCATATAGCCGGCGAAACCACCGGTGTTCGGTCCCCCGGTAACACGCATCACGGGGTCGCCGCCGGCAGCATCCGAGGCATCGCCGATGCGGAAGTTCGAGACATTGAAATCAGTGGAGACAACATGACCGAAGGCACCCCCGGTGTCGAGCGTCGAGCCCTTCACGGGGAGATTCACGCGGACGCGGGCCTTCGGGCTGTAGCGACCGTGCCAGTAGCCGGCGATGCCACCGACCTTTTCGGAGCCGGAGACGGATGCCGCCATATCGTCCACGACCACATCGCCCCGTGCCCCAAGGTTGAGCAAGGCCTGCGCCCGGAGCACCATGTCCCTGCGGGCCTCATCTGCCCCAAAACCGGCCAAAAATCCGGTGAGTAGAAAAAGTGCAATAAAAAAGATTCGTCGCATCGAGGGAGGAGGGAGGAAAATCAATTATCAGTACATTAGAATTAATTATATAGAAGAGGGGTTTTGCGACACTTTTCGCTTTCCATCAGCACATAGCGAAATTTAGACACTCTTATTTAGTTTAGTTTTCGTTGTTGTCTGCGCGCAAAGTTTTGCAATTTTTTCTGAACAGCCAAACGCTGCGGGGCGTTCTCTTTACATGACAAAGATAGAAATCAAACGGGTTTATGATGACCCTGCGGGGATGCCTGCGGAAGACGGTTTCCGCGTTTATGCCGATCGGCTCTGGCCTCGAGGCGAGTCGAAAGAACGATTCCATTACGACCTGTGGGCCAAGGATGTAGCCCCTTCCACGGAGTTGCGGGAGTGGTTCCACGCCGACCGTGCCGGTCGGTGGGAGGGGTTCAGAGAGCGCTATCTCGAAGAGCTCTCCGCCAATCCGGCGGCGGCCACGCTTGTGTCGGAGCTGAGGGGGCGCCCGCTGGTGACTCTCCTCTATTCCTCGCGCGACGAGGAGCACAACAACGAAATCGTCCTGGCGGATTTCCTGCGGGCGCGACTGAGTTAACATTTACTATATTTCTGTAATTTTACTTAATATTCCGACCTTTCGGGGCTTAAACGCGCCCCCTTATTATAATAGTCGCCGAAAAATCAGTATCTTTGCAGAAAGAACTTCAAACACCTGCGAAGGAGGGGGCTCACAGCTTCCTCCTCTTTGCATAAAAACGGACAACAAAACACGGCCCGGCGCGGCAAAACAATATGATAGACAAAGACCTCCTGCTCCAGACCATCGAGCGCTCCCTCGAAGGCTCCGACCTCTACCTCGTAGAGCTGCGAGTGAGCCCCTCGAATGAAATCAACGTAGAAATCGACTCCGACACGAAAGTCGACATCGACGAATGCGTGGCCCTCACGCGCGACATAGAAAGCGTGTTCGACCGCGAAGTCGAGGACTACGAACTCGAGGTGGGCTCGTCAGGCCTCACAGCGCCCCTCAAGGTCCTCCGCCAGTTCCGGAAGAACCTCGGCAACGACATGGTGGTGCTGACACGCGACGGCCGGAAACTCCGCGGCCGCCTCTCCTCGGCCGAAGCCGGAGAGAGCGGCGACCCCCGCGACGTGCGCTTCACCCTCACGGTCACGGCCAAGGTGAAAGAGCCGGGGGCGAAGCGCCCGGTAATCCGCGAGGAGGACATCGCCCTCGACACCGCCGGATGCAAGAGCGTGGTCTACGACCTGAAATTCTGATTATCAACCGCAAACTTCTAACACAACACGATATATGGCTAAGAAAGAGGAAACTCCCAACATGGTGGAACAGTTCTCGGAATTCAAAGAACTGAAGAACATCGACCGTTCCACCCTTATCAGCGTGCTCGAAGAGTCGTTTCGCAATGTGCTGTCCAAGATGTTCGGCACAGACGAAAATCTCGACGTAATCCTGAACCCCGACAAAGGCTATGTGCAGATTTTCCAGAATCTCAAAGTAGTGCCCGACGGCGAAGTCGTTGACAAGAACCTGCAGATTTCGCTCAGCGACGCCCGCGCCGACGACGACCCCGAGGCCGAGGTCGGCGAGGAACATTCCCGCGAGATTATCTTCGACAAATTCGGCCGCCGCGCAATCCTCAACCTGCGCCAGACTCTACAGAGCCGAATCCTCGACCTACAGAAAGAAGCCGTCTACGCCAAGTTCAAGGACCTCGAGGGCGAACTCGTGACGGGCGAGGTATATCAGGTATGGAGCCGCGAGACTCTGCTTCTCGACGCCGACAACAACGAGCTTCTCCTTCCCAAGAACGAATCCATTCCCGGCGATTTCTTCCGCAAGGGCGAGACAATCCGCGCCGTGGTAAGCAACGTCGACAACAAGAACAACAATCCCAAGATTACAGTAAGCCGCACGAGCCCCAACTTCCTGCGCCGCCTCTTCGAGCTTGAAGTTCCCGAAATCCACGACGGCCTCATCAGCATCAAGGCCGTGGCCCGTATCCCCGGCGAGCGCGCGAAAATCGCCGTCGAGAGCTTCGACGACCGCATCGATCCCGTTGGAGCGTGCGTGGGCGTCAAGGGCTCCCGAATCCACGGCATCGTCCGTGAGCTCCGGAACGAGAACATCGACGTAATCCACTACACCACCAATCCCTCCCTCCTTATCCAGCGCGCACTCTCGCCCGCACGCATCTCGACAATCCGCGTCGACGAAGAGACGAAGAAGGCCGAAGTCTTCCTCCGTCCCGAGGAAGTGTCCCTCGCAATCGGCAAGGGCGGCCAGAACATCAAGCTCGCGCAGATGCTCACCGGCTTCACTATCGACGTCTACCGCGATACCGAGATGATTTACGAGGACGACATCTTCCTCGACGACTTCAAGGACGAAATCGACGGCTGGGTAATCGACGCCCTCAAGGACATGGGTTGCGTGACCGCACAGTCCGTCCTCCACACCTCCCGTCAGGAGCTCATCGACAAGAGCGACCTCGAGGAGAACACCATCGACGATGTAATCGCCATTCTCCGCCGCGAATACGAAGAAGACGAGGCGGACGACGAAGAGGAGGAGACCGCTCCCGAGGCCGCACCCGAAGGAGACGCGGCCCCTGAGAAGAACGAGGAATAGCGGAGTCGGCCACCTCTCCTCCCCCTCCCGGCCTACCGGGCCGGAAATCGCTCCCCGTTCCAAGTTTTCCAACCTCTAAAACAAGCAAAACCATCATATGGCGAAAGTCAAAATAAGCAATATAGCAAGAGACCTCAACATCTCCGTCGAGACGGTCTACGAGTCGCTGCGCAAGAAGAACATAAGCGTGGTCGAAACCCCCAACACGCGTCTCGAGGAGGATGTCGTCGACATGCTTATGAACGAATTCAAGGCCGACCGCGCCATGCGCGACAGCGTGCCCCCCGTCCGTAAGAAACAGCAGGCCGACTCATCCAAAAATATCTCCCGACCGGAGGAACGCCCGACAGCGGCACCTGCGCCGACAGCCGAGACCACCCGTCCTGCCGGCCCCCGCATTCTGGGCAAAATAGAGCTCGACAAGCACGGAAATCCCGTGAAGCCCAAGCCGGAAGCTCCCAAACCCGCGGAAAAGCCCATTGCCAAGCCGGTGGAGAAGACTCCCGAAAAGCCTGCGGAAAAAGCGCCCGAGGCTCCGGCCGCCAAGAAGCCTGCCGAGACGCCCGCACCCGTAGCGGAAGCGCCCAAGGCCGCTCCTTCCGTCGAGAAACCCGCGGATAAAGCCCCGGAAGCTCCCGCCACGGCAAAACCTGAGGAAACCCCGGCTCCCGCGCAGAAAAAAGAAGAACCCAAGCCCGAGGCCGCTCCCGCTCAGGCCTCGGAGAAGCCATCGTCGGCTCCCGAGGAGCCCAAGACGGAAATCTTTTCGCTGGGCACTCCCAAACCCGTCACGACTCCCAAGGTCGTAGGCAAAATCGACCTCTCGGCCCTTAACCAGAGCGTGCGTCCCAAGAAGAAGACCAAGGAAGAACGCCGCAACGAGCGTCAGGGCGAAGTTTCCGGCGACCGCAAGAAGCGCCGCCGCATCACCGGCAAGGAACGCGTGGACATCGAGAAAGCCGGTCAGGGCGTAGCCTCCGTAGGCTCGGACGCGCCCCGCGGCGGACGCGGCGGTCAGGGCGGCGGACGCGGAAACGACAACCGCGGCCAGAACCCCCGCAACAATGAGCAGAAAGGACGCGGACAGCGCCGCAACGCTCCGGCACCCCAGCCCGAAGTAAGCGACGAGGACGTATCCAAGCAGGTAAAGGAAACCCTCGCGCGCCTTACGGCCAAGGACAAAGGCGTCAAGAAGGGCGCCAAGTGGCGCAAGGAGAAGCGCGAGGCCAACGCCCAGCGCGAGCGCGAGGCCCAGCGCGCCGAACAGGCCGAGAGCACCGTTCTGAAGCTCACGGAGTTCGTGACCGTGCACGACCTCTCGATTATGATGGACGTGCCCATCAACCAGGTCATCGCCACGTGCATGAACCTCGGCGTGATGGTAAGCATAAACCAGCGCCTCGATGCCGAGACCATCAACATCGTGGCCGAGGAATTCGGCTTCACCACCGAATACGTCTCCGCCGAAGTCGCCGACGCCATCCACCAGGAAGAGGACTCAGAGGAGGACCTCGTCAGCCGTCCGCCGGTAGTGACTGTCATGGGCCACGTCGACCACGGCAAGACCTCGCTCCTCGACTATATCCGCAAGGCCAACGTCATCGCCGGCGAGGCCGGCGGAATCACCCAGCACATCGGCTCCTACTCCGTGACGCTCTCCGACGGCCGACACATCACCTTCCTCGACACCCCGGGCCACGAGGCTTTCACGGCCATGCGCGCCCGCGGCGCCAAGGTGACTGACATCTGTATCATCATCGTCGCCGCCGACGACTCCGTGATGCCCCAGACGGTCGAGGCCATCAACCACGCCTCCGCCGCCGGCGTGCCCATCGTGTTCGCCATCAACAAAATCGACAAGCCCCACGCCAACCCCGACAAAATCAAGGAGGAACTCGCCGCGATGAACTATCTCGTCGAGGACTGGGGCGGCAAATACCAGAGTCAGGACATCTCCGCCAAGAAAGGCATCGGCGTCGACGAGCTCATGGAAAAAGTGCTTCTCGAAGCCGAGATGCTCGACCTCAAGGCCAATCCCGAGCGCCAGGCCGTAGGCACAATCATCGAATCCTCTCTCGACAAGGGCCGCGGCTACGTGGCCAACGTCCTTGTTCAGAACGGCACGCTCCACGTGGGCGACATTGTCCTCGCCGGTAACCACTTCGGCAAGGTGAAGGCCATGTTCAACGAGCGCAACCAGCGCATCAAGGAGGCGGGTCCCGCCATGCCGGCCCTTATCCTCGGCCTCAACGGCGCTCCCACCGCCGGCGACACATTCAACGTGCTCTCCACCGAGCAGGAAGCCCGCGAGATCGCCAACAAGCGCGAACAGCTCCAGCGCGAACAAGGTCTGCGCACCACCAAGATTCTCACCCTCGAGGACATCGGGCGCCGCCGCGCCATCGGCAACTTCCAGGAGCTCAACATCATCGTCAAGGGCGATGTGGACGGCTCCATCGAGGCCCTCTCCGACTCGCTCATCAAGCTCTCCACCGAGGAAATTCAGGTCAACGTGCTCCACAAGGCCGTCGGCGAGATTTCAGAGAGCGACGTGACGCTCGCCGCCGCCTCCGACGCCGTAATCATCGGCTTCCAGGTTCGTCCCTCGCAGGCCGCACGCCGTGCCGCCGAGCGCGAAGGCGTCGAAATCCGCCTCTACTCGGTCATCTATCAGGCCATCGAGGAAGTGAAGGACGCCATGGCAGGAATGCTTGCCCCCGAGCTCAAGGAAGAAGTCACCGGCACCGCCGAAGTGCTCGAGACCTACAAAATCTCGAAGGTCGGTACCATCGCCGGCGCCATGGTCCGCGACGGCAAAATCAAGCGCGGAACGAAGGTGCGCCTCATCCGCGACGGCATCGTGCGCTACACCGGCGAGCTCGGCTCGCTCAAGCGCTTCAAGGACGATGCCAAGGAAGTGCTCGCCGGATACGACTGCGGTCTGTCCATCGCCGGATACAACGACATCCAGATCGGCGACATCATCGAGGGCTTCGAGGAAGTGGAAGTCTCCCGCGAACTCTGATGCGTCTGCATCTCAACATAGGCTCGAACAGCGACAAGCGCCGGACCCGCATCCGGGAAGCGCTTGCCGCTGTTTCCTTATACTTTTCCCGCTGCGGAGGACGCACGGCTTACTCGGCGCCGGTGTGCTCCGACCCCTGGGGCTTCGACTCGCCGAACGAGTTCCTGAATATAGGTGTAATGGCCGACCTTCCCGGCCCTGCGACCGCAGAGCGCGTGCTCAACATATTCAGGGACATACAAAAAATAGAGCGGAGCATCTCGGACGCCCCGCACCGCAATGCCGACGGCAGCTACCGCGACCGCGAGATTGACATAGACCTCATCACCGCCGGAATCCGGCTCGACGCCCCGGAGCTGCAGCTGCCCCACCCCCGCGCGTCCGAGCGCCCGTTCGTAACGGGCCCGATGAGGGAGCTGGAAGGGGCTGACGTGCTTTGACTGGCACGCAGCACCCTGTAGGGTGCCACGGAGTTAGGCAGGGCTTCGCAAACCCCTACTCATCAATTGATTCCTACATCAACCACCCCCGCCGAGCCCGTAGGGACGCGCCATGGCGCGTCCGCTCCGTACAGGCGAATTTGAATTTTGACACACCCTCCTACCCCCGTTAAACCACTACTGGGTTCTATGCTAAAGTTATTTAGAATGTTTTTGCGGGGCGGACGTGCCATAGCTCGCCCCTACATCGTTGAATATCAGGCGCGTGGTGATATAACAATTTACGTGGGGCGTGATGGTTATTTATGGGTTGTATAGGTCTTTATTGAAAAAGGCCATAATCTCGCGGGCCTGGGTGAGAGCCTGGTCCGCGCCGGAAGAAGAGTCGAGGGAGGCGGCTTCGGCATAGTCTCCCATGGCCCCGCTGCGGTCCTCGAGGCGCCAGCGCAGGCGTCCGCGGCGGAAAATTAGCTCCGCTCGCTCAGCGGGGTCCTTTACGGCATCGAGCGCCCCCGTGAGGCGCTCGATTTCTTTCTCTATATCGTTCATTCAGCAGGACCTATCAGTAGGATTGCCCCGGTGTTGGGGTCGAAGCGAACCATTGAGGGCGCTTTCTTGTCAGTGAACAGCGCGGGGTCGAGGCCGAAGGTCACACCGAGCTGGGCGAGGTCGAGTTCCATGTTTGCCACCTCGCGGCCCTCGTAGTCCACGGTGACGAGCGCGGTGCCCGGAATGGTATAGGCCACGCCGCCCTTAGGGAAGCGTTTGGGCTCACCCTTTTCATTGACGGGGAGGCTGGCTGCTTCAAGAATCTCGAGGTTCAGCTTCAGAGGAGCGCCGGCGAGGTTGTCGGCGTCGACAATACCCTCGATTGCCGATACGCGGGCGATGATGCGGTCGGAAATCTCGGCGCTGTCAGGTACGATGGATATAATCTTCACAGCCGTGGAGACGGAGCGTGTGCCGAGGAACATAGCCGTGAGGGCGGCCTCCTGCGCGGCGAGATTGTCGAGGACAAGCTGCATTGCCTTTCCGTCGGGAGGCGTATTGTCGCTCTGGCCCGAAAGGATGTCGGACCGCATCTCGCGGAGTTCAAAAATTCGCTGGGCGGCAAGCTCGGCGCGCTTTGCCACGGAGCTCGAACGGGCCATCTCCTGCGTCACGGCCTGGCGCGCGGCCTCTGTCTCGAGAGGCGTAGGACCTGCGGGATGAGCCACTGGAAGCTCGGGAGCGGAATTCGGTGAGGCAGTCTCCGTGTTTATGGCAAGGGGAATTCCTTCGGGCGAGAGAATCATGAAGGGAGTGGAACCGCTCTTGAACTGCGCGAGCCAGCGGTTGTCGGGATTGGCCACGCCGCGGGGTGTGATGGTGACACTCTTAACCTTAGCGGACTTGGAGGCCTTGCGGATGGCGGAGTCGTCGCCGAGATGACGGCGCGCGTAGTTGTAGAATTCACCGGGATTCTCCTCCGTGAGCTCGGCCTCGACGGTGATGTCGAGGGCCGTGACGGGAAGGCTATATGCGAGGCCGTATTCCGTCGCCTTTCCGGCTGTGATTTTCTGCGAGGTCTGGGCCACGGCGCCAAAGGGAACGATGGCGGCGAGCGCGAGGGCTATGAGTTTCGTTTTCATGACTGTTTCTTCTGGTTTACTATGGCTTCAAAGCCCTGCCCGATGCAATCTGCCACGTCAGCGGCGGTGACGGAGCGCACGCCCTGAGTCCGTGCGGCAAAGTGACCGGCGAGGCCGTGGACGTATACCCCGGTCACGGCGGCGTACTCCGGGTGCATCCCCGAGGCTATCAGTCCGGTGATGAGGCCGGTGAGCACGTCGCCCGAACCGGCAGTCGCGAGCGCGGGAGTGCCTGATGAGTTGAGGAGGACCGATCCGTCGGGCCATACCGTGGCCGTATAGTGGCCCTTGAGCACTACTATTATGGAGAGTTTCCGTGAAATTTCAATGGCTTTAAGCAGCCGGGCCGACGAGGAGGGCTGTTTGCCGAAAAGACGGTCGAACTCGCCTTCGTGGGGAGTGATTACCGAGCGCGCCGGGATGAAGTCGAGCATCGACGGGCGCAGGGAGATGCAGTTGAGGGCGTCGGCGTCGAGCACGAGGGGACCCGCGGCGGCGTTTGCCGCCTTCAGCAGGCCCTCGAGGGCGGCGACAGTGGCGTCGGAGGTTCCGATGCCGGGGCCGACGCCGATGGCGCTGTAGGTCTTGGAATAGTCCATGCGGCGGATATCCATGTCGCCCCCGTCGGTCATGAACATGGCGGAGGGCACGGAGGTCTGGAGCACGAAAAAGCCGCAGCGCGGACCGTGGACCGTGAGCTTACCGCAACCCGAGCGGAGGGCGCCGCGCGCGCTGAGCACAGCGGCTCCGAGCATTCCGTAAGAACCCGCGTAGAGAAGGGCGTGACCGAGGTCGGCCTTGGAAACGAATTCGCCGCGCTCGGGAAGAAGCTTGCGGACGTTGTGTGCCTCGATGAGGCGGGTGTGGCACTTCGTGGCTTTCAGCGCCTCCTCGTCGAGAGGTACGTCCAGGACCTCCCATCGGCCCACGAGCTCGGCGTTCTCTTTCATGAAGAAAGCCGCAGAGGGTCCCACGAGGGTGAGGGTGATGTTGGCGTGGATGATGTTGCGGTTGATCATCCCCACGGAGAGGTCCACGGTCATTCCCGCAGGCAGGTCGATGGCCACGACAAAGGCTCCGCTCTCGTTGATGAAACGCGCGAGGTACTGATAGCCTCCCATGAGGGGGCCGTCGTGCTCGCGCCCGAAAAGGCCCTCGACCACTATGTCGGTTGACGCGAGGTCCGGCTGCACGAGCTCCATGCCCGTTGTCTCGAAAAGAGCGTCCTCGCCGGCGGCGGCGATATATTCCTCGCGGGCCGTGCGGGAGTCGGGAGTGAGGCGGTCGCCACCGATGTTAATGAGGTAAACCTCGGGCTTGAATTCGAGGCGCGCGAGCTCAGCGCCGGCCTCCATGGCGTAGGCGCCGTTGATATCGTTTCCGGCAAAAATCACCACCCGCTTGTTCTTGCGGCGGAGTGCGGCCACGGCGGCCGCAACCTCGGCGCCAACACAGCGGATGAAGGCCATGCGCCTGTCGGCGGTGCGCCCGAGCGATTGCTCAATAATATAGTCGATTTGTCCGGGAGAGTATATGTTCATTTCAGGAATGCCAGAATTTGGGGTAATGTCACTGCAAAGTTAACAAAAAATCCCCACACCCCCGCGCCCGCGAGAGCATTTTGCGCCATAAAAGTTGTTAGAGAAGCAACGGGCGAAGACAAGGTATTCTGGAATCAACCATATTTTCAATATAACAATTTAATTAGTAATGCAGTAGGGACGCGCCATGGCGCGTCCGCCTCGTCGATGGTAATTTATTCGCGACGGCGACCGGGATTTGAAATGTTTTGGCGCGCGCAATGGGGCGCAGAAAGACTAAGTCAATTATCGAATTGTAGGGACGCACGGCTCGTGCGTCCTAATTAATCATCTAAGGTCGAGCGCTTTGCAAAAGGACGCACGAGCCGTGCGTCCCTACATTGAGGGGATATGCGATAACGGGCGGAGCGTTGAGGTAATTTTTTTGCGTGGCGGAAGCGACATTTCACTTTTTCAGGAGTTTATGATGGGAGGCGTTGAGTAATTTTTTTTGTTTTAGGAAAATTTAATCCGGAAAATTTGGCGGGGCGGGGGATTTTTTGTAATTTTGTGGGCTGATTTTCCGCAATAGGCCCTAAAAAGTGGGGAGGCCGCAGATGTGCCACCCTCGCCTCAGCGGGTTAACCAATTGTTAGTTACCAACAAATGTACGTTATCGTAGACATTCAGGGACAGCAGTTCAAAGCTGAAGAAGGCAAGTTCCTGTACGTTCACTATCTTGGCGAAAAGGTCAAGGAAGGCGACACGGTTGAGTTCGACCGCGTTCTCCTCGCCGACAAAGACGGCGCCGTTAAAGTAGGCGCTCCCACCGTGGAAGGCGCAAAGGTTGTATGCTCCGTGGAGACTCCTCTCGTGAAGGGCGAAAAAGTTATCGTCTTCAAGAAGAAGCGCCGCAAGGGCTACCGTCGTAAGAACGGCCACCGCCAGTATTTCACAAAGATTGTGATTAAAGAAGTAGTTGCCTAATCCCTCTAACCCCGTTACAAACACAAAGCACTATGGCACATAAGAAAGGCGTCGGTAGTTCTAAGAACGGCCGTGAGTCGGAAAGCAAACGACTCGGCGTTAAAATCTTCGGCGGCCAGTTCGCCAAGGCCGGCAATATCATCAAGCGCCAGCGCGGCACTGTCCACCACCCCGGCCTCAACGTAGGCATCGGCAAGGACCACACCCTCTATGCCCTGATTGACGGCACCGTGACCTTCACCGAAGGCCGCAACGGTCGCAAGTTCATCAACATCACTCCGCTGGCCGAGGCGTAAGCCCGCAGCGTCCGGCAGCATTCCCGCAAACTCTTCAGCGGGCCGACAGATATCCGTAACCCCGGTGTTTGTTGGCCCGCTTTTGCATTTCCATCCGCCTCTTCCCTCAGCATGAATATACGTTTCGCTATCCTCGGAATATGTTTCCTCGGCGCTCTTCAGGCCCTCGGCTGGAGTCAGAAAGGCCATGACGTCACAGCCAGCATCGCCGAGCGACACCTGACCCCTGCGGCCGCCGACTCCGTCCGCTCGCTCCTCGACGGACGCTCGCTCGTCTACTGGTCCAACTGGCTCGACAACGCTTCGCACACACCGGACTATGCCTACACCAAGACCTGGCACTACAAGAACGTCGACGCGGGAACCGACTACGCCGACGCGCCTCTCAACGAAAAGGGCGACGTCGTTGTGGCCGTCAACGAGATACGCGCCATCCTCGCCGACTCCGTATCGGCCCGCTCGCAGAAGGTCCTCGCGCTGAAAATCCTCACGCATCTCCTGGGCGACATGCACCAGCCGATGCATCTGGGCCATCTCACCGACCTGGGCGGCAACCTCACCCCCATGAAGTTCTTCAAGCGCGACACCCAGCTCCACGAGCTCTGGGACAGCTCGCTCCCTGAAGCGGCCCACAAGTGGAGCTACTCGGAATGGCAGGACCAGATTGACCGCGCCACGCCGGAACAGGAGGCCGCCATCATCGCCGGAACTCCCGACGACTGGGCCCGGGAGACCTGGGAAATCGCCGGACGCGTCTACGACTACTTCCCTAAGGGCTCGAAAGCAAGCTACAACCACATCGCCTACTGGACCCCGACAATCGAAACCCAGTTTCTCCGCGGAGGCCTGAGACTCGCCCACATCCTCAACAGTATTTTTGACCCCAACTACAACAGATAGACTATGAAAAAAATTATCCTTACGCTCCTCGCCGCCCTCTTCGGCGCCGGATGCGTCCTTGCCAACGAAATTCCGGCTACGAAGGCTCCTGCACGTGCCATTCCGAAGGAGGCCTCGATGCTTCAGGTGGCAGGTCAGCTCGTGAAGTACGGCTACGCCCGCGACAACGCCCTGCCCCTTATTCAGGCCGCAGAGATTTACAACACCATAGGCGCCCGCTCCTTCAAAGCCGAGAAGACCAGCGAAGGGGGCACGGCGGAGGGGGGCGACAAGGCTCCCTCGCGCGTGAGCTTCGACCCGGAGCGTCTGCTCGTCGACGCCACGGAAATGGCCGGCGGCGATCCCGCGCTCCTTGCCCTGATCTCCAAAGCGCGCAACGAGGCCAACCGCGGCGCCACGACCGATTACGAGGAGACGACCGAGACGGTGAAGGCCGGAGCGACGGACGTCTACCGCGTACAGTTTCGCGGCGGCGAGGCGGCAATGGTGAGCGTCAGCGGCGACGGCGACACCGACCTCGACCTCTACATCTACGACTCCGAGGGCAATCTCGTAGCCTCCGACACGGACGACCTCGACGAATGCCTCTGCATCTGGTATCCGAAGCACACCGAGACCTACAAAATCTGCATCAAGAACTACGGCGAGGTGTACAACCAGTACACTATTTACGTGAACTGATTACAGTCCAGAACACAAAAACCGCGCCCCGGGAGACTCTGAGAAGCCTTCCGGGGCGCTTATTTTTGATGTCGCGTACGGGATTACTTGTCCTGAACGAGGCTAACCACGAACTCTTTCTCGTCGGCGGGATCAACGTCGATGTTGACTTTGCCTTCGCGGGCGAGCCAGCCGAGCGCTGCGAAGACTTCCTTGTCTTTCAGCTTCGTGATTTTCTTGATCTGTTTTACGCCAAGGGCGTCAGCGGTGTTGAGAGCTACCCAAACCGTTCCGGCATTAGTGCCGATTGTTTCTGCGTTCATTGGAGTCTTTATTTAGCTTTGTTAGACAATTATTGTTTCTTATATCAACTACAACTCACATTCTGCCGACAAAATTACATTAATTTTTCTTAATTTCAAAATTCCGAGCCGTATTTTTTCAATTTTCATTGCGCTTTGGCGACTTCCACGTAGTGGAAATCCGCGCGGGCGCGTGATTTTATTTTGCTGATAAAACACCTGAAACGCAAATTTTGTTGTATCTTTACACGCAGAATAGCGATATATGTCAGAAAAGAACACAAAAGGCTTGCCCGACGCCTCGCGCCGGGGACTCGTGGTGCGCAACACGGGCGCCCACTACGTCGTGGAGCTCGACGGCGCCGCCCGCACCGAAGTGAACTGCCGCATCAAGGGCAATTTCCGCATCCGCGGCATCCGCACCACAAACCCCGTGGCCGTCGGCGACCGCGTGCGCATCTCAGCCTCCGGCCCCGACGGAACGGCGCTCATCACCGAAATCGAGCCGCGGCGCAACTATATCATCCGCCGCGCCAGCAACCTCTCCAAGGCCGCGCACATAATCGCCGCGAACATCGACGCAGCCCTCCTCGTGGTCACCCTCGCGCACCCCACGACCTCCACAACCTTCATCGACCGTTTTCTTGCCACGGCCGAGGCCTACAACATCCCCGCCATCATAGCCATAAACAAAATAGACCTCCTAACCGAGCCCGATGACCGCGAACTTCTCGAAGCCGTCACATACCTATACCGCTCGATAGGCTACGAAGTACTGTGGCTGTCGGCCCGCACCGGCGAGGGAGTGGCCTCTCTCGGCGAGATGCTCAAGGGCAAGATTACTCTCCTCTCGGGCAATTCCGGTGTGGGCAAGAGCACACTCATCAACGACCTGATTCCCGGAACCGGACAGCGCACGGCCGAAATCTCCGCCGCCCACGACCAGGGCATGCACACCACCACCTTCTCCGAAATGTTCTCACTTCCCGGAGGCGGCCGCATCATCGACACCCCCGGAGTCCGCGGCTTCGGCACCGTGGAGTTCGACCGCAGGGAGGTGGCCCATTTCTTCCCGGAAATCTTCCGCGAGTCGGAAGGCTGCCGTTTCGGCGACTGCACCCACACGGGCGAGCCCGGCTGCGCCGTGCGCCGGGCCGTCGAAGAGAGCCGGATTGCCGAATCGCGATACAATTCCTACCTGAATATCCTCACCGAAGACGCCTCCGGCGCCGACGAAAAATACAGAAAATAATTCCCATGACCCCCGACGAACGTCTGAAAATCGAAGAACGCATAATAGCGGTGCTCCGCACCGTCTACGACCCCGAAATCCCCGTCGACATCTACAGTCTCGGCCTTGTCTACCGCATAGACCTCGCCGACGACGGCGCACTCACCGTCGACATGACCCTCACGGCCCCCAACTGCCCCATGGCCGACTTCATCATGGAAGACGTGCGCATGAAGCTCGAGGGAATAGAGGGCGTGACCTCTGTCACCGTCAACATCGTCTTCGAGCCCGAGTGGAACAAGGATATGATGTCCGAGGAGGCAAAGCTCGAATTAGGCATGCTCTGAGCCCCATGGCAAACACCTACTTCATCAGCGACATGCACCTCGGCGCCGGGTCCTACGACGATCCGCGCTCCGTGGAGGACCGCGTCGTGGCCTTCCTCAGGAGCATCCGCGGCAAAGCCTCGGCGCTCTACATGCTCGGCGATGTGCTCGACTACTGGTACGAGTACCGCAACTGCGTGCCGCAAGGCTTCGTGCGCTTCTTCGGCGCCCTCGCCGAACTTGCCGACGAGGGGGTTGCCATATACTGGTATGTCGGCAACCACGATGTCTGGCTTTTCGACTACCTGAGCCGGGAAATCGGTCTCACGGTCGTCGACCCCCGCGATGGAGGTGACTTCCGGACCATAGGAGGAAAAGAGTTTTTCCTCGCCCACGGCGACGGCGTGGGGCGTCAGGGGCTTTTCATGCGAATAGCCCGGCCTCTGTTCCGGAGCCGGGTCTGCCAGGCCCTTTACGGCGCAGTCCACCCCCGGTGGACAATAGGCTTCGCCCGCCGGTGGAGCCGCCGGAGCCGTGCGCGCGGCACCCGGCCCGAACGCCTCGACGAATATTACCGCAGGGCTGACGCCCTGCTCGCCGACTTTACCGCCGAGCTAACCACCGCCCATCCTGAGCTCCGTTATATCGTCCTCGGTCACCACCACCGCCCGCAGGAGATGGAATGCGGGGCCGGATGCACCCTCTTTGTTCTCGGCGCGTGGAGCGACCCGGAACCCGTCTACGGGGTTTTCGACGGGGCGAAAATGCGCCTTGAGCCTTTCAAATTGCAAGCCGGGGCAAAATAAACATCTTTTAACACAAACCCCCGTCCAGCACTTTAAACCTGCCAATCAACTACTTAACCAGCCATATAAAAACTCCGCCTTCGGACAAAAACCAAAAATATGTTTTCAAACATATCAAAAAGTTTGCTCACCCCCGAAAAAAGGCCGAACTTTGTATCGCAAACCTAAAAACAATCTTTTTTACCTTAGAAATTGTACCTATTGGAAACCAATAAAAAGGAGCACCGTGATGGTGCTCCTTTTTATGTTAAAGGCCCTATTGTCGGATATCCTATTTTTTCGTACCTTTGTGCAAAAGATTTTTATGCAATGAAACGGATATTCATCTCTTTTGCAATCGCTCTTGTGGCCGTTATGGCAGGACACGCCGCGGAGCGGTCTTATTCTATTGTTTTCGGAGCTCCGACGGCCGACACGAATTCACTTACCAACGATAATTTCGTCGAGAAGGCGGTCAAGGAGGGCGCTGGGTTCATCGACAAGGTGACGAGCGTTGTGCGCGTTTTCCCGGAGACGGACGGCATCAAGATGTCGTCATCGAGCAAAAACGGCAAATTCAACATCCAGCTCGCCAAGACGGCACAGGTCGTTGCCACGCGCATAGTTGTAAGCGCGCGCCGCTTCGACAATGACCGCGACGCGGAGGCTAACATAATGCTCAATTCGGAAATCCTCGAGGTCCCGGCCCTCGATTGGGCCGACTACACTCTGGCCATCCCCTCGCGGCCCGAAAAGACGCTGACAAACCTCATCGTCGACGCCGAGCACCGCCTCTACATAGAAAGCATTACCGTGTACTACGACGACCGTCAGGGCACAGTCGACCCCGTTCTCGAGACAGTCGCCGCACCGGTTTTCTCTCCGGCTGCCGGCTCAGTATCGGCCGGAACAGCCGTGGAAATCACCACCGCGACCTCCGGCGCCTCTATCTACTACACCGTCGACGGTGCGGCTCCTTCGACCGGCGCCACCCTCTACACTGAACCTGTCATCATCAATCAGGACCTCACCCTCAAGGCTTTTGCAGTAAAAGAGGGTATGAATCCGAGTGCCGCCACGGAGGCCGTCTACACCGTCCGCAACGCGTCCGCGAGCCTTACGGCCACTTTTGACTTCACCAATCCAGCCGGGCTCAATCCCGCAGTGGCCGAGCCCGCGCAGAAAGAATCCGTCGACCTAAACGGCCGCTCCTTCAGCGACGGCGACGTGACCGTGACTTTCACCGCCGGAGAGAGCGGCAACACCCACGTGCGCCTCTATCACTCCTACGACGCCGGAATCGACCTTCGCCTCTACGACGGCGACGCAATGACCGTGCGCACCTCCAATCCCTCGCTGTCCATCCGCGAAATCCGCTTCACGATGTCGCTCAGCGGCGCGAGCACCGGCTCAAACGACATAAATCTCATTCCCTCCACGGGCGAATACACCTGGGACACGGAAACATGGCTCCCCGACGAGGGCGAGAATGTGCAGTTCGTGGACCTCACCTCGGCCATGCAGAGCCGTATCGCCACGATGACCGTGACCCTCGACCGCACCACCGGCATCTCCGGGCTCCGGCCCGACCACGACCACGAGGCCGTCTTCTACACGATAATGGGGCGCCGCGTTTCCGCCGCCACCCTAAAGCCGGGGCTCTATATCAGAGTCCGCGACAACAAGGCCGAGAAAGTCTACGTCCGCTCAAACTGATTTTAACTGACGAAAAAAAGCACCGCCGGCAAACTATAAGGGGACCCCGGCGGTTTTTATATTGAAAGGCCCTACTGACGGGCCCGCACGTTTCTTCATCCATTTCATCACGAAGTACTAAACCTCGGAAAAACAATCCTACGGACGTGAAAGCTGTCACCGTCATACGCAGAATTTTCGGCACCATCGCGGGCATAGCGCTCGCGGGGGGCCTGTTGCTTGTCGGACTTGTCATGCTTCTCTACTCTCCCTGGGCCCAGCACCGCCTGCGCGAAAGCGTCAATGCGGCATTTGGCCCCGGAAACGAGACCGAGCTCCACGTCGATTCCCTCGCTCTCCACTTCCCTCTCGAGGTGGAACTCGCGGGCCTGAGCGTGAAAATGGCCGGAGGAATGGACATCCGCGCCGAGCGCGCCAGCCTCGACGTCGCTCTCCTGCCCCTCCTTGTCGGAAAAGTGAGGATAGACGAAGCCGTGCTCCGCCGGGGTTCCTACGCCATGGGGGCGCCGGACTCCTCCATGTGGCTCACCATCGACGCCGACTCCCTCGGCATCGCCCCGGCCACGGTACGCCTCCGCGACATGGACATCAGCCTTGATGAAGCCTCCATCGCCGGCGGACGGATGCGCCTGGTGATGAATCCCGACACTACGCCGCCCACTCCTCCGGCCCCGCCGACGCAGATGAGCTTCACGCTCGGAAAAATCCATCTCTCAGACTTCGTCTACACCATGCGGATGATGCCCACAATCGACTCCCTTACCGCGCGCATACCCTCCGCAACGCTTGACGGCGGCACTGTGGACCTCTACCGACAGCGCATTACCTTAGGCACCTTCACGGGAACAGGCCTCGACGCCGCATACATCGCTCCGAGCGCCGAAGCCGTCGCGGCCTTCGGCCCGGTGCCCGTGCCCCCAGCCCCCGATTCTGCCTTCACCGTTCTCCCCTGGATTGTGGAAATCGACACCGTAGGCTTCACAGGCGCCCGCGGACTGTACACCACCGCCGGATACAAGCCCACTCCCGGCCTCGACTTCGGTTACATCGAAGCCGACAGCATGACCATCGGCGTGCGCCATTTCTACAACGAGGCCACCACCGTGCGTGTTCCCCTCAGCCTTGCCGCGACCGAGCGATGCGGACTGCGCCTCAACGCACACGGCACACTCGACATCGACTCCGCAGCTTTGAATTTCAGACAATTCGCCGTAAACACCCCCGCTGGCACCGACATAGCTTTCAAGGGAATGATGGGTATGGGCGACCTTATGAGCGACCCCTCGCTCCCTGTCGCTCTTGATGCATCGGCCGCCCTCGCTCCCGCCGACCTCCACGCCATGTTCCCGGTGTTCATGCCTTACTGGGCCGCGCTACCGCCCCGCGAACCGGTCCGTCTCAGAGCCGACATCGGGGGCACGATGGGAGCTCTCGCCATCGACACCCTGAGCCTCGCCCTCAACCGCTGCATCTATCTTGACGCCCACGGGCGCGTCGGCTCCCCCGCCGACCCCGACAGACTCTCCGGCCATATCGACCTACGCGGCCGGATAGTGAACGCCGACCGCTTCAAGCCCCTCTTCCTTGACAAAGAAACCGCCAAATCCGTGGCCATTCCGCCCCTGACGCTCTCCGGGGCCGTCGACATACGGCGCGGTGGCATCGTCGACGGCAAGCTCACAGCCAAAACGGGCAAGGGAGTGCTCAAACTCATAGCCGACTGGAACTCGCGCCTCGCCGACTACGACGCAACCATCACCGCCGACGATTTACCCGTCCAGGCCTTCATGCCTCTGGCCGGCGTCAGCGACCTCACTGCCCGCGCCTCGATAAAGGGACACGGCTACGACCCCTTCCTCGCAGCCACCGAAATGGACGCCTCAGCCACTATAAACTCGGCGAGCTACGGCGGCTACACCTATTCGGGAATCGACGCCACGGCCCGGCTCAGCGGCGGAAAAGCCGACGTACACCTCCAGTCAGCCGACAACGGCCTCGACTTCACACTCGACGCCTCCGGAAACCTCGACGGCGACGTATACCGCTGGACCGCCGAACTCGACGGCTCATACATCGACCTGCAGACCCTCAAGTTCTCAGACGTCCCGGCCTCCATCGAGACACGCCTCTCCGCCTCGGCGGAAATCGGCCCCGGGATGAACAATATCCTTGCCGACGTCAGGCTCCACGACCTTTTCTATCGTCGCGAAGAAAGCACCATAGCCCTCTCGGATGTGATGGCCCGCTTCACGGCACGTCCCGACTCAGGAGTGGCCCTCGACCTTGACAACCGCGACCTTGCCGCCCGTTTCCGCTCGCCGGCGTCGCTCGACTCCCTTCTCAACCGCTTCAGCGCCGTCGCGTCCCTCCTCGACGCACAGATCGCCGGCCGCGACATCCGCATCGACACCCTCCGCCGCACACTTCCGCACTTCAACTTCACCCTCAAGGGCGCGAACTCAAACCTCATCAACGACCTTCTGCGGCCCTCAGACATGGCCATTCAGTCGATAAGTCTGAAAGCCCACAACGACTCCATCCTCGCCCTCAACGGCCGTATCCTCGATTTCAATTCAGGCACCACGCGCATCGACACCATCTACCTCGCCGCAGGACAGTTCCGCGACCATCTCCACTTCCTGGCAGGAATCGGCAACCGTCCCGGCACCCTCGACGCCCTGGCCCGCGTGTGGGTTCACGCCACCGTCGACGGAAACAAGGCACGCCTCGGCCTGCGACAGCGAAACATCAAGGGCGACATAGGCTTCCAGCTCGGGTTCAAGGCCGAACTGGCCGACTCCGCCGTAACCGTAAACGTCGACCCCTTCAAGCCCATCATCGGCTACCAGCAATGGGAGGCAAATCCCGACAACTTCATCGAATACTACTTCCCGACCGGCCATCTCGACGCGAACCTCCACATGACCGGCGGCAAATCGTCCATCGCCGTATACACCGTGGGTGAAGACGAAGCCCACGAGGGGCACAGCGGGCATTCCCACGACCGCCAGGAGGACCTCATCGTGAAACTCGGCGACATACACATCCAAGACTGGATTTCGCTCAATCCCTTCGCTCCGCCTATGACCGGCGACGTAAACGCCGACCTGAGACTGAACCGTTCCTCGGGTACCCTTCTGGGTCAGGGAACGGCAGGAATCACCAACTTCTACTACGACCGGCAGAAAGTGAAGGATATGTCCGCGGCCTTCAACGTAGCGGCAAACATGGCGGGACAAATCAACGCGCATGCCACACTGAGCTTCGACGGCCGAAAGGTGATGGACCTCAGCGGCGCCCTCAACGACTCCACCAGCACTTCTCCCCTCGCCATGGACCTCAGCCTCATAAGCCTTCCGCTCGATGTCGCCAATCCGTTCATCCCTAAGACCGTGGGACGTCTCCGCGGCACTCTGAACGGCTCCATGGACGTCAGCGGGAAATCCGACTCGCCGATTCTCAACGGCTGGATGGCATTCGACTCCACGGCCGTGAAACTCACCATGACCGGCACGGAGTATGCCTTCAACGAGGTGAAGATTCCTGTCGAGGACTCTAAGATGATATTCAAGGGCTTCACCATCTCCGGCACCAACGACAAGCCCCTCACCGTCAACGGCACCGTCGACCTCCGCGATTTCGCGAATCCGGGCGTCGACCTGCGGCTCAGGGCCCGCGGAACACAGATTGTAAACACCAGCCGTGCGCGTGCCGGAGCCGATGTGTTCGGCAAAGCCTTCATCGACCTCGACGCGTCGGCCCGCGGCGACATGAGCTTCATGGCCGTCGACGCCGCGCTGAAGATTCTCCCGGGGACAAACGTCACATACGTAATGCCCGACGCGACGAGCGAAATCGCGAACTATTCGACCGGCGAGCTCGTGAAATTCGTGAACTTCACCGATTCCGTAGCGATGGCGCGTGCGGACTCCGTGGCCCAGCCTTCCATGGCCATGATGCTCGACGCGCTTCTCACCATCGAGGACGGCTCCGTGATAAACGTCGACCTCAGTGCCGACGGCAAGGACCGCGCGAGCATTCAGGGCACGGGAACGCTGAACTACACCATGACACCGCTCTCAACAGGGCGCCTCACCGGGCGTCTCGACCTCAACGGAGGCTTCGTCCGCTACACGCCGCCCCTCATGTCCGAAAAGCTCTTCACCTTCCAGGAAGGCAGCTACGTGGCCTTCAACGGCGACATGATGAACCCCACCCTCAACGTCCACGCCACGGACGTCGTCAAGGCCAACGTAACTCAGGAAGGCCAGAACTCGCGCCTCGTGAACTTCGACGTCAAACTCGGAGTAACCGGCACGCTCAACAACATGAACGTGGCTTTCGACCTTGCCACAAACGACGACATCACCGTGGCCAACGAGCTTCAGAGCATGAGCCCCGAGCAAAGAGCCAACCAGGCCATGAACCTACTCATCTACAACGTCTACACCGGACCCGGAACGTCCGGAAACGCATCCCTCGGCGGAAATCCCCTCTTCTCCTTCCTCGAGAGCCAGCTCAATTCCTGGGCCGCCAATACAATCAAGGGCGTTGACCTCTCGTTCGGCATCAACCAGTACGACAAGACCGTCGACGGATCGACTTCCTCAACCATGAGCTACAGCTATCAGGTGTCGAAGTCGCTCTTCAACGACCGCTTCAAGATTATCGTGGGCGGCAACTACTCCACCGACGCCAACGCCGACGAGAACTTCTCGCAGAACCTCATCAGCGACATCTCCCTCGAATACTTCCTGAACGAGAACCGCACCATGTACGTGCGCCTCTTCCGCCACACGGGCTATGAGAGCATCCTCGAGGGCGAAGTCACACAGACAGGTGTAGGCTTCGTCTACCGGCGGAAGATTCTGCGCCTCTCCGACCTCTTCCGCCCCTTCAGGAAGAAGAAGGACGCGTCCGACGACCAGATTCCCGAACTCCCGGAAGCCCCGATGCCTCCGGCCCCGCAAACAGCAGAAAGCAATGAATGACACTCGCCGAAAATTCTCCATACGACGTCTTCTGACGCCCGTCGTGCTCCTGCTCCTGATGCTCGCAGGGGCTTCGTGCTCGACCACGCGGAAGATTCCCGACGACGACCTGCTGTACACCGGCCTGAAGGGCGTCACCTTCCATTCGCCGGACAGCGTGCGCCTCCCTGCCGACATGAAGTCGGCGATTACGGACGCCGTGAACGTGCGCCCCAACAACTCCGTGAGCATTCTCGGCTACGTATGGCGCTATCCTTTCCCGCTCGGCCTCTGGGTCTACAACAACTGGCCGAATCCCGAAAAAGGCTTCCGCCACTGGCTTTACGAGAAACTTGTGGAGGAGCCCGTACTGATGTCCGACGTGCGTCCCGAACTTCGCACCCACATGATCGAGCAGATTCTCGACAACAACGGATTCTTCAGCGGCACCGCCACCTACGACTACGTGCAGGGGCGCAACAAGAAGAAAGCGAAGCTCAGGTATACGGTAAATTCAGGCCCCGGCTACCCCGTCGACACCGTCGAGCTCCTGCCCGACACCTGCCATCTCTACCACGTCATCGACTCGCTCGCCCGGGCCGACAGGTACCTCGCCGCGGAGTCGCCCCGCTTCTCCACCGACTCACTCAACATCGCCCGCACGAGAATAGTCAACGGACTCAGGAACAGAGGCTACTATTTCTTCACTCCCAACTTCATAGAATTCCTGGCCGACAGCATCGTCCGCAGGCAGCACATTGCCCTGCGCCTGACCCTGGCGTCCAACATGCCGAAATTCGCGCGCCAGCTCTACACTACGGGAAACGTCACAGTCCATCTCGACAGATACCAGGGCGGCGGCACACCCGACACTATTCAGACAAAACGCGCGCTCCTGATCCAGATGAAGCCCTCCCGCTTCCGCAAAGGCATCCTCGACGAGAGCATCACATTCCGCAAGGGACGCGTGTTCTCCGTCCGAAACATGGACCGCACGCAGAGCCGCCTCTCGCGGCTCGGGATTTTCAACGCAATCGACATCCAGCCACGCGTCGACTCCACCACGATTGGCTCCCGGGTCCTCGACGTCGACATCTACGCCACCTTCGATTCCCCTCTCGAAGCATCGATAGAAGTAAACGCCTCCTCCAAGTCAAATTCCTACATCGGCCCGGGAATCACCCTCGGCCTCACGAACAAGAACATCTTCGGCGGTGGCGAACAGCTCTCGGTGAAGCTCACCGGGGCCTATGAATGGCAGACCGGCCACGGACGCAAAGGCAGCGTCTTCAACTCCTACGAGGTCGGACTCAACGCCGCCCTCGCATTCCCGCGGCTCATAGCCCCGAAATTCTTCCGCGGCACGAGGCGGGAACTCAACTGGACCCGCATAAACCTCGGCGCCGACCTCCTCAACCGTCCGCACTATTTCAAGATGGCGCAGTTCAACACCGGCATCAGCTACGACTGGCGCTACCGCCGTCACGTGTCGAACACGTTCACGCCCCTGAAGATTACCTACACGAAACTTATCCACACGACGGCCGAGTTCGATTCGATTATGGACGCCAATCCCGCCGTGGCCCAGAGCTTCCGAAGCCAGTTCATTCCGCAGATGCAGTTCTCTTACGTCTACGACCGGGCCTTCGGCCGCGACAACACCCTCAACTGGTCCTTCACCGTCCAGGAAGCCGGCAACATCTTCTGGGGCCTCTACCGCGCCTGCGGCGTCAAGGGAGAGAAACGCCTCTTCGGCCTCCCCTTCTCGCAGTTCGTGAAAGGACAGGCACAGCTCGTCTGGGGACGCCGGCTCGGAAAGGGCGACCACTGGCTCGTCTCCCGAGTGGCCGCCGGAGCGGCCCACGCCTACGGAAACTCATCCCAGGTCCCATATTCCGAACAGTTCTATATCGGCGGCGCCAACTCCGTCAGGGCCTTTACGGTCCGTAGCATCGGCCCCGGCTCCTACCGCGGCCCGGAGGGCTCCCAGGCCATCGACAACTTCGACCGCACAGGCACATTCAAGTTCGAGGCCAACGTCGAATACCGTTTCCCCATCATAGGCCCGCTTCACGGCGCTCTATTCGTCGACTCCGGCAACATCTGGCTTCTGAAGTCCGACAAGATGCGCCCGGGCGGCACGCTCAAAGCCTCGAACTTCCTCAAGGACCTCGCGCTCGGCACGGGCTGCGGCCTCCGCGTGGACATCAGCATGCTCGTGGTACGCGCCGACCTCGGCATCGGAATCCACTGCCCCTACGACACGGGTAAACACGGATACTACAACATGGAATCATTCAAAAAATCCCTGGCCTTCCATCTCGCCATCGGATATCCTTTCTAAAGCCATGAATATCAAGAACAACTTCAACAAGCAGCATCTTCAGGCCCTTTTCGGACGAGCCAAAGGCTTCTTCGACCTCAACGGATTCCTCATCCCGCAGGCCGAGGCCGAAGCCGCCATCCGCGAAGGCGTCTCCTTCCGCGGAATCAACATCCTCGTGCTCATTGTGGCGATTTTCATCGCCTCCCTCGGCCTGAACACCAACTCCACGGCCGTCATCATAGGCGCCATGCTCATCTCCCCGCTCATGGGGCCGATCATCGGGCTCGGACTCGCGGTCGGCATCCACGACTTCGAGCTGATGAAGCGCTCGTTCCGCAATCTCTTCATGGCCACCGTCTTCTCCGTGGCCACCTCATGCCTCTATTTCCTCCTCTCTCCCGTCAACGAAGCCCACAGCGAGCTCCTGGCCCGCACCTCGCCGACAATCTACGACGTCTTCATCGGTTTCTTCGGCGGCGCCGCCGGAATTCTCGCCATCGGCTCCAAGAACAAGGGCAACGTCATTCCGGGCGTCGCAATCGCCACGGCCCTCATGCCCCCGCTCTGCACCGTCGGCTACGGCCTCGCCACCCTCCAGCCCCAGTATTTCCTCGGAGCCCTCTATCTTTTCTTCATCAACAGCGTGTTCATTGCCTGCGCCACTACAATAGGCGTCAAGTTCATGAAATACGCCCCCAAGGCCTTCTCCAATCCCGTGCGCGCCAGGAAAGTGCGCCGGATCGTGCTCACCATAGCTCTCCTCACGATGGTGCCCGCCGTGTATCTGACATGGTCGATGTACGTACAGAACAACTTCCGCCAGAACTGCGAGCGCTTCGTAAGCCAGGAATTCGATTTCCCGGACACTCAGGTGCTCAGCGAAAAATCATCATACTCCAAAAAGGGCAAGACGCTCACCGTGGCGCTCGTCGGACGCATTCTTCCACAGGACTCCCTCCTCTTGGCAATGGAAGACAAACTCGGCCACTACGGCCTCGCCGGCACACATCTGCGCATCATCCAGGGCGACGCCCCCGCCGTCTCGGCCTCAGACATGGCCCAGGCCTCGTCGAGCATGCTCCGCGATATGTACACCGTCACTCAGGGCACAATCACGCGCCAGCAGCTCGAAATCGACTCTCTCCAGCGCGTGTGCGCCTCGGTGCTCGCTTCCGACACTATAGCCGTGGCTATAGCACCCGAGCTGAGGGTGATTTTCCCGACCATTACGGCATTCTCCGTGACCTCGAGCGTGTCCTGCGACCCGTCGACAGGCGCCCGCGACACCCTGGAGCTCGCCCTCGTCAGCACGTCGGCCCCCATGCGCGCCCAGGAGCGCCAGAAATTCCTTGAATACCTCCGCGCCCGCCTCAGCCTCAAGGAGCTCCCGACCCTCGTCGAACTCCCCAAGGGGAAATAACCGGAGGGCTATAATTCGGTCATCAGGAACTTGCGGAGATGGACGTGGTGAATGCCCGGATATTCGGGCATTTCACCCGTGACAGGATCCATCGACACGACATACTTGGGATAATTGTCCCTGATGGCCGCGAGATTGCCGAACTCGCGGTCGATAGTTTCCTGCGAAGCAAGGAGATATGCGACCTGCACATATATTGTCTGCTCTCCGCGGGTTGCTACGAAATCGATTTCTCCGACGCGGAGGATGCCGACGGTAACCTTGTACCCGCAAATCCGGAGGTGGTTGTACACCACGTTTTCCATCACCTTCTCAATAGAACCGCGAAGGTTGAATCCGCAGAGATAGTTCCTAAGTCCATGGTCGGCAAAATAATATTTTTCGAGCAGTTCAAACAGCTTCTTTCCATGAAGGTCATAGCGCGGCACGTTATGAATGAGCAATGCGTTGGAAAGGAAGCGGATGTATGACGCGGTTGTAGCCGCACCACTCTTGTCGCCGGTCGAAGACATATATTTCGAGATACTCGAGGCTGAAATAAGCTTCCCCATGTTGTCGGCAAGGAAACGCAAAAGATTTTCAAGGAATGCCACGTTCCTGATATTTTCACGGGCCACGACATCCCGCATCAGAATGGTGTTATAGACTCCCTGGAGATAGTCCCGGACCTGCCCCTCGTCTGAAATGTCGAAATTGCGCAATCCGGGCAGACCGCCAACCCGCAGATAGCTCAGCAAACTGTCCTCGGAGTCTGCAAGGCCATGAAACCTCAGGAATTCCCCATAGCCAAGGCTGTATACCGGCATTTCTATGTGTCTGCCCGCGAGACGGGTACTCAGTTCCGAAGAAAAGACATAGGCATTGCTGCCCGTAGCCACAATCTGACAGTGCTCCTCAGCATGGAGGCTTCGGAGAGCGTTCTCATAGCCCTCTATATCCTGAACTTCGTCAATGAGAAGATAATTCTCCGCGCCGGGCTCCAGTGTTTCAGCGGCGAGGCGATATAAGTCGTCAGAGGTCCTGATGGCGCTGAAATTCTGAAGCTCCTTGTTTATATACAGGATTTTGGCGTCAGGACGCTCTGCTTCGAGTCGCTGTTTTAACAAGCGCAAAAGGAAGCTCTTGCCAACGCGACGCTGGCCGACTAAAATCAGCATCATCCCGCGGTTCAGGCGCGAGAGGATATGTTCGGTATATCTTGGACGGTCAATCATGATTTCCGCAGTTATATGTTTTGATGCAAAAGTACGCATTTATATCGTACAAACCAAACAAATTTTGTAAAAGTGCATACTTATAACGCATACTTCTGACAGATTTCAGAAAAGTGCGCGATTATAATGCACGCTTTTGCAGTTTTTTTTGAGGACGAGGGGCAGCCGGAATCGGTGGGCGGGGCCGAACCTTCGGTTATGGCCGGGCGTTTTTATTTAGATTAATAATAGTTTATGCCATGGCTCAGTTTCTTCCTGACGACAGCAAGACTCAGTTTGCGACGCCTCCCGAAGGCGCCGACTGGGCGTTGGCACGCTTTGTACGGCGGAATTTCCGGCCACAGGGCGCCCCGCTCCTTCTGTCCCTCTCGCTCGCTACCGGAATTTTCGCCGGTGTAGCCGCGTGGCTCTTCAAACTCGCCATCGCATGGGTCTCCACCCTTGTCACATCCCGGCTCCGCATGGAGGGCATGAACCCCTGGCTCATAGCCGTGCCGGTGCTCGGCATCTGCATCTCGGGCCTGATTATGCGGAAAGTCCTCCGGACAAACATCTCCGACGGTGTCGACCAGATAAAGGTGGGCCTTGAAAAAGGACATTTCTATCTGCGGGCGAGGCGCATCCTCACTCCGCTGGCGGCATCGACAATCACCCTCGGCTTCGGAGGCTCCGCAGGCTCCGAAGGCCCGATAGCCAGTTCGGGAGCCGCAATCGGAAGCAACCTCGGCCGTATCTTCGGCGTCGACGCCGAGACGGTGCGTCTGCTGGTTGCTATCGGAGCCGGAGCGGGCATCGCGGCCATTTTCAAGGCTCCGGTCGGAGGGATGTTCTTCGTGATTGAATGTCTGGCCGTCAGCCTCTCGGCCACAGCCGCCATAGGTCTGGCAATAGCATGCCTCAGCGGAGGAATGATAGCATATGCCCTCTCGGGAGGCCTCACCGACATCAACTACGCCGGAACAATAGTTTTCGACGCCCGCATGATGTTCGTATCGACGATTCTCGGAGTGTTCTGCGGACTCTACGCCCTCTACTATTCCTGGGGAATGAACATTGCCAGAACGCGCCTCGCCGCCGTGAACCGCCCCTGGGTGCGTAACCTTGCCGCAGGCCTCACCATCGGTATTCTGCTCTTCATTTTTCCCACTCTGTACGGAGAGGGATACGGAGCCCTGGAGCGCATCGTAAACGGCAACGACTCCACCGTCATCCAGGACTCGCCCTTCGCCGCGCTCGGCGCGGCCATCCACGCAGGGCCGCCCATTCTCGTCGTAGCCGGAATCCTTCTGGCCAAGTGCTGGGCCTGCGGCGCTACGGTGCACGGCGGGGGTGTGGCCGGAGAGTTCGCGCCCACACTGTTTGCCGGGGCCATGGCCGGGCTTCTATTCGCACTTGTTGCGAACCTCATTCCAGGCGTGGAGTTGCCGGAGGCCCACTGTGCCCTCTTCGGAATGGCGGGAGCGATGGCAGGCATAATCCGCGCTCCCTTCATGGCCATTTTCGTCGCCACGGAAATGACAGGCTCATACGCTTCGCTCCTCCCGATATCCATCTGTGCCATTTTCTCCTATTTAACTGTCTGGATTGTCAGAAACAGGATTTTTGGCTATCCGAAAAAATAATGTTATTTTTGCACAAAACTCCGCAAGACACACATATGATTGAACATACACCCCCCGGGCAGGAACTCCCGGAACGCGCAATTCTCGTCGGACTGGTAACTCCCCGTCAGGACGAACTCAAGGCCACGGAATATCTCGCCGAACTGGCTTTTCTCGCCGACACCGCAGGCGCCGACACCGTAGAGACCTTTCTCCAAAAGCTCGAATATCCCAACCCACGCACATACGTGGGCACCGGCAAGCTCGAGGAAATCAAGAAATACGTCGAGGACAACGAAATCGGAATGGTGATTTTCGATGACGACCTCACCACCAAACAGGTCGCCAACATCGAGAAAGAACTTCAGGTGAAAATCCTCGACCGCACAAGCCTCATCCTCGACATCTTCGCGCGCCGCGCCCAGACGGCCAACGCCAAGACTCAGGTCGAGCTCGCCCAGTACCAGTACCTTCTCCCGCGCCTGACGCGCATGTGGACCCACCTCGAGCGCCAGCGCGGCGGCATCGGCATGCGAGGCCCGGGCGAGACGCAGATCGAGACCGACCGCCGCATAATCCTCGACAAGATTGCGCGTCTCAAGGAAGAGCTCAAGGCCATCGACCGCCAGAAGGCCGTACAGCGCAAAAACCGCGGAAAGCTCACCCGCGTGGCCCTCGTCGGCTACACCAACGTCGGCAAGTCCACCCTCATGAACCTCCTCAGCAAGAGCGACGTCTTCGCCGAGAACAAACTCTTCGCCACGCTCGACACAACGGTGCGCAAAGTCACAATCGACAACCTTCCCTTCCTCCTCACCGACACCGTAGGTTTCATCCGCAAGCTCCCGACCCATCTCGTGGACTCCTTCAAGAGTACCCTCGACGAAGTCCGCGAAGCCGACATCCTCGTCCACGTGGTCGACATTTCCCATCCCAATTTCGAGGAACAGATTGAAGTCGTCAACAAGACCCTCGCCGAGGTCTGCGGCGGTGCCGACAAGCCCACCCTCCTCGTGTTCAATAAAATCGACGCCTTCACCTACAAGCCTAAGGACGCCGACGATCTCACTCCCCGCACCCGCGAGAACGCATCCCTCGAAGAGCTGAAAGAGACCTGGATGGCGCGCATGAACGACCAGTGCGTCTTCATCTCCGCAAAGAAAGGCATCAACATCGACGAGCTCAAACAGCGCCTCTACGAAATGGCCAAGGAAGTCCACCTCACCCGCTTCCCCTACAACGACTTCCTCTACCAGAAATACGACGACCTCCCCGCCGAGGAGTGAGGGACCGAGACACTCAGGCCAATCACATCAATACCTTAGTTATCGTATTGTAGTATGCACGGCTCGTGCGTCCTGCAGTTCGAAGATTTCGGCACCATCGTCGAACAACTGTAGCGTAATCATACTTGAGCTTGACTCGTTCCATACTGGAATAAAAAGCGCCGGGGCTGTGCGGATTTCGCACAGCCCCGGCTGGTATTTTTCAGGGACTCGGGGTTTAGTCCTGGTTGAGGTTCACGCGCTTGAAGGAAACGGCTACGAGGCCCTTCTGAGCTTTCTCAAGGTAGGCGCCGATGGTGAGGGTGGCGTCCTTGATGAATTCCTGCTCCATGAGGCAGTTTTCCTTGAAGTACTTGTTCACACGACCGTTGGCGATGTTCTCGATCATCTGTGCGGGGAGGTTGGCAGCCTTGGCGGCGGCGGCTTCGGCCATAATCTTACGGCCGCGCTCGGCGTCTTCCTCAGTGATCCAGCCCTTGGAGATGTTGGAGTTGATGTGGTCCTCGCTGTCGAAGTGGTTGGGGTTGAGGCCGGCCTTCTTGAGGGCGGCTTCGGCAGCCTTGCGGATCTGCTCTTCCTTGGTCTTCTCGATAGCGACGGTGCGCTCTGTCTCGATGATGTGTGCGGGCACTTCCTCACGGCATACAGCCACGGGGTTCATGGAAGCGACCTGCATTGCCACGTCCTTTGCAACCTGGGCGTCTACGCCCTCTTCGTTGAAGCCAACGATGGTGGAGAGCTTGTTGCCGAGGTGGTTGTAAGAAGCGGTGGCGGGAGCCTCAAGCCATTCGTAAACGCTGAGCTCGACCTTCTCGCCGGTCTTGCCGGACTCTTCAGTGATGAAGTCGGCAACGGTGAGACCATCGATAGTGAGAGCCTTAACTTCGTCGAGCGACTTGGCCTTGGCTGCCATTGCGGCATCAAGAAGTTTCTGGGTAGCGGCTACGAAAGTGGCGTTCTTTGCCACGAAGTCGGTTTCGCAGTTGAGAGCCACGATGGCGGCGAAGTTTCCTTCGTGTGCGGAAAGGACGCAGCCTTCGGAAGCCTGGCGGTCTTCGCGCTTGGCGGCAACGGCCTGTCCCTTCTTGCGGAGAATCTCGACTGCGGCCTCGATGTCGCCGTTGGTTTCCGTGAGTGCTTTTTTGCAGTCCATCATGCCTGCGCTCGTGATGTTGCGGAGCTTGGTGATGTCTGCGAGAGTAACAGCCATATTGTTGTTGAGTGTTTTTTGTACGGTTTGAAAAATTGGAGCTTATTCAGCGGCGGGAGCTTCGGCAGCGGGAGCCTCTGCGGCCTCAGCGGCAGGAGCCTCGGCTTCGGGAGCATTGCGGCGCACGCGACGGCGCTCACGCTTGGGAGCGGCGGCAGCGGGAGCCTCTTCCTCTGCGGGGGCGTCGAGCTTCTCGGCCTTGCGCTCTTCGAGACCTTCGGCCATAGCCTTCACGAGGGTGCCGGCGATGAGCTCGATGCTCTTGGATGCGTCGTCGTTAGCGGGAATCACGAAGTCCACGTTGGTGGGGTCGGAGTTGGTGTCGACCATAGCGAAGACGGGAATGCCGAGACGGTTGGCCTCAGCCACGGCGATGTGTTCCTTATGAACGTCCACGACGAAGAGAGCGGAGGGAAGGCGGTTGAGGTCGGCGATGGAGCCGAGAGTCTTCTCGAGCTTGGCGCGCTGACGGGTCACCTGAAGGCGCTCGCGCTTGGAGAGATTGTCGAAGGTGCCGTCCTTGAGCATCTTGTCGATGTTAGTCATCTTGCGCACGGCCTTGCGGATTGTCGGGAAGTTGGTGAGCATGCCGCCGGGCCAGCGTTCGATAACGTAGGGCATGTTGATGGACGAGGCGAGGTCGGCAATCACCTGCTTGGCCTGCTTCTTGGTTGCCACGAAGAGCACTTTCTTGCCCTGCTTGGCGATGTTCTTGAGCGCAGCTGCGGCTTCGTCAACTTTTGCTGCGGTCTTGTAGAGGTCGATTATGTGGATACCGTTTCTCTCGATGAAGATGTACGGTGCCATTGCGGGGTTCCATTTGCGTTTGAGGTGTCCGAAGTGGCAGCCTGCTTCAAGGAGCTGATCGAAATTAAGAGTTGCCATAACTTATGAAGTCGGGGTCTTTAAAGAGGTTTACGTTCTTGGGGATTTTGAAATCAACCGGCCGGTAGGGAAGAACGTTTCCATCCGGCAAGTTTAGATGCTAAACACTTATACTCTCGGGGAGAGAGGGGCCAGGGAAGAAGGCGGAGATTAACGCTTGGAGAACTGGAAGCGCTTGCGAGCCTTGGGCTGACCGGGCTTCTTGCGCTCGACGGCGCGGGGGTCGCGAGTCATGAAGCCGTGCTTGCGGAGCACGCTCTTGTCCTCGGGGTTGATCTTGACGAGTGCGCGGGCGATGGCGAGACGGAGAGCCTCGGCCTGGCCTTTGTAGCCGCCGCCGTCAAGGTTCACGTGGATGTCGTACTTTTCGGCGACGTCGAGTGTGGTGAGGGGCTGCTTAACGATATACTGAAGAATCGAAGAGGGGAAGTAAACAGCGAGGGCGCGCTTGTTGATGGTGATGTCACCGTTGCCTTCCTTGACGATTACGCGTGCTACTGCGGCCTTACGACGGCCAACTGCATTAACTGTTTCCATGCTTCAATTATTTCATTTTGTTAATATCGAGCACCACGGGATTCTGTGCTTCGTGGGGGTGAGTAGGACCGTTGTAGACGTGCATGTTCTCGATGAGGCGACGGCCGAGACGGTTTTTGGGGAGCATTCCCTTCATAACGCGGATGAAGAGGGGGTGCATACCGGGTTTGAGGTGCTTGTTGAAGCTCTTCTTCATGAGGACCTCGGGGGTGAGCTCGCGCTGGCCGCCGGGGTAACCGGTGAAGTTGAGGTAGATGCGGTCGGTCATCTTCTTGCCGGTGAGGCGTACCTTGTCGGCGTTGATGATGATTACGTTGTCTCCGCACTCGACGAAGGGAGAGTAAGACGGCTTGTTCTTGCCGCGGAGAATTTTCGCTACCTTGGCGCAGAGGCGGCCGAGAACCTGGTCGGTGGCATCGATAACCACCCACTGGTGTTCAACTTCCTGAGCGTTGGGCGTAGCGGTCTTGTAGCTTAAAGTATCCACTTGTAAATGTTTGATTAATAGTTTACATAACTGTGACAGCATCACACCTCGGGCTCGGCCAAAAGCCCTGCGCGCGACCGCTGTCGGTAATTAGTTGGACATAATCGGTCCGCAAAGGTACGACTTTTTTCCACAATCTCCAAATTTTCTTCATAATAAGATGTTGTTTTTAATTTTGCACAACCTTTTCCTGACAGAATGGTTGTCGTTCATCACTGCGCAAAAAACCTCCGGGCCGGTGTTATCCCGGTCCGGAGGCGCTTACTTCTTATTATAATAAAGGAGAGGGAAGGTTCAGCGGACTGTGAACTTGGCGGTGTAGGCGGCGCGGTCTGTGGCTGCCACGGCAATGTATACTCCTACAGCGAGGTCTGCGGCGGGAATAGTCACGGAAGTGGCTCCTCCGCATTCCACGACCTTCACGACGGCTCCCGCGGCGTTGACGAGCGAGACGCGCTCGAGTCCTTCAGAGCAGGTGGCCTTAACCTCGCGCGCGGCGCTGTCGTATTCGAGGGTCAGCGCTGAAGTCTTCGCAGCGACAGTTTCCACATCCGTCGCTCCGGAGTTTTCGAAGCCGAAGGGTTGTGTTGCCGTCTCACCGTATTTATTGACGAGGCGCGCGCGGACATAAGAGCCCTGGAATCCGTTATAGTCGAAGGTCTTGCCCATGCCCACGACGGTGCTCCTGCGCGAAGAGGGGTCGGAGGCCTTGGTGCGGTGCGTCGAGTAGATCCATTCCACGGTGTCGGCGTCGTCCGTATCCACAGTAATGGTTCCCGCTGTCTCGTCGACGGTGATTGAGTTGATTCTCGGGGCGAGAGCCTTGCCGGAGCCGGTGTATTCGTATGAGAACACGGTTGTTCCCGCGGCCATTGCTTCCTTGAGGGCGTCTACGCTGAGTTCGGGCATGAGCATGAACTGGTAGTTGCGGAAATACTGCTCGGCGGTGTGGGTGTCGTCGCAGGAGTAGCCCCAGACCGGCCGCGCGGGCATGGTCATGGAGAGAATCTGGTCCCAGAGAATACGGTCGTTGGGGCGACGGTTGCCCTGATTGTAGACTTCAAGACCGATGAGCGAGCTGTAAAGCCGGAAGTTCTCGGCGTGCCATTCGGGAGAGTTTTTGGCACCTGCCTGATATTCGGTGGCAAGGTTCCAGTACTGTCCGGGGTGGTTGATGATCTGGAGGCCGCCGATAGCCTGGGTATATGCGTAGGATTCGCGGAGCGACATGAATTCCTGACCCTTACGGCCTGTGAAGAAATCGTTGTGGTGGTTGAACTCGCCACCGGACTTTTCGCTCCATGAGTTGCGGCGGTCCTTGCTCAGCTCGATGCCGGGAATCGCCAGCATACCGAGAGCGGCGGGGTCGCGGTCCTCAGCCTCGGGGTTATAGAGGCTGAACATCGACCAGGGATAAGAGTTGGCATCGTGGTCGGTAAGGGCGAGGATGCTGTAACCCGCATTGTGGTAGCGGTCCACGACTTCCGAGGTGGCGAACTTCGTGTCGAAGGACTGGGAGGTGTGGGTGTGGAAATTGGACTTGTATCGTCCGGTGGTAGCCCAGTCGATGAAGCTGTAGGGGTTGACCGCGAGCGTGGTTCGGTCGCTTTCTCCGGCGGGAAGGACACGGACGTTCACTTCCGCGGCATTGTCTATCCGGTTCTCGCCCGAGACAAGCGAGACGGACACAGTGTATATGCCCTCGCGGGTGTCCGCGAGACGGATGCTGTAGGAGGTCTCTCCGAGTTTTTCAGGAGCGACGGCTACGCTTTCCGTAAAATCGCGGGTGCAGGAAATCTCCACGCCGCAAACAGCGCTGAGCTCGAGGGCGATGTCGACAGCCGACCCGGCCCGACAGACGGCCGGTGATGCCGTAAATGCCGTCACGGTCACGTTGTCGAGATTGTCGCCGAAGCGGGTCTCGCGCACACTGACCTTATTGAGATTGAAGTCGTAGGTAATTACGGCCTCGACGCAACGCTCGCTGACGGAAATCGAAGGCGTGAGGGCGCCCATGTCGGAGGCTGAATTGACACTGCCGAAATTAATCTTGAACGACTTGTCCTTGCCGGGGAATTTCACGGTAGCTTCGGAGAGATGCTCCTCACCGCGGGTCATGAGCGTGGACCCATCGGCAGTCACGACCTTGAAAGCCTTTGAATGGGCGGCGATGTTGGCGAGGGAGCCGTCATCAAAGATGGCGATGTTGTGCCACGAGAGCTCGGTCTTCTTCGAAGAGAAGCCGATATTCTTGTTCGAGGAGTAGAACCAGCCGTCGGAGGCGTCCGCGCCACAGGCTATGTTCCAATAGTATTTGCCTTTGATGGACGCCGCAATATCGTTGGTGATGACGAAGGCTTTCACGGGAGTGTCGGTGCCTTTCTTGCGGAAGTCAGTTGTATAGAGTAGCCGGCCTACAGGCTCGAGAGCATTGTTGTCCTCACCTCCGTAGAGAGTATAGAGCTGTGCCTCGAAATTGTCGATGGCGCCGGCCTTGCGCCTCCCGGCAAGCTTCACCTCCGGCGCAGGCTCGCCGCCGGAAGCCATAGCGTCGAGCACATTCCTGAAGGACGCGCCCCAGGATTCGTCCTCGTGGGAGGCACCGGCAAAGAGCGTATGGTGAACGCGCGCATTCTCAACACCCTTCATAGCCTCAGCGAGGGCCTCCACGCCTGAAATCATCCAGGAAGGCTCGAGCGAGCCGGCCGAGAGGTAGAACTCCTGAGCCTCCGTGCGGGGCTTAGCCTCCGCCGCAAGCCCCTCGATTGTCCCTTCGTTAACCCACAGCATGGGCGACATGGCAACACATGTTCCGAAAAGGTCGGGACGCTCCAGAGCGGCATAGAGGCTGAACAGCGCGCCGTAGTCGGCTCCGACAATCGTAGTCGATGCCGCGCCGGCGGCCACACGCCAGTGGTCCGACACATACGGCATCAGCTCTTCAGTGAAGGCCTTCAGCCATGAGGCAGCGTCGCCCGTGCCCATGAATTCGGGGTTCTGTCCGGGTGTGTTCTCGCCAAGCAGACTGCATGCCTGCACCATCACGTAGGCCGGTCCGTCCGTCCCACGGAGCTCCTCCATCACGGCATGCGCGTTCCAGGACTTCGAGCCAAAGAAGAAGTCGCCGGGATCGGTGTCGGAGCCGGCATCATTGAAGCGCTGCTGGACGGTGTTGTAATAAATGACGGGGTAAGAAACACCGGACTCATCGTAACCTTGCGGGACATAGACCTTAACGAGGCGCGGAATCCCGTTAAGAGTCAGTTCGAAGGAATCGATGTCCCACTCGGGCACTGCGGCCCATGAGCCCACGATGTCAGGGTCGCCCGTTGATGTGCGGTTGCTGATTTCGCCTCCCGAGGCATCCTTCTCCACGTAAGCCCAGTCTTGCCCGCAGAGATACTTGAAACCGCCGGCGACCTGGGCGTCCGTCACCTCCGGGAGCTCGAGAGTGAAAAGGTTGCCACCCGCGGAAGTCATCTCCTCCGCGCCGTCGGCGGACCAGCCGTTGAACGAACCGCAGACGTAGCATTTTTTAGTACCTTCCGGCACCTGCGCCCTGAAGGTCGCGGCCTCGCCGAAAAGACAGCCGGCGAACAGCGCCGACAGCAGAATCAATGTTTTCTTCATGGTCAATGATTTTTTTGGTTTGACTCTGCAAAGTTAGCGCGCCATGACACCCTTACCTGCTCCGATTAGAGTGGAGGAGTAGACCGGATATAGATTCATCGTATTGATTATCAGCAAAAGGCCAAACAAAGCATCCGGCGGCAAAGTAGAAATTCAGAAGCGTCGGAATAGCTCACGGAGGAGCTCAGAGAGAGACAATCCTGGCTTCGAACTCCGCCTTGGGGAGGTCGGACATCGAGCGGAGCGACGAACGGAGATTGTAGACGGTCTGCGCGGAATAATGGAGCATAGAGGCAATCTCGTCCGTAGACTTTATTCCGAGCTTCATCAGGGCCGCGACTCTGAGTTCGGGTGTGAGCCGCGAAGGCTCACGGAGCACTATGGGCTCGCGGAGCAAAGCGTTGGCCTTGTCCACAAAGTCCGGGAACATCGACAGGAAAGCCTCGTCGAAGAACTCCAGAAAAGCGGCGACATCCGCCTCCTCTGCCTTCGGGGACTTCACGGCATCCATCGCCTTCGCGTAGCTGCCGGTCTTGAGCAGGCGGTATATGCCCTTGCGGGAGTCCCTGATTTTCTCTATATACCCGGCATAAGCCTTCATGAGGGTGTTGATGTGGGCGAGCTTTAGAGAGTCGGCCCTGACGAGGGCCGCGTTCTTTACCTCAAGGCTCTCATTGATTCTTCCGATAGTCGACAGCATCCGCTTGTTCGAGCGCAGAGCCCTCGCAAGCAACAGGAGCGTGGCAAGCAGGAGCGCTCCGAGCAGCCCCAGCCCCACGGCAAGACGGCGCGTACGTTCGTCGGCAGCTTCCCGCGCCGCATGGAATGCCCGGTCAATCACAGGCATGTTCTTCATAATCTCCGCGGCGCGGATATTGGCCTTTGAAAAATCGGCGTCCTCAAAGGCGCAGTTTATATAGTCGAAAGCCCGTTCCACATCGCCGTCCTCGAAAAGTATCGAAGCCAGCAGAATCAGCGACATATATTCCTTGGTTCCGGAGGCAATGTCGAGCATTGCCGAGTGCGCCAGAGCCTCCACCGCCTTATCGCGTCTGCCGGCCGCAAGATACACCTTCCCTAGAGTATACTGCATGGCTGCGTCCTCCCTGAATGAGAAAAGCCTGTCAGCCTCTTCCATTACTCCGACCGCTTCACTGTACATCCCGGCTTCCATCAGCCGCTCGGCCTTCAGGGTGTACTCTCCGCGCGAGCCCGGACGAGTCTCCTTCATCGCCTCCTCGCGGTAGTGGCGCAACTTTTCCAGAGCCTCCACGCGGTCGGAACCGAGCACCGCGGTCTCCGCAAGGAGCGAATACGCACTCCGGCAGACGCTGTTGCGGTACTTGCGGTGGTAATCCTCCAGTGCGGACTCATCGAGGGTGTCGAGAATATCCACGGCGGCCGCGGGAGCACCGTATTTCGCATATCCTTCCGCGAGATTGATTGTGGCGGAGGCGATTTTGGACTTGTCGCCGAGGCGTCTGGCGATATTGAGGCGCCATTCCGCCACGGTCAGCGCCGAGTCGATACGGTAGAATCTGTATGCCTCGTAGAGCCCCCGGAGCGAGCGGTAGCGGTCCTCGTCGGTGCTCGAGCGCTCATAGCTCCCGCGCGCCCTGTCTATTGCCTGACGACGGTCAAGCTCATACAGATGACGGGCCGGGAGCATCGCGTCGAGGCTGTCGAGGAGTGTCTGCCCCCGGCGGCCGAGTGCCGGAAGTACGCTCATGGCCATTATCAACAACGCTGTCAGGACTCGGGTCATATTCTAATGATTTATCAGGTGCCACAAAGGTACTCAAATAAACCTGAAAATGCAACGCTCTTTCACGCCCTGCTGCCGGTAAGGAGAGCCAAAGTCCGAGGAAACACCTTTTTCATAAGGAAGTAAAGAGCGACAGACACTATGGCGAGCAAAACGAAATCGAGCGCATATGAAAGCATTACGGTCAGGAAAGCCTGAGGGTCGACGGCCTTTGTCACTATTTTGTTGACATAGGGACTGATGATGCCGTGGAAAGCATAGATGAAAAACGCCGAAGATGCCAGTCCCCCGGGAACTTCAATCCTGCCGAACCACAAGGCATAGAAGGCGAGACCGCCCACAGTCAGGCAGACAAGCAACACTTCCCTGAGAAAAGCAGGCACCCCCGGACGGATTTCCGGGAAGAACAGTGTGAAGACCAGACAGAGCGCCACGACCGTCAGCCATGCGCCTGAAATTATTCTCAGAACCATAGTCAGCCGCTCAGGCGCAGCACGGTTCAGCCCGTCGCGAAGCAATTGCCCCAAGCCAAAATAGAAGATTCCGGCGAGATAAGCCGAAGAAATATCGACAAAGAAGAGAAGCACGAGGCCGAACCATCGGAGTTTCCGCATAATATACCATATCAGCGGTGTGAAGGCCAACATAAGGAGCAGGTTGCGGATAAACCACATGGGCACGAGTTCCGGAGCCACGAAAAGCGACCAGAAAGAGGGGGCGTCGAGTGCCTGAGAGTCGCAGAACTGCCGCGTAAAGGGGATAATCTTTATAACGTTGCGGATGGCGAATGCCAGAATATTCCACAGCACAAAGGGAACAAGAAGAGTCGCGAAGCGCTTTTTAAGGAATGCGGCATAGCCCTTACGCGTGAAATTCGACTCCTTCAGGTTGAGAAGTCCGGAGATGAAGAAAAACAGGGGAACAATCGGGTCGAGCACCACGGAGTTCATGAATTTCTCAAGGCTCAGAGCGGCGTCAACACCCGGAGAGCCCCCGGGGACAAGGGCGATATTGGAAGAATGGATAAGAAGCACGCCCAACATAAGAGGGAAGCGGATTCTTCTGATCAGCACCGAAATATTATCGTTCAGCATCGGCGATCGGAGGCTATGGATTGTTGTTTCCTGCAAAAATACGATTTTTTCTTTGCTTTACCATAGAGAAGTGAAGGATAACTCAGGTTTTAGACAGAAATATTCGCTTGATTGGGAACAAAATTGGCACATTCTTCCTTTTTAACGTTTATTACCTACTAATTTGGAGATTATCAGCTATTTTTGCAACTTGAATTATCGCATTTACTTATGTATTCCAATCGTATCAAGATATTCCTGCTTGCGGCTGCGGCGATATGCCTCCCGCAAGTCCTTCAGGCATCCGAAAACACGGAGCCTGCCCTGACGCTCGACGAATGCCTCGCGATTGCCCTCAGCGACAATCCGACGGTCCGCATAGCCGACATGGAAGTGACCCGCATGGATTACTCCAAGAAGGAAGTAATCGGCCAGTTCCTGCCGTCGATTGACTTCTCCGGCAGCTACAGCCGCACTCTGGCGAAACAGACGATGTACATGGACCTCGGCGCCTTCGGCGGAATGGGCGGAGGAGGCTCCGACGAGACCGAGACTCCCGCAAGCCGCGCCTCCGGCGGTAAAGACACAGGGATGAAAGTGGGCCTCGACAACTCCTACTCCGCAGGCTTCTCCGCCACACTGCCGCTCATAGCCCCGCAGCTATGGAAGGCGCTGAGCATCTCCGACGTGCAGATCGCCCAGGCTCTCGAACAGTCGCGCAGCTCGAAACTCGAACTCATCAGACAGGTAAAAGGCGCTTACTACGCCTTCATGCTGGCGGAAGTGTCACGCACGGTGATTCAGGAAAGCTACGACATGGCCGCCCTCACCCACGAGACCTACACCAAGCAATATGCCGCCGGCGCCGCCTCGGACTACGACGTGCTCCGCACCTCCGTGGCGATGAAAAACATCGAGCCCGAGCTCCTTCAGGCCGACATCGCCATCAAGCAGGCGCGCCTACAGCTCCAGATTCTCATGGGCGTCGACGCCTCCTTCGTTTTCCGCACCGCCGGTGCCCTCTCCGACTATGAAGGCACCATGAGCGAGCCCCTACTCGGAGCCGACCCCGACCTCAGCGGCAACACGACCCTGCGTCTGAACTCAATCCAGCTCGACCTCCAGCGCAAGGCACTCGCCTCGCAGAAACTGGCATACGCCCCCACCCTGGCCCTTACAGCCAACTACAACTGGACCTCCATGAACAACGGCACGCCCTTCAAGGATCTGCGCTGGAACCCCTATTCCATGATCGGGCTCCAGCTCAGCGTGCCCATCTTTTCGGGGGGCCAGCGCTACTCGCGGGTCAAGCAGGCACAGGTGCAGCTCACCGAGCTCGAACTCCAGCGCGAGAATCTCGAAAGAACCGTCAACATGCAGGTTGACCTTGCCGTGGACAACATCAGAATCAACGTCAAGCAGATTGGCTCCTGCCACGAAAGCGTCCTCCAGGCCGAGCGCGCCCACGACATTATGAGCAAGAGCTTCAATCTCGGAGCAGCCTCCTACCTCGACCTTCGCGACTCAGAGCTCGCGCTCACCCGCGCCCGCCTCGCCTACTATCAGGCAATCTACAACTACCTCGTGGCCGACAGCGATCTCGAACAGCTCCTCGGCAACGTCTCCGTCGAACAATACGCAAAGAACAGATAAAATGACACGCCCACTCACCGCCATCATTCTCCTTCTCGCCGCCGGCGCCGCAGCCTCATGCTCCGGAAACGACGACAGCGAAAAAACAGCAGCCGCCGCTGCCGAAGAACTTCCCATCGTGCGCACAGACGTGGTCCACGCGACCGACGTCGACCAGCTCAAGAGCTATACGGCCACCATCGAGGCCGACAATCTCAACAACATAGCCCCCGCGAGCCCAAACCGCATAAAGACCATCGCTGTAGAAGTGGGCGACAGAGTGCGCCGAGGCCAGAGACTCGTGACGCTCGACTCCGCCACGGCCGACCAGCTCAAAATCAACCTCGACGAGATTGAACGCGAGTACAAGCGTGCCGTAGAACTCCTAAACATCGGCGCAGGGACCCAGCAGGCCGTCGACCAGCTGAAGGCTCAGCTCGACGCTGCTCGGACCCAGTACGCCAACGTAATGGAGAACACTGTCCTCGTCTCTCCGATAAACGGGGTGGTGACAGCCCGCAACTACGACCCGGGCGACATGACCGGCTCGCTCCCGGTTCTGACCGTCGGCCAGCTTTCCCCGCGCGTCAAGGTGATGATAAACGTCAGCGAGACAGACCTCTCGCTGGTACGCAGGGGAATGCAGGTGAAAGTGAGCTTCGACGCCTACCCCGACGAAGAGTTCACCGGCACAATTGCCCGCGTCTATCCCACCGTCGACCCCGCCACACGCACATTCCAGGTGGAAGTCAGCATCGACAACCCCAAAGAGCGCATACTCCCCGGCATGTTCGGCCGCGTGGAGTTCAACCTCGGCAAGAACAACCGCGTCGTGGTTCCCGACCGCGCGGTAGTCAAACAGACCGGATCGGGCAACAAGTACGTGTACGTCCTCCATGGCAAGCGCGTGAGCTACGAGCGCGTCGAGCTCGGACGACGTCTCGACACGTCCTACGAGCTCCTCAGCGGCGTCAACGACGGCGACACGGTGGTCGTCTCCGGCCAGAGCCGCCTCGCCGACGGCGTTGAAGTCGAAGTAATTAAATAAATTTCTCCTCCCGATTTAACACTCCTTTTATATATAAGTAAAGCCATATGAGTCTGTACGGCAGTGCGGTGAAGCGCCCAATCATGACCACGCTGTGTTTCGTGACCGTGGTCATTCTGGGCCTCTTTTCCCTCAAAACCCTTCCGATTGACCTCTATCCCGATATCGAGACGAACACCCTGATGGTGATGACCACATATCAGGGCGCGAGCGCCGCCGACATCGAGCAGAATGTGACGCGCCCACTCGAGAACGTGCTCAACGCCGTCAGCGACCTCAAGCACATCACCTCCAAGAGCCGCGAGAACATCTCGGTCATCACCCTCGAGTTCGAATACGGCAAGGACATCGACGTCCTTACCAACGACGTGCGCGACAAGCTCGACATGGTCTCGTCCATGCTCCCCGACGACGCCGAGACGCCCATCATCTTCAAGTTCTCCACCGACATGATACCCATCATCCTGCTCTCCGTGCAGGCCGACGAGAGCATGCCGGGTCTCTACAAGATTCTCGACGATGCCGTGGCGAACCCCCTGGCCCGCATATCGGGCGTGGGCTCCGTGAGCATCTCCGGCGCCCCCAAGCGTGAAATCCACGTCTACGTCGACCCCGCGCGCCTCGAAGCATACAATCTCAGCGTCGAGCAGATCGGCAGCCTCATCGGCGCCGAGAACCGGAACATCCCCGGCGGCTCCTTCGACATTGGTTCCGACACCTATTCCCTCCGCGTGCAGGGCGAATTCAAGAACTCCGAGGAGATGTCCGACATCGTCGTGGGCTCCGTGGAAGGACGCAACATCTACCTCCGCGACGTGGCACGCATCGACGACTCCCTCGAGGAGCGCACTCAGGAGACCTTCAACGACGGTCGCCGCGGCGCGATGATCGTCATCCAGAAGCAGAGCGGCGCGAACTCAGTGGAGATTTCCGACAAGGTGCTCAAGATGCTCCCCTCTCTGCAGAAGCGCCTGCCATCCGACGTGAAGCTCGGCATCATCGTCGACACCTCCGATAATATCCGCAACACCATCGCCTCCCTCGTCGAGACAGTGCTATACGCCCTGCTCTTCGTCGTCATCGTGGTGTTCTTCTTCCTCGGCCGCTGGCGAGCCACGCTCATCATCACCATCACCATCCCGATCTCGCTGATCGCCTCCTTCATCTACCTTGCCGCCACGGGCAACACGCTAAACATCGTCTCGCTCTCGGCGCTGTCAATCTCAATCGGCATGGTAGTGGACGACGCCATCGTGGTCCTCGAGAACGTCACCACCCACATCGAGAGAGGCTCCGACCCGAAGCAGGCGGCCGTGCACGGCACAAACGAGGTAGCCGTCTCCGTAATAGCCTCTACCCTCACGCTCATAGCAGTGTTCTTCCCGCTGACACTCGTCACGGGCATGACCGGCGTCCTCTTCCGCCAGCTCGGCTGGATGGTGACCATAATGATGATTATCTCTACGGTCTGCGCCCTCTCGCTCACACCCATGCTCTGCAGCGTGCTCCTCCGCCGGCAGACTTCCCACTCGAAATTCTACAACCTCTTCTTCACGCCCGTCAACCGCGGCCTCGACGCCTTCGACAACGGATATGCGCGACTCCTCGGCTTCGTAGTGAGCCACAAGGCCCTCACATTCATCGTCTGCATCGGCATCTTCGCCGGCTCCCTCGTGCTGATGAAGAGCGTAGGCACCGAATTCTTCCCCACGGCCGACGACGGCCGTCTGCGCGTGTCGCTTGAGCTTCCAATTGGGACCCGCGTGGAGACCGCCAAGGAAGCCGTGAAACGCCTCTCCGACGAATGGCTCGAGAAGTACCCGGAAATCAGGGTTCTCAACTACACCACCGGCACCGCCTCCAGCGACAACACCTTCGCCTCCCTTCAGGACAACGGCCCCCACATCATATCCATGAACGTCTCGCTCACCGACCCCGGCGACCGCGAGCGCCGCATCACAGAAATCGCCGAACTCATGCGCCGCGATCTCCGCGAGCGCTATCCCGAGTTCAAGAAGGCTCAGGTGAGCGTCGGAGGCATGGGCGGAAGCATGGGCGGACAGGCAACCCTCGACTATGAAATCTACGGCTACGACTTCGCCGAGACCGACTCGACCGCCCGGCTCATGAAGCGCATGCTCGAGGCTATCCCGGGCACCGCCGACATAATCATCTCCCGCGCGGACTACCAGCCCGAGTATCAGGTGGACTTCGACCGCGAGAAGCTCGCAATGTACGGCCTGAACCTTTCGACAGCCGCCAACGCTCTCCGCAACCGCATCAACGGCCAGCTGGCATCGCAGTTCCGCGAGGACGGCGAGGAGTACGACATCAAGGTGATGTACGCTCCCGAGCACCGCACATCCATCGAGGACATCGAGAATATACTCATCTACAACGCCCGCGGCGAGGGCGTCCGAATCCGCGACGTCGGCCGCGTGGTCGAGCGTTTCACTCCCCCGACCATCGAACGCAAGGACCGCGAGCGAATCGTCACGGTTTCCGCCGTCGTCCAGGACGTGCCTATGAGCCAGATTGTCAAGGCTGCGGCCATAGAAATGGAGAAACTCGAAATCCCTCAGGGCGTGTCCTTACAGCTCGCAGGCTCATATGAAGACCAGCAGGACTCCTTCAGCGACCTCCTGACCCTCGCCGTACTCATAATCATACTCGTGTACATCGTCATGGCCGCGCAGTTCGAGAGCTACACCTACCCCGCCATCATCATGACCTCCCTGCTGTTCGCATTCTCGGGCGTGTTCATAATCCTCTGGATTACGGGCCACACACTGAATGTGATGAGCATGATCGGCGCCATTATGCTCATAGGCATCGTCGTGAAGAACGGCATCGTGCTCATCGACTACATCTCGCTCAACCGCGAACGCGGCATGGGCATCAGGCGCGCCGTCATCGACGGCGGCCGCTCGCGTCTGCGCCCCGTGGTGATGACCACACTCACCACCATCCTCGGCATGGTGCCGATGGCCGTAGGCTCCGGACAGGGCTCCGAAATGTGGCGCCCGATGGGTACCGCCGTAATCGGCGGCCTCACCTTCTCGACCATCCTCACCCTCCTCTTCGTGCCTATGCTCTATTGCGTCTTCGCCCACCGCGGCGTTAAGCGCCAGCGGCGTCTGCACGCCCGTAAACTCTTAGCAAACAAATCAAGATGAAATCAATATTCATAGCATTCGATCAGGCCCACTACGACCGTATCATAGAGCTCCTCGAGCGCAACAACTGCCGGGGATTCACGGCCTGGCAGAGCGTCCAGGGCCGTGGCTCACACGACGGCGAGCCCCATTACGGCTCACACGCCTGGCCGTCCCAGGCCTCTGCAATCATCACCATGGTCGATGACCACCGCGTCCCTCTGATTCTCGAAAAACTCCGCGCCCTCGACGCCGAGCGCCCCAAGCTCGGCCTCCGCGCCTTCGTCTGGAGCGTCGATGAGGGAGTGTAGCCCGATTTATTGTATTTCACAAGTTAAACAAGGTTAAATCAGCGTCCGGTTTTTGTTCGGGCGCTGATTTTATTGTAATTTTGTAATTACGACAAATAACTCATACGAAAATTCACCCAATCACTTATTCCCCCATTTACAGCCTATCGCATATCTCTACTCTAATATTTAAGGAATAGAACAATGCAAAATTTAGCCAAGCTCACCGACGAACAGTTGGTGGCTTCCTATGCCCGGGGATGCAACGAAGCTTTCGACGAACTCCTCAGTCGCTACAAGAACAAGCTTTTCGGTTTCATCCTCCAACTCGTAAAGGACAAGGACCAGACCGACGATATCTTTCAGGAAACTTTCGTCAAAGCCATTATGACCATCCGTCAGGGCCGCTATCAGGAATCCGGACGCTTCGGCGCATGGCTTTGCCGCATAGCCCGCAACCTCGTGGTGGACTCCTTCCGTCAGGACCGCTGCGAGGCCGCCATATCGGCCGACGATTCGGACTGCGACATACTCAACCGCAAGGAGCTGGCGGATCCCACCGTGGAGGACCGCCTTATCGACGTGCAGATAAAGGACGATGTGCGCCGTCTTGTCAAGCATCTCCCCGAACCCCAGCGCGAGGTGCTGGAGATGCGTTTCTACCGCGACCTCTCCTTCAAGGAAATCGCCGACATCACGGGCGTAAGCATCAACACGGCACTCGGCCGCATGCGTTACGCCATCCTGAACCTGCGCCGTATAGCGAAGGAAAAGCAGATTGAACTGACGAGATAACAGAAAAGGAGAGGGCTTAATCGCCGAATTCCTTGTGCAGGGCCTCGAAGCGGCCAAGAATGGCGCTTCCGTGGCGCGCCATTGAGGAGCGCACGCGCTCGAGAGTCTTGCGTTCGACAGGCCGAGGCTTCGACCAGAAGCAGTCGGCGTAGCAGATAAGGCGTTCCAATAAAGTCTCCGGCATATACGAGCGGTCCGCCGGAAGGGGCAGCTCTCTGTCCAGCACTTCTTCTGCCGTCAGCCCCGCGCCTGTATGGCGCTCGGCCACGCGGGCGAATTTTTCCGGATATCCCTCGCGCCTGAGAAGGTCGGCGCCGATTACGCCGTGGCGGATATACGGTTCCTGCCCGAAGCACCCGATGCCCGCGGCATCCGTGAAGACTATTCCGACATCATGAAGCATGGCGGCCGCGACAATATCCACTTCGTCGAGGTCAAGTCCTTTTCTGGCGGCTATGGCCAGAGCCTCGGAGGCGACCATGCGGCTATGGGTAATCAAAATCCCGCGGACTTCCGAGTCCGCGGGATAATATTTGTCAATAATTTCACGAGGGGAGCGCTCCATCACTTGTCGATTCTGTCCTCGTCGAGAATAAAGTTCCATCCGTGGACGTCCTCCTCGAGGCCGTAGCGGATGCCGTTGAGCTTGTTATAGAGCGCGGTGGTGACGGGTCCGGGCTTGCCGTCGCGGGCCATGACGTAGGTCTTGCCCGTGTCGAGGTCGTCGATATTGCCTATCGGGGAGGCTACCGCGGCTGTGCCGATGGCAGCGGCCTCTGTACAGTCGGCGAGCTCCTCCACGAGGATGTGACGCCGTTCTACGGGAATGCCCATGTCCTCACAGAGCGTCATGAGGCTCATATTGGTGATGGAGGGGAGAATCGACTCCGACGCCGGTGTGATGTACTTGCCGTCCTTCACGGCGAAGAAGTTGGCGGGACCGCACTCGTCGAGGTACTTCTTCTCAAGCGGATCAAGGAAGAGGACGGCGGAATAGCCCTTGTCGTGGGCCTCCTCGCCGGCACGCATGGCCGCCGCATAGTTGCCGCCGCACTTGAACTGCCCTGTACCCTTGGGGGCCACGCGGTCGTGCGCGCGGGAGATGCAATAGTTCGACACCCCGAATCCCTGCTTGAAGTAAGGTCCTACGGGCGAAACCATTATGATGAACATATATTCGGTGGCCGGCTTGACGCCGATGCGGGGAGTGAGGCCGATTTCGAGAGGGCGGATGTAAAGCGATGCGCCGCTTTCATACGGAGGCACGAAACGGTTGTTCAGCTTGACAGCCATCACGCACATCATTTTGAAGAGTCTTTCGGGAATCGGCTCCATCATAAGTCCCTCCGCCGAGCGGCGGATACGCCTGGCGTTCTCTTCCATACGGAAGATGCGGATCTTGCCGTCCTTTCCCCGGAAAGCCTTGAGACCTTCGAAGATTTCCTGACCGTAGTGGAGGCAGGTGGCGGCCATGTGTATGTTCAGCGTGTCGGATTGCGAAACTTCAATCTCGCCCCACTTACCGTCGCGGAAAGTGCAGCGGACATTGAAATCCGTCGGGTAATACCCGAAAGGCAGTGATGCCCAATTGATTTCTTCGTTCATTTCTGTCATGAGAAGGGTCCGGGGCTGATCAGCATCCGGACGTGTTAGATTTCCGTCAGCAAAATTAATCATTAAATACGATTAAAACAAGAGAAGCGCCCAAAAACAAATCCGGGCGCTCTTCACGAGCGTCCGGACTGTATAAAGTGTGATAATGATTGGCTTTTCGCCAAGTATATATCTTATGATGATTGGTCTTGATAAGGCTTGATTGTCGGTTGACTTCGCAAAGTTAGCACACGGTTATGGCTTTACAAAGATAATAGTGTTACAATTTTGCAACAAGGCGATTTTTTATTATTCTGCTGAAACTCGCCTTATTTTTTGGCCTTGGGGAGGGTAAAGACGAACTCGAGTCCGGTAAGACCGTCGTTGCGGTTGCGGACGTCGATTTCGCCGCCGTGGACAATTATTGTGTTGTGGACAATAGGGAGTCCGAGCCCGGTGCCTCCGGCCTTTCGGGCACGTCCGGAATCGACGCGGTAGAAGCGCTCGAAAAGGTGCGGGAGATGTTCGGGCGCTACTCCCACGCCGTCGTCGCGGAAAACGAAATGATAGAATGCGCCGTCGTCCTTCGTCATTATCAGCTCGCAGTGAGTGCCCTTGGAATAGTTCGCCGCGTTCTTGGCGAGATTGGTCACGCCGCTCGAGAGAAGGTTGTAATTGCCCTCGATCATGCAGTCAAGCGGTATGTCGAATGTAAATTTCAGTCCCTTGAGCGAGCCGGCTTCCTGAAGGTCGCTGGCTACGGTGAAAACGAGGTCGTGGAAATTCAGTCTCTCGGTGCTGATGAGGTCTCCGCCGTCCTCGAGGCGCGAGAGGGCCGAGACGTCGGAGATAAGCTGGGCGAGACGGTTGACGTGCTCCTGAGCCTTTCGGAGAAAGTGGGTGCGCGAAGTCTCGTCCATGTCGGGATTGTCGAGAATAGTGTCGAGATACCCCTTTATCACACCGATTGGCGTGCGGAGCTCGTGGTTGATGTTGTTTGTGAGCTGACGTTTGTTGAGCGCTCGCTCCTCGATGGCATGCATTGCCACGGCATGCTCTTCGGCCGTGCGCCTGGAGGCTTCCACGGTCTGTTCGTAGAGGTCGACGATGCGCCTGGATATGTCGCCGAGTTCGTCGTGAGTAAACTTGAAGTCACCTCCCGGCTCGCCTTTGGCTGCCCTTTCGGCAAAGTCGAGAAGGCTGCGGATATTCCGGCTGAAATAACGCGAGGAAAGGGCGCTGAAAACTGTAAGCGAAATGGCTACGACAAGGAGAGCGAAAAGAAAAGCGTTGGTACGGAGGAACTCCTTACCCGACTGCTGAGTGACGGGGACCATCGTATACACGCTGAGGCGCCCGTCCGAGCTTACGTCGTATGCATAATAGTTTCGGGAGTTTTCAACGGGGTCGCTGTCGGCGCTGTCTTCCGCGGCGTAAACCTCACGCTCGTACGAAAGGCCCTGGTTGACGCCCTTTACCTTTGTGAACTTCTCCCGGGAAAGGGGGATAGGCTCGCCGTAGCTGCGGTGAAGCATGCCGTCCTTGTAAATCGACACTCTGAGAGCCTTGTACTCCGGACTGTCGCGGTAGTACCTTGTAACGAAGTTCAGGAAGGGGGTCACGTCCTTGTTCGTCTCATACTGGTCGATGATGCGGGCGTTTATGACAGCAAGCTGAAGACGGATCTGGTCTATCTGGTTCTGGCGGATGTTGTTGTACTGCCAGACAGCGAAAGCGATAATCATGACCCACAGGGTCACGGTCATCGGCACGAAAAGCTGAAGCCTGTAACTAATTCGTCTCCTTGAACCCATACCCGAAACCCTGACGAGTGACAATATTGTTGGAGTACTCGCCGATTTTGCCACGGAGGCGGGTAATGTTCGTGTCGATAGTGCGGTCGGAGACAACGACGTCGTCGCCCCATACCTTCTCTATGATTTCAGCGCGGGAATAAATCCTGTTGCGGTGGGTCAGGAAATAAAGAAGTAGGTCGTATTCTTTCCGGGTGAGCTGGATTTCTTCGCCGTCGAGATGAACAGTCTTGTCGTTGCGGTCAATGCGCAGGCCACGGAAAACGATGTCGGACTCGAGCTTCTCCTGCACGTCGGCCTCTGCGGCAACAGCCGCCTGCCGGGCGGAGCGGCGCAGAAGGGCCCGCACGCGGGCGAGAACCTCGCCGATGACGAAAGGCTTTGTGACGTAATCATCGCCCCCGATGTTGAGGCCCATGACCACGCAGTCCTCGTCGCTCATCGCCGAGCAGAAGAGAATTGGTGTGTTTTCTGTTTCAGTGACATTCCGTACTCGCTTCGCGAAATCGAAGCCACTCAGGTGGTCCATCATGATATCGACGATAAACAAGGAGTAGGGTCTGAGATCCATGTCGAGAGCCTCCTCGGCACTGTATGCCGTGTCAACCTCGTAGCCTTCTTTTTCAAGGTTGAATTTCAGAATCTCGCACAACGACTCCTCATCGTCGATTACTAATATCTTGGCGTTCATTTGTGTTTGTTGGTGTTTCCGCCACTAAATTACAAAACTTCCGGCATTAGTTTGTGTTAAACCATGTTAAACGCCAATATTGTAACCGAACTTTAACAGCCTCACGGGCGTATTATAGTCAAACAAGTATTTGCACTGTGTTTTTTCATGGTAATAGATTTAAGGCTAATGATTGTCGGTTGTCGTGAGACAACCGATTATTTTTTAGGCGCATATGACCGGTGCGTCAAAAAATGCGGTGTCATGTGCCGATTATTGCCGGGATTTTGATAATTTTGCATACGGAAAATGCCCTGCGCCTCCGCAGGACGGAAACTGTTCAAGCAATGCTATATTTCTCATTTACGATGTCTCCCGAAGCCCTCGCGCTGCTTGCAGGCGCGCTGGCATGCATTCTTGCCACGGGACTCATCTATCTGTTCCGGACGCGCACGGTAATCCGTGCCGTAGGACGCGCGAGGCTGCCCAAGTCCGACGATACGGGCTCGCGCGAGGCTGTCTCGGTGATAGTATATTCACAGGATGACGCCGTCAATCTCGAGCCCCTGCTCCTGTCGCTCCTGAGCCAGGAATACTCCGGCCCATATGAAATAATAGTCGTGAACGAAGGGGAGAGCTCCGACGTCCGCGACCTTGTGGCCATGCTGCGCGCTTCGCACTCCAACCTCTACCTCACCTCCACACCCGACGGCGTCCGCAATCTCAGCCGCAAGAAACTCGGAATCACACTCGGGGTCAAGGCCGCGCGCTACGACACCGTCGCCCTCACCACCACCGCCGTCACCATCCCCTCGAAACATTGGCTCAGCGCTCTGACACGCTCATTCACTCCCGGCGGACCAATAGGCGTAGTGCTCGGTTTCGCCGCCATTGACCCCGGCGAAGACCAGGCGCGCGGCAAACGGCGCCGGGCATTCGACTTCACGGCCGAAAGCTGCCGCTGGCTCGCGCCCGCTCTCGCCGGCAAGCCTTTCAGAGGCGTTGAATACAATCTCGCCTACCGCAAGGACCTCTTTCTGAAAAACAGCGGCTTCGCCCGCTCCCTCAACCTCCACTACGGTGACGACGACATATTCATCAGTGAAATTGCGCGGGGCGACAACACGGCCGTCGAGCTTGCGCCCGAGTCGCTCGTGACTCTGCGGGGAGGCAACTCACCGCGCATCTTCCGGGAAAGGATGGTGCGCCGGTGCTTCACGGAGAGTTTCATCAGCCGCAGGCCTTTCTTTCTGGCGTCCCTTACCGGCTGGCTCCAGTTGGCCGCTCTCGGCTGTTCGGTTGCCGCCAGCGCTCTCGCTTGGCCGAACCTGGCGGGAGCCGCCGCCGGGCTGGTGCTGATGCTTGCGGTCTGGACGATGGACATCCTTGTCTGGCGCGCGGCCATGCGGGCACTCGGCGCCCGGACCCTCTGCCTCTCCATCCCCTGGTTCAGCATGACATATCCGCTGAGAAAAGTCGCCTATCTCGTGCGCTCGCGCCTCGGGAAACAGCGAAAATACACGTGGAACTGATTTAGATTTTTCTCTACAACGCGCCTGCATACACCACTGTATACAAGCGCGTTAACAATTTTAAGAATTTAGATTTGCATTTGAGGCTCTTGCGCGTGAGGTGAAAGTTAGTGAATTTTGCAGTCGAGAAGGGCGCACAGCCCGGCTCCCGGCCTTGAAAATTCAATCCAATCATCATCACAAAACCATTCAAATGCAAACCATGAAAAAAGTTCCAAGGAAACTTCGGGCCCTCGCGCTCGCCCTCTTAGGGATATGCGCGCTCGCATTCTCGCCCGACCTCCTCGCCGCCTCGCTCAGCGTGTCGGGAACAGTGACCGATCCCACAGGCGAACCGCTGATTGGCGTAAGCGTCACCGTCAAAGGCCAGCCCACCGGCGTGACCACGGACATCGACGGAAACTATACCATTACGGGCATCGACGACAAAGCGACCCTCCTTTTCTCATACGTAGGCTTCGAGCCGATTGAGGAAGCTGTCAAGGGACGCACGAAAATCGACGTCGTGATGCGCGAAGACAACGAGCTTCTCGACGAAGTGGTGGTCGTTGGCTACGGCTCCCTCTCGCGCAAGGAACTCTCCAGCTCCATCGTACAGATCAACAAGGACGACTTCAACCAGGGCGCGATGAACAACCCCATGGAGATGCTCTCCGGCAAGGTTGCCGGCCTGAACGTGTCGACCACGGCGGCAGCCAACCCCAACAGCAGCTCCGACCTCCAGGTGCGCGGCGCCACGTCCATCTCCGCAGGCAACGGCCCGCTGATTGTAATCGACGGTGTGGCAGGCGGCGACATCCGCACCCTCGCTCCTCAGGACATCGAATCCATGTCGGTACTCAAGGACGCAGCTTCCGCGGCCATCTACGGCACACGCGGCGCCAACGGCGTCATTCTCATCACCACAAAGAAGGGCTCCGGCGATGACGGCGGACGCCCCGTCATCACCTACGACAGCTACGCCTCCCTCGGCATCGCCAAGGACCGTCCCGAAGTCCTCTCGCCTGACGAATGGCGTCGCAGCCGCCGCGGCAACGACTACGGCCACTCCACTGACTGGTACGACCTCATCACCCGCAAGTACTCCTACGACACCAACCAGTACCTCGCCATCGACGGCTCCCTGAAGGACGGCGGCTACTACAGCGCCTCCGTCAACTACAAGCGCGCCAACGGCCTCGACATCGTCAGCAAGCGCGAGGAATTCGGCGGACGCGCCGCCGTCAGCGCAAACACCCTCGACAGCCATCTCCGCATATCCGCGAGCATCAACGCCCGCAAAGTGAAAGAGGACTGGGGCGACGATGGAATGTTCGACACAGCCCTGGGCATGAACCCCACACTCCCCGTCTTCAACGAGGACGGCACCTACTACCAGCCCACATCCCCCACCGACATCCGCAACCCGGTACAGCAGCTCACGGTGAACACCTCGCAGGGCAACCGCACATACCTCCTCGGCACGGCCGACCTGAAGTACAACATCTGGCACAACGACAAGCACGCCGTAAGCACTTCAGTCTCCTATTCCTATAACTACAACGACCTCAAGAGCGACTACTACACGCCCTCGACCTCGGGCGAGTCCTACTGGGGCGGCTACGCCGGCCGCGCGAGCATCCGCTACCAGAAATGGTGGACAAACTCCGTGGAATGGCTCGCCAACTACAGCTTCACCTCCGGCGACCACGACTTCAAGTTTGTCGGCGGATACAGCTACGAGCGCTCCAACTGGGAGCAGATGTTCGAGCAGAACAACAACTTCACCTTCGACAATCCCCTCTGGCACGGAATCGGTTCCGGCTCCTACCTCACCGAAGGCAAAGCCGTGATGTACGCCGGAAAGACCGAGTCGACCCTCATCGGCTTCTTCGGACGCGCCAACTACAGCTGGCGCAGCATGATCATCGCCTCCGCCTCCCTCCGCTACGAAGGCTCCACCAAATTCGGCGCCGACAAGAAGTGGGGTTACTTCCCCGCAGCATCCATCGCCTGGGAAATGGCACGCGCGCCCTTCATGGCCGACTACAGCCACGTGGTCCAGAGCCTCAAGCCCCGATTCTCCTACGGCGTGACAGGACGCTCCGACTTCGACGCATACCAGTCGCTCTCCACATACACCTCCAACGGCAACTACCTCATCGACGGCAACTGGACTACGGGCTACCGCCCCTCCAACAACGCCAATCCCCAGCTCGGCTGGGAAAAGAGCACCAGCGCCAACTACGGCATCGACTTCATGTTCTGGAACCGGCTCTACGGTTCGATCGAATACTTCGACCGCCGCTCGCAGGACCTCCTCTACAACTACACGGCCCCGCAGCCTCCCTTCGTCTACTCGACAATCCTCGTGAACGTCGGCACAACGAAGAACACCGGCGTCGAACTCGCTCTCACCGGCGACGTCGTGGTCAGCGGACCCGTGAAGTACACCACAGGCATCAACTACTCCTACGGAACGACAAAGCTCACCAAACTCTCCAACGACATCTACCAGGCATCGTACCTCGACCTCTACCAGAAGCCCGGCGTCGGCACTTCCGAATACTTCTTCCGCGTTCAGGAAGGCGGCAAGGTCGGACAGTTCTACGGGTATGAGTACGCCGGCCATGACGCCGACCACAACATGCTCGTCTACAACGCCAAGGGCGAGAAGGTGCCCGCCTCCAGCGCCGACCCCAACGACAAGCGCTACATCGGCAACGGCACGCCCTCACACTTCCTCTCCTGGAACAACACCCTCCGCTGGAACAATTTCGACCTCAACATCGCCTTCCGCGGAGCCTTCGGCTTCGAAATCTTCAACATGCGCAAATACGGCATGGGCCTTCAGGGCAGCGGCTCCGACAACGTCCTCCGCAGCGCATACCTCGAAGACCGCGACGTCCACACCGGCGGCGGCGTAATCTCCAGCTACTTCCTCGAGAAGGGCGACTACTTCAAGCTCGACAACGTGACCCTCGGCTACACCGTGCCCCTGCGCAGCAGGCTCATCGACAACCTCCGCGTCTACGTCTCGGCCAAGAACCTCTTCACCATCACCGGCTACAGCGGCAACGACCCCTCCATCGTCACCTCCACCGGCATAACCCCGGGCGTCGATGTCAACTCAGCCTATCCCTCGGCCACGCAGGTCGCTCTGGGCGTCACTCTCCGCTTCCGTTAAACCACTTACTCCGAAAGCATAATGAAACCATTAAAATATATCGGCGCCGCTCTGTTCGCCGCCGCTCTGAGCCTCGGCGCTCCTTCCTGCACCGACCTCGACGAAAAGACCTTCGACCGCATCGACGCCTCCGTCTACTATCAGGACGAGAACAGCGTCAAGGGCGCCGTGGCATCCATCTATGCCTCCGCGGCAAGCGGTTTCCTTGAATATTTCTGGTACCTCAACGAGTTTCCCGCCGACCAGGTGGCATGGCGCTCGTGGAACGGCGGAGCCTGGGGCTACGACGAGGCCGAGAAGTTCGTCCTCTCGACCCAGACCTGGAACTCCGAGTCGAAAATCGTCCGTAGCGCATGGGAACACGCCTGGGAGACCATCGGCCTCTGCAACACCCTCCTCGCCGACCTCGGCTCGCTCAATCCGGCCGACCTCCGCATGACCTCCGAGCAGATGGCCCGCTACATCGCCGAAGTGCGCACGATGCGCGCATGGGCCTACTACAACAACTTCGAGCTATGGGGCGGTGTCCTTCCGCTCAACACCGTCAACGACGGCACTATTCCCGGTTCCGCCTCACAGGATTTCGCCGAAGGATGCAACATCATCTGGCAGTTCATCGTCGACGAGCTCGACGCCTGCTATGAGGACCTCGCGGTCGAAGACGGCTCCGGAGCAACCCGCAACCGCATGAACCGGATGATGAACCGCATGCTCAAGATGCGCCTCCTCCTCAACTCCGAAGTCTTCACCGGCACTGCACGCTACTCCGAATGCGCCACACTCTGCGACGAACTCCTCGCCGGAAAGCACGGCACCTACGAGCTCGCCACCGACTACCGCGACATCTTCGGCATCAACAACGCCACCTGCCCCGAAGTGGTCTTCGCCTTCGCGATGGAGGACGGCAAGATGACCAACAACAACCGCAACACTCCCTTCATGCCCTACAACTACGGAGACTTCCTCGGCGGCGCATGGAGCCAGAGCGGCTGGAACTGCACATGCCTCACCCCCTCGAAGGACAACTCCGGCACCGTCCGCGCTGACGGAGGCACCGACAATCCCCGCAGCTTCCTCTTCGACTACGGCGACAGGCTCGGCGCCGTGCTGGACCGCTTCAACGACAACGACATCCGCAAGCAGAACTTCACCTGCGACGCCACCGGAAACTACGAAGGTATCTTCGTGATGGGCGCCATGAAGAACTACACCGACGGCTCCGTGATTCCCGCCGACGCCGACCGTCAGGACAAACCCCTCGTCTACGTCGATCAGGTCGGTACATTCCTCAACCTCGGGCGCCAGCTCGAGACCGTCATGAGCCCCCGCTGGGGCGAGACCAACTCCGGCATCCGCCTTCTGAAGTATCCCATCTATCCCGAGGCCTCCGGCTTCGACTGGCGCAACATCGACGAAGTCGAGTTCCGTCTCGCCGAGGTATATTACACCCTCGCCGAATGCCGCCTCCGCGGCGGAAACGCCGATGCGGCCCGCGACCTCGTCAACGAGGTGCGCTCGCGCTACTTCGCCAACGCTTCCGACGTACAGGTTCCCGGCCCCGGCTTCCGCAACTTCGACGCCGACTGGATGCTCAGCGAATGGGGCATCGAATTCCTCAACGAGGGACGTCGCCGCCGCACCGATCTGCGCCGCTTCGACAAGTTCACACAGGGCCAGTGGTGGTTCTTCGGACGCGCAACCGAGACAGACCGCCAGCTCCCCGCCAAACGCGACCGCAAGTTCGAGTGGTATCCGCTCCCGCAGTCGGCCCTCATGGTCAACCCCGGTCTGCGCCAGAACCCCAACTATTAATTCCAAATCAGACTTCCAATCATGAAAACCCGATATATATTCCGTCTGCTGCTCGCCCTCGGCGTCCTGCCCCTACTGCTCGGCGCATGCAGCAAGGACGAAATCATCTTCGACCACGAACTCCCGCAGTTCGAGACCCGTCCGGGCCTCCAGCTCCTCGAAGTGATAATGCCTCAGGGCACTTCCGCAACCGACCGCCTCTACATCGTCGGCGAATTCAACGGCGGCCTCGACGCCGCGCTCGCCGACCCCCGCTGGCAGCTCGAAAAAGCCTCCGGCAACGATGCCAAATGGGGTATCTACCTCGACCCCGCATCCTTCGTCGACGGCAAGACCCTCGCCGACGGCTACTACTTCTACTCCCGCGAGCAGCGCGAGGAGCGCACCCTTGCCAACGCCGAGGTGCTCCACACGGAAGCTCCCGCCGTCGGAGGACGCCTGAACGTCACCGCCGTGCGCTGGGCCGCATACTTCGACAAGCCCGTCGACCCGGGCGAGATAACCCACGACGGCTACGTAATCTACGTCGTCGACAACTCCGGCTACGACGAGCTTGCAATGTACGCCTGGGGCGACGCCGAGGCTTTCGGCGGATGGCCCGGAATGCAGCCGACCGGAACCGTTACGATCGAAGGCGTCACCTACAAGTACTTCGACACCGGCGAGGCCAACAAGGGACTCGGTCTCAACCTCATCTTCAACAACAACGGCAACAACAAGCAGCTCCCCGACTTCGCCGTGACACTCGACCGCGACTACTACCTCGAGCTCACCGAGAACGAAGTATCGGAATACGACCCGAACTCCAACGTCACTCACGACGGCTTCGCTGTCTTCGTCGCCGACTACTCCGGATGGGACGAACTCCGCCTCTACATGTGGGGCGATGTCAACGACCTCAACGGCGCTTGGCCCGGCATGGAGCCCACAGGCAAGCAGAAAATCAACGGCGTGACCTACACTTACTTCGACCTCGGCGAAGCAAATGTCGGCACTAACGAACACGTCATCCTCAACAACAACAACGGCACCCAGTTCGACGACGTGGTTGTCTTCGCCTGCGACCGCGACGTATACGTCGAGCTGACAGCTACAGGCTTCAAGGAGGTAGACCCCACCACTTACACCGGCCCCGACGGCTCCGAGCCCGAACAGCCCGAGCAACCCGAACAGCCGGAGGAGCCCGCTGTACCCACCCAGTCCTATAAGATTTATGTCCAGGACCTCACCGGCTGGCCCGCGTTTTACATGTACGCCTGGGGCGACAAGGAGATATTCGGCGGTTGGCCCGGGGCGACAAGCTCCGTAACCGAGGAAATCGACGGCGTGACCTACAGGGTGTTCACAGTCGACGGAGCCGGTGAAAGCGAGAACCTCATCTTCCACGACAACGCCGGCACCCAGTACGACGCATTCAACATCACCGTCAACCGCGACTACTTCATCATCGCCAACCCGACTTCCGCTCAGGAAAAACTCTAAGACACAACCATGAAGAAATCATATATCCTCGGTGCCGCGGCCTCGCTCATGCTCGCCTCCTGCACCTCCTACGAAATCGACATGCCCGACAACCCCGAGCCCCCCGTCGAGGGGCCCGAGGTCAGCTCCTCGGTGATTTACCAGGTCAATCCACGGTTCTACGGCACCGAAGAATGCCTCAAGGCCGTAAAGGCCGATATTCCAGCCATAGCGGACATGGGTGCCGACATCCTCTGGATTATGCCCGTCTGCGAACCCGGAAGCGACGCCACATCCATCGGTTCGCCCTACTCCATCCGCGACTTCAAGGCCGTGAATTCCAAGTACGGCACAATGGCCGACTTCACCGACCTTGTCGACGCCGCCCATGCCGCAGGCATGAAAGTGGTCCTCGACTGGATTGCAAACCACACCTCCCGCGACCACTCCTGGATTACCTCCAATCCCGAGCGCTACGCCCACGACGCCGACGGTTCGATTTCAATCGCCAACGGCTGGACGGATGTCGCACAGCTCGACTACTCCGAGCCCTCCACGGGCGAGGCAATGCAGGAAGCCATGATGTACTGGGTCGAGAACGGCAAAATCGACGGTTTCCGCTGCGACTACGCCGACGGCGTGCCCCATGAGTTCTGGCAGGCATTCATCGCGAAAGCCCGCGCCTCCCGGCCCGACTTCATGATGCTCGCCGAGACCAGCGACGCCGACTTCTACGATGACGGGTTCGACATGATTTACGACTGGGCATTCTCCCCCGCCGTAAGTTCCGCCTTCACCGGCGGAAAAGTCTCCGACATCTTCGTCAAGGCCAACGACTCCTGGGGCAAGGTTCCCGAGGGCAGGCAGCTCCTCCGCTACGCCTTCAACCACGATACCGCAGCCCAGAACAACGTCGCCACCTACTTCGGCTCCCCCGAAGGCACAATCGGTGCGTACGTCCTCGCCGCTATGCTCCACGGAACGCCCATGATCTACTCCTCCATGGACGTCGACGACCTCTCCGGCACGCTCTCCTTCTTCAACTACCGCACCCTCACCCGCTCGGCATCCCGCGCAGCCGCCTTCAAGGCCATCAACAAGGCCTTCCGGCAGAGCGCCCAGGTGCGCCGCGGCTCCCTGAAGACCTACGCCGACAACAAAGTGGCCGTCTTCACCCGCTCGATTCCGGGCCATACGCTACTCGTGATGGTCAACACCTCAGCCGACGAACAGACCGTCAAGACTCCCATCACCCTCGCCGGAGGCAAAATGACCGACCTCCTCTCCGGAGCTGAAGTCACTCCCGACTACGCCCTGACCATCCCCGCTTACGGATATATCATCTACATGAACTGAATCCCCCTCTCTTTTAGGCTATGTCAGCACGCAAACTACTGATATCCCTGCTCCTCGCCGCCGGCGCCGCTTCGGCCGCGGAAATCGCCTCTCCCTCGGGCGATTTCCGCCTGACCGTGGACGTCGATGCGGCGGGGACGCCTTTCTACTCCCTCGACTACAAGGGCCGCGCCCTCGTCGCCAGAAGCGCCCTCGGGCTCGTGGCCGATGAAATGGCATTCGACTCCGGCTTTGTCATCACCGGCACCGACACCCTCTCCGTCGACCGCTCGTGGACACCCGTCTGGGGCGAATACTCCACCGTCCGCGACCATTTCCGCGAACTCGCCGTAAATCTTGAGTCAGCCTCCGGCAAAGGCCCGGAACGAAAGATGACTCTCCGCTTCCGTCTCTTCGACGACGGCCTCGGATTCCGTTACGAACTCCCGAGGCAGGAAAATGCCAACTACCTCACCCTGCGCCACGAAAAGACACAATTCGCGCTCGGGGAGGAAGATCCCACGATTTTCTGCATTCCCGGCGATTACGACACCGACGAGTTCCTCTTCTCCGAGACTGACTTCAGCGGTCTCCGCGAGGCAATGGCCTCCTACCGCGGCACACACACCGAAAGTCAGGGCGTCGAGGGCCTCTCCGTCCAGACTCCCCTCCTCGTGAAGAAAAAAGCTCCGGTCTATATCAACATCCACGAAGCCGCGCTCGACTCATATCCCGCCATGCTCCTCGACGCCGATACGGACACCCATACCTTCTCGGCCCACCTCGTCCCCGACCGGCTCGGCGTGGCCGCCTACATCCAGCTCCCACTCCGGACACCCTGGCGCACAGTCATCGCCTCCGACGACGCCCGCGACATCCTCGCATCCCAGCTTGTACTGAACCTCAACGAGCCCTGCAAAATCGAGGACACATCATGGATCAGGCCCATGAAATTCGTAGGCGTGTGGTGGGAGATGTTCACCGGGCACAAGAAGACATGGGCCTACTCCGACGACTACCGTGCCAAACCCGGCATCACCGACTACTCCAAGCTCCCCTCCAACGGACGCCACCCCGCCAACACGGCCAACGTCATGCGCTACATCGACTTCGCCGCCGCGCACGGCATCCCCGGCGTCCTCGTCGAAGGCTGGAATGAAGGCTGGGAAGACTGGTGCAGCTACAGAAAGAACCGCCAGTTCCTCTTCGACAAGCCCTACCCGGACTTCGACATCGATTCCCTGACCTCCTACGCCCGCTCCAAAGGCGTGAAACTCATCATGCACCACGAGACAGCCGCCAACGCCGCCGACTACGAGCGGCAACTCGAGCGCGCATTCTCCTACATGAAAGAAAAGGGCTACGACGCCGTAAAGACCGGCTACGTCGGAGCCATAATTCCCCGCTCCGAGCACCACACCTCGCAGTGGATGGTCGACCACGCGCGCCACGTCATCGAACGCGCCGCCGACTACCGAATCATGATCGACAGCCACGAGGCCCCCCGCCCCACCGGCCTCTGCCGGACATACCCCAACTGGCTCGCCCAGGAAAGCGCGCGCGGAGGCGAATTCGAGAGCATGGGCGGCAATCCCCCCTCCCATACCTGCATACTCCCCTTCACGCGCCTCAAGGGCGGACCGATGGACTACACCCCCGGCCTCTTCCAGACCGACCTCTCCTACTACGGCGAAGGCAAGGACGGAAAAGCCGGAACCACCCTCGCACGACAGCTCGCGCTCTACCTCACGATGCCTTCGCCCATGCAGATGGCCTGTGACCTTCCCGAGAACTACGAGCGCTTCCCCGACGCCTTCAAGTTCATCGAGGACGTCCCCGTCGACTGGAGCGACAGCCGCTACCTCGAGGCCGAGCCCGCAAGATACATCACCGTGGCTCGCCGCGACAAGCACTCCGACGACTGGTACGTAGGCGCCATCACCGACCACGAGGCCCGCAAAGCCACAATCGATTTCTCCTTCCTCCCCAAGGGGCGAAAATACGAGGCCACAATCTACGAGGACGCTCCTGACGCCGACTTCCGCACCAACCCGCAGGCTTACCGCATACGCAAGGCCCGCGTCGACTCCCGCACGCGCCTGACCCAGCCAATCGCCCCCGGCGGCGGCACGGCCATCCGCGTAACACCGATTGAATGATAGGAAATGACTTCACAATAAATGTTTAAGGTTTAAAAGATTAAAATTGTGAACCCGGCCGGGTCGTTGCGAAACGCCCCGGCCGTTTTTGCGTCTCTCTCTCTTTAGCAGAAAATAGTTAATTTGCGCATATCTCCTCTATTTATAAGTTAATATGTGTTAAATAATTGAGGGGGGGGGGTATTTTTTCCTTAAATTTGTACAGCGTAGAAATACGCGACCAGTCAACCCTATTTTTTTCACATTTCATTCAAAAATTCTATGAAGAAATTCATGGCTATTGCTCTTGGAGCTATGCTTCTGAGCAGCTGCGCAGTGGTTAGCACCGGCGCAGGTATGGGCGTTCTCTACACCGGCGTCTCCGAAGGCGCAGCTGTTACCGCTAATCCCCTTGGAACCAAGGTCGGCACAGCCAAGGCGTCTAATGTTCTTGGCCTCGTTGCTACCGGCGATGCCTCCATCAACGCAGCCGCCAAGTCCGCCGGCATCAAGAAGGTGTCTCACGTGGATGTTAAGAAGATGAGTGTCCTCGGCATCTTCGCTTCTTACACCACTGTTGTGTACGGTAACTGATTCAGTCAGCCTGAAACAATCCGGAGCCTGGCGCGGTCTGAATAATCGGCCGACTCCGGATTTGTCATATCTCATTATGAACATTCGAATTGTTACCGGGTGTCTCCTGCTCGGAGGCATCTTTTACTCTTCCTCAATTGCAGTCGGTCTTAATCCAATGAAGAAAATGGAGGTAATGATAAGGGCCGATGGCGCGGTGGTATTTGTCAAGCCCGCCAAAATGCCATGTGTAAGAGGTGACGGAAAGGCTATGGAATTCGACTGGACAATGACTACCATCGCCGATTCAGTGTCCTTTACATATACAATTGTCGGGGAGGCATCTATGCCGGTCGACAGCGTGCGGTTTATCTGGGAAACTCCTGAAAAAATCCGTTTCTCTCGAGCCACAGAAAAGGTCTACGAAGAGCCGAAAGGCGATAAATGGATTTATAGGCGCCGGGCGCTCCTTTCCAAAGATGAATTCGACAGATTCGCTGACGCACCGCTCCCGCCGGAGGTCGAGACCGGTGCATACTCCTTTAGGATAAAACCATCGGAATGGAAAGACCGTTCTGTTGTCTATAATACTGCTATTGAAATTATAAATCGGAATAAAAAATGAAGAAAAACCGTTTGCTGGTGATTCTATTTCTTTTCGCCGGCATTTCCTCTGTAAGCTTAACGGCTCAGTCCTCCCGCCAAAAAGGACGTAAAGTCGATTCCAAGCCTGCAATCGAGTCTATCGAATCCGCAGCCAAGCCCGCTCAGCAAGAAGCTGAGAGTGAATTCGACATATTTTTTTCCTCAATACTCAAAAACGCCTTTGTTATATTCCGGCAGGATTATCACCTCGTCGACGAAGACGAAGGATATATCAAGATGACCGAAGGAAAGGATTATTGGGGACGTTCCTATTCCTTGGGGGCCAGAATTGGCGATTCAGAATTCATTTTCGCCGGAGATGCTCTGCGTCCCTGGATCAAAGACGGTTTGGCGAAAAGCTCCCGTTTTGTCCCCGCTCTATCTCAAAGCGCTGTACGAAGCTTAGAGGGTCTGGAATTTGAGCCAGTGGAATTCGACCCCGATGGCGCGACTGAAATACGAGAGAAACGCCTGTATACTGCCAGCGGTTCGGAAGAGCCGGGACTGAGTGTGGTCGGCATGTTGGGTCGCACCAACGGATATTCTGTGTGGGCTGTCCCGGAACGCCCATTGATTGATGGAGACGACAGTGGCAGTATTCAACTCATCTTTGAGCCGATGGCTCTTAATGTTATTGATGGAAAGTCGCTGTATGACTGTAACTACGAAGGAAAAGAAGAGGCTTTGGGTGGATTTTACCTTGTTCCTGTCAAGAGCCGCCCGGGTGCCGTGGATTTCTGCATCGTCGGTATGATGCAGAAGATTGGCGGGCTTTGGAAAATCGTCACTGTTGCGGACGGCACCGAAATGAAATCCTCGGCGGCGCTCGCTCCTTCAGGCGACACTCTTGCTTTGATAATGGACGGCATGGAGTCCGGAATGGAGGAATTCATTAACGAGATAGGTTTGTGATGAAACGTCCAACACTCTCCTTCATACTCCTGCTCTGCCTAATCTGGACTGCCTGTTCTTCCTCTGTGGATACTCCTCTCGGAAGTTGGACTCGTCAAGTTTCCGAGGACGATTTAGGTGTGGAAGGAAAAGAAATCATTATTTTCAGGGCAGACTCGACATTCATGGCACAAAATCTAATGATATTCAATCATGTCGATTCAGTTTTCTCATGCTCCATATCTTTCACGACCGAAATCCAGGGATTTTGGGAATGCGGCTCAGACCATATAAAACTGAGATACGACACTGGCTCTTATCGCTTCGACACTATTCCGGGAGCTCTCAGAATAGACTCCCGCCAGAACACCTTTACTGATTCCCTGCGAAGAGCAATGATTGCCGACCTTACAGCCGGTCTATCCGAATACTATAATGCTGTTTATCGCGAGTTGGGCAGCTCCGAAGGACTCACTCTGAACAAACCGGCGGTTGGGCAAAATTTTTTCGCCGCGTTGCTCGACGACTCTCTTGCCGTCCGTTGGACTAAAACAACGAATTAAATCGGTCTGTCAAAAGATTTTTCCAACGGCCGGGTCGTTGCGAAACGCCCCGGCCGTTTTTCTTTTCGTTCTCCCAGAAGGGCTGAGGTCTATTTGGAAGTCAATACTCTACATCTACTCTCCGCCGAATACTCTCCGCCGAAACACATATTTTTGTTTATCTCGGGGGATTTTTTTAATTTTGTGGGATTATGAAAAGACTTCTTTATTCGGTGCTTGTGCTTGTGGCTGTGGCATGCGGGGAGAATGTACCGAGGGAGCTTGCGGAACTCGGCGCTGTGCCCCTGCTCTCGGGCCACGTCGACGATGAATGGGCCCATCCCCTCGACTCCGCTCCCGACGGCGGCTGCCAACGGATGAAGTTCCCCGGCCTCGTGTCGATAGGGCGCCTGTTCAACGACAGCAACCATGTCCACCTCGCCGCCGCCGAGGCTGCCGGAATAACACCCGTGACCGATTTACGCTCTGTCTGGCACAACGCCCGGGGACTCGTGGAGATACGCTCCTGCCGAGAATACTATCTCGCTCCCCTCTCCCACTCATATCCATACCTCGTTCCCGATGCCGCCGACCTCCTCCGTGAGATAGGCGCACGCTTCGCCGACTCGCTCGCCGCGCGGGGAGGAGGCGCATACCGTCCTAAGGTTACGAGCGTGCTCCGAACTCCCGCTACCGTCGGGAAACTCCGGCGCGTCAACCGCAACGCCACCGAAAACTCGGCCCACCAGTACGCCACGACCTTCGACATCAGCTACAGCAAATTCGTCTGCGACGACTCCACACAGGTCAGGCGCAACTTCGAGGACCTGAAATGCCTCCTCGCAGTCGTTGTCCGCGGTCTGCGCGACGAAGGCCGCTGCTACGTCAAGCACGAGCGCCGTCAGGCCTGCTTCCACATCACCCTACGCCCTACACCATCTCCCTCTGAAGAATGAAAACAATCCTCAAGCTCATATTCTGGATTCTGCTCTCGCTTGTCCTCCTCGTCGCGGGCTCGCTGATCTGCGCCGTGAAGATACTCACCCCCGACAAGCTTACGCCAATCGTCCAGCGGATCGCCAACAACACTCTGGCCGCTGATGTGACGCTCGGGCGCGTGGAACTCAAGTTCGACCCGGCCTTCCCCGTCCTCCGCGTCAGCGTCGACTCGGCATGCGTAGTCTCCCGGGCTTTCGACAGCCTCGACCCCGCCGACAAGGCCATGCTCCCGGCCTATGCCGACACCCTCCTGCGCTTCGACCACTTCTCCGGCGCCATAGGCCTCGACAAAATGCTCTCCCGGGGCGAAATCGCTCTGCGCGACGTTGTGCTCCGCGGGCCCGAGGTGAACATCGTCGTCGCCTCCGACTCCGTGTGCAACTACAACCTTCTGGCGGCCGCGCCTGAAGACACCACAGAGACCGCCGCTGTCGTGCCTCCGTTCAGCATCAACCGTTTCAGCCTCGAGGATGCCAGGGCGATACGCTACTACAACGCCGTCGATTCCACCGACGCAACCGTGATACTCCTCAGCAACGCCGGACTCGACGGCACCCAAGCCCCATCCTACCGCATTAAAATCGACGGCAATCTCCAGAGTCCCGTGGCCCGGGGATTCATCGACCTCGAGCGCGTGAGCTTCGGCGCCGACGGCCACCTGCGCTGGGATCCCCGCACTCCTGAAATGCTCGCCTTCGAGAAGTTCAGCATTTCGGGAGCCTTTTTCCACGCAAAAGTCGACGCCGAAATCGCCCTTGGCGACGACCTCGTAATCCGCTCCGCGTCCTTCGGCCTCAGCCCCGTGGCGGTCGACTCCCTGCTGTTGATGGTTCCCGCCGACATGAGGAGCCGGTGGCGCCTGAGCCGGCCGTACTTCTCCACCCCGGCCGAAATCAGCCTCAAAGGCGCCCTCACGCGGCCTTTCAACCTCACCGTCGACACCATTCCGCACGCCGTCCTGGACCTGAGCATTCCCGAAGCCCCGCTGGCATACGGAAAGATGAAATTCGTGAAACTGGCCCTTGACCTCGGCCTCGAGCTAAAGGGCAACGACCCCGACTCCGCCAAAGTCGACATCCGCCGCCTCACCGCCGCCGGACCCGCCACGCAGGTCGACCTCAGGGCCACTCTCATGAAACTCATGAGCGACACCCGCTTCGACGCATGCCTGAAGCTTCGGTCCGACATCTCGAGGCTTCCCTCCGTCGTGGCCCAGATGGCTCAAGGATACCTTTCAGGCGTCCTCGACGCCGACATTGACATCCGCGGGCGCCAAAGCATGTTCGACCTCACCAGGCTGCACCTCCTCGACGTCGAAGGCGAGGTGAATGCCCGCGATTTCTACTACCTCAGCAACGACACCAACCTCATGGCCCAGGTCGGCCACGCCCGCCTCGCCTTCGGAACCGGAAAGCGATACCGGGACGCCGACGGCAAGTATGGCGAGCGCACCCTCGCCGCAGGCATCCGCGTCGACACCGCCAACGTCCTTTCCGGAGGAATCGGCATGGGGATGAGCGGCATAGTGCTCGGCCTCGGAGTGGAGAACAAGACTTCCGGAATGCCCAAGGACACCACTATGGTCGTGCCAATGGGCGGTATCCTGAAAATCGGACGCTTCAACCTCACGAGCGTCAGCGATTCCGCGGGAATGCGCCTGCGCCAGCTCGAAGGCAGCGTAGGCATTACCCGGTACAAAGACCGTAAACGGACTCCGCAGTTCAATTTCGACCTCCACGCCAAGCGCATCTCCGCCGGAGCTCCCGCCGCGCGCGTCATGCTCCGCGACCCCCACATCGTCCTCGAGGCGCACCGCATCTACTCCCGGCGCATGGTGCGCAAGATCAGGCATCTCGCCGACTCCCTCAGCAAGGTCCATCCCGAGCTATCCCCCGACTCCGTCTACCGCCTCGCCATCGAGAAGCGCCGCCACCGCCCCGGCGAGAAGGTCCACCACCGGGTCCACACCGAGCTCACAGGCGAAGAGCAGCAGACCCTCGAATGGGGTACCTCAAAGGCTCTGCGCAAACTCCTCCTCACTTGGGAAATCAACGGCTCCGTCAAGACCCGCCGCGCACGCCTCTTCACCCCCATGTTCCCGCTAAAAAACAGAATCAGCAACGTCGACATCCGCTTCAACAACGACTCCATTATCCTCACCGACATACGCTACAAGGGCGGACGGAGCAACATCACCGTCAACGGAATCATCTCCAACATGAAGCGCGGCTTCACCTCGAAAGGCTACCGCAGCCCCCTCCGCGCAAACCTCATGCTCACCAGTTCGTCCATCGACGTCAACGAACTCGCCGCCGCGACATTCGCCGGCGCCGCATACGCCGACAGACTCCGCAAGGGCGAGGCCCGGCGCCTCGGCATCGACGACCTCGACGGCAGCGAGGACGACTTCGAGGCCCGCATGAAGGCTCAGACGGACTCCACAGCCACCGGACCGCTCCTAATTCCCACCAACGTCGATGCGCAGGTCCACGTCCGCGCCGATTCAATCTTCTATTCCGACCTGCTGATGCGCAATCTCGAAGGCGACATGCTCGTCTACAACGGCGCCCTAAATCTAAACAACCTCCGGTGCAGCTCCGACATAGGCTCCCTCACCCTCGACGCCCTCTACAGCGCCCCGGGCCCCGACAACATGCAGTTCGGCTTCGGTCTCGACGCCCGGCGCTTCGACATCCGGCGCTTCCTGAAACTCGTCCCCGCCGTCGACTCCATCATGCCCCTCATGCGCGACTTCGGAGGAACAATTTCCGCCGACCTCGCCGCAACCTGCCGCGTCGACTCCTCGATGAACCTCCTCCTCCCCACCCTCGACGCCGCCATCAGGCTTCAGGGCGACTCACTCCAGTTCATCGACTCCAAGACCTACCGCACCATAGGAAAGTGGCTCGGATTCAAGGACAAGGAGTCAAACATCGTGAAGCACCTCGACGTCGAGCTCACCGTCCGCGACGACATCCTCCAGATATACCCCTTCATGCTCGACATCGACCGCTACCGCCTCGGCGTCCAGGGATACAACGACCTCGCCCTGAACTTCAACTACCATATCGCTGTTTTAAAGTCACCGATTCCCTTCAAGTTCGGCATCACCGTCAAGGGCACCCCCGACGACTACAAGGTGCGCTTCGGAGGCGCGAAATTCAAGGCCGACGCTCCGGCTGCCAGCGTGGCGATTGTCGACACGGCGCGCGTAAACCTCCTCTCGCAGATACGCAACATCTTCCGCCGGGGCGTCGCCGGAAGCCGCTTCGCCCGCATCGACATGCAGGCCGCAAACGACCCCGGCTTACGCCGCAGGATGCTCCAGGCCGACGCCGCCGACACCCTCAGCCGCGCAGACTCGCTCATCCTCGTGCAGCAAGGAGTCTTCCAGGCCGGCCCCGCCGAAAAGGCGGCGACCCCGGATGCCCGGACCGACCGAAAGTCAGGGAAATCCGACGGGCCTCTTTTCCTCCGGAAAGAGACCTCCGAGGAAATTGTTGAACCAAAAAAGAAAAAATGAACGACAAAACCCTTCCGGAGCTCATGACCGACGGCCTACGACGATACGAGACCCGTACAGGCCATGCCTTCGGCCCCGCCCGGGCTGCCCTCTTCGACATGGACGGCGTTCTCTTCGACTCCATGCCATCCCACGCAAAGGCTTGGATGAAAATGTGCCGCGAGGCCGGCATCGACGCCCGCGAGGACGAATTCTACCTCTACGAAGGCCGCACCGGAGCCTCCACCATCAACATCCTCTTCCGCCGCAACTTCGGCCGGGAGGCATCCGAGGACGAAATTAAGAGACTCTACCGGATTAAGACCGACAATTTCCGGGTAATGCCGCCAGTGCCGGTCATGCACGGCGCCACCGACGCCCTCAGGGCCTGCCGCGAGGCGGGTGTCCCGTCCGTGCTCGTCACCGGCTCAGGCCAGTATTCCCTCATGGAACGGCTCGACCGGGAATTTCCCGGAGACTTTCCGCCCGGGAGGCGCGTCACCGGCCGCGACGTCACCCACGGCAAGCCCAGTCCCGAGCCATACATCCTCGGCCGCACAAAAGCCGGCCCGGACATCGAGCCCTGGCAGACCGTAGCCGTCGACAATGCCCCGCTCGGTGTGACGAGCGCCGTCGCCTCAGGGGCTTTCACCATCGGAGTCCTCACAGGCCCCATGCCCTCCGGCACACTCCTCGACCTCGGCGCCGATATCGAGCTCCCCTCGATGGAGGACTGCGCCCGAGCCCTCCGGCTTCTTTTTCCGGTTAAATAATCCGGAGAGGGCGGACGCACGGGCCGTGCATCCCTGCAATTCGATAATTTACAGCTACTTTTCTCTAACCTCACTCTCCCTCAGCCATGGAACAGGAACTCATCTACACGAACATGGTCGGCTCCGCCATCGACGACCTCGTCGAACGACTCGGCTCCCCCGACTGCGTTGTCCTCACCGACGTAAACACCGCGCAGTTCGTACTGCCCGTTCTTGTCAACGACTCCCGCGCTGTCGCCTCCGCAGGACGCGTCACCGTCAGGAGCGGCGACGCAAACAAGACCCTCGACGAGCTTGCCGCGGCCTGGCGACGCCTCGCCGAGCTCTCCGCCACACGCAAGACCCTCGTAATAAACATCGGCGGCGGAGTCGTCACCGACCTCGGAGGACTCGCCGCCGCAACCTTCAAGCGCGGCCTCCGCTGCATCAACGTCCCCACAACCCTCCTCGGTGCCGTCGACGCCTCAATCGGCGGAAAGACAGGCATCAACTTCAACGGCGTGAAGAACCTTATCGGCACCTTCACCGAGCCCGTCGCAACCGTCATATCCACAGTCTACTTCAACACCCTCCCGCCACAGCAGATTCTCTCCGGCTACGCCGAGATGATCAAGCACGGCCTCCTCGAGGACCCCGACACATTCCGCTCCCTCCTCGCATACAGCCCGGTATACCCCTCCTTCAATTCCGAGGCACTCCTGCCACTCATCCAGAAAAGCGTCCTCACAAAGAAGCGCATCTGCGAGGCCGACCTCCTCGAGAGCGGCCTCCGCAAGGCCCTCAACTTCGGCCATACCGTCGGCCACGCCTTCGAGGCCCTCGCCCTCAGGCGCCAGAGCCCCGTCCTCCACGGCTATGCCGTCGCATGGGGAATGGTCACTGAGCTCATTCTCAGCCATCTCGCCCTCAACTTCCCCTCCGAATACGTCCACTCCCTCTCCGACTATGTCAGGACCAACTACGGCGTGCACGCACTCAGCTGCTCGGACTACCCCGAACTCCTCGACCTCATGCGGCAGGACAAGAAAAACCTTGACGCCACCCACATCAACTTTACCCTCCTCGAGACCATAGGAAAGCCCCGCATCGACTGCACCGCATCCGATGACCAGATCAAGACCGCCCTCGACCTCTACCGCGACCTCAGCGGCCAGTAAGCCCCCGCACCCGACCACTCCACACTCCTGCAATGTCCAACATCTACGAACTCCGCCGCTACGGCCGCTTCGCATTCCTCATCTCCGCGGCGGCCGTCGTCGCTTGCTTCTTCTACTTCTCCAACCAGCTCGTCTCCGAGCTCGCCGTCCAGGAGCGCGAGCGCATGCAGATCTGGGCCGACGCCACAAAGGAAATAGTCTCCAACCCCGACGCCGACATCGATTTCCTCCTGCGCATAATCGAGGGCAACACGACCATCCCCGTCCTCCTCACCGACGATCAGGGCAACATCCTCCGCCACCGAAACTTCCGCCTCCCCTCACCCCAGACCCTCACCCCCGACGGCTTCTACACCGACCCGCCCGAGAACACCGAATACCTCCTCCGGAAGCTCCGCAAGCTCTCCGGAGGAGAGAACCGCATCGACATCGAGCTCGCCCCCGGAGTGTACCAGCACCTCTACTACGAGGACTCCACCCTCCTCAGGCGCATGAGCTGGTATCCGCTTATCCAGCTCGTGGTGATGCTCGCATTCGTCGCCGTGGTCTACTTCGCAGTCCTCTCCACCAAGAAAGCCGAGCAGAACAAGGTCTGGGTGGGCCTCTCCAAGGAGACCGCCCATCAGCTCGGCACACCCATTTCCTCCCTCATGGCCTGGATGGAGCTCCTCCCCGACTACGGCGTGGACGCCGAGACCATCGCCGAGATGAACAAGGACGTCAACCGCCTGAGCATGATAGCCTCACGCTTCTCCAAAATCGGCTCCGTCCCAAAGATGGAACCCGCCGACCTCGGAGAGCTCGTCGATCAGGCCGCCGGGTATATGGCCACGCGCGTCTCCCCGCGCATCTCCCTGAGCTGGGACACGCGCTCCTCCGGTCCCATGCCCGTCAAGGCCTCAGCGCCCCTGCTCGAATGGGTAATCGAAAACCTTATCAAGAACGCCGTCGACGCCATGGAAGGCTCCGGCTCCATCAACGTCCGCGCCTTCACCGACCCCGACACCGGCCGACGCGTAATCGAAGTCGCCGACACCGGCAAAGGCATAGCCCGCAAAAACTTCAAGACCGTCTTCAACCCCGGCTACACCACCAAAAGCCGCGGCTGGGGCCTCGGCCTCGCCCTCGCAAAACGCATCGTCGAAGAATACCACCGCGGCCGCATCTTCGTCAAAGACTCCACCCCCGGCCTCGGCACAACCTTCCGGATCGAGCTGTAATTCGCAAAAAATCCGTATATTTGCCGTCGGGAACAAACCAATCGCAGGAATATGAAGCACACCGACCTCCGCAATTTACTGATTTTTAGCGTTGCCATACTCTTGGGGATGGTCCTTACGGCGTGCGGCGGCGGAAAATATCACGGCGAGCTCCTGCGCGCCGAGGCCCTCCTTGACAGCCTCCCCGACTCTGCAAGAGAAATTTTAAAAACCATCCCCCGCAACACCATCGACACCCGCGAAGACCTCGCCCTCCGCGACCTCATCGCCGCCGAAGTCCAATACAAACTCTACGAGGACGGCCCCACCGGCGCCGAAACCCTCGCCGCGGCCGAAGAAACCTTCCGCTCCTCCGGCGACGACAAACGCCTGATGCGCACGCTGTTCCAAAAGGCCGTCCGCCAATTCCATGCCGTAAACTATTCCGAAAGCCTCGTCTCCGCCCTCGAAGCCCTCGAAATCGCAGAAGAGCTTCAGGACTATAGGTATTTGGGCTACTCCATCAGGCATCTTGGGGATATATACAATCACAATTATGCTTTTGCCGAAGCTCTGCCTCTTATAAGGCAATCCATTACTTATTTTGATAAGGCCGGAATGTCAAGCCACAAGATGTTTGCATGGGTGGACGTGGCAATAGATTTAAGCAACTTAGGATATTATGAAGAGTCCTTGCGTACGTCCGACAGCATACTCGCTGTAGCTAACCCTTCGGATAAAACATTACTTTCATATGTCTATGAGAATCGAATCCGTCCCAATCTGAAGCTCGGAAGGATTGAGGAGGCAAACCGATGTATTGATTTAATGAATTTATATGACAGGGACGCGGATTATCACAACCCGACTCTTCCCATACTTGTTGCAATCAAGTCCGGACAATTGGAAAAGGCAAGGATCCAGATCGATAGCCTGAAAGAATGTAAATCTTCGAAATTATCAAAGTCGGACATCTCTAATATCGAATGTGATTATTACTCAGCAATCGGTGACACTGCGACAGCTTTTACATTGTGTGATGAAACTTATCGACTTGATTCGTATTCCCTGATGAAACTGACTCAACTCGGTATAACCGGCAGTCAGAAAGGCAGCTCTCAAATGCTTTCCTCCGCTAAAACACTTGATAATATCAAAAAGACGCGACTTGTTGAAATTATTGTCTTAATAACAGTATTATTGTCCTTGTTGACGGCCTCGATATTGCTTTGGAGAAAAAGACGTCTGACTGTAAACACTTTGAGAGAGAAAGAATCCAGAATTGAAATTCTTTCAAGGGCACTTGATGATTCGAATAAACTACTCTACGAGAAGGATAGTTATATAGAAAGTCTAAGTTCATCTGATAAAGCAACCGAAAATGCAGATTGCAAAGAGACAGAAAAGCTGCGAAAAGAATTGCGTACCTTGTTTCATGGACAATTCCAGACAATCAATCTCATGTGTCAAGACTATTACAGTAAAAAAGATGCTTCATCAAATGTAAAATTGTCTTTGATAAATGATATAGAAAAGCATATCCAAACGTTATGCTCCAAAGACAATATCAAGGAAATCGAGCGCATGCTCAATGTGTATTATAATTCTGTCGCATCAAAATTGAGAGAGGCTCTTCCTGATTTAAAAACACAGGACAGAGTAATGCTTCTGCTGAGTATGACAGGACTTTCTACGAAAGCAATTTGTATAGTTTGCGGTATCGAGGACAAAGGATACCTGTATAATCGGCGCAAAAGGTTGAAGGTAAAGATAGCTCAATCGGGGAGCACATATTCGGAGGAAATCCTTGAAATGCTCGCATAATCAGATATAATTCAATATATTACATTTATAATGCTGTAAATTAGGCAATTACGCAATGCCTAATTTTTTATTTTTGCTCCTATTGATTTACAACAATTTAGGCGCGCGTTTGATTAATTTTTTGAGACTCTGAAATTTGGTAAAAGTGAGTGGATTCATGTAAATTTGCATATCTTTTAACCCCCTAATTTGCAGTTTATGCCAATCAGAATCAATCTACTCATTGCAGTTTTGCTGATGGGACTCGCATCAGTTTCATCATGGGCGGACAACAAGCCAACACCACAGAATCCCGGTGGTAAAAAAGAAGTGGATATTCCACCTATTTCCAAGCCCAAGCCTCACTCCCCCGGCTTCGAAAATGAGGTGACCGGACTTCTCGACGGTCATGTTCTGACCATCACCTTTGCCGAGCCGGAAGGCATGGCCCGCGTAAGCCTGCGCGAAGGCGGAGTACAGACCGTCTACACCGGCTTCCACGCCACTGCCACCCCCATCGTCCTTACAGTTCCCGCAACAGACGTCCCCGTCCAAATCTACATCAAAACCCAATCCAACGAATACGAAGGCTGGATTGAGTAAAGTCATCTTACTCAAATTAAAGTTCAAATAACAAATATTATAATGAAAACCATTAAAAATGTTCAGGCGAGGCGGACGCGCCATGGCGCGTCCCTACAAATATTTGATATATAATTATTTGATAAACACATTATAAACATTAGAAAACAATAATTTGTGATATGTCTGATAATAATCCTATTCGGCAATGTGCTTATAGACAAACGGCTGTAGGGACGCGCCATGGCGCGTCCGCCCCGTCGGAGGTGTTTTTTTATCGGAAATTTAAAATTGCCCGATGTTAACAAAAAAATATTTTGAATTTTATAACAATTAAATAAATTTGTAACCAAAACAACTTTCAAACAAATCAAAGTCTTATGAAGAAATTACTGATTTTAGCGCTTGTCTGTGCCGCGACAGCGGCGCCTGCGCTCTCCGCTCAGGAGCGGGGATGGGTTGCCGGTGTGGAGTATGAGCAGTCGAACTACGAGAGCGCGTATGTCGACGGCCTCACACA
>ERZ808037.18-NODE-18-length-176177-cov-15.049631_pt1 | contig 176177 bp, 144 predicted proteins | sample MGYA00380190_ERZ808037 | MGnify/ENA primary metagenome ERZ808037 (study PRJEB31490, sample SAMN06133399) | mouse gut metagenome | isolation source: J9 | host: mice | place: China: Chengdu | collected 2015-05 ...
AACAAAGGGAAGGGCCGTCTTACTGACGAAGAACTGGAATCGCTGGAACCCATCACCATTCAGGAGGCTTATGCAGACAAAGAGGAAATGGGTACAATCACATTAAAAACAAACCGTACAGACTTAAATGCTTTCCAGGTCTACAGTATATATAAACAGAGGCAGGCGATTGAACAGTTCTTCAAAACATATGGGGATACCATGTCCTATGAGGCATCCTATATGAGGAACAACTATACAGAAGAAGCATGGCTGTTCCTGAACCATCTGTCCACAATCATTGGGATTAATGCGATCGAAGAGATTGCGTCCATTGGGGAGTCCAAGAACATATCTTACAAAGACCTGACACAGACACTTTTAAAGATCAAGGCTGGAAAGGTAGACGGGAAATGGGTGGTATATCCAATAAAGAAGAGCGTTCAACGCTTGTGCGGGAAAATGCAGTTTAATCCAAATGACTTAACAGAGTTAAAGCTATAGGGCGGTCAGAGACTGTCGTCTATAGCATACCTAATTTTGAAATCGTTACAGTTTAATATTTAGGAAAAGCTTATTGAGTTATGTAAATAATTTAGCTCGGTGTATTCAGAACCTTGTTTATGTACAGGAATCCACCGAATCCGTTTTCATCCATTAACAAATTTACATCCGTTCCGGCCGGGATGCACACAGTGTATTCCTCACCTTTATAAACAAAGTTTACCGTCACAGTCACATCCGGCCTGCTTTGGATGGCTTCAAATACTGTTCTGTTAAAACTTGTCCATATTTGAGTATTAATAACTACTTCTTGTTCCTTTGCGTTTATTATTTTTTTTGCAGTTTCCCTTAAGAATGTGGAAAAGGCAGAATTAGGAACAGCTTCATATTTTACGATAACTCCGCATTTAGTACACTGATCTGCCCAAAGGGCGTCACTGGTTGCTGTAGCATCATTTATAACAACACTTTCCCACACATGGTTACAGGCTACGCTTGCTTCATCTTCTTTGTCAGAGTTGTTGGATGAGCTTTCGTCACTTCCTGTATCGGGTATTGTACCGGGCTTTTCAGTTTCTCCGGTATCAGGAGTCTGACCAGGATTCTGGGAATCACCGCCGTTACCGCCGAGAGAGGGTAAATAAGATTCCACTTGATCGGCTGTGATAGCTCCGGTAGTAACCTGGCGTACTTTATTATCTACATCAATCATGGCGATCAAAGGGGTTGGGATAGAAGAACTGTTAGGGGTCCCGGCTATTGCATAGTAAGCCCTTCCGGCCATAAAGCCGTTGTTACCGCCAAATGCAAATCTTATTGTTCCTTCCGGGCAATAAGTTGCCTGAAAGGATTTAACATCATCTTCTGAATGGTTATAATCTGATTCAATTGCACATACTTCTGTTTCGCCTGTCTTGATCCATTCGCTTGAAGAGATATCTTTCAGTGTATTTTGACAATGTGAGCAAGTAGTACGAAAGAAGATAAGTAACTTGGGCGTTCCGCTGCTTTGCGTCGATATCTGTCCTCCATCAATGCAGTCGAATGTATAATCTACATTATTATCCTGCAATACTTCAGTGGCCGTTGCCGGAATTGCCGGGATCATCAGCAGTGCCGCTAATAAACCTAAAATTTTTTTCATCATTGTATTGTTCCTTTCTGGGCGTGGTAAAATAAATGTTATTGAGATATAAAAATAACATGATTTTAATGTTTTGTAAAGTGTTTTTAGAGAAATTTCAGGGCGGTAAACATTTACTGTAAAACTGACCCTAAGCCTTTTCGGTTAACGGTAAAATGCATAAATAGACAGAGATAAAATTGTGAATAAATACTGAAATTATAAAAACTAATAGATGACTAATTGACATATAAAATCAGAAAAGTTATACTATTTTAAGCTTTTGGTGTTTATTTGTACAGAAGAAAGAAATATAGAAATACAGGGGAGAAGTGGTGTATGTAGATAAGAAAAGCAGGAAATAGTATACCAAAATAAATAGATAATAGGAGATATATTACATTTTAAACGGTAATGCAAAATAGATGGTGTCTTTGGGAAAATACCTCTTTTTGGTAAGAATTAAGATATCAATTCTTATCAAAGGGAGGATTTTTTATGCCTGAAGTAGACAGAGTAAATAGTGGATACTCATATCAAGCAAAAAAGGGTTTGAAATATTACCTGCGTGCAGAAAGCAGCCGTGTTGAAGCGGAAGAGAAATGATTAATCTGAAAAGCATTATAAGATTGGAGGGGACGATAGTGCTATCGTACAAAAGAATTAGCAATAAAATTTTCAAATTTGTGAAAAAAGATTCGATGATTGATACAACTATAACAATCGAAACAAGCGAACTGAAAAAGCATATGCAGGAACACTTCTCACGCAATCGGATATTCGACTTACTTACAGGAATTTCTGCAATTTCTGGCGGAGGGATATTGGGTTATAACTCATGGAAAGCATTAATAGATATTATGAAAGTGCCATTGCCTTGGAAAATAGATTATTTTACGGATATATTAAAGGGTACTGTCGGAGCTGCAATGGTTATATTGGGAATGGTTGCCTGCATTTATGCGGTAAAACGACCTTCAACAAGTAAAATTATTAATGCGATTGTCGGAACGCTATACAAAACAAAGGAATATACAGCGATCATTTTGATGAAAACCAGGGTTAATGGTATACCGGCTATACTTGTACGGAGACAGGAGTCTTGGCGGTCATACTTTTTGCCGTACTGCCATTTTAATCCAAGTGATTCGGAAGAGGCAATCATAGAAGGAATTAAACACGAATTGTCGCATACACTGGAATTACCGGAACATATTTTTATAGTTGAGAACCCTTACAACAAAAATCAGTTTTATCGGATTAAGAAAAATTTATCTTCTGGGAGTGTCAGCCTTATTCAGTTTCGATTTTATTCTGTGCGGTTACAAAATGGAATTAACCGTATCCGGTTTACCAAAACACATTATTCGCAATTTAGCTGGAAAAGCAAGACGGAGTTAAGTGAGGATATTGGAACTATGAGTAATAATGGTGATGTTTTGAGCATTATAGATGAACAGTCAATGATTCAAAAAACGCCTTTTACGTTTAGTGATGACCCATTGCGTCTTAGGGAAACAGAACGTTCCTTTCGCATTATCTGGACAATTACAAACCACTGCAGTTATGAATGTAGTATTTGTGCAACAAACAGCAGTTGTAGGACAAAATGTTCATTAACATTTGAGCAAAAACAAAAAATCCTATTGAATATAGCCAGCATTAATCAGAATATTGAAAGTCTGGATATCTCAGGAGGGGATCCGTTGCTTGACCCTAAAGATCAAGAATTGATACGCCAATGCTATCATGTGCTCCCATTCACGAATATTTCGATTACAACCACGGCGGCCGGATTGGACCGGGTACCTGCATCGGATATGTCAAGTACAGTTAAATGTTGCGACATTACTTATGATATTCCCTGCCAGAAATATGAGCAAATCGACGATGTGAACAGAATCAAATCACGTCCGTATAATTATAATAAAGCTAATTTGGAGAAATTAATCGCTATTCGCGAATCGGGATTAGATTTGGAAATAAATATTCATGTACCTATTCATAATGAGACTATTAATTTTGATGATGTGCAGTTATTATTAGAGGATATTGCACGTGTACATCCTAAATCCGTAAAATTTATTCGTCTGATGCCAGTTGGCCGTTTGGAGCCGACGGAAATTCCCAAAGAATATGCTCCGAAGGAGTTTTTAGGTTATGTTGATCGATTGATGAAAGAGAAGCATTACGATTTCTCTGTTTCTATTAACTGTGCTCTTAAAACAGAAGAAAAAATATTTCAAGATAATGTTGCGCGGTGTTGCCCTATGCTGAACGAAAAACTTGGAATCGATAGTGAGGGCAATGTGTTTGCCTGCATGTGGGCAGCATATCTGAGGGGATATAATACGGTAGAAGACAATCCGTTTTACCTTGGTAATCTGTTGAAAAAACCGCTTTATGAAATAGTCAGGAATCCATATCTGCCTATCGAAAATCTTAGAAAGGCATATGAAAAGGGATGCCCGGTATGTTGCGTGTCAGAAAAAATTAGTGATATAAGGCATCCGTAAAGAGGATTGCTGGCAGGTATTGGGTGGTGCCCGGAGCATAAAGTATCAATTGTATACTATGTAGGAAAGGCTCATATCTTGTATAATATTTATTATAAGGTGATATTGGACTAAAGTATGAATAAAGGGCTGTAAGCAATACCAGAGGATAACGTTATGAAATATGATATATCCATAGAAAATAATGGGGCGATGAGATATTTTCAGATGGACATTAAACCTATGGATGCTGATTTGACTAATCAGAATTTATCGCAGGAGTGTATTGCGAAAGCCGGCAATAATCCGGAAATTCACGGAGATAACGATTCATCGGAATTGCTTAATATGTGTCTGGAGATTTCTCGGACGGAGTATGAACATTCATTTCGGCGTGCAGAGAGACTTGATAACAAAATATATATTTTGCTCACAGTGTGTGCTTTTATCTTTGTTGTATTAATTAGTGCGATAAACAGGGTATCAGAGTATGATGTAACAGCGTTTTGTTCAAATAAATGGGTATTTGCTTATGGCATTATGCTCTCATTCTGCATTGCCGGGACGATAGTGTTACTCGGGGCATTGATTTATTCCCTTTCGGGAGCGGACTTCAAGCGGTATGATTCAGGTCTGATTCTTGAACGTAATATGCTATCCGAAGATATGAAGAAGGTTACCCGATTTACGGTCATGAAATATGAAAATGCCAGAGATCATAATAATAAGATTGTGACTAAGCGATATAGAGTGCTGAACTTTTGTGTGTGGTTGTTGATAATATTAGTGATGGCACTGATTTTTATTACATTTTTAGGAAATATTCTCCCCGAAAGTTCAACTGAGAACAAACAGCAGGAGACAGTTCAGGAGATAGAGGAAGAGTACGGGAATCCTGAGGAGAAGATGATGCACACCAATTAGGTATCAATAAATAATGAAGAAACGGAGGATATGAGATGCGTAAAGTAAATATACCAAATGATGATCAAATGTGGGATTTGGCGGGGCAAGACCGCCCAATAGACAGAGAGGAAATAGGTATTAAGGCACCTAAATCATCTGACGGCTTGCAGGCATTGAATGAAGGTTTTAATTTCCTTCAGTTTAATGATCAAAGCGGCAATTTTTATAAGGGAACAGAGGAGAAATGAATATCATATGGAGGTATAGCTTAATGTGCGGTAGATAATATCAGGCAGAGAAGAGAGAAAACGAATTGGTACATATAAATCAGGAATTTTATTATAAAAAAGGATTGTCATACAAAAATATTTCGGATACAGACAGGCTCATTTCCGGTTATATCAAGGCTATAGGAGAAGGAGATTACAGCGAGGTGCTTAAATTTGACACTCGTGAGGAAGTCAGATTTCATCTCGGCTGGGAACGGCAGTCAGGTATATCTTGGTATCCGTTTAAAAAAGATGCAGTTATTTTAGAGGTTGGAGGAGAATTTGGAGCAATGACAGGCGCGTTGTGTGATCGGGCTGGGCGTGTTATTGTGACGGAATCTTCTCTTTTTCATGCGGCTGCAATCAAGGATAGGTATGCCTCTAGGGATAATCTGGAAATATATGCAGGGCTTGCTGATGAGATGGAGTTCTCCTGCGAATTTGATTACATAATTATTTTCGGCATAGTGAATAGGATCGGAAATCAAGCTGTCATGGATGTCCCGTATATCAGAGCTTTGAACCACCTGGGGCGTTTTTTGAAGCCGGGCGGTAAATTTTTGCTGACTACGGACAATTTGTATAGTTTGTCAAACTGTCAAAACGGAGCTGCGCTGAACCCGTGGAATCATAACAGGCTTCTTCATAAGGCTCAAATCAGCAGAATTCTTGAAAAATCAGGACTATCATTTAATCGGTTTTATTATCCGCTCCCCAACTACCATATTGTAGGCAGGGTATATTCGGATGAGGCATTGCCGACGGCGGCAGAGTGGAATTGCCTGTCGGCCATGGAATGTGTGGATCAGAACTTTTTAAGCAATAATATGGATCTGTTATCAAAGCTGTCTGACAATGGCTTGTTTGCGGATATGGCGCCGTCTTTTTTCATCGAAGCATCAAGGCTGGATACTCTCTCATCGATCGGGAGTGTTAATGTACTAGTTGATGATTCTTTTGAGCTTCCGGTTTTGGGGTTTGAGTGGGGATTACATGGAAAAAACTTTTTTAAGGGAGCCATTGAAGAACACAAGTATGAGGATGAAGGACATATTCCTGATAGAGAACGTTTCAGATCGTCGATATTAAAAACAGATCAGGATCATGAAGAAATGGGGAGAGTCCTGGAGATAGAGTTTGACCTGCTGCATAAGCTTCGGGAGGTCTGTAAAAAACATGGCTTAGAATTATTTCTGATCTATGGCACTCTGCTTGGAGCCATACGCAGTGGAGGTATGATACAGGGAGACGATGATATTGACGTGGCGCTGACAAGGGAGGATTTTGACCGGCTTGCGGCACTGCAGGATGAATTTAGCGGGAAGTATTTCCTGCAGACACCAGCCAACGATGAATGTTTTTTTGGAGGCTATTTGAAACTCCGCAATCGAAATACAACGTCAATTCATCCGCAGAACTGGTGGGTAAACTGTTGCGAAGGTATTTGTATAGATATTTTTCCCATGGACAGCGGATTTGCGGATCAGGCAAGAGAACAGCGAAAGCAAAAGAAAGTGCAGATGCTGCAGAGATTTTTGTATGCAAAAGCTTATGGATACTTCGGGTGCTTCAAGGATATGAAGCTTCTGAAATGGAAGGCTTATAAGTATATAGGAAAACTCTTTTCGCGGGAATGGCTGGCCGCCAGGCTTATGGAAGCGATGTCAGAGACGGATGGCAGCAGAGAGGCTCCCTTTGGTATTTATGCACATTATCTCTCAGACGGGGTACAACCCAGATGGCTGGATAGAGATGCCTTTGACAGAGTGATTGAGGTGCCATATGAAGGAATGCCTTTGAAAGCGCCTTTTGACTGGGATAAGGCATTAAAGATGCTATATGGAGAGCAGTACATGGAACCGAGTCCGTGGACTGAATGGAAAAGGCGTCATGGCTTTTATAATGCTTCTGTGCCATATCAGGTGTATAAAAAAAGATACTCTGGACTTTTCCGTCCGGAACCGGGAGAAAATCAGAAGATAGTATTGTTCGGTGATGGGTATGTATTTGAAACTTACTTTAAGAAATATAAAAGCGATCATCGTCCGTTCGAAATCGTGCTGGTTACGGAAGACAGAGTATTGGAAAGTGTACATGGTGTCAAGGTAATTCCAATTAGGGAGTTCCTGTGCGAAAATAAAGAATTGATCTATCCGGTTATCTGCAGTGCAGATATCAGGGGGACTGAGAAGGTGTTGCAGGAGATAGGCTTGGAGAATTATTACATTTTTGCTTATAATCGGGATTGGATTTGCCGGGCGAATTGGACGAGCGTGGCCGCAGAGATGAGGAAGTGAATTAACGGGATAACGCTGGGACAGGGGTATCCAAAGTTTAAAAAAGAGCAGGATGCTGAAATGGCAATCCGGCTCTTTTTTTATTTTTTAAGTATCTTCCATGATGGTGATATAGGAACTGAATCATTGTAAAAATGACTAAAATATAGGTAGAATGTATACTTTTGTATATTCCACATTATTCCAACGGAGTTCTATTTTTGTTAAAATATAGAGGGTGATTACAATGGGGAAGAAAAAAACAAATAATAAAAAACATAATGAAAACAGATACAGGCAGATGGGATTACTTATCGCATATTACCGCAAAATGAAGGGTTATACCCAGGATGATCTTTCAGAGCTTCTTGATATTTCGTCAGGATATTTATCTCAGGTAGAGTCACAGTCCAGAAGACAGCCAATTTCAATGGAACTGTTTTTTAAGATTGCTGATAATCTTGGAGTGGAGCCATGTCAATTACTGGAATTTAAACAGGGTAATGATCAAGGAAAATAGAAAGATGAAGTTACTATGAAGAGAATTGCCGTAGTTGAAGATGACAGAAATTTTGCGGAAGAGGTCAGAAAGGAAATAAGCTCCAGTAGATGGGAATGTCCTATTGAGATTGACGTATATGAAAATTCTGTCGCTTTTTTAGACAATGTAAAAAACGGAAAAAGGTACGATCTGTGCCTGACTGATATTGAGATGCCGGAAATGAATGGGATTGAGCTTGCAAAAGAAATTCGTAAGTCGGATCCATATATACTCCTTATATTTTTGACGGCATATCCTAAATATGCAATTCTCGGGTATAAAGTAGAGGCATATGATTACATATTGAAAACCCATTTTAGAGCAGAATGGAGCAGAGCTCAGATAAAAATCTAAAGAGAGTTCGAAAAGGCCGATAAAGAATTCTATCTTATAGAGACTCCGAATATCTATGAAAAAATACCGTTAAGCCATATCCTGTATATATACAAAGAGAAAAAATATACAGTCTTTGTTCAGGCGGACAGGACATCTTCTGTGCGAAAAACTCTGAAGCAAGTGAGGCAGGAACTAATGGGGAAAGACCAGTTTATCCTGGTGGAAAGAGGACATATCGCCAATATAGAGAAGATAAAGAGGTTTGAGACGCGGGAATTAGAAATGGAAAACGGTAAAGTAATTCCAATTGGTCATATTCGGTCAGCAGAAATCAGGGATAAAATCCATTTGTATTATCGGAACAGGTTTTAGGACATGTTGTGGGGATTGCAGGCGTTAATTACGATTGTAGAGATAGTGGGTTCATTTGTATGGACAGGATGGTTTATACCTAAAAATGATTGTCGGTTGATAAGAAAGATTGTATATGTAACCGGCATAGTTTCCGTTATAATATTAACCGTTTTTCAAAGAAGTATAGTAATGTATTCGCGTTATTATCTGCTATTATGTATTCTCATTTGCAGTATAATCTGTTTCTTGCGATTTGGATATAAAAGAGGGTATTTTTTGTTAATAGCCTTTTATTATGAGACCATCTATTGCTTGGACTTGTTTTTATGTATTCTTGTCGGACATTTCACAAACAACATGAATTTTATTTTCGAGCAGCAAGTTTCCATGAGAGTGGAGAGGATCGTGATATATCTATGTGGAAGATGTATTGCAGCAGTAATATTCTGGATATTTTTTTCTATAAAAGATAAGTTGTGGTTTTTCTTATCTGGGAGATGGTGGTATATTGTTCCGATATTTGAGCATTTGGGTTTGTTGGGGAGCGATGTAGTGCTGTCATTGGGGAAACAGCAGGTGGCATTTTCCCGTGTAAAAGTGTTTCTTATTATTAATATGTTGTTCATTTTTGCTGTCCTATTTATTTATGTCTATAACATGAAAAACACCATTTCCGAATTAGTAGAAATACAGAAAAGTCTTTATGCTCAAGGCTATGAAAACATCATATTGCGAAGGTATGAAAAAGAACGACTCTTCCATGATATGAAAAACCATCTATTAGTTATACACGGGATGGTGCAGTCAGAACAACTGGAGCAACTGGAAGCGTATGTGAATAAGTTATATTCGTCATATGGCAGTACACAGAATTATACGGGGAAGCGGTTAGTTGATTATCTGATTTCTGAGAAGGTAGCTTATGCAAAACGTTGTGGAATCTCCGTATATCTGGAGTGTGGAAGCTTGGCAGAGAGCCGTACCGGAGAGGAGGATATGGACTGGGCGGCAGTGCTGGGAAATTTGTGGGATAATGCTATTGAAAGCTGTGAGAGATGTACGGATAAAAGGTGTATAAGATTTTATCTGGAACAGAGTGGAGGGATAGTCCGTATTCAGATGGAAAATAGCTGCCCTGCAGTAACGAAAAGAACAGGCCTTACAACATTAAAAAATCCAAATGAAGTGCATGGAATTGGAATGAGAAGCGTTCGATATGTTATTTCTAAATATCATGGATCATTGGATTGGGAATGCCGGGGAGAAACATTTATGATCCATATTACCATGTATATGTAAAAGGGGAAATTAGCGGTCAAAACAATGCCCTTTGTGCCACTCATGACACGAATAGAAAAAAGTATGTTATATTTAAAATTAAATTTTATATAGCAGAGGAGGATGCAGGATGTCAACAGAAAAAGATATTTATATTGCAGGCAATCTGGAGGAGGAAACAGAATTGCTCCAGAAGGAAGTAGTGCCAGCCGATATCACATTACAGACAGTGCTTCTTACCATTTTTTGTTGCTAATTGCAGTAAAAGGGCATTTCCAGATAGGTGGGAATGCTCTTTTATTATAATACTAAATTATATTCATGTATGCCTGTGGAGTATATTTTGATGACAGCCAAAACTTTTTATCCGTTTTATAAAGAAAAAATATTAAAGATTATAGGTAAGATTAAAAAAAATATATTGCCGATGGATATACTTGCCGATTCAGTGTGGCCTGACCTGGATACTGTTTTGTATGAGGTTATGCACAAGGTGGCTGTGAGGACATTGATCTGCGAAATGCATATATGTCTTGAAAAGGGGATAATTGTACGCAGCAATCCGGAAAAAGAATATCTGTCCTATATAGAATTATTAAGCAGGAAGGAATATAGAAAGGATATTCTTAAAAGATATGTGGGATTATCGAAGCTTTTGGAAATAACAGAAAGAAATCAATATCAGTTCTGGTCAGAATTTTTTTTCAGGCTGAAAAAGGACTGGGAGCTAATAAACAAATTAATTTTCGATAGTGACAAAGGTTTATCAGTTAAAAGTATAAAAGCCAGCGGATCAGATCCACATTTAAAAGGAAGAATGGTTATTCAAATTTTAACTGATAACGGTTCATCCCTTTTTTATAAGCCTCACGGAATGGCAAATGAGACCTTTCTGAGGGATTTGATTAATAAAATATGTAAAGAATATAGTTGGGAAAACTACAGGCAAAAGATTTTGGATATGAGCACATACGGTTGGGTAGAAGAAATTCCAAATAGCCCATGCGACAATGAGGCGAAAATAAGGCTTTTTTACCAAAAATCCGGAATGCTAGCCGCTATCAGTTATATATTGGGAATCGGGGATATGCATTATGAAAATATTATAGCAGATAAAGAGAACCCCGTAATTATAGACGCGGAAACCTTGTTCCAAAATATGAGATTGGCTTATGGACAGGATGAAAAAATGCTAGTTTTCTATTCTGCACTGACGAGCGGACTGTTTCCGGGAGGGACCGTGGGGAAGAATTTATCAGGTATAATGGGGGGCGAAGAATGTTTGTATAATAATGTAGTCCCTGTTATACTAAATGACCGTACTTCCGAGATGAGGGTTGGATATAAAAGGCCCAGATTAAGAAAAGGAAAAAACAAGGTACGATATGGAAATGAAGATCCGGATATTTCGCAATATATAAATGATATAATCCATGGATTTCATATTACTTATCAGTGGTTTTTACACAATCGTGATGAGGTAATGGAAATGATCATAGATAGAGAAAGTGGATTATACAGCAGATATATAAGCGGCGCAACACAATTTTTTGCTTTGGGACTCAGCGCTTCTACGCATCCGCAGCTTTTGATAGATTTTGATGAGAGAGTAAATTATCTGAAAAAAATAACGGATGGAAGGGGGTTAAATGCGTGGGAGACAGAAGCAATGCTGGAGGGAGATATTCCCTGGTTTTGCAGGTATATTAATGATTGTAATTTGTATAGCGGCCATGAGATTATTAAGAAGAATTTTTTTGAGCATACTTTGTTAGAAGAATTGGAGCAGTGTTTTAAACAGCTTACATATGAGGATAATATATTGCAGCAAAAGGCGTTAAGGTTGTCTGTTAATATATTTGCAGATGAAAAAAAGTGGACTAACGATGTCGGTATAAGGGTAAGGAAGATTAATATATCAGATTCAGTTACTAAAAGATGGGGAAAGGAGAGGTTTTTACTATCTGCGAAGAAAATTGCAGATAAAATTACGAGCAATGCGATTCGGTATGGGGATAAGATATTCTGGTTTTCTGTTACGAATGTGGGAGAACAATTGGTAATAAAGCCTGTTGACTATTATTTCTATTCCGGAATTGCAGGTATAGCTGTTTTTTTCCGAAAGCTGTGTATTGTTTGTCCTGAGTATGTAGAAATCAGTTCAGTTCTTGAACATATGCTTTTTTCATATACGGAAAAAGTCAGCAAGAAAGAAATAATGCCCGATACACAATATACAGGTATGTATTGCGGCGAAAGCTCCATTGCATATGCATATCAGTTGCTTTATCAGATAACAGATAATGGTGAATATCTTTTATATGCGGGAAAGCATCTAAAAGCTTTAAGCGAATATGTTGAAAGCGACTCCAAATTCGATCTGCTATACGGAAACGCCGGAATCATACTTATTTTGTGTCAGCAATACCTGTATACAGGTGATCTGTATTATAGAAATGAAGCGTGCAAAACCCTGGAGATTTTGGAACGAAATTGCAGAGAATCAGAAGCCGGAGCAGTATGGTACGGGGAAGGAAATGAAAATTCAGTTTGCAGTATAGCACATGGAAACAGCGGTGTTTTGTTGGCTTATGCGCGACTAAATTCCATTTTGCCCGGCCCGGATTACATAAAAAGAATGAAACAGATCATATCCTACGAAAATCAGTTTTATGATAAACAAACCGGAAACTGGGCGGACTTAAGAAAAATAGGAGAGGATACCTGTAATACATACGCATGGTGCAATGGTGGGTTAGGAGTTCTGTATGCCAGAATGCAGGCGGCAAGATGGAATCCAAAGGAGCTATGGCTGGAGGAGGAAGTAGAGAAAATTGTTCCGTTATGCAGAAATATGCGTGTTCGTGACGGGATGTGCCTTTGTCATGGGAACATAGGCAATCTAATTATTTTGGAAAAAATTAGCAGATATATGAACAGAGCGGAGATTAATGAGGCGATAAGAAACCTTTATAGATATATATTATCTGAATTGGAAAAGGATCTGATCCCTCAAATGCCGCAGGAGCGATACAATATGGGAGTGATGAATGGGTTAGCCGGAGTTGGGCTGGGGTTTATTGATTGGTTATATGAATAACAGCAGGATGGGATAATATCTCATCCTGTTTTTTCTGCAATTATCGACATTTAACGGCCAAAAAAACCTCATTAGCGCCATATGTATTGATGAATGGAAATCCATATGATATTTTTAAGTAATTCAAAAGGTGGATTTTAAGGATATGGGAGAAAATAAATGTTGATTAATAGCTTGATTGTTATCGGATTTTTGCTGTCTTTCATGTGCTTTGCATGGTTTTTTGTCTTCAATAGATACTTATCCAAAAAGAGGATATGGATTTTGTTTTTGGACTCTATATTAATTATTTTAACGATTGGAACGTTTAGCACAGGTTTCTTCTTAAGGGATTCATATTTAAAAGCAGGCAGGAAAAATGGAACAGGGAAGGAAAGAGGGCAGGCTATTTCAGTAGGAGAAGAGGCAGAGCCATCTTATACCCCTTTGGGATTTACTTATCCAAAAACAGGAGGCGAAAAAGGAGAAAAGGAAATCTTCGATATGAACACAGAGGAGAAAACTACTGAAAATGAGAAGGTTCCCGATAGTATCAGACAGGAGAGAGGCACCGCAGTAGGAATCAGTCAGCCGGAGACAGAACTTCGGCCAAGTGTAGAGCCATCGGCAGAGGTAATGCCACCGTCAGGTAGAGATCCACAGCCAGGCACAGAGTCATCAATGGGAGTAGAAATGCAGGTAAGCACGGAAACATCGGTAAGCTCAGAAACGCCGGTAGAGCAGGTATCACCAGCCAATGTAGAGACACCGCCGGAGACGATAACGCCAGTAGAGGCAGAGGCGCAGGAAAGTGAAATTTCTCAGGAGATGGAAGGCGATTTGAATGGCGGGCAAGGTGATATGGCACAGCCGGATCAGGGAGAGGTACAAGCACCGAATCCTGAAGAAACAGGCCAATGATCAGGATACAAATACAGGCAGGAGAAAGTAAAGGGATGAATTGGGTAAAAAGAATGGCAGCAGGCATATTGGCTATAGTGTTAGCTATCGCATTTTCAGGAAAAAATGCAGAGACAGTTATGGCGGCATCAGATGACGGGGCTAACCGGATGAACGTTGTATTTGTCCTGGACGAAAGCGGCTCTATGTCTGGAAGCGATGCAAATGAACTGCGTTATGAGGCGGTTGATCTGTTCCTTGGAATTGCTACAGACACCGGAAATTATATGGGAGCGGTTTCTTTTGACGATACCATTGTCCTTCAGGAAAATATTAACGAAATTACTGGAAAAGAACATAAGGATGCATTGTCAGAGAATATCCGGGGGGCACAGAGCAAGGGAGATACAGATATAGGTAAGGCGGTTGAACTGGCAACCCGGATGCTGATGGAGGATGGCAGCAGCAGTTTATCTTCAGCAATAATTTTACTTTCTGATGGAAATACTGATTTGCCTAAAGATACTACGGGTGCGGCAATGGAGGCATCCATTGTAAGTAAAAAGAATGCAATTGACTGTGCGAGGAACAGTGGTATTAAAATTCATACAATCTGCCTGAACTCTGATGGGACAGCTAAGAAAGAAGAACTGCAGGAAGTTTCCGACGCTACAGGAGGAAGCTGTGTGGAGGTCAAAAGCCCGGAGGATTTGAAAAAAGTTTTCAGCCATTTTTACGACATGATATATTCAACGGACACAATCAATCTTGCCGATACCGTTATTCCCTCTGGAGGAGAGCTGGAAATACCTTTTGAAATTCCGATGATTGGCGTTGAAGAGGCTAATATTATTATCAATACATTAAATGAGGATACGAGATATAACCTGTCTAATCCGGATGGCTATGGCTATACCCTGGGTGAAATGCAGGATATGGAAATTAAGGCAAAGACTTTTACAATTATTAAAATCAGGGATCCGCAGGAAGGAGAATGGAAACTGATCGTAAGAGGAGTTGCCGGTGATCAGGTTACAATTGATATGGTGTATAATTCTGACCTTACTATAGAAGTCGCGCTAAATTATCAAAGCGACAGTATCCGTGTGGGAGAAGAGGTGGAGATTACAGCGCAATTGCTCAATAACGGAATGGTAGTGGAGGATGAGACAGTTTATCAGAAGTACCCTTTTGGAATAGATGTGAAGAATTCCAGCACAGGCAGTGTTTCGGAATATGGAATGGATGCGGAGAAAGATCACAGTAGATGCGTGTTACCGCTTGGTGAATATGGCAATTCTGAGATTCAGGTTTACTGCAATATTGATAATATGGCAGTGAAATCCGAGGTGATAACCCTGAGTGTTGATGATCTGCTGCAGATGAATGATAATTCTGCGGAGGAAGCTGATGATCTTCCGGCACTTCCAAAAACGTGGAAGATTTCTCATATATTATCTGCAATATTAGTGCCAATCGCTTTAATTATTGTGTTCGTGATTTTGTCAGGAATTCACAGAAAACGGATCAGAATGATTCGCGGCAGAATACAGATTTCCGGCTATACAGAAGACGGGTTTATAGGGGCGCCGGAGACCTTTGACGGCGGTAAGGGGAAGATGATGCTTTCGCGGTGTCTTGATTACAGAGAGAATGTGGGAATCAATCTGGCGCAGACCTATTTGAAAGCAGGCGAACGAGACTCTTACATTTATCTGGTTTCTAAAACCGGATATTATACGGATGTTTCTCCGACTGAGAAAAATAAGAAAATACAATTAGAAGCTGACAGGGAAGTGGACATCAGCAGTGATATTGATTTTGGTAAAGGGATTAAAGTGACATATATGCCTAATGATATGGGTTTTTAGTATATGAGATAAAGGAGAAGGTAAATGGCTACATATGGACAATTATTAATTGATGCCGGAGGAGGCATCATAGACCGCGGCAAGCAATCAGACAGGCAGGAGGGCGCGACTCTCATCATTGGCCTTGGCGGTACCGGAACGGATGCGGTTATGAAGCTGAAAAAAGAGGTATATAAGCAGCTTAAGCCGGACAATGTAAATGCTACGATACCGACCTATGACGCGATTAAGTATCTGGTAATTGATTCGGATTCTTCCGGAATTGATCAACAGACAGGCGGAATAACGGATATTGATAAAAATACGGAGTACTTCGATATTTCAAATCCGGTTATTGCGCCTACTTTTGCAGCGAAGTCAATTATGGAGAACCGCAGGGAATTAGAATGGCTGGATTATGAGCATATTGGTATTAAAGATGCCAATCATGGCGCTGGCGGCATCAGACAGGTGGGACGTTTCCTGCTGGTAGACCGTGCTATGGAACTGTATTCAAAAATCCAGACAACAATCAATGCTGCGCTTTTGGCAGCTAAAACAGGAGAAATCAATATACATATTTGTGCCGGTATTTCGGGCGGTACGGGGAGCGGGACATTTCTCGATATCTGTTATCTGGTAAGGGAAGCATTGATCCAGACAGGGAAGGGCAGTGCCAGCATCAGTGGATACTTCTTTTTGCCGGATGTAAATCTCAGTGTGCCGGCAGTAATGTCAAATCCATTGGTATCCCAGTTTATTAAGGTGAACGGATATGCAGCCCTTCAGGAACTGGATTACTGCATGAATTTCGACAAAAATAAAGATAGCTTTAAGATGAACTATGGATTCAAACAATTAGATAATCCTATGGCTCCGGTAGATCTATGTTATCTGGTATCCACGACAGATAAGACAGGAAAAGTAATTCAAAACGGTTATCAGTATGCAATGGGGGTAGTGACAGATTATATTATAAACTATTTGGCGCAGGTGAAGCTTCCTGCGGGGGTCGATGCCAAGACAAATAAGAGTCTGACATTGGCAGGACATATATCCAATCTGAATAGTATTAAGATGGGAATTGCCTTACAACATGGTGCAAACGTGGATTACAACATATTAGGGGCATCGGTTGCGGAAATGCCTTTATCGGAAATCGCTACGTATTTAGGGGCAAAGCTTTTTGAACGCTATAAGGATATTTATGATCGGATACCAACAGAAAAAGAGAGAGATGACTTTGCAGCAAGGAACCAACTGCGCTATGAGGACATCAGAAAGAGTTTGACAGGAAAAGCGGCATCATCCGTAATATTTCCGGCAAATTTTGATGTCAGTATGTACAAAACTACTGGGAATCATCACTTTGTGAATCGTGCGGCAGAATATCTGGCGAACAATAAAGGGGAGCTGGAGAAGAATATAAGGACGTTGACAGAAGGGGTTGACGGATTTGATATTCCGAAGAACAGTTCTTCATTGATTAACCGAACCTATAAGAGCCTGTGCGAGGCATATGCCACAAAATTGGAGTATGGGCCTTTCTTTGCTAAGAGAATGCTTTACGGCAATGATAATCAGAATTTGCTCCATTTAGTGGACGGATATATTGCTACGAATGAGGAAAACCTGAATCATGAACTTCGGCAGTCCCAGATGCGTGATGATGAATATGAGACAGCCAAGATCCGTATGGACAGCGCTTCTATTTTTAATGAAAGGGGCAGATTAAAAGAATATCTGAATGCCCTTAATAACCTGTATATACATCATTACAGGGTGGAAACGTTTAAAACTATGGGAGAACTACTGCAGACCTACCGGAAGCAGATCCTGGATCTTGATAAAAATATGTTTAACGTGCTGGCTATTGTATTGGATACCCTTCGCGAGACTTTCAGGATCAATGCTCGTGTGCTTTCGGAGGCGGAGAAAACGGAGAATTCTTATGCCTGGAAGATATTAAGTATTCCGGATATACAAAAAAGCCTTGATCAGGAAGTGAAAAATCTGGATTTGGAGAAAGCGTTGGACGATTTGATGCGGACTATGTTTTCCAATTGTACAAAGTGGATCAGGCAGGATGAGAATGAAATCAGAAAACTGATATCAGAGTTTGTGTTGGATGAATTTGCGGCCGTAACAAATAAAACGATGACGGATTACCTGTATGAGAAGTTCGAGGTGACACAACAGCCGTTGCTGGAATCAGCGATAGAAAAAAATATTATCCAGGATGAATTGATGGGAAAATCAACGCCTTTATTTTGGCAGAATCCCATGTATCACGCTGCCGTAGGAGATAACAGCACTCTAACCGTGCCGTATAATGCGGTGGAGATAAAAAATGCCGCCCAGGCTTTTGCGGCGAACAAAATGACGTTCGTAATAAGAGAATCATCTATTACAGATAAGCTCTCTATGATGCGGTTTTATAGTGGTATTCCTATGTATGCATACCAGGGAATACAGGAATTGCAGGAAGCTTATGAAAAAGATAACAAACCGGGTAGACATCTCTATGAAAGAGGCGGGAAAGACTGGAATGAGATGCTGCCATCTCCTATTCCCGCAAGCTTTGATGTAGGAAGAAGCTCTGGCAGAATAAAGGAGAGAAATGCTGCACTGATTGCAGAATTTGAGGAAGCGGAAGCAATTGGAGTAGTGGTGAAAGATAATCTGAATCAGTGGAATATAATGGTAATAGATCTGGCGTTCCGGGTAGATGAATTTATAAAGGGTATCTGTGGAAGTAATCATATAGCAACAATGGATGTCAAAACATTAAACAGTCTGGCGGATAATATCAAGCAAAAGAAGCAGGAATTGATTGAAAATGCAAAAGAAGTCAGAATTGAATATCTGAAAGCGGATCATGGCAATGAAAGACAGGTGATGATGGACTTCTATTTACTGGCTCCTGTTTTGAATGGGATTCTTCATGATGAGCTGACAAAGAGGAAGGCGCTTGATGACAAAATCAAGGAGATTGAAGGAGAGAAAACCGAAAGGAAGAAGAAGTCACTGGGGCAGAGAGAATTTTTTAACGCAATTTTTACCGGAGTGATCGGCTATGGCAATAAAATTGTCTTTACTTATGACGAATTTGGCTTGGAGAAAAAAGTTGAACTCCAAAATAACAGTATGGAGTATGGGCAATCCGGCGCTTATCAGGCATATAAAACTTATGAGGCCCTGAGTGAAAAAATGAAAAGTAAGATCAGCAGCCTTACACAGGAACGTATGGATGGAATGGAAGTGGAAAAAGTAAAGGCGGCTGCAGAGGGCTTAAAGAATAATATGCCAAGAAGGATAGCTTCTTATCAAAGCATTTATGAGGACGATGACAGAAGTTCCGAGATCGAACAATTCTATGATGATTTTATGAAGGCTTTCCAGAATTTCAGGATGATAATGGGGATATGACAGTAAGCGGCGCAGGGCACTGAAGGATGAGACGAATGCAGGGGTGAGAAAATGTGGGATGCGGATAAGAAAAGCTTTCAAAATGGGAATGACTTACTGGAATGCTGTGTCAGGAAACTGAATGAAAGCCAGCATGGAAAGACAGGAGGAAATGTGGCTTTATATCCTACAGTTATTATCTTTATGGGAAAAAAGAGCAGAGATTATGTAAGACATATTAAAAATACATTGGATGATAACTGGAATAACGCCCGCTACCTGCAGTACTTGAGTGTGTATAAGAATGGTAATGAATGGAAATGTATCCCTCTCAAGGAAACAAGAGAATATGATAAATGTCAGTGGCAGGATGAAAGCAGTTCGGAAGATTTTGAGGATCTATTGAATAAATCTATTGTAAAGCTTCTTGAGACGGATGAAAAAATATTTGCCAAAAGAACAAGGGTGAAAATAGAGTTTGTTCTGGATGCAACAGAGCGGGACAATATTCAATATTATGAACTGTACAGGGATATTAACAGTTCGCTTCATACCAATGATTTGAAAACGTTGTATCTGATGATTGACCAAAAGCCTTCCGAAAATAAAGCTTTAAATTCGGATGCAGTCCTCCAGCATATTATAGCGGATCCTCAAAGAAAGCAGCTTACGGTTTATCTCATCAGTAATTATCTGGAATCAGGAGTAATGCTGAGTGAGCAAAAAATTTGGCAGAATTATCGGTTGGCCGCCGACATTATCCTGCTGGGTGGGAATCGTACAGGTGTCAGTACTCATGCGGATAATTTGTATAATGGGCTAAAGACAGTTTCGTATGCTTTGGTGACCAAGCCCACTGACGAGATTGCCGCTATCAGCCTTCAGGCTTTATTGGCCGGTGTGTATGAGGCAGAAGAGAGTGCAAGCAACCTTGATTTGGGAGAGAAGGAGATCAGGCAGAAGCTTGAGATGGATGATTATAATGGTGTGAAGCTTGCAGAGGAGATTTTCCGGAAAGAAATAGCCAGTTCTTTTCCAGATAAAGAGGCCTTGCGGTATTTGCCTTTTAAGTCGGAACGCGCTTATAAAGAGGCTATGAAAGCGGAAAAAATAACGGTGAAGGGATTGGATGCGGTGACAATGAATGCTGCGTCATGCTATATCGAGCAGCATTATATCAAAAAGGTGATCAGGTTTGTTGAAGGTGAAGAGGATGAGATAAGGAGGCGGATCAGGCGGCAGCTAAAAGATGTCTTTCGTTATTTTGAATTGAGAAAGCTTGATAAGATACGCTTAGAGATTAAAAAAATTATTAGGTCAGACTATTACTTTTCAGGTTCAGGTAAGGATGATTTTTGCGGATCGCTACAAAAGGAAGCTGTATATATGGCAAAAAAGCTCTATTATGACAAAATAAAAGAAATTATGGCAGAAGAAGTAGAAAAGCTGGTAAATGCGTCCCTACAGTTTGAAGAGTTATACAGAGAATGTGAAGAAGAGGTGCAAAGGGAGAGGATTATTACAGGAGATGAATCCGAGTCCGTGGAAAAGACATACAGAAATATTGTAAAAGATTTCATACAGGAGCGGTATAGCAAAGAAGCCGGATTTCAGGAGATCTTTTCTGTAGATGTGGACAAAAACAGTCTTCTTGCAGCAATATGGAAAGCATTTCTTGACCTGATCCAAAAAGAAGTATACAGGTATGATTTTGAAAAGGAAGTAGATTCGCGTATAGATAGAATGAATGATGAGGAGAGACATATTTTTGTGTCAAGGGAACTGAAAAAAAAATTAGATGGCAGCATAAGACTAAAAAATCCGGTTAAGGTATCCATGATGAAGACCAGTTGTTTTTATATGGTTAATGAAAAGGCGGAATATGCAAAAAATTTAGAAAATGCAGAGGGAAATGACAGAGATTATCTGCTTTTTAATCTGAACCGGACAGATTGTATTGAACAGATAGAAATCTATGACATTTTATCACCTGAGGATATCCATTTAGTGTTTATGGAATGACGATGAGGGGCATTATCCTTAAACAGCCTGTAGATTCAGAAAGGGGAACGATCTTTCGTGGTTATCAGAGCATATGATCCGGTTTTTCAAATACGGGAACTGGCAATAAAAAAAGATGGTGGGGAGATTTCCTTAAGCTGGAGGTTCAAAGAGGCAACTCATTTCCTTGTTTTCTTATATGACAGTAGAAAAGAATTTGCATTAGGGGATATATTGAAGGAAATTAGTGAGTGTGGAGTAACGGATGAGGATATTATACGAAATAGCTCCTCACAAAGGAATTACAATTACAAAGGAGAATGGCTTAAAGTTTTTTGTTTCAGGGAAAAAGATTTCGTGACAAATGGGAAAAAGTATTTTATCAAAGGAAGTGAGGCAAAACGTGGTATTCCATATACAGCCAAAGTATATGTCTGCCAATATGATAATAAGGAAAAGACACTATATGTATATGAAACCGCCGACGAAAGGAACGAGACTTTTCTCCCTGTAACAGTCGAACCTGAGATTCGTTACAAACGAATGGGTGTTCTTCCAGGAAACAGTAAACGTATATGTATACTGAAGCTTCCCTGTTTGGAGGGGTATATGAATGGCGCCATTATGTATCATGTAGATGGAATATCGGTGGATTTCCCGTTGGCGCAAGGCTGTTTGGGGAAAGAGTTGGTGATCGTAATACCGGCAAAATCAGAGGTTAGCATACGCATTCGGGAAGAATATAAGAAATACTATAAGAAAGTTTGAGGGGTTGCCTGTGAAAAGTACTTCTTTTAATCCAACGGAAGATATGAAAAAAACATTTAATATTACAGAAGGGATGTTTAAATATGCAAATAATCAGTGCTTATGCCCGTTCTGCTTTGGGAAGTTCACGCCTCTGACGGCTTCTTTTCGTATTGCTGAAGAAAGTGTCTGTAGTAAAATGCATTATGACGCACTGACGCCAGAGGAAAAAACAGATGCATTGCCATACAAAGAGGCGGATGATGAATTATATGAAGATTTCTGGAAGAAATTTCCTGGAAGTAAACCTGTAGATCCAGATAGCAGGCGGGTTTCAAGACGGCCAGTGATGCATATGCTTTTGAATAATCATTTGAGGGGGCAATTCATCCCTGATAAGGACGATTTCCCGATTGGCATGACAGACGGTAAAGGCAACAGATCTGAATTTCGGGTTTGTCCTCGATGCCATAATAAGCTTCCGATCAATTTTGGAAAACATCCGGTAAAATATATTGCGATAGTAGGTATCACAAGCTCGGGAAAAACGGTCTACCTTTCTCAGTTTCTTAAGGGGTTATACAATAATTTGATCGATATTGGCTTTGTACAGGTGGATGGTGAAGATGAAGCGGAGGAATTCTGTAGGCTGAACCCTGTAAAAAAAGGGGTAAGGCTTCCGATTGGGAATGTTTCGGACAAACTTACATTTCCGATTGTGATAACAATCAAAAAAGATGAAAGAGCAAAGAGTGAAATCTATACGCTGGTTTTCTATGATATTGCGGGTGAGAACTGTGTGAACTCTGACAAAATGAAGAGATTTGGGCCATTTATAGTAAATGCAGATGGAATTGTTATGATTGTGGATCCCGGCCAGTTTCCAGGGCTGCTGGAAACTGTGGGAGAAGGGGAGGATGAAGCAATAAAACCAAGTAAGGTTTTACAGGCAATGCACCGTGCCTTTGTGGCGGCTAAAAGCAAGGAGGGGCAATTCGAAGTGCCGTTTGCGGTTGCTATTTCCAAAAGCGATAAGTTAAACATTTATTCTGAATATAGAAACTATCCGTCTAATATGTTCCAAAATATAGATTATAGTAAATATACAAAAAAGGGCTTTCCATACAACGATTATCTGAGTATTACGACAGAAGTGGAAAGAATGCTTAAAAAGGAAAGAGAAGGGGAAGCTTTTGTAACCGATGTAAATAATAGATTTACCAAAACTGCCTTTTTTGCTTTTTCAGCCCTAAATGTAGAACCGGTGGAAAAGAAAGACGAAGTAAGCGGAAATTCCTATTATATTCTTGAAGAAGATCCGGAGATGGTGAGGATAGAAGAGGCGTTTAACTGGCTACTATATCAATTGGGGATATTAGAAAAATCCGAAAAAGGAAAATCTAATGGGGAAAACCAAAAGTCAAAAAAATTCTTGGGGATTTTCGGGAGGAACCGATAAGGGGGCTTTATCGTGAATTTTTATCAATTGGGATATTACAGGACAGGGAAGCAGGGGATAGATGCAGGCTGGAAACTTGTTTTGGCATCAGACGGGCTGGATTATGTCGCTTTAAACGGGTTTAAAGGAATCAGTGCGAACTTGGCAGAGTTAAAAAGGGGATCGGCGGTTCCTCCCTGCACTTTAGGGGTTTTTCAATATGAAAGGTTTGTTTATATCATACATAATAATTTTGCAGCATCAGGGAGCGATGACAGGGGCGTAACTTATGTACATGGATACTGTCTTAGTCTGACAGACCACTATCATTTATGCGAGAATCCGGAAAAGCTTTTGGGTATTCGGGAGGAAAATTATGTCCGGGAATATGACAGTTCCATAAAAGAATGGCCGGTGCTGAAGGAACTTTCATATGATGCAATGGATGAAGAAAGCCTAAAGAGAAAGTATGGACTGTCTGGCGATGAGTATGGATGGTTGGTAGAGGGGGCTATTTGCGCAATTGAAGGGCTGGCAATGCCGTTGTGTATCAAGTGTACACTGCCTTTGAGTGATTATAAACAGGTATATAAGGAACTGATGTATCTGATCATGAAGGGGCTACCTTATCATATGCGTCATAGGGTGACAGGATATTCTTTTAAAGGGAGCAATGCTGTTGTATATCTTTCGGATACGGTTGAAGGAAATAATTATATTGATTTGGATAACAGGAGGTTTGTATGTGACCGTTCAGGGCTGGAGTCATATGGATTTGTTCAACTTTCGCGAACCAAAAATAAAGATAATTGGTTTAAGAAGATAGCACAAGAAATAGATACTGTTTTTGAAAATGCCATATATGATAGTGATATAGATAAAATAGAGGCCATTTTCCAGGAAAATATAATAAATGAGGGTAATCCCGGGAATGTGATCCGGTTACTAGAATTTATTTTGGGATGCCGTCCTAAACAGAACGAAAAGGTTAATGAATTGTTGAAAAAGTTGTTGGGGATTATTAATGCGAACAATTTATTAATAACAGATAAAGAGGCTGTTGAACAACTCAATATCAGATGTGGAAATACTTCTGATTACGATCTGAAACAGCAAGTCAGCCTGTTAAATGCAAGGGCGCTGATCAATGGAGAAAAGAAAGAGGGATTTCAGTATTTGCTTAATCTGTCCCATAATTTCCCAGAGCAGCATGAGATGCTGTGCGATGCGTTAAAAAGACAAGATAAGTACTTTTATACGGAATATTTTGCAGAAATATATTTACCGGAATATACACCCAATTTGGAAAGCCTATTGGAGTATTTGAAATACAATAAAAATCTTGATCAGGATACATATAGGAATCTTCTGTCCAGAACATTAAAAATTGCATCAGAGCAGCCTTGGGAGTTTTCTGATGTTCAGGAGTTATGCAACAATCAGAAGATCGTTCGAAAAATCATGGAACTGATTCCGGAGGATAGTGAATTCCATAAAAAAGAGTATATTAAAAAGATTAATTTTTGTTTTTGGAAAGGATTTGCTCCTGAAAATTTTGTCCCTGAAGAAATAGAACTATATAAGACTTGCGGAGTGGAAGAGGCCAGTAAAACTTGCCACAAGGGAGAGGAATGTGCAAATGCTAAAAAGGTGTGGGAGTTGGTTCGACTATTTGAAAGGGGCATGACAAGAGAAAATATTGACCGGTTGAAAGAAGCGCTGTTTTCGGATGCAATTCTGTCAGGGGAAGAGGAGAAGGAGAGAATACGCAGATCACTTTTAAGGGAGATAAAAAACGACCAAAGGGTGTCGGTACAGGAGAAGTTTGACTATTCACTGACACTATTTTATAACGGTACAGAAAACAGGTTTGATGTTCTGGAATGGATGACGGAAGCAAAAAAGCGAGGCATTGAAATGATATTTGACTCTGTGCGGACAGGAGACTATATCAGATATTCCAGAGTGCTTAATGACGAAAATTTGAAAAACGTTTTGATAGACTCCGTGAAAAAGGAACTAAGGGGAAAAAAGAAAAATTCCACGAGAAAATACAGCAGGAAACAGCAGGACGACTTAAAGATATTTTATTCTTACCTGACCGGAAAGATAGAAAAAGGACAATTCGAAAACCGCACAGAAGAATTTTTCTTCATTCTGCACAGAGTACCTGTGGGGATGTTTGCGTTGTCAGCGGTGGCGTTTTGGCTTATATGCCTTCAAAGATATACAGATATTGAGCCTGTTATCATTCATGGAATTGCAATTTCCCTGAGCTTTGCAGGCGCTGTGGCAGAGATCATAAAGATCGCCCGATATGACAGCATAAGAGGACAGATGGAGCGCAGGGGACTGAATTCTGTTTTGCGGTGGTTAACTTATACCGGTGTTTTTTTGATTACAGCTGTGATTATTTCTGCAGTATTATTTTTACCTGGCGTACTGGCAAAAATGACAGGAATATTTACGCTTTCATTGCTAAGTATTATCAGTGTCATAGCATATGGAGGATGGATAGAGAAGTGACGCGAGGAGGGAGAATATGACGGTAAATGGAAGTGGCGGGGAGAGATATATTTTAAGCGGTAAAGGGAAAAAAGGGTTTGGAGGTTATTGTGATTACCCTGTCCAGGGAACCGGAAAGTATTGTGCCAGGATTTTTGCCAGAACCGGAAGAAACGCTTCTGTAGAGGCGGAAATTAAGGAAGCCGTGCATAGCGGAGGAGATTTTGAAGGGGAGCGCCCCCTTAATGTTTTATATTTTCATGGGAAATTTGCAGGATTTTTGTATGAAGGGATATTAGCGGGCAATGAAACGTATGTAAACGAAGATCAAGGGACTTATTCAGGGAGTGGATTTCAGGAGATTAGAACAGACGGAAATGAACAGCTTATTTTTATAGGAGGTCAGATTATTTTGATATTGGTCATGCTTTATATAGGACTACAGATAGTTTATCCTTTATTTCTCGGGCGGATTTCAAATGTTGATCCTGATAGCTTTGCAGCAGCCCTGGCGGTACTGGATCATGGAGGGCTTCCGGCCATTCTTACGGGAATTGCTTTGCAAATATACGCGGTTTTGAGGTGGAAAAGCTCTTTTCCTAATTTGGGGATTTGTCTGGCGGTGGCGGCCGTTGCAAATTTAGCAGGTATGATACTATGGACATGCACAGTGCTGGCTGTAGTACTTTTAGTGGATGGAGTAATGTCTTTTCTGGCACGTTACCTTATTTCGATTTTATTTTTTCTTTTTATCATTGTATGGATCAAGAAAAGGTTTTGTAAATTTTTTTAGGACAATAAAATAGGGAAGGTATTGTAAGAAATCATGTCATTAAAAAGTACGTTTAGTCTGTTAGAGAAAATAGAAGAGTTTTCCATGGAATCCCAGGAGGCACACAGACAGGTGGAAAAGCTTGAGGAACTGAGAAAAGAGTTTTTGGGTATTCATGCTAAATATGAAGATCTATTTGCAGATAAATATGGAGAAAACAGGCGAAAGTTGAAAAAGACTATAGAGTTCAGAGATCTTGAACGTATCATGCATCTTATCCGGGCGGAAAACTCTCAACCGCCGAAGACAGGCTTCCTGGGGCTGGGAGGAATGAAGAAGGAAGAATATCTTAGCCTGACAGACAAGCTAAACCTTGTTGAATCAAATTTGACCAAAATGGAAGAAGAGTGGTCTGCATATCTGGAAGGGCAAGTAGACAGTCTGGCGTATAGCTTTAAGAAGCAGGAAGATAGGTATGTAGCATGCAAAAGTAAATGGGGTAAAGCTATTAACTTAACTCCGGAGAAAATGCCAACAGGGGAAAAGAATGATTTACTGGTAATCGGTGAGTATCTTTATGAAGTTCCGCAGGACAGACATGTACAAAAGATGATAAAAGAAAAGAAATTTTGTTTTTGTGATGTTGATGTGCTGAAAATGAGGGCTGTAGCTACAATTACGTTGCCGGAACCGGAATGTCTGTGTGTGTTATACGAAAAAGAAGGACAGCAGGAAAAAATATATAACTGGATCAGGAATATGGTTATACAGATCATGGCGCAGGTTCCTGTTTATCAATATGAGTTTATTTATCTGGATGCATTAAATAATGCAGGCGGACTAAAGGAATTGCTTAATTTGCAGTACATTCGGGCAGATTATACGGACAGAATCGATACACAGCTTGATGGCGAAGGGATCAGGGCGCTACGGGTAGGGCGTGATAACGAGTCTATACGCAGGGAACTGATACGGCTGGAGAAATACATGGGTATGGTTACGGATGCTTTGCAGGGAAAGGTTTCTTTGACAGAAAATAACAGGGCCGGTGCCCCCCGGATTCCCTATAAGATCGTTGTCCTGGAAGGAATTTCGACTGGTACGGAAAACAGCCTTGTGAAAAAGCTGATATTGAATGGAAGGAAATGCGGAATTTTTGTGATTTTATTGCAGGAATCGGAGAAGTATCCTGGTTCTGTGCCAGATAAATATAAAAACGAATGGTCATTTCTTTTGGACAGTTGCCATCAGATCATATATCGTGAGTCAGGAACTTACCTGAAATACGTTGCTGAAAAGGAAGAAAGGGCAATTATTTTATACGATAGCGAAAATGATTTTACAGGCTTGATGAGTGGCCTGAAAGAAAAACCACTGAAAAAAAGAGAGATTGACAATAGTTTCAGTGTATACTTTCCGGACAATTATATTTATGGGAAACTGACCTCTACAACAGAATTACCGAGTGGGAAATTAGAGGGGCGTATATGTATTCCTTATGCAGTTGACCAAAGAGGAGATATTGTAAGTCTGGAAATTGGCAGCGCCAGTTATGCACACGGTCTGCTGTCGGGCAGTACCGGCTCCGGTAAATCGACGGCCTATCATATGTTCATTAATTCCATAGCCATGAATTATCATCCGGACGATGTGGAGTTATGGCTGATTGATTATAAAAAAGTCGAGTTTTCTACTTATATTGTAAACAGGCCGCCACATATCCGATTCCTTGGCATTGAGAGAAATCAGGAATTTACTTTTAGTTTTCTCGATTTATTGTATGGAGAGTATGAGAGAAGAATGGATCTATTTGCCGACAGTAATGTAACGAACATTGACAAATATAAAAAAACATTTGGAGTGAATAGCTTGGCTCGTATATTGGTACTCATTGACGAGTTTCATATAATGGCACAGCAGGTAGAGGACGATCCGGACTATGCCCGGAAACTGGAGAATCTTCTTTCAGAAGCGAGAGGGACAGGGATTGCGTTTCTGTTTGCAGACCAGTCGGTTTCAACGGGCCTGCGAGGGCTTACAGCTAAAGGAAAAAAGCAGTTGAGGCTGAGGCTTGCAATGGCGAATGATATGGAAGAAATACGGGAAACTCTTGATACAAAGATTTCGGAATCCCAGGCAGTACTGGATTCAGGAGAAATTTGGAATAAGAAAATCATTAAGAGAATGCGTGAAGACGGAACGGAGGAAAGAAGTATTAGCCTTGAGCTTGATAAGGTAATCTATATTTCTGATAGAGAGCGTATCAAAGTGGCTCAAAAAGCGAACGCTCTTTATGGAACCCGGGAAGCCATTATTGTTGATGGAAATAAAGAGGCTGTGATTGATTGGGAGATAGCGCAGCGATATGAAAAGGAACATGATGACGGAAGGGAAAAACGCTATCTGCATCTCGGAAAGCCGTCCAATTTGGACTCCTGTTTTGCAATAGCCTTAATCAAAGATTACGGACAGAATGTTATCAGCATTCATAGTGATCATATGCTGCAGCAACGGAATTTGATGAATGTCATAAATAGCTTTGCCAGACAGCCGGAGGATAGGATTTATGTGATGGCAGATAGTAATGACGCGCTTTTTTGTCAGGCAAGAAAAGAGTTATTGAAAATAAAAGGGAACCCTAATATTTATATAAGATCGGATTACGTTGATATATGCCAGACAGTCCTTGGGCTGCACAGGGAATTAGAAGACAGGAGACGGCATAGGGGAAACGTTAATATATTAGTAGTCTGGTTGGGGTTAGAGAGTGTAATGAGGGAAGCCGAAGGTTATGATAAGCCATTGAGCGGAATGAAAAAAGAGGTCATACCAAAGAAAAATGAGATAAGTGACCTGACGGAAATGATGCTGCAGAAGTTCAACAGTTGTTTTGGGGAAACACTGGAGGAAAGCAGTGGCAACAGGATAATAGAGGAAAAGGAAGAAGCCTTATATAATGTGGCAGATCAGATAATAGACCTGTTTAGTGAAGGCTCAAAGAGGGGAATCTTCCAAGCAGCCTTTTTCAGTGATATTTTATCCCTAAAGCATATCAAAATGATAAAACTGGAGAATTTTAAATACAGGATGAGCGGCTATATGAATAAGGATAGCTGTTATGAATATTATGGGGCTTATAAATTTATGGATGGCCTTAAGGACGCTAAAGGAATGGATAATATGATGGTGTGCCACAATGGCAATAAGGCAAGGTTTTTTATACCTTATTTACCACAGAAAAATGAGCAGGGAGGGGAACAGTCATGATGGATAAGAACAGGGATACAGACGAAATTGCGTCCTTTTGTGTTGAATTCGAAAAGGCATCACAGAACATTCTTGACAGTGCATATCGGTTAAAAGCAGTGACTGGCGAGGTGGAGGAAGGACTGCCGGACGAACTGGGAACACTTGCTACCGTCAGGGTAAGGGAATTTGCGGATAAGATCATACAGCTTGTGTCAGAGGGAATAGAACCGGTTGATACATTGAAAAAACGTAATGAGGATATGATTGATGAAGTATTGACGCTTACCAGAAAATTGTGATGAAAATAAAAGGCAACACAAATGATGTAAAACGTCTGAAAGAGGAATTATCGGCCAGTTTTCGTACCATAAATCAAAGCATAAGCCATATATGCAGTTGTTGGGGGAATATTGAGGGAACCTGGAAAGACAGCGGATACGGGGAAGTAAAGCAGGTAATTAAGGATATGCTGATTCTCGTAATAGGATGTATGGATGATATTGGGGAAGTTGCAAGCGTACTTGACCGATATGCGGAGTTATTACAGGCAGGAGAAGCCAGGGCAAATGAAGGGCTGAGCTTTGCCGCATCCTCTTTCAAAGGACCGAGAGAACTGCCTTATACGCAGCAGCAATGGAGAGAAGACAGGGAAGGGAGAATTTTTGACAGCCCAATACAGACACGGGAGAGTATGGATCTTGATCAGGGAAAGGTAGAGGGATTTTCCGGCACCTGCGGGCTTGTATCCTGCGTTAATGTATTGCGGCTTTCAGGAGTAGATATAAAGGAAGATGATGTTGTCTCATATGCATCCTCTTTTGGACTTTGCAGCAAGGGGAGAGGATGTTCTTCGCAAAATGGCGGGACTGGGGCACAGGACAGGCAAGAGATTTTAGAACATTTCGGTCTTAAAACAGAACTTCGCGCTTGTGCCATAGAAGCGATAGCCCAGTACGTAGAGGAAGGAAAAGGAGTCATAATTTCAATCCATGCTTATCGATTATGGTATGGTATAAGATCTGCCAAGGATTTTCATGCCGTAACTGTTACAAGCGTCAAAAGAGGAAAAGATGGAAGAATATTGGGCTTTTATATAGCGGACTCAGGCAGGCATGGTAAAGATGGAGACGGTTACTACCAAGCGGAGAAAATACAAGATGCATTAACCGGAAGAGATATGAACGTGACAAGGAGCGCAATAAGGTAGATGGTGGAAGAATATGAAAAATTAGAAGGCAGGCTGATGCTGAGGAAAAATGAAAAATATGTTCCTGACTCCACGGTTATTTCTTTTGCGGTATATGATTTGTGGAGAGGAAAAAAAGTAGACAGTTATTTTTTGTATGCAACGGATTATGTTACTTTTTCAGAGCCCTTTGCCAGACTGATGGTTCCATGCGATGGGGATGATATTGTCGTATATGAAAGTATGAAGGAAAATCTTTTTTCTCAAAAGTGCGAAATGGACAAAACGGTGGAAATGGAAAGGCTTTATAAGGATTATGCAGAAGCATATATGACAATCCGCAAGTTTGCTTTTCAGGAGCGGCTTGCAGACAGTGAAAAGATGAAATTAAAGGAATATGTAGATATATTCCATAGGATTACACAAAATAATTTCTCTGCCTACTATGGAAAACTCGCTGAAAATTTTATGAGATGGGCAGGAAAACAATTAAAATAAAGTGATCTGGAAACGGGGGATAAGTCGATGAAGATTATTGGAAATTCGGAAGAGGCTGTCAGATTGTCAAAAGAGATTGTGATAGCTACGAAGGAAATGGTAGAGGAGACAAAAGGTATCGAACAGGCACTGAGAAGGCTGAAAGAATCCTTTTTAGATAATGAAGTGGAGTACATAGAGGATATCATAAACAAGATTATTGTAACAATTACTGAATATATGGATGATATAGGTAATGTGAAAACAGTAATGGATGGTTATGCGGAACTGCTGAGAAAAAGAGGAAGGTAATAATACGATGAAAATCTGTCCCAATTGTGAAAAATCAATTCCGGATAATTCGGAGATGTGTCCTTATTGCTTGTATGCGTTTGAGGTAAAGAAGCCGCCGACAGTTCCAAAGCCTAAGCCGATATTTGATCCAGCTTCGCAGCCAAAGCCAAATGGAGGCGATGATGTGGAAGAGGCATCTCATTTAAAAAGATCATCATATCAAAAGAAGTGGCCTGTGAAACGATTAGCTGCGATCATTATTCTTGGATCAATAGCTCTTATGATAATTAACAGTATACGTTTAGGAAGCAGTTCAGAGGTGGAAAAGGATGATGTTCCGCAAGAGGTTACTGTTGAACCAGTAGAGGATACTCCAGAACCAGCGGCAGTAGTATCCAATGAATCGGATGAGGGCGGGAAGGAGGACTCCATTGCTGAAGAAGAGGAATTTGTATTTGCTGACAGCAATAGCAGATATTTAACAGAAGAAGATTTGGACAAATTAACTTCATCGGAACTGAGGATAGCACGTAATGAAATTTATGCAAGACATCATCGTTTATTCGATGATGAGGGACTGCAGGTTTATTTTAACGGGTGTTCCTGGTATGAGGGTATGATTTCTCCCAGTGACTTTACAGAGGCTTATGCGGCTTCGGTGTTTAACGAATATGAGTTATATAATAAGGATTTTATTTTGGCTTATGAAAATTCGCATAAATAGTTCGGGAAAAAGAAGGATATATTAGATGAAAAAAATTTTAACGCCATTAATTTATTCCATACTGATCATGGCTTTGCTGGCAGAGGCCGGACTGTTTTGGTATTTATATAAGGAAGATAAGGAAAGAACAAATACCATTGTGGAAATAGCTACAGAAAGTAATGAAGGACGGAGGGCGACAGGAAAGACAAAAAACTTTGTTACAGAGGAAACGAAGGAAAAAGGATTTTGCGTTCTTGTAAAAGAACTGCCTGTTTATGCACAAAATGATATTTCAGTTAATACAGAAAGTAAAGAACTGGCAATGTTGAAGCGTGGAGAGACGGTTGAATTGATAACAGAAGGAAATCCTTATTCACTGATCCGGTATGGGAGTTCGGGAGAGGGATACGTGTGGAATGATTGCATTCGGGCAAAAAGTGAATGTGATGAATTTGCGGTTACCCGTCCGGTGGTTGTAATAGATGCCGGACATCAAAAGAATGCAGATCAGGAAGAAGAGCCGATAGGGCCGGGAGAAACAGAAACGAAGGCAAAAACGACGGCAGGAACGCAGGGGGTATCGACAAAGATACCGGAGCATGAATTAAATCTGGAAATAGCACTTCGACTGGAAGCCTTGCTGAAAGATGATTATACGGTAGTCATGGTAAGAAGGACTGCCGATGTTGAAATAAGTAATAAGGAAAGAGCAATGCTGGCAAATAATATAAAAGCGGATGCCTTCATTAGACTGCATGCGGATGGCAGTGAGTCTTCTGAAGCAAGAGGGGCAAAGACTATTTGCAATAAATCAGATAGTAAATATGACGATGTCAGGCTTCGGTATAGCAGCAACAGGAAGCTGGCATCCTGCATTCTGGATGCTTATGTGGAGGAGACAGGATTAGAAAAGCGGGAGATAATGGAAAGTGATGCTTATTCAGGCATTAACTGGTGTAGTGTGCCGGTTACAATTGTTGAGATGGGATATATGACGAATCCGGATGAAGATCAGATGATGAAGAGACCTGAATTCCAGAAAAAGATGGCAAAGGGAATAGCAAAAGGAATCGCGGCTTATTTTAGCAGCCCGAATGTAGAGTAAAGGAAAGATAAAATACTAATGAGAAAAAAAACAAAAATTATATATTTATCGTTAATGGCGCTGTATCTCTCTGTGCTGATTGGTGGGTGCGGACAAAAAGAAAAAGTAGAAATAGTGGAGGAGCCGGCAGAAATTGCAGAAGTAGAAGAGGTCGAAGAGAGGGCGATTCCCCAACACGATGAAAAACTTTATGTAGCTGTTCCGATTGAAAGTATGTCTATGCGGACGGCACCTGGTTTTGATGCGGAGATTATAACACAGGTCTACCCACAAACATTACTAAAGGCTGCTGGGGAAGCTGTGACAGTAAATGGTCTGGAGTTTTACTATGTCAGTACTTTGGACGAAAGTTATGAGGGGTATTGTGCGGCCAATTATTGTATAGAGATCTCTTATGAAAGTAATGATTTACTGCTTACTGTAGTAGATACGGAAACGGCACTTTATACATATGATGACATGGAAAGAGATTTAAAGGAATTGGCTGAGAAATATCCGAACTATGTGAGTGTGGACACCATTGGGGAAAGCGTGGAAGGACGAGCATTATACCAGGCAATTTTAGGTAATAAAGAGGCTAAAAGAAAAATTTTAATCCAGGCCGGTATTCATGGCAGGGAGTATGTCAGCAGCCAGTTAGTCATGAAGATGCTGGAATATTATTTGGTTAACTACGAAACCGGTTATTATGGCAATCAGTTTTATACAGAGTTGTTTGACGAGGTGTGTTTTCATATCATACCAATGTCAAATCCTGACGGGATATCCATTAGTCAGATGGGAGAAGCGGCAGTTTCATCAGAAATGACGATCAATATGATGCGTAATGCTTATGAAAGAGACAAGGAAACAATGATCCATGCCATGGATACCAATGGGGATCTATATTGGTATGATACCTATACAAATCCTTCTTATGACAGGTATGCAGAAGGCTATGACGAAATCATAACATACGAAGAATATCTGTCTCAGTGGAAAGCAAATGCAAATGGTGTGGACATTAACCGAAACTTTAATGCCGGATGGGAAGATATATGGCAGAAGGAAGGGCCGGGGTATGATTCTTTTAAGGGATATTCCCCTGACTCGGAACCGGAGACAAAGGCATTAGAGGCATTGGTGGAAGGTATTAATTTTGAGAGCGTAATAAATTACCATGCCAGAGGACAATTGATTTACTATGATGCCGAAGGGAATGCGCAGGAAGTGTCAGGCAGGTCGGAGAAGCTTGCAGAGAGCGCTTCAGAATTATTGCGTTACCTTCCGGCTAACTGCAAGGACGCTGCTAATGTAGTTTTAGGAGGATTTGGCGACTGGGCGATGCTGAAAAATGGGGTGACAAGCATTACGATAGAAGTAGGCAAAAGGCCATGTCCTGTAGAAAATAAGGAATTTATGTCGATTTGGAACAGAAATCGGGAACTTTGGGCAAAAATAGCTTTGGAATACTGAAGAAAAAAATGCAAACAGGGGAGGTATGATCCTAGATGTAGTAGATGCCTGAAAATCTATGATGGGATTGGGAGGATGGGATACAGATGAATTTTAGAAGCATCTATTTTGTGTGTAAAGAGAATTATGAAATTATAAATGAAGAAAAATACAAAGACATAAGATACTTACGTTCAACAGGAAAAGAGGATTTTGTCCATGCAATGGAAAATCTGTACGAAATAGAGCCTGTGAGGGAAACGAGTAAACTGTCTATAGCGGAGGAAATGAAAAGGTTAACTGAGAAAAAGGACGAGAAAGAGATCGGTGGTCAGGAATGAATTTATAGCAAAGCAGATGATGAATCTGATGTGGCTTTTTTGAAAAAGCTGATTATTTTAGCAAAAGATATAATCAGACAATATGCAGACCCAATATAATAAATGCCTCTGAAACAACTTTAGCTCTATTTGTATCAGAGGTGTTTTGTATGTACAAGAAATTTTTATAAATTGAAAATTATCATCCAATAAGGTATAATAGGCCCAGCGGAAAAGCGGATTAAATACACTGCTTAAAGGCAGGCAGTTCTGCTTTAAAGGGAGGGCCTCCAATTGAAAAATATTCAATTACTCGACTGCACCCTGCGGGACGGGGGATATATCAATGACTGGGAATTTGGCTGCGATGATCTGGTCAGTATATTTGAACGCATGGTCAGTGCAGGAGTAGATATAATAGAAACGGGATTTATAAACGAGAGCAGGCTGTTTGACGTTAACAGAAGTATTATGCCGGATACGGACAGTGTACAAAAGATTTACGGCAGGGTTGACAAGCAGGGAGCGATGGTCGTTGGGATGATTGATTATGGCACCTGTGGGCTTGATAGGCTGACGCTTTGCAAGGATAGTTATCTTGACGGGATTCGAGTTATTTTTAAAAAGCATTTGATGAAAGAGGCTATTGCGTTCTGCGAAAAAATAAAAAAACTGGGCTATAAGGTATTTGTGCAGGCGGTATCGATTACCAGCTATTCGGATGAAGAGCTTTGTGAATTAGTAGAACTGGTAAATCGGATAAAGCCTTATGCGGTTTCTGTAGTGGATACTTATGGACTGCTTCATCAGGATAACCTGCTGCATTACCTGAATATTCTGAATACAAGAGTACATCCTTCTATTGGTATCGGATACCATTCCCACAATAATTTTCAGCTTGGGTATGCCAACTGTATTGAAATGTTGGAAATGGACGCAGACAGGACGCTGATCGTCGATGCAAGCCTCTATGGTATGGGCAAAAGCGCCGGCAATACACCTATAGAGCTGATCGCCATGCATTTGAACACTAAGTTTGGGAAAAATTATGACATTAACCAGATGCTGGAAGCGATCGACGGGAGTATTATGAAGATATACCAGAGATTTCCGTGGGGGTATAATCTGTTTTATTATTTGGCTGCCTCCAATAACTGTCATCCTAATTATGTACAGTTTTTGATGGACAAGCATATGCTGTCCGTTAAATCCATCAATGAGATCCTCAGTGAGATTGAACCGGAAAAGAAACTGATGTATGATCATGGATATATCGAGCGTTTATATACTTACTATCAGTGTACCGAGATTGATGATAAAGAGGATTTGCGCAGGCTTGCAGAAGCTTTCAGGGGGAAAAAGATATTGCTTGTGGGGCCGGGGGCGAGTCTTAAGAAAGAAAGTGTGAAAATAGAGAAATTTATAAACAAAAACAGGCCGGTCATTATTTCTATTAACTTTATCCCGGAGGCCTTTGGGGCGGATTATGTATTTCTCAGCAATGTCAGAAGGTATATTGGGCTGAATAACGCCCTGAAGGATGAGAAAAACAGAAATACAAAGGTAATCGCAACCTCAAATGTTACAAAAATAAAGGGACATTTTCCATATACATTAAACAGCAGATGGCTGCTGGACTTGGAGGGAAAGGTATTGGATCACTCTTTTATCATGCTGCTCAGGGCGATGATGAAAGTAAATGTCAGGCAGGTTTATTGCGCAGGGCTTGATGGGTACTCTGAAAAGGGGGAAAATTATTTTAAGCCGGATATGGAGTACTGGTTTACAAAACGGGAAGTGGCAACCTTCAACGGATATGTGATGAAATGTCTGCAGGAATTCAGGAGCAGATTGGAGGTTGATTTTGTTACAACATCATTTTATCAGGAATAAGCTTCGAACTCGAATGACAAAGGAGAAACAAAGTGAAGAAATATGAGATGGTCATATTCGATGTAGACGGCACTCTTCTGGACACCACAGAGGGTGTGCTGAACGCAGTGAGGTATACGATAGAAACAGCAGGACTGCCTAAGCTTTCAGAGGATGTGCTGAGAACGTTTATCGGCCCCCCTATACAGGACTCTTTTGGAAAGGCGTATCATATTGAAGACAAACAATATTTGCAGGAGCTGGCAGGGATTTTCAGAGGACGTTATAAGGATTGTGAGCTGCTGAAGGCATATCCTTATGAGGGAATATATGAAGTACTTGACGGCTTGTCTGCCGCCGGGATTAAGCCTGCAATTGCCACATACAAAAGAGAAGACTATGCCAGGATCATTATGCATCATTTTGGCTTTGACAGGTATACGGATATTATATTCGGAGCGGATCATGAGAATAAATTAAAGAAAAAAGATATTATCTGTAAATGCCTGGAGGCATATAATCAGTTGCCGGCAGAGGCGGCAATCATGGTAGGCGATACGGAACATGACGCGCTGGCAGCGGGGATGCTTGGAATGGATTTCCTGGGAGTAACTTATGGGTTTGGTTTCAAAACGCAGGAAGAGCTGGCAGAATACAGCGAAATATCTGCTGCCGGTTCGGCCGGAGAAATACTTACAATTTTGGGCGGAAAGTGGGAAGAAAAATGAAAGTGAAGCTGTCGGAATATATTGCGGATTTTTTAGTGCGGCATGAGATAAAGCATGTATTTACCATAACTGGCGGAGGAGCCATGCATTTGAATGATTCCCTGGGGCATAAAAGTGGGCTTGCCTGTGTTTACAATCATCATGAACAGGCCTGTGCTATCGCTGCGGAAGCCTATGCCAGATTCTCGGGGAAGATTGCGGCAGTGTGTGTCACCAGCGGCCCCGGCGGAACCAATGCCATTACCGGAGTGCTTGGCGGATGGCTGGATTCCATTCCGATGCTCGTGATTTCCGGTCAGGTCAAGCGGGCGACCACTACCTGGGCGGTGGATATACCTTTAAGACAGTTAGGAGATCAGGAGTACAATATTGTGGCCTCTGTAGAGCCTATGACCAAGTATGCGGTGATGGTTACGGAGCCGGAGAAAATACGCTATCATTTGGAAAAGGCTTTATATCTGGCGATCAATGGGAGGCCGGGGCCGGTATGGCTTGATATTCCGCTGGATGTGCAGGCGACAGTAATCGATACTGAGGAGCTTGAGGGTTTTTCGGAGGAGGAATTGGAAAGGAAAGAAAATCCGGAGTTTGACCGGAAGCTGCTTCCCGAAATACTGAGTAGAATTTTTAAAGCAAAGAGACCTGTTATCCTTGCAGGAACCGGAATCAGAATTGCAGATGCGTATCCGGAGTTTGTAAAGGCCGTTGAAAAGCTTCAGATTCCGGTGGTTACTGCATGGAATGCCCATGATCTATTATGGCAGGATCATCCGCTTGACTGTGGGAGACCGGGAACAGTTGGAACCAGGGGCGGTAACTTTGTGGTCCAGAAAAGCGATCTTCTTATTTCCTTAGGGTGTCGGCTGAATATCAGGATGATCAGCTATAATGATCATGATTTTGCAAGGAATGCATACAAGATTATAGTGGACATTGATGAGAACGAATTGAGGAAGCCTACCATAACACCTGATTTGCCGGTGCATGCAGATGTAAGGGATGTTTTGAAGGCTATTGCTGAAAGCGGATATGAGAGTAATCCGGCACATAGAAAATGGCTGAAATGGTGCCGGGAGATTAATAAGCAATATCCCGTAGTGTTGCCAGAATATTATGACAAAAAGTCGCCTGTTAATCCATATGCCTTTATGAAGGAGCTTTCAAAGCAAATGAAGGAGGGAGATTCAGTTATTTGTGGGAATGGCAGTGCCTGTGTAATATCATTCCAGGCCATGGAACTGAAAAAGGGTCAGAGAATGTTTACAAATTCAGGCTGCGCAGCCATGGGGTATGGATTTCCGGCCGCAATTGGTGTGTGTGTTGCAGATCATGGAAAACAGACTATATGTATTGACGGCGACGGCAGCTTTCAGATGAATTTACAGGAATTACAGACAGTTGTTTACCAGCATTTAAATATAAAGATTATTTATCTGAATAATAATGGGTATCATTCTATCAGACAGACCCAGACCAATTTGTTTCAACCGCCGTTAGTAGGTGTATGCGATGGAAATGGTTTAAGTTTCCCTGATATGGAAAGAATTGCATGGGCTTATAGAATTCCTTTTAGCAGGATTAAAAATATTGATGAGGCGTCAGCAGAACTGAAGAGAATATTTGAAACAGACGGACCGGTTATCTGCGAGGTGGTTTTGGATGAAAATCAGATTTTTTCTCCAAAGCTCTCTTCTAAGGTATTAGAGGATGGGAGAATTGTCTCTCCGCCGATGGAGGATATGTATCCGTTCTTACCCAAGGAAGAGCTGGAAAGGGTGATGAAGGAAGAAATATAGGAGAAACTGAGAGATGGATTTTTCATATTTATTATTAATACAGCGCATCAGGGAAGCCTGCGGAGGTATTTTCAATTCTCTGATGCTCAACATAACCTCGCTGGCAGCCGGAAATCTGACCTATCTGCTGCTTGGCGCCATTTACTGGTGTATTGATAAGCGGACAGGGCAGTTGATGGCATTGAATGTTTCAATTGCCTGCACATTAAACCAGTTTTTCAAAAATATTTTCCGGATAGAGCGCCCTTGGGTACGGGATTCGAGGATTACACCTGTGCCGGATGCTCTTTCCGGTGCGGGAGGATATTCCTTTCCGAGCGGCCATACTACCCGGGCAACAGCGGTGTGGGGAGCTTTGGGGGAGTCTCTGCGCAAACAAAAGCAAAAATCGGTTTCAATTGCCTGCTGGCTGGTAGTCCTGGGAATCGGATTTTCAAGAAATTATTTGGGCGTTCATACTGCAAAAGATGTGCTGGCGGCATTGATAGCCGGAATTATCATTATATTACTTCTGGATAAAGTGATGATTTGGGCCGACAAAAGAAAAAATAATGATATTGCCGTAGCAGTTATCGGCTGCCTCATCTGTTTTCTTCCCATGTTGAAGGTAGGGTGTCTTGCAAATGCAGGGGCGGGAATGGGTTTTTTGATTGGCTGGGTATTGGAAAGGCATTTTGTACAGTTTAAGACAGAGGCGGCATGGTCTCCCAAATGTGTACGTTTTGCGGTGGGAGGAGCCGGAATAGTATTTATCCTTACGGTGCTGCAGGGGTTGTTGAGTCAGGTGATGGAAGGAAAGTATGCGGGTTTCTTTACCAGCTTTTCGGTGGCAGTGTTTATCATGGTGGTTTACCCGTACTTTTTTTGTAAGAGGGAAAGATATAAGGCCGGGATTGGGATACTGGCAGTGGTGTTGGCAGGGCTGGTGTTTTTTTCTTTCGGATGGCAGAGACATTTACGGCAAATTGTGGACACGGGGATTGCTTCTGCAGATGAGGCTGAGCCGGCAGAGAATGCAGGAATTGCAGGCGGCGAGGACACAGAGCCGCAAGAGGGTTCTGAAGAGAAAAATCAGCAGGCAGGGGGAGAAGCTTTGGAGGAAGCTGATCAGGATGCAGCGGTATCTGTAAACATTCCTTTTATTATTGCCCATCGCGGTTATTCCTCTGTGTTCCCCGAAAATACGCTGGCATCCTTTGCAGGGGCGCTGGATATAGGGGTTGATTACATTGAACTGGATGTCCAGCTCAGCAGGGACGGGCAGGTCATCGTAATGCATGATGCCAGTCTGAAACGGACTGCAGGAGTGGATGGCTCTCCGACTGAATTTACTGTTGAGGAGTTGGCAGGATTAGATGCGGGAAGCTGGTTTGACGCTTCGTTTGCAGGGGAAAAGATTCCAACGCTAGAGGAAGCGCTTGGTCTGATCAGGGATACGGAGTGCAGCGTATATTTGGAACTGAAGGATCTTGGCGAAGCGGAAGGGTTTGTGGAGGCTGTACTGGATGTCACCGAAAAATGCGGCATGAAAGAGCGGTGTTTATTTGCATCCTTTCAGTATGATTATCTGGCCCGGATTAAGGAACTGGATGGGAATCTTGCAACACTATATAACACATCCTCGGGAAAGACCAGCCTGCCTGAGGAGTTCCCGGCCGACTATTACGGTTTAAACCTTGATACGATACGTCAGGAAACCGTGAAAGCGATCCATGAGGCAGGAAGACAGGCTTTCGTGTGGACAGTAAATACGCCGTCCCAAATGTTAAACGTACAGACTATGGGAATTGACGGTATTGTGACCAATTATCCGGGAATGGCGAAGGTAATACTTCATCCGGAATATAAATATCTGGCAGAAAACTATGAGGGCTCCTTTACCATGCCGGGACTCTACGAACCGGATTTGCCGGAGAAATTTGACGATATGGTCGTGCAGGGCTTTACCAAGGCAGGGAATCTCCTGGCGGTATCTGCTTATAGTAAATCCGGAGAGTATGACAGTATCCTTTATGTTATGGACTTGAATGGAAGGCTGCTGAAAACCGTAGATCTGAGGTTTAAGGCCCACACCGGCGGGATTGCTTATGATGAAGAGCATGATCTGTTGTGGGTGACCGGTCCGGAGGGAAAGGTGTACGCCATCACCTGGTCGGATGTGCTGGCGGATGTTTATAATGGCGAGATTCAGGTGGAATTTGACGCAGGCCTGCTGAACCATGGAGGGGCTAAGGTCGCCTCTTTTCTGACGATATTTGAGGGACAACTGTTTGTGGGATCTTATTTTAATGGAGGGAATGGAACGCTGAACAGATATTCACTTGCGGATGTAAAAAATCCTGGACTGGTATCATCGGTTATGATACCACAGAGGATTCAGGGAGTTACATTTAAGAGGGAAGCTGGTACGGACAACTGCTTTATGTTTTTGAGTCAGGGGTATCAGACAGAGGATTCCTGTCTGCTGAAATTCCAGTATGATGAACAGACAGAAGAATATGCAGAGCCTTTAGAGAGCCATGTGCTTCCGGAAGGGGTTGAGCAGATCCAGATGTCGGGACGAGGAATGTATCTTTTATTTGAGTCAGCGGTGAGACCGTATCGGCCTACGGCAAGGATTCCCAATGACCAGATTTATCTTGTGAGGGAATAAGGAAACTGTAAAAATGATAAAAGAAGGAGACAGATATGTTTGAACAAATGAGTGAAGAGCAAGCCAGAGAGCAGATTCTTGCCATGGTTAAGGAATACTATAAACAATATCGCAGCAAGAAAGAACCTTTTAAGGAGGGGCAGAGGATCCCTTATGCGTCAAGGGTTTATGACAGTGCGGAAATGACCAGCCTGGTGGACAGCGCGCTGGAATTCTGGCTTACCTCCGGAAGGTATACAGAGAAATTTGAGACGGACTTTGCAGAGTATTTGAAGATCAGGTATTGCTCCCTTGTAAATTCAGGCTCTTCGGCAAATCTTCTTGCCTTTATGGCTCTTACCTCGCCCTTGCTTAAAGAGCGAAGGATAAACAGGGGGGACGAGGTTATTACGGTGGCGGCAGGCTTTCCCACCACAATCGCGCCGATTGTCCAGTACGGCGCGGTTCCGGTATTTGTAGATGTTACGATTCCCCAATATAACATTGATACAGATATGCTGGAGAAGGCGCTGTCAGAAAGAACCAAGGCGGTGATGATTGCACATACCCTGGGTAATCCTTTTGACTTGAAGGCGGTAAGGGACTTTTGTGACAGGAATCATTTATGGCTGATCGAGGATAATTGTGATGCATTGGGTTCAGAATATGAGATGGATGGGAAGCGGTATCTGACAGGTACGGTGGGGGATATAGGGACTTCCAGCTTTTATCCGCCGCATCATATGACCATGGGGGAAGGCGGGGCTGTATATACAAACGATCCGTTGCTGCACAAAATTGTCCGGTCTTTTCGGGATTGGGGGAGAGACTGTGTATGTCCTTCGGGTAAAGATAATCTCTGTGGGCATCGATTTGACCGGCAGTACGGAGAACTGCCTTTGGGATATGACCATAAGTATGTGTATTCTCATTTTGGATATAATCTGAAGGCAACGGATATGCAGGCGGCCATTGGCTGTGTACAGCTTGAAAAATTCCCGGGATTTGTGGAGAGGAGACGGCAGAATTTTGCGTATCTTTATGAGGGAATAAAGGAAGTGGAGGACTGGTTTATTTTACCTCAGCCCTGTCCGGGTTCCGTTCCCAGTTGGTTTGGGTTTATGTTAACCTGCCGGGAAGGTGTCTGCAGAAATAAAGTGGTTCCTTTTATTGAAAGTAAGGGGATTCAGACAAGAATGCTTTTTGCGGGAAATATAACGAAGCATCCATGTTTTGACGAAATGCGGCAGAGCGGAGAAGGCTATCGGATTGCCGGCAGACTGACAAATACGGATACGATTATGCATAATTCCTTCTGGATAGGAGTTTATCCGGGAATGACAGACGAAATGCTGGATTATATGATCAATACAGTGAAGGAATCCGTAAAAAAATAGAAGACAAAAGGGATTAAGAAATGACAGACTTATCTTTCTACAGAGGAAAACGGGTTTTGATAACAGGACATAGCGGTTTTAAGGGATCCTGGATGAGTGAGGTTTTATTGAAAGCGGGCGCCGACGTGACTGGCTATGCCTTAGAGCCGCCTACAGAGCCGTCTTTATTTCGGCTGCTTTCTTTAGATTCAAAAATAAATTCCATAAGCGGCGATATCCGTGATCTGGAAACTCTGAAAAAGACCTTTGATGAAGTGAAGCCAGAGATAGTCATCCATATGGCGGCACAGCCGATTGTACGCGAATCTTATCAAAGCCCTGTGTATACTTATGAAGTTAATGTGATGGGAACGGTAAATGTTCTGGAAAGCATCAGACGAAGTGATTCTGTAAAATCCTTTGTGAATGTAACAACGGATAAGGTATATAGAAATAAGGAATGGGAATGGGGTTATCGTGAAAATGAAGAACTAAACGGCTATGATCCGTATTCTAACTCCAAATCCTGTTCGGAGCTTGTGACGGAAAGCTATAGAAATTCTTTCCTGAAAGAGAGAGAGATCGCCGTTTCCACCATGAGGGCAGGAAATGTGATCGGCGGCGGTGATTTTGCGGGTGACCGTATTGTTCCGGACTGTGTCAGGGCGGCAAGTGAAAAACAGGAGATTATTGTGCGCAATCCATATTCCACTAGGCCTTATCAGCATGTTTTGGAGCCTGTTTTGGCATATTTAATGGTGGCGGAAAGGCAGTACCATGATAAGGAGCTTGCGGGAAGCTATAATGTGGGGCCGGATGAGGGAGACTGCTGGACTACAGGAAGACTGGTGTCTTTGTTTTGTGAGCAGTGGAATGAAATGATGAAAGCGGATATTGCGTGGAGAAATGTAAGTGACAAAGGTCCTCACGAGGCCGGATTTTTGAAGCTGGACTGTTCGAAAATAAAAAGAGTATTTGGCTGGCAGCCCAGGTGGAATGTGGAGGGAGCCATGCGTAAAATTATGGAGTGGAACCAGGCGTATTTTGGAGGTGGAAACATCAGCCGCATAGTGGAAAAGCAGATTGAGGATTATATAAAATAGGTAGCCAGAGAGGGATATGAATAGCCTGTTTCAGCAGCTATTCATATCCTTTCAGTATAGGATCCAGGTAAGTCATCCTCTCTGCAAAAAAGTTATTTAACTCTTCCATCTCGATAGCAAAGACCGCTAACGAATCGTCGTTAAAAAAGCGCTTGTCATTTTCCATAGTATATTCTATTGAATCAAAACGGATGTCAAAGCCGGGGGAATTTAAATCAAAAAGCATCCATCTCCATTTTCCGTCCCCGTATTCGCCGCTTTCCTTCTTTTTTACACGCCATAATGCATAATTTTCGGAAGGCCAGTCGCCGTTTCTGCCAATGAACAGCATAACTGCGTAATAATCTAAATAACGGGCGTCATATTTTTCGTTCAGCCAATAGATCCCCCAATATTCTCCATTTAAAAACAACACATATGGCTCATGGTTCATCGTCGAAAAGTTCAGGTCTTTTGCGGAGGCGGCTATCAGATAATCTTTAGATTTTGTCCGTATATCGTTTCCGCCCTGGGATAAGGTAACAGCCGAGAGGTAGTAGCCGGTTCCAAAAAGATCATATTGTAATTGTGAGTTTCCGTCATATTCTTTTCTGGCATATATGTTAAGGCTTTTGGGATTATATCCCCTGCTTGCTCCGCCGTGGATCCGGATCCCGTATTTTTAATGAAATATCTATGCAGAACTCTTTTAATAGCTGATCCGTTGTGCTCCAAAAGACCTTCATGGCATTATCATTGAGGATCAAAAGGTATTCCTGCGTGGAAAGGGAACAATGCCTTTTGTGGCAATAGTTATTTTTCTTTTCTTTTTTTCTAACCACAGGTGGTGGGAATCATCCCCATAATAACGGATTCGGTACTTGAATCTTTTCCCTTCGCCGGCAACATTTTCTCTTGCGCAGGTATCCTTGTAATCATCAAAATATAAGCTGTGGATCAGGTACTTTCCATTCTCGCCAGCATGGGAATCACGCTCTAGTATCGCCATAAGCTTCTGCTTTCTGGCGAGCAGATCTGCTTCTTCCTCACAATATTTCCATTCCGTTCTGTATTTTTTGGGGCCATTATCACTCCGGATATTTCAATAGTAAGCTTTAAGAATTGCGCTACGTATAGAAGTATAATACAAAATAACCAAAATGCTAAACAAATTTACAGAATCGTATTTTTTTGCTATACTCTAGGGCAGAAAATTAATTACTGTTATGAATATGGATAGCATTAGGAGGATTCATTAATGAGAAACAGATATGAATTATTCCGTAAATGTAAGGTTTGGATCGGAAAATATAAAGGGCAGTTTACAGTGCTTTTGACCATTTATCTGGTGGCGTTTTGGGCGATCATCCGGGCAAATTTCAGTTATGTGGATGATATAGGAAGAACTTATGCCGGGTATCATGGCTGGCTGGACTGGAGCCGGTGGAGTACAGAGGCGCTTGCGACGCTTGTACATGCGGGATGGCATCTGACAGACATTTCACCGTTACCTCAGATTATGGCCTGCGTTATTATGGCATCTGGAGGGATCATATTATTGGATTTGTTCAGAAATGAAAAAGAGGTTGGGTTTTGGAATGTTGTGGCAGTATCGCTGACAGGACTGGCACCCTATTTTTTGGGTATCATTTCTTATAAATTCGATTCTCCGTATATGGCACTTTCCTTTTCGATAAGTGTTGTCCCGTTTTTGTTTCGTAATAGGTCAAAGAAAGTATATATGATCAGTTCTGCTGTTTGCTTGTTGATCATGTGTACCACTTACCAGGCGTCATCCGGAATCTATCCGATGTTAGTGCTTTTTTTGAGCATGCAGGATATTGCCCGGGGAGAAAAAAGGGTAAAGGTTCTCGAATTTATTGGGATTTCGGCTGCCTGCTATTTTGTTTCACTGGGCCTTTTCTGGATATTATTAATGAGGGAAAACGGCGTGACGGTTCCGGCCGGTTTAGGTTTGGTTTCAAATCTTATTTCGAGATATATGGCATACTATAAAATGATATATAGTGATCACACGAAGATATGGCTTGTATTGATGATAATTGTAGCTGCGGTCTATGTATATGTGATATGCCAAACTACGGTTATGCGTAAAGCTTGCATTTTGTTGCTGGGAATATTTTCTGTTTGTGTGGGGAGCGGTCTTTGCTTTGGAGCTTATCTGTTCATCAGCGAGGAGGCTTTTGATACCAGGGCGATGTATGGCTTTCATGTATTCCTTGCCCTAATGGCTGTTTTTGTTTCATTTCACGGGCGATTTTGGCTCTCAAAGCTGCCTTATGCAGCTCTAGCCTGGTCTTTTTTAATATTTTCGCTGACCTATGGCAATGCGCTTGTGCAGCAGAAGGATTATATGAACTATAGAGTAACATTGCTGGCCGGTGATTTAAATGATCTGGAGATCATGAAAACGGATGAGATTAAAAAAATCCGAATTGAAGGCGATATAGGCCTGGCACCAGTGATTGCCAATATGTCAGAAGCTTATCCTCTTTTGGGGAGGAGCATTTTTACAGGTTTTGGTGAAGGGTTTTGGGGAGGATATTATTTTTATCATTATTTAAATATGCCGGATATTGAGGTTGTTACAGATGAAAACGAATGTAAAGATTTACCGCTTATAAAGGATACAATGTATCATAAAATAAATGGAGATAGCGGTCATATTTTGATCAGGCTGAAGTAAAAGGTGTTAATAACATGTGGTCAGTTATAGGAAAATATGGTAAACTTCAGTGTATCATTACTTTGTAGTTAAGGGAAGGCGAGGGGGAGGCTATCTATGAGCAGCTCAGCAAAAAAAGAGTGGTATCTGTACATTTTGGCACAGCTTGGAATTGCAATTTGCCTTTTCTATTTTTTTATTAAAGCCTGCCCTTTGGTAGCTTTCGATGTTGATGATTGGATAACTATGGGAAATTTCAGACTGCCAGTACCAATTTGGAAAGGCGCAGAGGCCGCCCGGGTTATTTATCCGGTCTGTGGAGACTACGCATATTCGGTAACTGTTATTTCTGCGGTCATTCTTACGTTTCTGATAATAACCATGTGTGTTTGTCTGCAAAAATTTTTGGTTATACGTTTTCGTTTGGCATCCAATATTGCTGTTGCCCTGGAGATCATGTTTCTTGTCTTATTTTTTCTTATTTTCAGAAATCGAGGGACAAGCCAGTGTATGTTTACTGCGGCTGACCTTTGCTGCATTTATTTTTATACTATATCAGGGATTTTAAATGCGATTACCGTCCTGATATTTATGTGTAGTGATGATATGACGGAAATGTTTTTGGGACAGCGGTTTATGCGGGAATTTATCTGCTGTCGGCTCTGTGGCATAATAAATTTGGCCTGAAACAGTTTATTCGGAAAAATGCCATTTGCTTGACCATTCTGATCACCTGGGGGATCGCGTCGATTTTTGATGCAAATGGAGGACGGGCGGACACGGTTGGAATGGATATGTCACTTGATCTTAATCTGTCTGTCCGCCAATTTATGACAATGCTCCACGCACTTTCCATCCCCTTTATGATTGTGTTGTTTACCCTGGTCATAACAGTAATAATATTAATGTCCAAGGGAGAATGTCATATACGCCGCGAAGCGTTGCAGAGGTTTGTCCCTATTGTATGCAATGAAGTGTTACTGACTATTTTTTTGCTACTTTTAAATGCTAAACTTGCTTATATGAGCAGGATAGACGCAACCTGGGGAATATGGTTTTATCTGATTCTGTTTATTGTGGCCGCCGCAGCATATGTGATCCAAAATACCCCTTTGCTGCCCGGATTATTGCCGGTATTGATACTGATCCTTATATTTGCATCAGTTTATCCTGATGGTAAATTCCTTATGAGCACAAGAGAGCATACAGATTATGAAACCTGTATGGAACTGAACCGTTATGTCATCGACAACATAGTGACGGCAGATCAGAAGGGCCTGAGAAAGGTCACGATTCGGATACCGGATCATTTGGATGATTTAAGAAGCTTGGCATATAATGAGCAACTTGGGAATGCGGTGTCTGGTTGTCTGTATACACATGGGATTATTGCAGGCCCGGTGGAGGTTTGCACGATTGTTGAGAAAGAATAAATATGCTTTTAAAAATTGGAGAAAAACATGAAAAAATTAAACGGAACCGTAATCGTCACATACCGCTGTAATGCACGCTGCAATATGTGCAACCGCTATAAGAAGCCTTCTTTGCCGCAGGAGGAAATCTCTCTTGATGTTATTAAAAAGCTTCCGCCCATGTACTTTACCAATATCACCGGCGGAGAGCCGTTTATACGGACAGATTTGAAGGATATTGTGCGGGAGCTTTCCCAAAAGAGCGACAGGATCGTCATTTCTACCAATGGTTTTTTTACCGACCGGATTGTAGAACTGTGCAGACAGTTCCCGGACATTGGAATCCGTATTTCCATCGAGGGGCTGGAGGAGACGAACAATAAGATCCGGGGACTTGAGGATGGGTTTAACCGTGGATATTCCACGCTGAAAAAGCTGGTGGAAATGGGAATGAAAGATGTGGGCTTTGGGATGACGGTGCAGGACGCCAATGCCAAAGATCTGGTGGCTCTCTATGATCTTTCCAATGAAATGAACATGGAATTTGCTACAGCTTCCCTGCATAACTCCTTTTACTTTGTGGAGGCCAAAAATATTATTCATGACCGGCCTATGGTGGCAAAGGAATTTGAAAATCTAATCAATGAACTGCTAAAGTCAAAGAGCCCCAAGAAATGGTTTCGGGCCTATTTTAATCATGGGTTAATCAATTATATTTACGGACAAAAAAGACTGCTGCCCTGCGATATGGCTTTTGATACGTTCTTTATAGACCCTTACAGTGACGTTATGCCGTGTAATGGGACAAAGGATAAAGAGGTTATGGGGAACCTGAAGGAATGCGGAACCTGGGAGGAACTCTGGGAAAGTCCCCAGGCCGAAGAGGTACGTGGAAAAGTAAGGTGCTGTGACAGAAACTGTTGGATGATCGGCTCCGTTTCCCCGGCCATGCATAAATATATCTGGGCTCCCGGGTGGTGGATTATAAGGCATAAGCTGAAGTTCTGGACAGATAAAAAATACAGTATGTATGAGAATAAAATAGTGGCGGACTACAGAGACGGAAAGGTGTCAAAAGAAGAACTGGACGCCTGCTCTACCTGCGACAGAAACGCTGTTGCGAATGACGGGCTGTCAAAAGCTTCAAGGGAGATGCTGAAATGAAAACAGTTTCCTTAATACTTACAACCTATAACAGTGCCGGGAATCTGATCCGTACCTTAGAAAGTATAGAAAAACAGGATTATCCTCAGCTCGAAGTGATCATTAAGGATGGAGGCTCCAGGGACGATACAATAAAGATTATCAAGGAGTATAAGGAATCAAGCCATAACTGGGTTATCTGGGCTTCAAAAGCGGATGCGGGGATATATGATGCCATGAACCAGGGGTATCAGCTCTCATCGGGGGACATAATTGTATTTTTTAATGACATTTTTTTGCAGAAGGATGTAATATCCAAAATGGTCAGGCTGATTGAGGATGATCCGGAATGCGCAGGAGCCCATGCGGATTTGATATATGCTACGGAAGAAAAAGTAGTCAGATACTGGAAAATGGGGCCTCAAAAGAGCCTGCAGACAGGGTGGCTGCCGGGGCACCCCACGATGTTTCTGAAAAGAGAAATCTATGAAAAGTACGGTTTGTATAGTCTGAAGTACAGAATTTCCTCGGATTATGAGTTTATGATCCGTTTCCTAAGGGATAAGGAAAACCGACTGGTCTATCTGCCGGAAACGATTATCAGAATGTTCTATGGAGGTACCAGTAACTCCAGCTTGGGAAGCTATCTGACGTCTCTGAAGGAGGGGCATATGGCGCTAAAGGAGAACGGAATAAAAGGGGCAACAATGATTGATATTTTGAGAACCTGCAGGGTGCTGTCACAGTTCGTGAGGAAAGGACTAAAAAATACTAGTGCTTCTAAATAGAATATCATTCGAGCAAAATAATTTGTTTTTATATATAATCTTTGGTAATATAAAAAATAATCAGGCAATGAGAAGTCAATGCTGTGGAAGAAAGGTGTAAAAGAAATGAAGGTATTAGTGACGGGCGTGGCAGGCCAGCTTGGCCATGATGTGATGAATGAACTGGCAAAGAGAAATTATGAAGGGGTAGGCTCGGATATTGCGCCGGTGTACAGCGGAGCCGACGACGGCACACCGGTTACGGAAATGCCTTATGTGCAGATGGATATTACGGACAAAGACGCTGTGGAGAAGATGGTTTCAGAACTGAGGCCGGATGTGGTGGTTCATTGTGCAGCCTGGACGGCGGTTGATTTGGCGGAGGACGAGGATAAAGCAGAAAAGGTGCATCAGGTCAATGGAGCAGGCACGGAGAATATTGCACTTGCCTGCAAAAAAGCGGATTGTAAGATGGTTTATCTCTCGACAGATTATGTGTTCGACGGGAAGGGCAGTGCGCCATGGGAGCCTGACTGCAAAGACTATCAGCCTTTAAGCGTTTACGGGCGGACGAAGCTGGAAGGAGAACAGGCGGTAGCGGCAAATCTGGAGAAGTATTTTATCGTCCGGATTGCCTGGGTTTTTGGCGTTAACGGTAAGAACTTTATTAAAACCATGCTTAATCTGGGTAAAACCCACGATCAGATCAAGGTGGTCTCCGATCAGATCGGGACACCGACTTATACCTATGACCTGGCAAGACTTCTGGTGGATATGATAGAGACGGATAAATATGGTTATTATCATGCAACCAATGAAGGAGGATATATCAGTTGGTATGATTTTACCAGAGAAATTTTCCGGCAGGCAGCAGAACTGGGACATTTGGAGTATGGCAGGGAGAATCTGGCGGTGATTCCGGTTACTACGGAGGAATATGGTATTTCCAAGGCCAAAAGGCCTTTTAATTCCAGGCTGGATAAGAGCAAGCTGACAGCCAATGGATTCGAGCCGCTGCCTGCATGGCAGGATGCCTTGCACAGGTATTTGCAGGAGATTGAATTTTAAACGAATCTAATGCAGATATGCAGTAAATTTTGCGGAATTATTTTTATAGGGAGAGCTTTCACGTAATTAAACTAGCGCGAAAGCTCCTTATTTTTTACCCAAAAGTAGTTCCTTATATTAAAATATAGTTATTCCATAAAAATACAGATGTGAAAGGAAGGAATAACTATGAGAACAGTTTTGATTATTGAAGACAATGCTGCCAGCATGGAGATGCTGGCGAAAATCGTGAATGAGGTGGATCCGGAAATTGTGGTTCACAGGGCGGTCAACCAGAACGAAGCCTATGCTCATGCAATGCGGCTTAGTATAGATTTGTTCCTGATCGATATTATTCTGGATCCTAAAAATCCGGGGGATGTTTCCGGAATGCGTTTTGCGAATCGCATCCGTCTGGTGGAGAAGTATAAGTTTGTTCCCATGATTTTTATTACGGCTCTGGAGGACGCGCAGCTATATGCGTACAGCAATCTGCATTGCTATTATTATTTGGAGAAACCCTTTGATGCAAAAAAGGCACGACAGGTGATTACGGAGGCATTGGAGATGCCGCTGAAAAAGGACAGCTCTCATGATGTCTTTTTCCGTAAAGACGGGATTATTTTTAAGAAGGATATTTCTGAGGTGGTTTATATAGAAAATGTAAGGAGCGGACAGACGGTGTGCTTTGTAGACGGAAAGCTGAAACTGCAGTACAAACCAAGTAAGGTGATTTTGGAGGAGCTTGACTCGGACAAATTTTTGCAGTGCAGCAGATACGCGATTGTAAACAGAGATTTTATTGAGGCAATCGATATTGTGAACCGCTATATCAAGCTTAAGGATAATTTTGGACAGCTTGAGATCGGGATAACCTTTAAGAAGAAATTTATAGAAGCTCTGAAAGGAAACTAAAGGCCTCCGGTCAATTGTTACATACAGCCTGCCTATTAATTACATGATCGGAAACATGAGGTATAAATAACCTACAATAAATTGTCTGCCGGGCCCGGAGACAATGCTAAATAAAATTATTGAATTAAAAGGAGATCATTTATGACAAAAACAAAAATGAGAAAAGCGGTCGTGGCCGCAGCCCTGGGAATTTTTCTTGGGGGGGGGTATTTTTGGACAGAGCTTAATGCTTAGAGTGCAGGCGCAGGAGGCTCCCTCCATATTGGATTTAAGCGTTATCCCATCGGGCTCAGGAGTCAGCGCAAAATGTGAGTTTGAGAACTATGAACCGGACAGCGGCTATTCTATGGAGCTTTATCTCAACCGGGTACAGGAAAATGGGGCGGTGATCGAAATTGCCTTAAAGGGGATCTTTGTGCCGGGCGGCGGTGCGGGAATGGAAATCACAGAGGATAAGCAGGTGGAACCGGGAGTTTATAAGGCGACTCTTGTGCTGGACAGGACAGACGGCGGGGGGCCTGCGGTGGATAATTTCAGGAATTCCATACTATATGATGTCATTAGAAATGGTGAGGGGTATCTGGTAACGCCTCATCCGGGAGAGGAGAAAGAGGAACCGGCAGAAAAACCCTTCGGGGAAGAACAGGGAAGACTGGATACAGGGTTTCTCGGAGGCTGTGATGATACTGCCTCAGTGCAGTCTTCATGTAATCACAGTGCATATGATATAGTTTACCGGACTGTGAAGGCGGCGTCTCAGGATGAGGATGCAGTGCTGGCAGGTGAGTGTGGTAAATGCAGGGAGGTGTTGTCCTATTCTTCGGCCCCCAATTCTGCCTACGCCGCATTTTTGGAAAACGCTGCCTGTACAATTTTGGATACACTGACAGAAGAGGCGGTGATTGAAACCAAGCTTTGGCTCAGCTTCAATCGAACAGTATTTGATGCGATAGCCAAACGGCCTGAGGTAGCCGTAACAATTCGCTACCGATATGAAGGAAGGCAATATGAGGTGATAATCCCTGCCGGAGCAAATGTAAACGGCCTCACAGATGAGAATGGTTTTTGCGGTTTCCGCTATTTGGATCAGGTGTTTGGAGGAAGAGAAATCGCTGATTAGAGAATAGAATGGCAGTTTCAGGGAAATAAGGATGCCGGAGAGAGCGATAGGGAAGCTTTCTCCGGCATCTGGCCTATTATAAAAAAGTGGGTTGATTATGTTTTCCGGGTAAACTATAATGGAAAGACGGACTGTTATTATACGGAGGGTGAGAATGGAGAAACCAAAGCGGAAAAAGAGATTTCTTATAGCGGGTTTGGCGGTCGGGATTATAATATTTTTTCTGATGATATGCTCGGTCAATCTTTTTCACTATAATTACAGAATGAATTCTGACATTGCATCGGAGGCTCTGTTAGGAAAAGAAATCTGGGAGAGAGGGCAGCTCCTGCCAGATACATGGTATCCGTCAACAGAAGCAAGGGTAATCAGCACTCCGAATCTTGCGGCTCTTTTTTATGGGATAACGGCAGATATGGCTTTATCTATGGGGCTGTCCTGCTGCTGTATGACAGCGCTGATCCTTTTTAGTATATTATTTTTTTGCAGCCAGGCAGGAATCGGTCTGGGGCGGAGCCTTTTGATGGTATTTCTGTCTCTGGTCCTTCCGGTTAATTTTAATTTTCTGGAGCTGGTGTATCTTTTTGCCGGTTATTATGGAATACAGACGGCGGTGTTCTTTTTCACGCTGGGGATTTACGCCGATGCTTTAAAGACGCGGAAGATAAAATATGTGAGGGCAGGTATGTGTATTCTTTTGGCACTGCTGTTAGGATTCCAGGGAGCAAGAGGAATTCTTGTGATTTATATACCTTTGCTGGCAGTAGAGCTTTTGCGTTTTTTTTGCAGTTTGCGCAGCAAACAGAAGAAAAATAAAACGGATGTGCTGATCGGTGCCTGGACGGCTTTGCTTTTGGCAGTCAGCTTCTGGGGAAACAGCTTCTCTTTTTCTGTGGAGCAGGAATTTTCGAGAAATATACGGAACGGCTTCCATAAGTTGATCAAAACAGTGATCCCGGATATGCTTAATATTGTGGGATTATGGGATGGGATGGCAGTAGGAAGGATTTTCCTGGGGGTGTTTGCCATTTGCGGGGTAATTTGTATGATTATTGTTCTACGGCATTTATTTAAGGTGACGGCAGGAGCCGTGGGGGGGGTAAAACCGGAGGAATGGATCTATATGGTGATTGGCGCCTCTCCAATTATAACGGCGTTTGCTGTAGCGTTTACTACGATAGAAAGTGCTGAAAGATATTATTTTATGCTTATTTATGCCATGGCATTTGGGGCGGTGCTGCTCTCGCAAAGGAAAAAATGGCGTTTGGGGCTGGGAATACTGGCAGTCACGCTGGCGGTACTGCATATTTATCAGGTATATTATCCTGTTTTTCGCGCAAAGGAGCCGCCGGAAACCGAAAGTCTTCAGGCAGTCAGATTCCTGGAAGAAAATAATTACAGTATGGCATATGCTACTTTTGAAAATGCCAACAGTATGACGTTGATCTCGAACGGCAGAGTCCAGGTGGCGCCTGTGGCATCGGCGGCCAGGATGGATACCTGTAAATGGTTAAGCAGCTCCGAATGGTATGTACCGGCACGGCCGTATCACAGTATGACAGCCTATGTGATAACGGAAAATGAGATGGAAGAGTTCAGGCAGTTTTTAAAGGGGAAAGAGGAAACTGTCAGCAAAGCAGTTCAGATTGGGAAATTTAATATTTATGTATCAGAATATAATTACTCAAACGGGGTTTCATAAACAATCCGTAAGGGAGGTACTATAGAGGAAATGAACAGGCAAAAAGGAATCAAAATTTTGACATATTTCTATTTGCTCCCTTTTGGTATTATGGTCCTGTTTAATATTTTTAACAGTTTGCTGCGCACGACTTATTTTGATCTGTATCAATATGTGGAAGCAGCAAGATACCGGTGGGACGCTCCTTTGTTTCTGATCGCTGTGAGCGCAGGGCTTTTAGCTTTTTTTTACTTGGTTCGTAGGCAGGGATGGGATAAAAAAAGCAACAATATTAAGCTGGCAATAGGCTTTAGCGGGATCATCTGTCTTGTCATTGTACTTCTATTCCGCTGCGAGGTGAGCTGTGACAGCGAGGCATTGAGTGATTTTGCCATAGAGTTTATGCAGGGAAATTATCATGCGTTTGAGCGGGGAGAGTATCTGTACAGGTACCCTTTTCAGATCGGAGTGGTAGCCTTGCTGGAGCTGATCTACAGCGTTTTCGGTGTAGAAAATTTTATCGTGTTTCAACTGATCAACATTGTCAGTATCCTTGTGCTTTTGTGGATGCTGAATAAAATTACCCGGGAACTGTTTGCCGACGAGAGGGTTTGCGGCCTGGAGGCATTCCTGTCAATGGGAATGCTGCCCCTGTTTTTGTTCTCTACCTTTGTATACGGCGATATTATCGGCTGGGCCTTTGGCACGGGAAGTATTTACTTTATCATCTGTTATTTGAAAACGGATCAATGGAAAAATATTCTGAAGGCGGCAATGCTGTTATCTTTTGGGATCGTGGTAAAATCCAATATCAATATCCTGGTGGTGGCTGCGGTGATTGCGGTTCTGCTCCATGGGTTGGAGAAGAAGGACTATCGGATACTGTTGTGGATGATTGGGATTGTATTTATTTCCCAGACGGGCATATTCACTGTAAACCAAATTTATGTGAGGCTGGCCGGATTGGAAAGTTTTCCTGAGGGGATACCCAAGATCGCATGGATTGCTATGAGTATGCAGGAGGGAGACGAGGGAGGATATGCCTGTGGATGGTACAATGGATACAATTGGGAGATTTACGGGGCAAATAACTTTGACAGGGTCAAAACCACGCAGGCCTGTATAGAAAATCTTTCCCATTCCCTGAAAAGATTTCTGCATGAGCAGCGTTTTGCGTTAAACTTCTTTTATAAAAAATTCACTTCCCAGTGGAATGCGCCCACCTTCCAGTCTATGATCACCAATGAATGGAATAGCAGATATGTCGAAAACATTTCTCTGCTGGCCCGTTTTTTCATTTATGGCTTTGGAAGGGATATTTTATATGGGATTATGAATTGCTGCCACTTTTTTATGTTTCTGTGCAGCGGCGTTTATTGCCGGTTTTCCATGAGAGAATGGACACTTGAAAAGGCGTATTTTGTGCTGAATATTTTTGGGGGATTTTTGTTTCATATGTTATGGGAGGCGCAGTCAAGGTATATATTGGGATATTTTGTCCTGATGCTTCCGCTGGCGGCCTGGGGACTTGATAAAATATTGAATGGATTAAGCCAAATACGCTGTAAGTTAACACTGGCAGATGAAAAATGAGAATGATGGAAAAAACAGGAGGGAATGAAAACAAATGAAGATTGCAGTTGCGGGAACAGGTTATGTAGGGCTTGTAGCAGGCGTATGTTTTGCGGAAAAGGGCTATGATGTGACCTGTGTGGATATTGATGAGGCAAAGGTGGCAATGATGCGTCAGGGAATCTCGCCTATTTATGAGGAGGGGCTTCAGGAACTGATGCAAAAAAATAATGCCAGGGGAACCCTGCATTTTACTACGCAGTATGTGGAGGCTTATCGGGATGCGGACGTGGTGTTCATCGGCGTAGGCACTCCGGAGATGCCGGACGGAAGCGCAAATCTGAGCTATATAGCTACGGTTTCACGGCAGATTGCGGAGACAGTGGAGAAAGATTGTCTTGTAGTGGTGAAATCCACGGTTCCGGTAGGAACCAATGACAAGGTGGAGCAGTTTATTAAGGATTTCCTGGTGCATGATGTGAAGGTGGAGGTTGCTTCCAATCCGGAATTTTTGGCCCAGGGGACGGCGGTGCATGACACGCTCCATGCGGCCAGAATCATAATCGGAACAGAAAGCAGGGAGGCTGAAGAGCTTCTGAAAAAGATTTATGAGCCCTTTCACCTGCCTATCGTCTCGGTGAAGCGACGTTCTGCGGAAATGATCAAGTATGCCTGCAACGATTTCCTTGCTCTTAAAATTTCCTATATGAATGATATTGCCAATCTTTGTGAGCTGGTTGGCGCTGATATTACAGACGTGGCCAAGGGGATGAGCTACGATGAAAGGATAGGATCACGCTTTTTGAATGCGGGTATCGGCTTTGGCGGAAGCTGTTTCCCGAAGGACACCAAGGCTCTTAAATTCCTGGCAAGAGAGCACGGATATAAGTTAAAAACAGTGGAGGCCTGTGTGGATGTAAACAGCACCCAGAAGACCCGGCTTTTTGAGAAGGCAAAGGAAAGGATGATCACCTTCAACGGTTTAAAGGTAGCAGTGCTGGGACTTACTTTTAAGTCCGGTACAGATGATTTAAGGGAGGCTCCCTCTATCGACAATTTAAAGCTGCTTTTGGCAGCCGGGGCGGAGGTATGCGCCTTTGATCCCAAGGGGGAAGAAAGAGCCAGAGAACTTTTCCCGGAAGGAAAGCTGGAAAAGGGAACCATGAGTTATGCGGCGTCTGCCGGGGAAACCCTGGAAGGAGCCCATATCTGTTTTGTATTTACGGAATGGCCGGAGATCAGGGCAGTGATGCCAAAGGAATTTAAAGAGAAAATGCATACGCCCCTGGTTTATGATGGGCGTAATATTTACGCCCCGGCGGATATGAAAGCGGCGGGAGTGGAATATTACAGTATAGGCAGGTAAAAACAAGCGTTACCCTTGAATTTACAGTCCGCACCGTTTCCGGATAATATAGCGCGGCCTTGCCTTTATCTCGTCGTAGATTCTCGAAATATAGTGTCCGATGATGCCCAGGCTGATCATGAGAGCACTGCCGATAATTAGTTGCAGCAGGATGACGGTGGTAAAGCCTTCCAGTGCCGTGCCGGAAAAATACCGGTAAAGGGACTGAACCCCAAGGACGACGGATGCCAAAAGCATGATCCAGCCAAGGAGCGTTACCAATTGCATGGGGGCGCCGGAAAAAGAGGTAATATTACGTATTGCATATTTGACAAGGCTCCAGAGGGACCACTTGGAGGTACCGGAGGCACGTTCCTGTACCTCGAAAGGAACGGATGCGGTTTTAAATCCGATCCAGGAGGAGAGGGCGCGGAAAAAAGGAGTCCTCTCCGGCAGGATCAGGAGGGCATCCACGGCCTTGCGGTCCAGCAGTTTGAAATCGGAGGCCTGAGACATATCGATTCCGGTTGCGCTGCTGATCAGATGATAAAAGCCTTTTGCACATAAAGTGTGAAGAGGATTTTCTTTTCCACGGGAGGCTTTAACACCTTCTACGACCTCGAAGCCGTCCTTCCACAGCCGGTACATTTCCGGGATCAGAGCAGGGGGATGCTGCAAGTCGCAGTCCATCACCAGGCAGCAGGCGCCTTGGGACGCTTCCAGTCCGGCAAATATTGCCGCCTCCTTTCCGAAATTTTTTGAGAAAGAAAGGCCTTTTGCCTCTGCGTACTGTGCTGAAAGCTCCTGAATATGGGCATAGGTGGAATCGGAAGAACCGTCATCCACAAAAATAATTTCAAATGGAATGGCATTTCCCTTTAATATCCGGCTGATGGTAAGGAATGCGTTTTGTATGTTATCCTGCTCATTGCAGGCAGGAAGGATGATGGAAAGAAGATCGTTGTCCGACATGCTTACTACTCCTTAATGGAAATACAATATCTACTTAGTAAAGTATAACGAAGAAATTTGGGTTTGGCAATGACAGGAGAGAATTTCAATGAATTCATTAGACAGTTCAAAAAAATATTTTATTACCGGCAGCGCCGGATTTATCGGATTTTATCTGGCACAGTCTCTGCTAAAGCAGGGAGCGGAAGTGATCGGCCTTGATAATCTTAATGATTATTACGAAGTCTCTTTAAAGGAGGAGCGGCTGGCCATTTTAAAAGAATACAAAAATTTTACTTTTGTAAAAGGGGATTTGGCGGACAAAGAAAAGATTTTTGATATTTTCAGGGAAAAAAGGCCGCAGATTGCGGTAAACCTGGCGGCGCAGGCAGGCGTGCGGTACAGCATAGATAATCCTGACGCTTATATCCAGTCCAATATCGTTGGGTTTTTTAATATTTTAGAGGGATGCAGGTATTTTCCTGTAGAGCATTTGGTATATGCTTCATCCAGCTCCGTGTATGGAGGAAACGAGAAGGTTCCTTTTTCGGTGGAGGATCAGGTGGATCATCCGGAGAGCCTGTATGCTGCAACCAAAAAATCAAATGAGCTGATGGCATATGCTTACAGCCGTCTCTATCAGATCCCTCTTACCGGGCTGCGGTTTTTTACCGTATACGGCCCTATGGGAAGGCCGGATATGGCATATTTTAAGTTCGCGAAGAAGATTTTGGCGGATGAGCCCATTCAGATCTATAATAATGGGGATATGCTCCGGGATTATACTTATATTGATGATATTATTGCAGGAATCCTTGCGATTCTGTGCAACCCGCCTGCCAGAGATGAAAAGGGGGCGTTTTATAAGCTGTATAACATTGGAAATCATCATCCCGTGAAGCTGATGGATTTTATCAGGGTGTTGGAGGAGTGCCTTGGAAAAGAAGCCAAAAAGGAATTTCTGCCCATGCAAAAGGGCGATGTGTACCAGACCTATGCGGATGTCAGCGGACTGATGGAGGATTTTGGATTTAAGCCGGATACTTCTGTGGAAGAGGGACTTGCAAGGTTTGGCAGTTGGTTTTTAGATTATTATGATTATAGACAGTGATAGGACAGACGGAATGCGATTACATGATAAATGGCTGTTGGCAGTGCCGACGGTATTTCTTGCGGTTATTTTATATTGGGTATTTTCCTCTCCGGAAATCAGCCGGGTGGTGATCAACGAGGTTTGCAGCAATAACTTTTCGTTGATGCAGGATGAGACGGGGCAATATGCGGATTATGTGGAACTGTATAATACAAGCGATGAGGCGGTTTCTCTGGACGGGTATTTTCTGTCGGATGACGAGAATCAACTGGCAAAGTATCCCCTGGAGGCGGAGGTGATTCCTCCGGGGGGATATTATGTGGTCTGGCTGGATGGAACCGATGACATTTCAGCCGGGCAGACAGGCTTTAGGCTTTCCAGGCTGGGGGAGGAACTTTTTTTAAGTGATGAACAGGGGATAATTCATGATTCTGTGACTCTGCCAGAGCTTTCTTATAATACTGTTTTGGGCAGGCAGGAGGACGGAAGGGGAGAATGGAGAATTATGAGCGCTACGGCAGGAGAAACAAATGCTGTAGCCGGTATAAAGCCCTTTCAGGAGCTGGAAGAACCTGTATTCAGCGCGGAAAGCGGGTTTTATGAGCAGCCTTTTCAATTGTTGCTTACGGCACCGGAGGGAGAGGAAATTTATTATACTTTGGATGGAAGCGATCCTACGCCGGAGTCTTTTTTGTACCAGGGTCCTATTGAGATTCAGGATGCCAGCGAACAGGAAAATGTGTACTCTGCCAGAACAGATTTGTCCCCCACCAGGAGCTATGTGCCGTCATTCAAGGTGGATAAGGCAACGGTGGTGCGTGCCGTCAGTTGGAATAAGAAGAGAAACGAAGCCAGCAGAACCGTTTCCAAAGCATATTTTGTCGGATTTCAGCAAAAGGAGGAATATCTGGGGTTTCCCGTTGTATCTCTTGTGACAGATGCATCCAATCTGTTTGATGAAGAATCAGGAATTTACGGAAATGGAGCCGCTTTAGAGAGCTATAAGGAAGAAGGCGGGCTTGTGGACGGAGAATTGCTGGATTCGTTTACGGATGAGGAAGGAGCAGAGCATTATCTTTATACTGCATCTAATGCCTTTGGAGAGGGGAAGGAATGGGAAAGGGAGGCCTGCCTTACGTATTTTGATGAATTCCATGAATACTGTTTTTCACAGAATGTGGGGATCAGGATCGCAGGACAATCCACCAGGGCTACGCCTCAGAAGTCGTTCAGCATTAACGGAAGGAGTATTTATGATGAAGGGGCTATACTGCCCTATACATTTTTTGAGGGAACCTCTTATTCAACCATCAAGCTTCGCAACGGCGGGAATAATAATGACGGGGTGATGTTTACGGATGCTTTTTTGGAGGAACTGGCAAAGGGGAGGAATGTATCCACCCAGGCTTCAAGACCGTGTATCTTGTTCCTGAATGGTGAGTACTGGGGAATTTATAATATCAGGGAACGTTACAAGGAAGAGTACGTGGCGAATCATTTCGGGGTAAGTGAAGGAAATGTATGGATGATTGATGCCGGCGTCCCCAGGGTTGGAGACAGTGCGGCTCAGGAGGCTTATGAACATATGCTTACGGAGGTGGAGGAATGTGATCTGTCCTTCGATGATGTGTATGCGATGATTGGCGAGATCATTGATATTCAGAGCCTGATCGATTATTGCTGCATCAATTTATATGTCAATAACATGGATGTTTCTTTTGCAACCAATACAGCCTTGTGGAGGTCAATAACGGCTGGGGAGACAAAAGACGCAGACGGCAGATGGAGGTGGATGTTGTTTGATCTGGATGTGACTCTTCAGCAGGAAGAGGAGGAACCTCTCACCTGGATGGAGGATTATGCCTTATTGAATGAGCCGATGGTAAAGAGCCTGATGGCAAACGAACAGTTCCGGAAACAATTTTGCCTGACGTTCATGGATATTGCCAATACCAATTATGCATATGACAGGGTACACGAAAAACTGATGGAGTGGGCGGAAATCTATAGGGTGCAGGTGGTGAAGAACCACAGGAGATTTTTCGGGGAGGAGTTTGCTGAGGAGGAATTTGACGGTTATATTGGAGAAATGGATGCCTTTTTCAGAGATCGGTTTTCATTTGCAACGAAAGGTCTTGCATCCAAATTTGGCTTACGGGGAGCGCTTGAAACTATTACGATTCGGAATTCTTTTACTGAGGGCGGACGGATTATGGTAAATACGGCTGAAATCGAGAATGCAGAGTGGAGCGGGCAATACTTTACGGACTACCCTGTTTTACTTACGGCAGAAGCAGAGGAAGGCTATCGGTTTGTAGGCTGGCGGGGGCAGGTATCAGGCAGCCAGGAACAGATGGAAGTGTATATTCCTACAGGAGGGGTTGCTATTGAGGCTGTATTTGCGAAAGAAGATTAGAGTATTGGGAAGGGTAAGCACACAATGAGGGCAGTTTTTGAAAAGAAAGCAATTGTATTTGCAGGGATTGTATTAACTTCAGTTCTAATTTCAGGATGCGGAGAATTTTTGGACATGTCGGTGAGCGGCGGTGTAGCTGAAAAGGAGGAGACTGATGTAGCAAAAGGCATTGGTCAATATGAAATAACAGACAGGGACCGTGATACCCTGGAAAATGGCGCATTGGAGATCAACTTAGAGGAGCCGGAAAGTGTTAAAAAGGATATTTATAGTTATAAAAGCGGGGAAATAACAATCCAATCCGGTGGGAAATATGTGGTAAAGGGAAAACTGGACAATGGAAGCCTTATTATTCATGTGTTTGAGGATGAAATTGTTCATCTGATTCTGGACAATGCGGAAATTAATGCCGTCAATGGCGCTGCAATATATGTGGAGCAGGCTGCCAAGGTAATTCTGACGGCTAAGGAAGGAACGATAAATATTTTGAGTGATGGAATGAAATACAAAGAATCTCAGAAGGCATGCCTGTTCAGTAATTCGGATCTGACGATTAATGGCAGCGGTTCTTTAGCCGTGTATGCTTATTATGCCGATGGCGTACGCTCGAAAGACCGGATCAAGGCAGTAAATGCGAATCTGTATGTGAAAGCAAAAGGAGACGGTATACGTGGAAACGACGGAGTGATCCTTTCAGGGAGCGTGGCGGAGGTGGAATGCGAAGGCACGGGGATCCGTTCTGTCAATGAAAGGGATATGGTGGTCATGCAGGGAGGGAGCTGTAAAGTGATTGCAGGGAAAAATGCAGTTGACGCCAATCAATATGTTTCCATTCAGGGCTGCCGGACAGACTTATATTCCGTGTGGGAAAGCATAAAATGTGATGGTATCAGGGACATTGAGGAAACGGCAGAATGACAAAGGAAAGTTTGGGGACAAAATACAGATATGAATATAAATATATGATTGACGGGATGCAGGAAGCGATTTTGAGGATGCGGGTAAAAGCCATGATGAAGGCAGACGAGCATGCTGATAAAAATGGAAGTTATCGGATCAGAAGCCTGTATTTTGACACTTTTAATGATAGCTGTTATTATGAGAACGAAGGCGGGGTCGGAGAGCGTGAAAAGTTCCGTATCCGAATATATAATGGTGATAAGCGTCATATCATGCTTGAAAAGAAAAGCAAAAAACGCCAGATGACTTTGAAGGAGTCCTGCCCTTTGAGTGAGGACACCTGCCACAGCCTGATGCGGGGGCAAAGGATAAAGATGACCTCGTCTATGACTACAGAGCAGGAGAAGCTGTTGTGGGAAATACAGAAAAAAGCGCTTCGTCCGACAGTCATAGTAGAGTATCTTAGATTCCCTTTTACGGAGCGAAACGGTAATGTGAGGGTAACTTTTGATGAGAGTATTGGTTCATCTAGTGATATTTCTGGTTTTCTGGAAAAGCTTCTTGTGATGCGTCCCATTCTGGAAAAGGGGATGTCGGTGCTTGAAGTGAAATGGGACGAGTTTCTGCCGGATTACATCAAAAGCAGTATGCAGTTGGATACTTTACAGCGATGCAGCTTTTCTAAATATTATCTGTGCAGAAAGTATAATACGTATGGAGGAATAAGAATATGAGTATAGGAGACATTTTAAAAAATTCGTTTGTAGAGGGATATGCATCAAGTACTCTTTCCGTAAAATCAATTATTATTTGTATGGGGGTCACGTTTTTAATATCCATGTACATATTTATTTTGTACAGGGGGATTAACAGGCAGGATTTTTATAACAAAAACTTTAATATCTCTCTTCCCGCAATGGCAATCATTACAGCGGCGATTATATTAACGATTCAATCAAGCATCATTATTTCATTGGGAATGGTTGGAGCGCTTTCTATTGTGCGGTTCAGGACGGCAATTAAGGATCCCATGGATCTGGTTTTTTTATTCTGGTCCATCAGTGTGGGAATCATTTGCGGAGCCGGATTTGCCATTATTGCGGTAATTGCTTCAGCAGTGCTTACATGCGGGATCCTTCTGGCAGATTATCTTCCTATAGCCAAAGCTCCCCAGATTTTGCTGATCAATTCGGAAAGCTTTGAAAATGAGAAAAAAATTATGGAAATCGTCAAGAAATACTGTTCACTCCATAAGGTAAAAGCACGGAATCTTACTAAGGACCATCTTGATATGGCTATCGAGGTAAGAGTGAAGGAAGAGGCCGCGCTGGTGACGGAACTGATGAAGACGGAAAATGTAGTATCCGCCTCGTTGGTTGCCCACGATGGAGAGGTTACCTTTTAAAAAGCTTTAATCCTGTATATACTCATCTGCAGATAGCCGAATTGATATTGACCAAACTCCTCGGCTGAAAAACCAGCCCTTTTCAGTTCGATCGGCGGCAGATAATTCCCGTTATCAAAGAACCAGAATTCGCTCAGTTTTTCTTCCCTGAGCTGTTTGGGATCAAAGGAGCCTGTATAGAAAATATCCGCCTGAGGGATATAATACGAAGTACAATTGTAAAGATAATCGTCACCGCTGATCAGAACGATTTTATCCCCCTCTTTGATGTGCTCTTTTGCAAACTTCAAGGTGTCAACCGTGTGGTCTGCCTGCATGGTCTCCAGACTGGCCGTGTAACGGATACCGCCGATTACGGCAAAGCACAGGCAAAGCAGAAGGATTATATATTTATTGATATGCCTGACTACAGGGCCGGCACCAAGGAATAAAAGGCATACCGGCATGATTAGATAGCGGCTTAACATGATGGGTTTACCCAATTCGGCAGAGAGGATGCCGACGCCTGTAATACCCCAGATTGCGCAGGAGCAGACAAAGGACCAATAGTATAACACATTTTTCTTATGGATAAGAAGGAAAAGGGAAAACAGCGTTAATCCGGCCATGACTCCCAGATAAAGATACTCACTTTTGTTTATCTCACTGTAGAAAAGCTCCTTTAGGGGAGCAAGTCTTGAGGTGGGTTCATGGATCCAGCCTCCATTCGATTCCCTGATCTGAGCGATGGCGATTAACAAAAAGGGGAGATAAGCAACTATTGTGGCCAGACTGCACAGGAACCAGTTTTTCAGTTCCTTTTTGTTTTGTGTATAAATAAAATAGAACAAAAGTCCCAGATAAAGAAAGATCATTGTGAGAACAGCATAATAGTGGGTGCAGGCTGACGAGAGGCTGCAAAGCGTAAATAAAATCCAATTTTTCCGGGAAGGCGAAATAAACAGTTTGTAGCTAAATACTCCGGCCAGAAGTGTGAACGCGCTCGCCCAGACATACATACGGATTTCCGTGGATTTTTGCAACATGAAAGGGTTTAGATAGAGGATAAAAAGGTAAAAAAACATGGACTTAGAGCCATGATTTTTTTTAATAAAGGTAATACCGATCATAAACAGGATAAAAAGAGCCGCAAGAGAAAATAAGCGAGCCATAAAAATGCTTTGTCCGGTTAGAATTGCGAAGGGTCTGATCATAAAATAGTAGAGAAACGGCGAGGTATCGTGGAGGACTTCATAGAAAAAGTCATGCCGGCTGGCGCGGCACCATTGCATGGTAAAAAACTCATCAAAGTTGATAGTATAGCGAGAACATGAGATAATGGACATCAATAAAAACAATAATATGATCAGGACTTCCCAGGGAAATTCTTTTAATTTCTTTTTCATGTAAATTCTCCTTGTATTTGCTTATTATATCATGTTTTTAGTACAGATGGACATATATTTTTTCAAAATAGAATAAACTATAAAGAGTGTTGCTTGAAAAGAGTATGGTAATACAGTTATTAAGAAATGTTTAAGAATCATGAAAAAAATCTTAGAAAGAAGGATGAAAGCTGAAATTTAGGAGGAAATATGCTATTCTATTAAAGGACTCAGAGGAAGGAGTGTGGAATATGAAAAATAAAGCTAAGGAAAGACAGAGAATCCTTTTGGCAGTGGCTGTGCTGATTGGGGTGATTGTAACGGGGTGTGGCCTGAGAGATACTGTAATAGAGGAGAAGGATCATGTGGGATCAGAGAATGTGGTGATTACAGAGACAGGAGAGGTTATTGAGAAATCTACTCTAGGGGTTCCTTCTCCGGTAAAGGAAGCCCCTGTGCCGGACAGTAAAGACCAGACGCAAGTTCCGGTTGTCAGTGAGCGTGAGATGCCGACTCCGGTGATCGAGGTTGATATACCGGTACAGGAGCAGGTGATCACGGAAGAAGATCAAATTGAGCCTCAGGGACATAGTCTGCAGTTAGTTTTCCTGGGGGACAGTATTTTTGATAATAACAGGGACGGGTCAGGAGTGCCCTATTTAACAGCGAAGCAGTGTAATGCCGATGTGTACAATCTTGCGATCGGAGGAACCAGCGCCAGCATTGAGGCAGATGAGAGCACGGAGTGGACGCAGTGGACCTCAAGGGGATTCGGCGGGGTGGTGAATGCCATGATGAAGCGGATCCCTGCGGATATTTTTGCAGGGACCAGAGCGGGAGAACTATTAAGTAACCCTCATATTGATTTTTCACAGACAGATTATTTTATTGTGGAATACGGTACGAATGATTTTTTCCGGGGAGTTCCACAAAGCGATGATGATGGTTATAATCAGAGATCCTACGCCGGGGCGTTGCGTTATGGGGTGTCTAATCTGTACGAATTGGCGCCTGGCGCGACGGTAATACTCTGTTCCCCTATGTATGCCCAGTTTTTTAAAGACGGGTTTATGATCGGAGACGGGAATGTTACCAATAATGGAAACGGAACTCTGTTTGATTATGTGGGAACTTGCAACTATGTGGCTAAGGAGCAAAATGCTTTATTCTTCAATGCCTATCTGGATTTGGGAATTGATGGTTATACGGCTGAGGATTATCTTGAGGATGGCGTACATTTAACCGAAGCAGGAAGGCAGTTATATGCCGATGCGCTTGCAAAGATCATATTAAATTATGAGGAGACGAAAAATAATTAAAGATCCCAATAGAGAAAAGGGTTTGACTTGCGGCTTATATCGTGCTACTCTTGAAAAGGTGTAGTAAGAAAAGCATTGTGCATATTTTTGATGTCTGAATACAAAACGAACCGGCAGGTAAACTATGCATTCTTTAAAAGAAAAGGAAAAAAATAGGAATAATACCATTCTGATGGGAGTGTTTGTGGGGTACCTGATCTTCAACGGTATTCTCCTGATACGGCATGAGCTATGGCGGGACGAGGCTAATGTGTGGCTTATGGCAAGGGAGCTTTCCCCGCTTCAATTATTTCGGGAGATCAAATACCAGGGGCATCCGTGTCTTTGGTATTTGTTGGTTATGCCCTTTGCAAAGCTGGGATTTCCTTTTCGCATTATTGGTATTTTAAGCCTTTCCGCCATGTCAGTGGCGGCAGGGCTGTTTTTGCGGAAGGCGCCTTTTGGAGCTTTTGTGAAAGCGGTTTGTGTATTCAGCCCGATTTTCACCTATTTTTATGCAGATATTGCAAGAAATTATTGTCTGATTGCAATATTACTGATGCTTTTGGCATGGTCTTATCCGGAAAGAAATGAAAGAAGTATCCGATACGGGCTTCTTTTGGGGCTGTTGGTGCAATCCGATACGATAGCCATTGCACCGGCGGGGATGATTTCTCTCATGTGGATGTGGGAGAGTATCAGAGTTTTCCTTAAGAGAAAGGATTTCAGGCCGGTAAAGAAAATGCTGAGCGGGCTCTGGATTCCATTGGCCAGCCTTCTCCTGTGGATTGCGCAATTTTATCAGGTATCGGACAGCCCGGAGTTCCAGATAAGCAGATTTGGATTCCGCGAGGTCTTGGAAGAGGTTCGCAATTACAGCTTTTGGATTCTGGAGAGACTCTCGGGTCAGGGGCAGAGTCTTTGCAGGGTTCTTCTGGTTCTTTTTATTGTTTTTTTTGTGGTTGTATCGGTGAGAATCGGAGATGGCGGAGTTTTCTGCGTAATGGCAGCTTCCTTTTTGTTTGAGGCAGTTTTCAGCGTGGTGGTATATCAGCTCCATTACTGGCACTTTATTGCCCTTTGTTTTGTGTTGATCTGGGCAGTGTGGGTTTTATATGTACAAAGGGAAAAGAAACGTAAAGGTGACAGGATAAGCGGTGCAGCATTGGCAGGCCTTCAGATTCTGCTGCTGATATTTGCCGGATTTATGCTGCTGCAGTGGAATTCGGAGGATGAGAATTCCAATCTTGACAATGCTCTGCACGGGTTATACTCAGACGGAGTGTATACAGCGAAATATATAGGGGAGAATATTTCTCCGGATGAAATTATGGTGTCTGCTAATGTAGCGATGGCATCTACGGTGCAGGCGTATCTTCCTGCAGAGTATCAGTTTTATTTTGCGGGAAACGGGCAGATTGCCACCTATGCAGATTACAGCGAGGATCAGAGCAGGCAGATCAGTGTAGAGAGGCTTCTTAATTGGTTTGAGATAAAATTCCCTGAAAAAAAGGAATTTTATTTGCTGGATACAGAAGATTCCTGTATAATTGACAGGGAAGAGCTGGAAGGGTTTCAGGTATTATATCGGACCCCTCAGGAAACGGCAAGGGGAGAAGAATATGCGCTATACTATATCCGCAGCGAAGAGTGATTCTGAAGAGGATCCTGCTTTGGCAATTGGAATATAAGGAAATCTATGCAAGAATGCAGGGAGAAACAAAAAAGGTGTCAGTAACAGATTTTATTTCCGGACAATTTGATAAGATTATTATCGGAGCAGGATTATATGGCTTGTATGCCGCTAAATTCTGCGCAGACAGGGGACAGCATGTGCTGGTGCTGGAGTATGACGGCGCCCCTTTCCAGCGCGCCACCTATATCAATCAGGCCAGAGTCCATATGGGTTACCACTATCCCAGAAGCCTCACCACAGCAGTGAAATCGGCCGGGTATTTTCGACGGTTCATGGAGGATTTTGGTTTCTGTATTCATGATAAATTTCAGCAGATTTATGCTACCTCCGATCAGTTTTCATGGACAAATGCAGGACAGTTTCAGGAATTCTGCCGGGCGGCTGGAATTATGTGCGAGGAAGTAGCCGTTTCCAAGTACTTCAGGCCGGGCATGTGCGATGGGGCTTTTCTCACAGAGGAATATACCTATGACGCAAAGATTCTGCAGAAGTATTATGAGGACAGGCTCTCTGGAAATCGCAATGTGGAAATGCTTTTCTATGCCCGTATAGAAAGAATCGTAAAAAGAGAAAAATCCTTTCAGGTGCAGATGGCGGATGGCTCCTGTTATGAGGCGCCCTTCGTGCTGAATGCCTCCTATGCCTCTGTGAATCAGGTGATCAGTCTGGTGGAGGATGAGTCGGGCAGTACGGAGCGAGAGCCCTTTGATATTAAATATGAGCTCTGCGAAATTATTCTTTGTAAGCCGTCGAAGGCTCTTAAGGATATTGGTCTGACGGTCATGGACGGTCCTTTTTTTTCTATAATGCCCTTTGGAAAGACAGGGCTTCATTCCCTTACGGCGGTGACCTTTACCCCCCATGTGACAAGCTATGACTCCTGGCCCGCATTTTCCTGTCAGGCGGGTGCGGCAGCCGAATATTCGCCGAATATGGAAAAGGAGGGAGCAGGGAGCTTTTGCTCCCAGGGGCAATTGGGGAACTGTAATGAGTGCCGCCATAAACCGGATACGGCCTGGCCCTATATGTCTCATCTGGCAGATAAATATATGAAGCCTGAGTATTCTTATTCCTATGTGGAATCCCTGTATTCCATGAAGCCGATCCTGAAAAGCTCCGAGGTGGATGATTCCCGCCCTACTGCCATCAGAGTGATGAGCAGAGAGCCGGATTTTGTCAGTGTACTGTCCGGAAAGATTAATACGGTGTATGACTTGGATGAATATTTAAAGTAGAATGGTATGGATAATAAAATGGAAAATGTACAGATACTAAAAAAAGAAAAAAAATTTGTCTCACTGGTGGTGTATCTCCATGATGCGGCCTCCTATATAAAATACTTTTTGGACACGGTGATTCCGGTCTGCGAGAAGAATTTTGAGCAGTTCGAGGTGGTCTGTGTGGATGACGGCTGCAGTGACGGCACGGTAGTTCTTTTAAAGGAATACGTGGAAAAAAAGCGGCTGAAAGCCATGGTCAATGTGGTGCATATGAGTTTTTTCCAGGGGCTGGAAAGTGCCATGAATGCAGGAAGGGATATTGCCATTGGCGATTTTGTCTATGAATTCGACGATATTTTCGTGGATTATGAGCCGGAGGTGATCATGGAAGTTTACCGAAGACTCCTTGAAGGGAATGATATTGTGGCGGCCAGCAGTAAGGGAAAACTGCGGTTCACTTCCCGGGTGTTTTATGCCCTTTATAATAAGACGAGTAAGGGAAATGAGAAGATCGGACCGGAAACCTTCCGGATCGTATCCAGAAGGGCTATCAACAGAATCAAGTCCATGGGGCAGTATATTCCATACCGGAAGGCGGTTTACATGAACTGCGGGCTGAAGTCCTCCACGATTTATTACACTAGCAGGGATGTAAACGTAAGGATTAAGAATAAAACTGTGGTGGCAGAGAGAACTTCCCTGGCCCTGGACTCCTTTATTTATTTTACCAATGTGTTAGAGCGCATCTCAGCCATTATCTGTGGAATATTTTTGATTTTTACGGTGGGAATGGGATTTTATCTTATATGTAATATCTTCAACGGTACAAAGCCGGTGGAAGGATGGCTTTCCACTATGGGGTTTCTTGCCCTTGGCTTTTTTGGCGTGTTTGCGCTGTTGACAATCATACTAAAATATCTGTCGGTGATGCTGAACCTGATTTTCAGGCATCAGCGGTATCTGGTTTCGGATATAGAAAAGGTGGTGAAGCGGTGAGCGGGGATTTATCCATCAATCTGTTGTTTCCGGTGCTGAATGAGCGGCTCCGGCTTCAGAACGGAATAGAGAGGGCTATGGCATATTTGCAGGAAAATGTTACAATCCCTTACAAGCTTACGATTCTGGATAATGGTTCTGAGGATGAAACGCCGGAAATCGCCAGAGAATTAGAAAAAAAGTATCCGGAGGTGACATATGTCCGACTGGAAGAGAGAGGAGTGGGGATTGCTTTCCGAAAGGGAATTGAATTAAATGACTCTGCGCTGGTGGGATATATGGACATTGACCTGTCCACGGACATTAAGTATCTGGGGCGTACTATTGAATTATTTCAGACCCGGCCGGAGCTGGAATATATAAACGGAAGCCGTTTCAGCAAGGATTCAGATACCAGGGGCCGGAAGTGGTACCGGAAGATCACCTCCATGGGGCTGGTCTTTTTGTTAAAGGTAATTTTTCACATGAAAGCAACAGATGCGGTGTGCGGATTTACTTTTTTGCGCAGGGAGACGGCAAAGCGGCTGGCAGCAGTGTGCAGTAATGATAACGGGTGGTTTTATACTATTGAATTTTTACTCCGGGCGGAGCGTATGGGTATCGTGATCTATGATATGCCGGTAGAGTGGCAGGAGGATTACAACACTACGGTTAAGGTGTGGAAGACAATTAAAAATTATCTGATTCGGATTCACAGGCTGCGCAGGGCTTTTAAGGAGGAGGAGAAAAATAATGCTTAAAAGAATTGACCTGACAAGGGATTATCAGAAGCATAAAAAGGAATATCTGGCCGCAATGGAGGCGGTCTGTGAGGAGACGGCCTTTTCAGGAGGGGAATTTGCGGATCAGTTTGACATGGAGTTTGCGGCATTTTGCGGTGTGCCCTATGCCGCAGGAGTGAACAATGGAACTTCTGCTCTGCACTGTGCCATGCTGGCTCTGGGGATTGGGGAAGGGGACGAGGTGATTGTACCGGCCAATACCTACATAGCCACAGCTTGGGGAGTCACCTATACGGGAGCAGTACCGGTGTTTGTGGACTGCACGGCTGATACCTGGGAAATTGATCCGGATAAGATAGAGGAGAAGATTACAGATAAGACGAAAGCAATCCTGGGGGTGCATTTGTATGGCCAGCCCTTTGAATTTAATAAGGTCAGAGACATAGCCGATAAGTACGGGCTTTTTGTGGTGGAGGACTGTGCCCAGGCCCATGGGGCGGAATATGAGGGAAGGCTGGCAGGAAGCCTGGGAGAACTGGGGTGTTTCAGTTTTTATCCGGGGAAAAACCTCTATGCGTTCGGAGAAGGAGGAAGCGTTACCTGCAATAAAAAGGAATATTATGACGCCATTACCACATTGAAGAATCAGGGATGTAAGGTAAGGTATTATCATGATGTAATCGGCTATAATTACCGTCTGGAAGGAATGCAGGGAGCTGTTTTGAGCGTAAGCCTTAAATACCTTCCGCAGTGGACGAAGCGGCGCAGGGAGATCGGCAGGCGGTATCTGAAGGAGATAACCAATCCTCTGATCACTATGCAGGCTCATCCCCAGAATACCAATCCGGTATTTCATTTATTCGTGATTACGGTGGAAGATCCCATTGATTTTATTTCTTATATGGAAAAGAGAGGGATGGAGTGCAATCGGCATTATCCGGTGCCCTGCCATTTGCAGAAGGCGTATGCGAATCTTGGCTATCAGGAGGGAGATTGCCCTAATGCGGAATATCTGGCAAACCATTGCGTGACCCTGCCTTTGTTTCCGGAGATGACAGAGGAAGAGGTAGAGATGGTGATTGAGAGCTGTAATGGATATATGGGGCTAAAGCCTTGAAAGGAGTTTGACAATCAGAATGAGCAGGTCAGAGAAGCTTGGATGGAAAGAAAAGGTGTGGAGTGGAAAGCTGACAGAGTGGATAACGCCTAAGACAGTGGCTTTTTGCCTGTGCATTTTTTATGTATTGAGCCTGATTCCGCTGCTTTGGATTGCATGGTATAACTATCCCAGTGCAGATGATTACTCTATAGGAAGCGATTGTCATCAGGTATGGATTGCAACCCACAATGTATTTGCGGTCATCTGGCAGGGGATCGTAAGATCAGCGGAAGATTGGCTTCATTGGATGGGATATTTTACCTCCAACTTTCTGATGGCGGTACCCCCCAGCACCTTTGGGGAGCGGTGGTATGTTCTGACTACCTGGATCATGGTGGGAATGCTGAGCCTTTCCACGATATATCTGTTCCGTGGGATTTTTGTAAGGGTGTTTCACGCGGATTGCTATGTAAGCCTGAGCACTGCTATTCTGGTTTTGATTGCATCGGTTCAGTGTATGTGTCCCCAGGGGCGGGTGGAAGCCTTTTACTGGTACAGTGGTGCGGCAAATTATGTTTTTGTACACAGTTTGTCCCTGTTTTTTTATGGACTGTTGATAGCATCTGTTTTTGATAAGGGCAAAAAGCGTATCTGGGATGTGGCGGCGGCCTGCTTTATTGGATTTTTGACCGGTGGCGGTAATCAGATGACGGCTCTTAATGTAGCGGTAATTCTTCTGGCCGCGACAGGGATTATTATCTGGCAGAAAAGGTGGAAAAAATATGGAATACTGCGGCTTCCCATGTGTTTTTTTTACAGTGGCTTTTTTTTAAATGTGGCGGCTCCCGGAAACTGGGTGCGGGCGCAGGGAGCGAATGGAATGAACCCTGTGAAAGCAGTGCTGGTATCTTTTTACGAATGTCTGGACAGGATGATGGGAGAGTGGACAGTGTGGCCCGTGATTGTAATTATGATTGCGCTAGTTCCTTTGTTCTGGCATATGGCAGAACATACTGATTTCAGATTTCCCTGTCCGCTGCTTGCAGTAGGAGGCGGCTTTTGCCTGGCCTCGGCTATGGTGACACCTTCTGTCTTTGCTGTGGGAAATATGGAAGCGGGCAGGCTGCAGGCATTGTGTTACTTGATGTATGTGTTGGTTCTTGCTTTGAGTGTAGGATATGTGACTGGATGGGCAAGAAAGAAGCAGGAAAAGGCGGGCGCCGATGGCATTTCTGGAAGTATTGGCCTTTCCAGTGCAGTTAATTGTCAGGGCTTTTCGATGGAGAGCCGCTTGTGCCTGTTGGGATGCGCCGTTTTTCTGGCCTTTGGTACAGTACTTACTGTCATGCCGGAGCCGCATTACTTTACATTTTCCTCGGCGATGGTTGATCTGCTGAATGGAAGTGCAAGAGATTATGGAGAGGCATTGGAAAGAAGGGCAGAACTGTATCGCAGTGCGGCTAAAGGTGTGATAGAAGTGGAGCCTTTGCCGGCCCAGCCAGTATTATTATATTTTTCTGATATTAAAGAAGATGCAGATGACTGGGAAAATGAAGGGCTGGCCCGATTTTACGGGATTGAGGGTGCAGCGGTAAGGAAACACAGCTAAAGAGAAGGTGGAAATGAAAAAAACGATCATAGTTATGCCGGTGGCAAACGAGGAGGCAACCATGGGGCAGATTTTGGATGAGATTTTAAATCTGCCCTATAATAATTTATACATATATCCTGTGATTGACAGCTATTCCAGGGACAGGACAGAAGAGATCATAAGAGAAAAAGAAAAAAGGAATAATAAGGTCAAGTGCATTTTTCACGAAAAGTCGGATGGAGTGGTCAGTTGTTATCTGGAAGGCTTTAAAAGAGCATTGGCAGATGGGGCGGAGCTGATTCTGGAGATGGATGGAGGTGGAAGCCATCTTCCTTCAGAAATACCGGTTTTTTTGGAAATGCTGAATAAGGGCTATGACTGTGTCTGGGGATCTCGCTTTATTGAGGGTGGCTCTATGAGGGAGCAGCCTTTATACCGGCGTATTTTAAGCCAGGGCGGGACAATTCTTGCAAATCTGGTGCTGGGGACAAAGCTGAAAGATATGACCAGTGGATTCGAGGGTTTTCAGAGAGGGATCCTTGAGGACATGGATTTAGACGCTTTTCTGTCCAAAGGCCATATGTATCAGACAGAGATGCGTTATTACTGCAGAAATAAGCATGCTCTGGAGGTGCCTATTCATTATGTGGGGACGGCTTCCAGCCTGAAAACCAGCTCTGTGATAGAGGCGCTCAGGTTGTTGTTTCAGTTGAAAAAAAATGAAAATTTTGTGACAGGCGGAAAGGGACAGGCGTAATGAAAAAAGCTAAGTATCTGATTCTGGGGGCTGGTCCTGCCGGTCTGACATTTGCCAGCATGCTGAAAAGAAGGGGCGAGGATTCCTTTCTGATACTGGAAAAGGAAATGGAGGCGGGAGGGTTATGCCGCTCTGTTATAGTGGATAAAAGCCCTTTTGACATCGGAGGAGGCCATTTCTTGGATGTGCGGCGGCCTAAGGTGAATGATTTTCTGTTTTCTTTTATGCCTGAAGAAGAGTGGATGCTTTTTGAGAGGGACAGCCGGATAATGATAGGAGGAAAAACTGTCGGACATCCTCTGGAATCTAACATTTGGCAGTTTGATTTAGAAGAGCAGGTGGCTTATTTATCTTCCATCGCAAAAGCAGGATGCAACAGCGGGGAGAAGATGCCGGAGAAATTTGTGGAATGGATTCGGTGGAAGCTGGGGGAGAAAATTGCGAAAGACTACATGCTTCCTTATAATCGGAAGATGTATGCAGAGGATTTAAATGAACTTGGCGTTTACTGGCTGGAGAAGTTGCCGGATGTGAGCTTTGAGGAGACGCTGCGCTCTTGTCTGATCCGTAGACCCTGTGGGAAGGAACCCGGACATGCTTTCTTTTATTATCCGAAAGCTTTTGGGTTCGGAGAGGTATGGCTTAGGATAGCAAAAGAGCTTGCACCGTGTATTTATTATAATACCGATGTAGAAGCAATAGATTGCGACAGAAAGCAGGTGAAAGCCGCGTCAGGAGAGATTTTCGGGGCGGATGTGATCGTTACTACGATTCCGTGGGCAGAGTATAAAGAGATACGGGGTATGCCTGAGGAATTGATGTTGTCCATAAAGGCGTTGAAATATAATGCGATTGAAACCAGATACTATGCCCAAAATCTGGATACAAGGGCGCAGTGGATTTATGTACCTGACGATGATATTCCATTTCATCGGATCCTGGTAAGGCATAATTTCTGCCAGGGGAGCAGGGGGTACTGGACAGAAACACGACAGGAGAGAAGCATCGGAGATATTGACGCTGGTGATACCTTCCGCTTTTTGAATTCATATGCGTATCCCCTGAATACCATAGGTAAGCCGGCAATTGTGGAGAAGCTGCAGGAATATTGCAGTACAAAAGGAATTTATGGATTAGGGCGCTGGGGGGAACACGCGCACCATAATTCCGACGTGGTGGTGGAGCATGCCATGGCATTGGCGGAGAGACTGGTAATATGATACCAGAAACGATTAAACAAAAAGGAAAGCCTAAAACGGAATGAGGGAAATAATTTATAAAATAACATGCGTAATATTGGTGCTTTGCGGACTTTTTGCAGCCATGCTTGTGCTGAATCACACGGCACAAAACGGGCGAAGGACAACAGAGGTGCTGCCTCAAATCGTGGAGGAGCCGGTCTATGTGGAATGTATTCCCAGACAGCCCGTGGAGATTAGCTTAAAGGCACAGAGGGACTTTTCAATTGGAGGGTTCAAGCTGCTTCTGGTGAATATTTCCCAGGAAAGCAGAGGGACTGTGCGCTTTGCGGTGACGGACAGCGCCTCTAATCTCCTGGTTAATCAGGTAATACCGGTGGAAACGATTACGCCCGGCAAATGGTTTTCGGTTCCCGCGCAAATCAGCTTTGCGCAGGGAGAAACCTATGTGGTATCGGTTCTTGCAGATGGAAGCGAGCCTTATTTTATGCAGCGCAGGGAAAATGCAGAGGACGGACTTCCTTTTGAGGAAAAAGTGACCCGGGGCAAAGAGGAGATGGACTGCGGTGTTTCCCTTGGGGTGGATATTGCGGAGCAGGTGGAAGTGACCTATGGGGAAATTCTGTATTACTCAGTTCCGCTGTGCATTCTCACAGCAGCGTTTCTGGTTGTCTGTATTTTGTTCGGGAAAAAAAGAGTGTGGGAATTTTTCCGGAGGATTCCTTTCGGCAGCTTTTTCGGGAAATATGGAAATGATCTTTTTCTGGTGCTCCTGTTTGCCGCCGTATGCCTGAGCATTTATTCCAGAGCTTATATCAAGGGCGTTTATATTTCTTCGGATTCGGCGGGGTATCTGCGGGAGGCTGTGAATCTTGCTGAGGGGTATGGCTTTAATTATGACGGTCTGGCGGGCTACGACTCCTGGTTTGCCAACTGGCCGATCCTTTATCCAGGAATGATAACGATTGTTATGATTATTACAGGAGCCAATGCATACCTTGCATCCAAGATTCTTGCTATGGTGCTGGTGGGAGCACTTCTGGTGATTATAAGGCTTTGCTTTAAAAAAGACGCCTGGTTTTACGGGCTTTGCGTTACCAATATCGGCTTTTTAAATCTTGCCTATTACACCTGGAGCGAGATTCCTTTTATGGTTTTTCTTTTAGGCTTCGCCCTGGTTCTGGCCCGGATTCTGAGGCAGGAAAATCCTCAGGGAAGGTGGTATTTTCTGCTTGGCCTGCTTGGCCTTGGGTGCTTCCTGACCAGGTATTTCGGCATTTTTGTCTGGATTGTGACAGGCCTTTATCTTCTGTGTCTGGTTAAAAAATATGCTCAGAGTAAAGAGAGAAATCTGTTGAAAAAGACCGCGCTGCTTACAGTCACAGCTTTTTGCTCCGGAATGCTGAGCATGGCATATCTGTTTGTAAATAAGCTGAAAAACGGCATGGCTTCAGGTGTCAGCAGAACGCTCTGGTGGGATGATTATGAAAAGCTGACCAATGATTTGATTGAAAGTCTTTTGACGGAAGTATGCAATGTCTTTTCTATTCAAATCCCGGAATTGATTGAAGGCTTTCCCTATCATTTAAAGGTATTCGTCCTTGTAATTATTCTGGCAGGGCTGGTGTGGTTTGTGGCAAAGAACGCAAAGCATTTCTCTGCCGAATCCGTAATGATTACCATTGGGGTGATGTACTACCTGATTTTTATTGTGATACGGTATTTTTCCTCTATGGACACCTTCTATTTCAGATTTTTTGAGCCTGCAAGCTTTTTGATCTGCTTAGGGCTCATGGGATTGCTGATTCCTTATCTTCGGAGTAAAAAAGGTTTTCATTTCTTCGGAGGAGCCGTAGCGGCCCTTGTAATTCTTGCCATGGCGTCTGTTTTTGATCACAGCGGTATGAATGTGTGGGAGGGAGAGTATTACGCGGAGCTTACCCGGCAGTGGCAGAAATCCTATGAGGAGATACCGGAGAAATCGGTGGTGATATTTAATGATATTGATTTCAGGGCATCCTATTATCGGCCGGATGTGGTCGAGGGAACCATCAGTCCGGCAGAGACTTTTGAAGATATTAAGGAAATCTATTATGGTTCGGAGTATCTCTGCATCCGCAGGGAATTTGCGGAGGTTATGCTGGAATCGGGAGAATATGAGAAGAGTGTGGTCAGAGAGCTGGAAAAGGGCCTTGGGATGTTGGGGAAAGACCAGGATTTTTTGGTGATTGGGCTGCGGCAGCAGGGGAGCATGACAGGAAGATGAAAGGGAATTCTTATGGTAAAAGCAATTACAAAATATAAAAATTTTATACTGCAAAATTGTATAAATCTGTTATTGCTCCTGCTTTGCTGGGGGGGATTTTTAAGAAAAAGCTTTAACAGTGATACTGTTTTTCATATGGTTGTAAATGATGCCGATGTCATGACCAGAATTGAAGAGGGAAGATATTTTGTTGCATTGAGTGATTTTATACTCCTTAAAGCCGGATTACGGACAACGACGAATCTTAGTATTACGATTCTGCTTACATTTATAATATTGGCAATGGCTATGTGGGAGATGCAAAAGATATTTAGTAACTGGATGCCGGAAGCGCCGTGGGGTAAAGCAGGGTTTATCTGCGGATTGGATCTGGTATTTGTGAATGTATTGTTTGCAGAAGTATTTATGTTCGGGGAGTCAAGTGTTTATTTTGCGATTGCCTATTGGGCGGCTGCCGCTGGTGTCAGATGTTATGCCGGAAAGAAATATGCAGGAATGTTGATTCTGTATGCGATAGGAGTTTGCTCCTATCAGAATGCAGCGGTATTTGCTGCAATTGTAATTGCTTTTTATATCTTTCTGGATGAGGAAATGAGGCTATCCTTCCGTGCCGTAAGGCGAGAGGCTGCTGGTATTGTAATATGTATGGGAATGGGGCTTTTGAATTTCCTAAGTGTAAAAGTGCTGGAGCGCCTGGGCATTGGTATATCCTTCAGTAAATATCCGGGTACTGGCGATATAGGAGAGAAATTGGCGGATGCTGTTGGGCATTATATAGGATTGAATAAAAGCGGGGGCGGAATATTCCCTAATTTATGGTTTCCGTTTATATTCGCATTGATCCTGTGGTGTGTGATTCTGTATAGCTGCATCCGGAAGCGTCAGTTGTCTCAGCTTCTATTCCTGTTTATCGTGTGGGCCGGAAGTAATATACTGTTGTATGTAATCCCCCTGGTACAGGAGGAGTTTACACTTCCGCCAAGGCTCTCTCTCTGCTTTTTTCTGGTGCAAGGGCTTTTGTTGACAGTGGCTTGTAAACTGAGTGCAGATAATTTAAAGAAGCTTATTACTTTTATCGGAGGTTCTTATCTGATCGTACATCTTTTGTTTGCAGATTTTATTGTCACAAATCATTTTGTGAGCAATACATTGGATAAGGTATATGTAAACATGGTGTACGAGGAAATATTGAAATATGAAAGAGAAACTGGTATCACGGTAACAAAGCTTGCGATAATCAAGGATGCATATGCTCCCAATAACTATGAAGAAGTTTCTTATGCGACAGATCAGATTAATGAGAGGGTACTGGGGACAGCCACCTTTTCACTGATTCAGATAATGACGGACAGAGTTTTTGAGGAGATAGAGATACCGCAGCCGGTATATGATAAATATTTTAGGGATAAGGATTGGAACTGCTTTGATCTGAGACAGCAGCTTGTATTCGAAAACGATGAGGCATACTGGTGTGTATTTTAACCATGGCCGTTTTTTAGCGCTTCTTTAAGTCGGATGGCGGCAGAGGAAAGGGGCAGGTTTTGAGGAGGCTCTCAGTCTCACACAGAAAAGCAGGGAGGATGGCTGTGCCGTCCCTCCCTCTAAAAGGTCACTTCCCCATCATGTGAAATCAGCGAAACGCTTTCCACATCCTCCATGCTTTCGAGCTCCTGCATCATCTCGTATTCTTTTGAGGCACGGACCTCCAAAACCAGATTACAGTGCCCCCCGGCAATGTTTCTGGATTTCACCTTATAGTATTTGCAGTATTCCCCTACCTTCTGTGTGAAAGAGGGTTCCCTTTGGGATTTTTCAAGATTCGCCACCAGAATCATGGGCGCACGGCCCACGGGCAGTCTGTCGAGGAAGATGACCAGTAACGTCAGAATCGCTGAGAGCACGAGAGCCACTTCCGTCATATGTGCGCCGCAGCAGATTCCCACGGCAATAGACCAGAAGAGGAAGCAGAGGTCCATCGGCTCCTTGACGGCTGTACGGAAGCGTACGATGGACAGGGCGCCTACCATTCCCAGGGAAATCACGATGCTGGACTGTACTGCCAGGATAATTGCCGAGGTGATCACGGCGATTGCAGCGAGAGAGATGTTAAAATTTTTGGAATAAAAGGTCTTTTTGGTAATCAGCCTGTAAACAATGAAAATATAACAGGCAATCACTGCTGTAATGAAAAGAACCGCCGCAATGTGAGGTACACTGATATTTTCACTGGTGTATGATGCAATAAAATCTTTCTTAAAAATATCTGAGAAGTTCATTTTTATCCTCCGTTTTGAATAAAATCTGTTCTTTTTTCGTCTTGCTCCTGCCTTAAGCCTGTCAGGCCTTTTGCCGTAAGAGCGCGTTGTTTTCTATATTCATACAAATCAGCCTGAGGCAAATTTCCTGCAGAGATAATATTTGGAAAAAGTACTTGCGCAAAGGCCGTCAAGCATGAGCAGGCTGTGAACCTCATCCGGCAGAAACTCGTCGAATTTTACTTCCATCAAAGCATGTCCGAGGGGCAGAACACCCCGGCCCTCTATATTTTTGTCCAGAAAGCTGCGGGGGTTTTTGATGGATTTGATATTGCTGTCAAAGGTCACCCTCACATTAGCGTCATCCGGTCTGTACACATAAGGGACTCTGTCATAGTCTACGATAACTGCAGGGCGCATTAACCGGATGGCCATCAGGTAAGCTAATTTATGCAGGGTCTGCTGCGAGGGGCTGATGTTGTCCGGTATTTTGCCGTCCATCAACTGTATGCACTGTTCCAGACTGAGACGGCAGGATTTTTTGCGGGTCATCCCCCGGATTTTCTGCTTCACCTCCAGAGAAATTCTTTCAGGATTGTGATTGTAGATCCGGATTCTGTATTTCTCCCGGTTGTCCACGCCGTTTTCGTTGTCCATAAAGCAGGTGTTCTGGTAATCGTCAAAATACAGGCTCCTGATATTATAATAACCATTTTGGAGGGCATGGGTATCTCTGGACATAAGCGCGCTTATTTTAGCCTCCTCCATCAGAACCTGCCCCTTAGTCATGGGATATTTATATTCATGTCTGTAACGTAGCTGTTCCAATCATTGCCCTCCTGTCTGTTCCCATATTCCCTCCAGAATACAATCTTCAAAAATCAACGCGCCCTCCTCTGTTCTTTCCCCGCTTTCGCGGCTGAAGTAGCCGGTGAAATTATATCCTTCCGCTTCATACTGAGGCAGGCCCTCCAAAGGCGTTCCCCTTTCCACCCAGTAGTACAGGGTCTGGTTATAGTCCTGGTTTAAAAAGGGAGCCTCGTTTTTTACTTCTACCACACAGTAATCCCGTTTCTCCACCCACAGTTTATCCAGAAAATCCTTTTTTTCCAGAAGGAACTGCCGCACCATATCTACATGCCGGTCCAGATCCGAAAAACGGGTATATTCGCTCTTAGCGGAATTTGTGCCTTCCTCTTCACCGCTCATGTGAGGATGGTCAGTGTCAGGGTGTACAAACATCCACTCCTGTCTTTTTTCATGCCACTTCAGAGCGTCTAAAATGGCGCTGCGCCTTATTTTTTCCGTATGCAGGCCGATCCCTGTATCAATTGCCCATTCAAGGTTTTCCCGGAATATTGTGTTGTATTTTTGGGCAGTCAGCGCCTGGAATTCCGGATTTTGATACATTGCCGAAAGCCATCTGTTCTGATTGGGATTTCCATCGGGCCTGGAATTGCGGACAGAAGCCGTAAGAGCCGCCGGGTTTTCAAACATCGGCGTATTCACATTACCCATAGTGCCGTCAAAATCCCAGACCGGGCCTGCGTATAAAAGGGGGTTTTCCCGATCAAGCACATAGGAAAACTGGCTGGCGATTCCTGTATCATGATCTCCGGATATTTCCTGAACCAGAAAGGCTTCCGTCCAGGAATCCATGTCAATCAGCTCCCTTAAATATTTCCCGCTTAAGGCGCTTTGCCCGTCCTGCGATGTCAGCGCGCTTTCTATATCGTTTATCATGGATTGAATCCGGCCGATTTCCGCAGAAGGGTTTGGGCTCACAAAGCCGGCTGCAAATATCTGGCCCTGATCGGAGATGACATAGGGCGTATCCTCCTCCATGCGGAAGTCCAGCTCCATCTCCAAAAACCAACTGCTCTGCTGTGGGATTTCCAGCCTGTTTTCACCGATTTCCACCGCTTCTGTCAGCAGGTACATTCCGTAATAAACGCCGTTTAGATAGACCTCCACGAACTCCCCGTCAGGTTCGTAGGCCTCTATGCTTTGGTTTGCCAGATCAAGCACCAGCTTATTTCTGATATAAGACCCGTCCGTGGCGTTGGCCAGCAGGTTCCACTTGTAAGCTGGCTCCATGCCGCACAGGGAAAGGGGGGTATGAAAGGTAAAGGTAAAAGGCTTTTTGTCCAGCGTGGCCGTCAGGTTTCCTCTGACTTTAAATTTTTTTAGATTTTCCTGACAGAGGACGGCGCCGGATGCGTCTATTGCCAGCAGATTTCCTGTTTCGATATACTTTTTATTTTCAGATTCTGCCAGGTCTAAAATATCTTCCTCCGATTCCGCCGAAATCATAAAGGCAGGCAGATTGGAGGAGGCAAGAACCTGCAGCGTCTTTTTGGCAGACGAAGCTCCCAACGGGCTTTTCAGCTCCAGGCTGTGAATTTCTTCGTTTCCGCCCTCCTGCCACAGACTGCCCCTTTTGCAGGTCGTCCCGTCGATTTTCACGGTTCCTTTTCCGCTTTCGTACCGGAGCGTAAACTCTATATTTTTCCCGGCGAAACAGGATGGCAGAAAAAGATAATATCTTTCTGCCTCTTCGTCCTCCCAAAGTCTCAGTTCTATTTCCTGTCCGTCTGTCATGCACGTAAAGGTAAGTCCGTCTATAAGCTCTTTTTCATGGTCTGTCCTGAAATAGGATATAGCTAAGATTGCTGCCAGCATGAGGCCTGCGCTTATTGCCGCAAAAAGACGTAATCTGTTTCCCAAAGTCATCCTGTATCCGCTCCTTAAATGTGTCCCTATTCCACACCGGAACCTATCTTTAACGATACTTAATTATAATGTATGGTAAATGAAAAGACAAGGCAGACTTAAGTCTGTATGTAGATAAAAATTCCCCTTTGAAAGAGGGATTTATTCCTGCAAAATGACATTTTATATTAAGACTTTTTAAAACTTTCTTAATTTCGTGGAGTATCCCTTTTAAAAACCTTCTTTTTTGTTATACTAATAACAGCTATTACGGATGATTTTCAGGACTGGTTGTAAGCAATCAGCCAAGAAGACGGCAGAAGGAATGTGGTGCATTCATCTGTTGCAGGGGCCAAGCTTTTAAAAAAGCAATTTTTGTATCCCGAAGGGGCTTTTGGGTGAAAGCCGTGAGGATGGAAATCTTGCTTTTGTGAGAAGACAGGCGTGCAAAAAAGAGCGTGAAAATAGCAATTGGAAAATTGAATAACAGGAGTGGAAGGGATTGTTTGTATCACTGTTTTTCCCGGTTTATCTGGGAGTTATCTCTGTATTGTTCTTTGTACTGCCAGGAAAACGGCGGCCGGCTCTTTTGCTGGCGTCCAGCTATTTTTTCTGCGGCTGGCTGGATATTCGGGCGTTGGCGGTACTTGTGCTGTTCTCTCTATGCACGTGGAGAGCCGGGCTTGCAATTGAAGGGCAGAAAAAGAAAGGAAACGAAAACAGGAGCCGGAGCTGTCTGATTTTGGCAACAGGCCTTGGAATCGGTCTGCTCGGCCTCTATAAATATGTACCCTATTTCTCTTTGCGGTTCTCCCTTTCCGGAGAGCTTGCCCGGGGGCTTGCGGAGGGGCTGGTTATGCCGGTGGGACTGTCCTTTTATCTTTTTCAGGCAATCGGATACCTGGCGGATATATATAGAGGAAAAAGCCCGGCAGAAAAAAATTTCCTGTATATAGGATGCTGTCTTGCCTTTTTTCCTAAGCTGGTCAGCGGGCCCATTGAGAGAGCAGAAGAATTTCTGCCCCAGATTAAGGCTGTTAAAGATGTCAGATTCTATGACAGAGGAAGGCTTTCAACAGCCTTTACCTATATGCTGTGGGGTTATTTTATGAAGATGGTGGTGGCCGACCGGCTGGCGGTAACGGTAAACCAGATTTTTGACGCGCCCCAGGTTTTTGACAGCTTTTGGCTTGTGGCAGGGGCATTGCTTTATACGATGCAGATATACTGCGATTTTGCGGGCTATTCCTATATTGCCGTTGGCTGTGCGGCGGTTTTTGGAATAAAGCTGACGCAGAACTTCAGGGCGCCCTACTGCGCCGTGGGCATTACCGATTTTTGGCGTAGATGGCATGTTTCTCTCAGCACATGGCTGAGAGATTACCTTTATATTCCTTTGGGCGGGAATCGGAAGGGAATGACAAGAAAGTGCGTTAACACCATGGTCGTCTTTCTGGTATGCGGGATGTGGCACGGAGCGGGAGTTAATTTCATCGTATGGGGGCTGATGCACGGAATTTATTCGGTTGCAGAGACGCTTGGACGCAGGATGGGGGTGAAAATAAGAGGCGGACGTATTGTTACCTTTCTGGCTGTGGCTTTTGCCTGGATTTTTTTCAGGGCCAGCAGCTTTGGGGCGGCGGCCGGCTATATAGGCAGGATGCTTACGGCGGGCTTCAGGCCGGGAATGTGGAGGCAGTATATAGAACTGCTTCATTTAAATACAGTGGAAATCGTTGTGATAGTGGCAGGAATTTTGGTGATATGGCTGGTGGATGAGCTTTGCAGCAGAAAAAAACTGCACCTTCCCACAATGATCCAACACCGGCAGAATGCAGCCAGATACCTGGTGTTTTATATGTTGATTGTGGCTATTTTTATCTTTGGTATGTACGGCCCGGGTTATCATGCGGAGCAATTTATTTATATGCAATTCTAAGACACATGGCATAAGCTTTTTATTTATCCGGGAAAGGATCAGGCATGATTAAGAATAAAAAAGTCAATAAGGCGAAAGTATTAACCAGGCTGGGATTTCTCCTGCTGATGATATTGACCATCTATCTGGGAATAAATATCCTGCGTGTGAAATCCGACCATGGCATTAATCAACAGGAAGGGCTGTATTGGCAGCCTGAAAATTCTATTGATGTGGTAATGATGGGAACAAGCCATATCCACTGCGATATAAACACCGGGCTTTTGTGGGAAAAATACGGGATTGCGGCGTATGACTACAGCGGGGCGGAACAGCCCCTGTGGATGACCTATTACTATCTGAAAGAGCTGTGCAGGTATCAGAGGCCGAAGATGGTGGTGCTGGATTTGTATGGTCCGGCCCGGTTTAAGCAGGACTATCAGTACGAGTGGATTGCAGAGAATATCTATGGGATGCGCTTTTCCCTGAATAAAATCAGGATGCTTTCCGTCAGTGTGGAGCCGTCTAAGCTGCATGAATATTTCCCTTCCTTTGCAGTTTATCACAGCCGGTATGATGAATTAGGCAGCGAAGATTTTAATCATTTTTTCTGGGACAGCCAGGAGAAGGAAGCCTTTAAGGGCTATACCCCTTACTGGGAAAGAGAGGCGCAGCAGAGGCCGGAGGTAAATGAGGAGCGAAAGGACGGCCTTACTCCTAAGTCCGAGGAGTATCTGCGAAAAATTATTTCCTATACCCGAAAAAAGGGGATAAAGCTGGTTCTGATCGTTGCTCCGCACATCGTGATTAATGAGGATATGCGCTCCTACAACAGGATCAGGGAGATCGCAGGGGAGGAGGGAATCACTTATATTGATTATAACGAGCGTTATGATGAGATTGGCCTTGATTTTGAGTCGGATTTCAATGACGAATCCCATCTGAACTACTGGGGAAGCTGTAAATTTACCGATTATCTCGGGAGATTTCTTGACTCCTGTGAAGGGATTCCTGACAGAAGAGGCCAAAAGGGCTATGAATCCTGGGATGAGAACGCCAGGTTGATCGGACAGGAATTGGCGGACTATGAGAAGAATCATAAATAATATATGTTATTAAAAACGGGAAAAGTCCTGCTAACAATTTCCTGTAAAAACATATTTCAGATGCTTTCTGGCTGTCTCGGCAAGACGGTATACCTGCGCCACATCTGTTGCCGCTCTGTCTCTCATCCGGTACTGCGGGAAAAAACGGGTGATATGAAGAGGGATCTCCTGGATTTGGGCAAGAGAAGCAATCCAGGCGGCTTCCTCTTCCAGCTCCTGTGTGTAGTCATTTTCGCCGGGAACAATGAGCGTGGTAAGCTCCACATGGCAGTCTTTAGCCGCCCTCGAAATAAATTCTTTCACAACAGCAAGGCTGCCTCCCAGCTTCTGGTAATATTCCTCCCGGAACCCCTTTAAGTCGATGTTCATAGCGTCTATGAAGGGGAGGATTTCCTCCAGTACATGAAGGGAGGCCGTCCCGTTCGTGACCAGAACATTTTTCATGCCTGCTTTTTTGGTCAGGCTTGCGGTGTCGCGCAGATATTCCCATCCCACCAAAGGCTCGTTGTAGGTAAAGGCCAGACCGATGTTTCCCGTCTTTTGGAGTGCCAAGGCTTTCTCCTTCAAAGCGCCGGGGGGGAGGTAGGGGACGTTTCTGCAGTCGGGATCAGCCATGGAAATTTCATGGTTCTGGCAGAAGGGGCATTTTAAATTACAGCCGTAACTTCCCACTGACAGAATCAGGCTCCCCGGAAAAAACATCTTCAGGGGCTTTTTTTCGATGGGATCCAAGGCAAGGGAAGTGATTCTTCCGTAATTTTCACATTGAATAACGCCTGATATATTTTTTCTTGCCCTGCACAGACCCTTTTGGCCCGGCTCTAATCGGCAATGGTGCATACATACCTGACAAGTGGTCTTCATAGCAGAAAAATATCCTCCTTTGTCTGTGACGGGAGAAGAGGCAGGCTTTAAAAATGCCGTACCACCTCAAAGCGTTCCAGATGAAACGGTTCTTCCTCACCGATTCCCGCCTTGCGTTTGGCAATGGCGATCTGGTCAGATACGGTGTCCACTCCTTCCAGATTGGGAAGCAGAAGACCCCGTTTGCGGGCGCTGGATACCACTACGCCGTAGCGCTTTACGTCCAATTGCTCCGGGGATTCGATTTTTTCCATTTCTCCCAGGACGTCCACGCTGATGGTCAGACGATCCAGCTCCTCCGGCTCGATGGGAGAAAATCTGGGGTCGTTTACAGCGGCGCTGATGGCATTGTGGAGAATTTCCTCAGCGATGGAAGGCTGAGTGGCCTGCAGGGTGCCGATACAGCCCCGGAGCCTGCCCTCCTTTTTGATGGAGACAAAAACCCCGGCTCTGTGGATATACATTTCCTTGGGAAGCTTTTCTGGCAGGCTCGCAAGATTGCCTGTGCGGATGTAGTTTTCGATGGTTTTGCGTGCAAGCCGGACATACGGATCCTCCTGCCTGCGTTTTTCCATAATTTGGGCCCGCTCCTTCTCCTCGTATTGGGTTTTAAAATGCCGCCGGGGATTGGGAGCAAAAACCCGGTAGCTGCAAATCCCGTATCCCACGCCGAAGGGGCCTTCATAGGAATGGCGCCTGGCCTCTACGTCGGTTCCGTCTAAGGCTCCGGCCATAACGGTGAAGGCGCGGTGGCCGCATTCTCCCGCTTTTTCGCAGAAATCTTCTGAAAATTCCAGAAGGTCTCCAAACGCCCCCCTTTCCATGACAGACATGATACGGCTGTCATATTCGGGGCCTTCCTTCTGATAGCCGTAAGGCCCGTCCTCCTTTAGTCTGTGGGACAAATCGCCGCTGGCGATCACTACGGTTTTGCGGTTTAAGGCCTCAGCCGTCTCCCGGATTGCCTCTCCTAACTCGTAGTGGGCGGTGAGAGGAAGGCCTGACAGGCCGATCCGTACCAGTTGATAGTCTCTCCAGTATTGATTTATAAAATATAAGGGAACCAGGGAGCCGTGATCCAGGGAGGGATCCTTTTCCCCCAGGGTTCCGGCAGAAAGATTTCTTTTGTCCGCTGTGGAGCATAGCTTTTTGACAAAGCCGGTATCGTAAGAGACCTCGGTTTTCACCTCGCCGGCATGAAAGCGTCCGAAGTCGCCCCGGGCTTTGGGGCCGGGAGAAATATGAAAGTAGTCCGCATACATAATCTGGTGAGGCGAAATCAGGACGATTGTTTCAGGCTGCAATTGTCCGATTTTTTGTGCGATTTCGTGATAGCTGTCTGTTGTCTGCCGGATTTTGTGTTCCTCTCCCCTGCCGATCTGCGGTATAATCAGCGGCGGATGAGGGACCATAAATGCTGCTGCAATTCCCATTTATCCTCATTTCCATGCGGCTTTGCGCATACCAGGTTTGTGTTTGTGTGATAAACTGTTAACTTTATTTAATTGTAAAAGGTTTCCCGGGAACTGTCAAGGAAGAAAAGTCTATCAGTCGATTGACGGAATTTTCAGAAAATGCTAAGATAAAACAGTTAGTATTTGGCAATAATAAACTTATAGATAAGGAGAATAGAATGTCGGTTAAGTTTCATAATTTTGGGGGAGCCCTTGGCTGGAATCTTCAGAAAAGATTTCCAAAGCTTTCTTCGGAGAGCTATTTAAAGCTGCAGTTCCTTACCAGAAACAAATTACAGGAAAAATACATTGAATATTTCTATAAAAACGGGGAGCCGCCCAAGCCCTTAGTGGTGAATTTGGAGACCATCAATCGCTGCAACAGCACCTGCTCCTTCTGCACCGCCAATAAGAATGCGGAGAAGCGCCCTTATAAGCGTATGGAAGAGAGTCTGTTCTACAGCATTATTGATCAGTTAAAGGACTGGGATTACAGGGGGCATTTGACCCTCTACGGAAACAATGAACCCTTTCTGGACACGAGGGTCGTGGAGTTCCACAGGTATTGCAGGCAGAAGCTTCCGGATTGCTTTATTTTCCTTTCCACAAACGGCCTTCTGCTCACGGTGGACAAGGTGAAGGAGATTATCCCCTATGTGGATCAGCTTATTATCAATAACTACTGCAGGGATATGAAGCTGCATGATAATATAAAGGAAATCTATGATTATGCAAAAGGCCACGAGGAAGAGTTTAAGGATGTGGAGCTGTTAATCCAGATGCGCTATATGGACGCGGTGCTGACCAACCGGGCCGGCAGTGCGCCGAATAAGCAAAACGACCAGAAAATTATTAAGGAAACCTGTCTGATGCCTTATACGGACATGTTTATCTTCCCGGACGGCAGGATGGGAATCTGCTGCTGCGACAATTTTGAGAAATCTACCCTGGCGGACTTAAATGTGACGCCCCTGAAGGAAGCCTGGAACAGCGCTGCTTACCGGAACCTGCGTCAGGCCATCAGAAAGAGCCGTGCAGGCTATGATTTCTGCAAATATTGCGACTTCATTGACGCCGGGCTGCGTATGGATATGGTGGATGATACGCTGAGGAACAGAGAGGCGAATCACGGAGCCAGACAATCTCTGTTCCGGAAATAAAATGACGCAGGCAAAGCTTTTGCAGATAAGGAACCTTGCAAACAAAAGGGGCTGTCGGAAATAGATAGCCCAAAGCAGGGGGGCGGTGTGATTCATACGAGTCACATCGCCCCCTGCTTTGGGCTTTAGCCTGTTTGATTTTATTTGAGGATTGATTTTTCAGTCGATCTCCGCCTCATTTGAGGCGGCTTCCTCGTGGTACTCCTGCTCGGTGTTTACGTTCCATATATTGGACTTGTCCTTCCTGCCGCTTAGGATATTTTTGACGGTTTCGAAGGAGGTGACCATGGAATGGTCAATATTATTGTACCGGTGCTGACCGTTGCGGCCCACACAGTAGAGATTGTCGATGGAGCTTAAATACGCGATCAGGGTATCAATCTCGTCATAGGTATCAAAATAGGCGGGATAGGCCTTTTTCACCTTTTCCATATGGGTGTCCATGACAATATCAGGGCTGTCGATGAGGCCGAGCGTGATCATTTCCTCCACGCCAATTTTGGAAAATTCCTCTTCCGTCATATTCCAGAAGCTGTCCCCTTCGTTGACGAAATATTCCAGGCCGATCCATACGGTGTGCTCCAGATCCTTAATCATGTAGGGGGACCAGTTGTTGTAAATCTGGAAGCGTCCCAGCTTAACATGCCTGTCCTGGACATAAACCCAGCAGTCCGGGACGATATTGCCTACCGTCTTCATATTTGTTTTATTTTTCAGATTGATTTTGGGAACAAGAACCCCCAGGGTCATATAATCCCGATAGGGAAGCCCTGCGGCAATCCGGGCGGGATCGGCGGGAACATCATTCATTCCCCCTACCAGGTCTTTGACCGGCATGGAGGAGATGAAATAGTCGCCCTCCATCGTGTGCTCCTTCCCGTCTTTGATATAGGTCAGGAAGGTTAGGACGTTGTCCTGATTTTTGTGAAGTCCGGTCACGGAGGCATTCTTGATAATGGTTCCGCCTAAGCGCTCAACCTCGGCGGCGGTCACGTCCCAGAGCTGGCCGGGGCCTAATTTGGGATATTTGAACTCCTCAATCAGGGAGGTTTCTACCTTACGGTTTTTCTTTTTCAGCTTTTTTTCGATAATGTCCTTAAGGATCGCCATAATGGACATCCCTTTGGTACGCTGGGCCCCCCAGGAGGGGTCGATTTCGCTGGGATGGCGTCCCCAGAGATTTTCGGTGTAATACTCAAAGAACATGGAATAGAGTTTGCGCCCAAACCGGTTGATATAGAAGTTTTCCAGGCTGTCTTCCTTTTTCTTGTGGATCAGGGAAGCCAAATAACTAAAGCCCACCTGCATGGTAGTGAAAAAACCGAAGTTTTTCAGAGTTTCCAGCTTTAGGGAAATAGGATAGTCATAAAATTTGGCATCAAAATAAATACGGGATACCCGGTGCCTTGTGAGCATAACCCGGTCTTCCTTTTCGGGGTCAGGGCCGCCCTTGGCAAGGGGCATGGGCCTGTCTAAGAGAATATCGTCGTAGGTAGGCGCGCCCTGCATGGGAAGCATTTTATCCCACCATTCGTTTACCTCGGGGATTTTGGAAAAGAAACGATGGCCGCCCATATCCATGCGGTTTCCTTTATAGTTTACGGTTTTGGAGATACCGCCGAAGCAGTCGCTTTCTTCAAAAACGATGACCTCTATGTCCTTTGATTTTGTCAGAAGTTCATAAGCGGCAGTAAGACCCGCAGGACCGGCCCCTATGACAAGTGCTTTCTTCATGCTTACTCCTATTCTGCGTGTTCAAACACACAGACAAATCAGAGGGGAAGAAATGATCACTCTGGCTTTTGTCCGCGTGCATTCACTCGCGTACCAATCGTATTCAATAAAATATTCTAACATACATTGAAAAGTGTGTCCACTTGTTGAATGAGATTTTCAATCTGTGTGGTCTTATTATTAAAAGATAGGATGAAGTTATACTAGTGTTTGGGACGGATTTAGTGTAAAATGGAAAATGCGAAAAACAAAGGCCCGGAATTTTTCCGGAAGGATGGAGAAGAATAAAATATGAACGGTGATCAGGAAGCAGGGGTTTTACCCGGCAAGAAAAAAATACTGGCGGCATGTTACCTTGCGGGGGCGGGATTTTTGCTGCTCTTTTTTGCAACCCGTTCTTCTTTTTTGTATCCCTGCAACGACTGGAATGACGCAAACAGCTATTTCTCCGTGGGAAAGGCCTTATTTAACGGGAAAATGCCGTACAGGGATGTTTTCGATCAAAAGGGAATGTATCTCTATTTTCTGTATGGACTTGCTTATCTGGTTTCCCATACCACCTTTGCGGGGGTGTACCTGTTGGAGGGGATTTTGGCTGCTTTTGATCTGTTTGGAATCTGCCGGATTCTTATGCTTTATGTAAAGAGAAACACGGCCCTTGCGCTGAGCCCTCTTGTGCTTGCAGTGATTGTCAGCTCCCGGAGCTTTTATTGGGGCGGCAGCGCGGAGGAGGTCTGCTTTCCCTTTCTGGTGTGGGGGCTGTATTTAGGGCTGGACTATTTTAAAAATCGGTATCCCGGCGGGCCCATGAGCGGGAGAAGGGTTTTGGCCGGCGGGATTTTGGCCGGAATCACTGCCAATATTAAATTTACAGTGCTGGGCTTTTTCTTTGGATGGATGATGTGCGTCTTTTTTTCCTTTCTTGTAAGAAGGGAGTTCTGGAAAGGAGTAAGAAGCTGCTTCCTTTTCCTGGGAGGCATGGCGCTTGCCTTTGTGCCCTGGTTTTTTTACTTTGCCTTAAGGGGCGGTTTGTATGAGTGGTATTGGGGCTATGTGTATATCAACGTATTTGTGTACAGCAATCTAAACGGGGAGGGCCCTGGGCTTTATGAGAGGGTTTATATCCTGAGCAAAATTCTCTATTGGGTAATCCGGACGAATATTATTTATTTTATCTTCATAATACCGGGAATGATTTGGGCTATAATAGGAAAAAACAAAAAGTGGCTGGAGCGTTTTTTTCCTCTTGCCCTGAGCTTCTTTCTTTTTCTGGGTATTTATGTAGGGGGCTCCGAGCTGCCCTATTATGCCCTTCCCCTGGCGGTGTTTACGGTGTTTGGCTTTGCCGCGGCGGGGCGCGTTCTGGAGCGGGGCGGTGAAAGGGCGCTGAGCAGGGGCAAAAGAGAGGGTCTTATTTCAGGCCTTTTTTCCGCAGGGACAGTCCTGCTGGGGGTATGCATTATCTGGACAAATTCCATGAATATTCCCCACAGGCTGGATAAGAAGGAAGATATTTTCCTGTATCAGTTCAGGGAAATTATAGCACAGACCCCGGAGCCCACGCTGCTCAATATCAATTGTCTGGATGCCGGATTGTACACGGTGTGCGATATTGTCCCTACCTGCCGGTGGTTTCAGACGCAGACCCTGGCGATTGACGATGTGCTGACTGAGCAGGAGCGGTATATCCGGGAAGGGCAGACCGATTATGTGCTTGCCCGGGATGCCTACCCGGAGGTGATCTGGGACAGGTATGAGCTGGTTTCCAAGGCCCCCTGGCAGCAGGAAGGGAATGGGTTTACGTATTATTTGTTCCGGCGTATGGATGAGCGGGAGAAAGCAAAATAAGGAGTATAGGACGGATGCTTGTATACAAGATAATTAGTTTAATTTTTTGGCTTCTGATGATTCCCTTCTGCATGGGCCTTCTGGGGCTGCCTCTTCTGGAAAAAAGGCACAGGACGCCGGGGGCCGCATTGATCGGAGGATATATTCTGCAGTTTACCCTTTTGGAGGTTGTAGGGATACCGGTGGTGCTTTTGGCCGTCTATCACGGGTTCAGCACCTTTATCAAGTGGTATACCCCGTTTCTGGCCGTCTTTGCCCTGGCGGGCATCTGGGTAACCTATGTGAAAATGCGCAGGGGGTATGAGCTTAGCTTTAAGGAGTCCTTTGGCGGCAGCAGGATGCCGGTGCAGAGCCGGCTCTGCTGGCTGTTGTTTTTGGCTCTTTTGGGGTTTCAGCTTTATATGGCCTTTACCAGAGCGTCCTTTGACGGGGATGACGCCTATTACGGCGTACAGGCCCTGACAGCCCAGCAGATTGATTCCCTTTACCGGGTCAATCCCTATACGGGGCGCAGCTCGCCCCTGGATGTACGCCATGCCCTGGCTCTTTTCCCTGTCTGGGAGGCCTATGTGGGCAGCATGAGCGGTATACATGCTACCATTATGTGCCATAGTGTGATTCCCCTGATTTTGATTCCCCTGACCTATCTTCTTTATTGCCAGATAGGAAAAGCCCTTTTCAAAAAAAGAAGAGAGCTTCTTCCCATGTTTATGGTGCTGACGGCGCTGTGGCAGATGTTTGGAGCCGTATCCATCTATACTGCGGAGACATTCTTTCTCACCCGGACCTGGCAGGGAAAGTCCTTTGCAGGTAATTTTGTGATTCCCGCAGTTCTCTGGGTTTTCTTATGCCTCTTTGAAAGGGGGAAGCCCAAAAGCGGCAGGGGGCTTTCGCTGAAAGAGGGCTGGAGCATCAGGGAAAACGGAAAGAGTATCTTAGGTGAAAAGAAAGAGGATTACAGGGAGCAGGCCGGATGCTGGATACTGCTTGCCTGTCTGAATCTGGCAGGGGGAGCAAGCAGCTCTCTGGCAATTCTTTTAAGCTGTCTGATGACGGCAGGACTTAGCCTGCTGTTTGCCCTCAGGGAAAAGCAGCCGGGGATTCTGGTGAAGGGGGCGCTTGCCTGTGTGCCGGGAGGCGTTTACGTACTGCTTTATGTGGCGCTTACCCATGGGCTGCTTGTGTAATCAGGAGGTATTTTATGTACGGGATATTTATGGAGAGTCTTGTTATTTTTAAGCTATATACGGGACTGAAACCGCTTTTTGCATTGTCTCTTCTGATGTGGCTTTTTTTGCTGGTAACCGAAAAAAACAAAAGGGTGCGCATAATACTGGTGTATGCGCCGGTTTTGACCCTGGCGCTGTTTCTCTTTCCGGTGAGCCGGAAGGCTTTTGTGGCGGCGGGCCTGGACGGGGAGACTTATTACCGGGTGCTGTGGGCTATCCCTATGGGGGTGATCTTTTGCTACGGAGCCTGCAGGCTCTTTGCAGAGCACAGAGGAATCGGCCTTTTAGCCGCCGGCGCCCTGGTCGTTGTCTGCGGAAGCTGTGTCTATCAAAGCCCTTATATCACCAGGGCGGAAAATCTGTATCATATACCCGATACGGTGGTGAAGATTTGTGACCGGATCGGAAGCGGGGATTCAGACATAAGGGTATCCGCAGTGATGCCCACGGAGCTGATCCATTTTGTCAGGCAGTATGACGCTTCCATCAATATGCCCTACGGCAGAGAGATGCTGGTGGAGCGATGGGAGTACTACAATGCGGTTTATGAGGCCATGGAAGGCGCCGAAGTGGTGAATATGGAGAAGCTGCTTGAGGTTACCAGACAGGAGGGATGTCAGTATCTGGTAATGGGGCAGGGCAAGGAAACGGATGTGGATCCCGCGGAAAGCGGCCTTGTGCTGATTGACGAGATTGACGGATACCGGATTTATCAGGATCCGGAGGTGACGGCACTTGATACAGGGCGCTAAGGAGCGAAGGTGTGAGATGAGGAAGAGGGATTATGCTGTTTAATTCATATGGGTTCGTATTTGCATTTTTCCCATTATTATTGGCGGGCTATTATGCCTGTCTAAAAAAGGGCGGCAGGGATGGCGGCAAAAACCTTACGGCGCTGTTTGGGCCTTTGTTCTTGCTGCTGGCCTCGCTGTTGTTTTACGGCTGGGAGAGGCCGGAATACGTGCCGGTGCTTCTGGGAAGCATGGGAGTAAATTATTTCCTGCCCGGTCTCATGGAGAGAGCCTTCGGAAAAAGAAAAAAGGCGGTTCTCCTTGCAGGCCTTCTTTTTAATCTGGGCCTGCTCTTTGTTTTTAAATACAGGGACACAGGAGGCTTTGTGCCGCTGGGCATCAGCTTTTTTACCTTTACCCAGATCGCTTTTTTGATGGAGAGCTATAGGGGGAATCTAAAAAAGGTCAGCCCTCTTTTTTACGGACTGTATGTCAGCTTTTTCCCGAAGGTGATGCAGGGGCCCATCGCGCTACCGGGGGAAATGCTTCCCCAATTTGAACACAGGTTTTCGGCCGGAGAAAGAAAAAGGCAGATCGATTGGGAGCAGATATACAGGGGGCTGTATCTGTTTGTGCTTGGCCTGTTTAAAAAGGTTCTGATTGCGGATACCCTGGGAGGGGCGGCGGACTTCGGTTATGCGAATCTTTCCGCTTTAAATTCCGGGGACGGACTGATTGTGATGCTCTCCTATACCCTACAGCTCTATTTTGACTTTAGCGGCTATTGCGATATGGCAATGGGGATCGGGCAGATGCTGGGCTTTGAGCTGCCTCTTAATTTTAACGCGCCCTATAAGGCGGCAGATATTATGGAGTTCTGGGACAGATGGCACATGACTCTGACCCGCTTTTTTACAAAGTATCTGTATATCCCTCTGGGCGGGAATCGAAAGGGGAGGCTTAGAACCTACATAAATTGTCTGATTGTTTTTCTGGTCAGCGGGATCTGGCACGGGGCCGGGGTGCAGTTCGTGATATGGGGACTGATGCACGGAGGCTTATTCGTCTTGACCAGAGTATGGAAGGATTTTCGGGGGGCCGGGCAGAAGCGCGGCGGTCTGGGAAAAAAAACGGCTCTGTCCGGAAAGATTTCTCATTGCCTTGGTGTTTTGCTCACCTTCCTGTATGTAAATATTGCCTGGGTCTTTTTCAGGGCGCCTGCGCCGGAGGAGGCTTTGGCGCTGTTTAGAACCATCGCAGGCTTTTCCTTCGGCAGGATTAACCGGGAGCTGGCCGGATGCTTTAATCTGGATGAGTTCTGGTATGTGATCAAGGTGCTGGGGCTGGACGGCTGGCAGTATGCCCACTATATTCTTATGGCGCTGATTCTGACAGCAGCGCTTTTGCTGGTATTTTTTGCAAAGACAGCCGCAGAGGTTTCAGGGAAGGCAAAGCCGGGAGTTCAAAACGCCTTTTTCCTGGCTGCCTTGTTTGTGTGGAGCGTGCTTTCTTTTTCGGGAGTCAGCTCATTTTTGTATGTGAATTTCTGAAAAGACAGGAGAACAAATTGGATAGCAAAAAAACATTTCAACGGGTCATTGTACTTTTTCTGGGGGTTGTCCTGGCAGCGTTTTTTCTGATCATGGCTCTGGTGGTATATGTGGATCCCTTTTTTCATTATCACGCCCCCTTAAGAGGCTTTCCTTATCTTGTGGATAACCAGTTATCCCAGAATCCGGGAATGGCGGCGAACATGGAATATGACAGTGTGATTCTGGGCTCTTCCATGACGGTCAATTTCCAGACGGACTGGTTTGCGGAGCTGATGGATTTAGATACCATAAAGCTCAGCTACAGCGCGGCTTATCCAAAGGACCAGGCCAATATCATGGAAATCATATTCCGGAGCAAAAATAATCAGGGAAAGAGACGGCTGAAAAAGGTCTTTTTGGGGGTGGATGTGATCACCTATACGGGCGGTGTGGACGAGACCAAATATCCGATACCAAAATACCTGTATGACCAAAACTATTTAAACGATATTCAATATCTTCTGAACAAGGACGTGCTGCTGAATTATATTCTTCGCCCGCTGGCTGATCCCGACCCTACGGACCTTTCCAATGTATATGCCAGTTGGTGGACGGAGGAATATTACAGCGAGGAATGGGTGCTGCACAACTATCATTCTCCAAAGCAGGTTGAAGAGGAGACGGACAGGGACGCCTATCTTGAGGCGGTGGAAACCAATTTAGCGGTGAATATCTGCCCCTATATAGAAAAGAACCCGCAGACAGAGTTTATCGTCTTTTTTCCGCCCTACAGCATTTTGTTCTGGAATGATGTGCTCAGAGAAAATCATTTGGAGGCGACCCTGGAGGAATACCGATATATTGCCAATCGGCTCAACGCCTATGAAAACGTGAAGGTTTATTTTTTTCCGGATCAGGAGGAAATTATCTGCGACTTGAACAATTACGCAGACTACAGCCATTACCATCCCCGGTATAACCGGTTCATGGCGCAGTGTTTTGCGGATGGAAGGTATCTGGCGGCAAAGCCGGGAGAGCAGGGGATGAAGATAGAGGATTATCTGACCCGTATGAGAGAAATTGCACTGGGATTTGACTATGAGGAGCTGCTGGCGGGAAAATAACAGCCCCGGCGGCTTACTGCGCCGGGCTGCTGTTTACTACGTCCATTTTGTTGTTGATAATGTCGGCTGCGCGGTCTGCTATTTTTTCGCGGCCCGCATCGTTATAATGCATGTGGTCGCTCATATAAGCCTCATAGTTGCCCTCGTTGATGGTACCGTAATAGTTGTCTATAAAAGAGACGCCGCAGTCCAAAACCGCCTCGGATTCCTTCACCAGATAATGATTCAGGGTGCCGTTGCCAAGATCGGTGATGGTTCCGTTTTGAAGCTTACCGTCCTCATCCAGATACCGGGCATAGGTATGAGACATTACAAAGACGCGGATATAGGGCCAGGTGGCTTTGATATTATTAATCGTAGTACGCAGGCCTCCCGTGAAGGCGGTGACATCATAGGGGTTGTCCGGATTGTCGGAAGGGGTTCCCGCGTTATAGTCTGTACTGTCATACATGATCAGGATCACATCCACTTTATCCATGTCCACGGTTTTCATCACATCCACACTCTCCATGTATCCGGGATCTGGTTCGTCCCCGGCAATGGAGGTGATGGCAGTGAATTCATTGTTGCGGAAGCACTCTACCACATAGTAAAGGTTGAAATGGTCTCTGGTATATTCCGGATTGTAGGTGGGATATTTGCAGGCAGCGGAGGAATCGGGGAAAGCGCAGTTATATACCACAGAATCTGTCTTCTGCGCGATCAGGGAGCAAAGTCCCTTATCGCCCCGCTCATCCGTAAAGGGGTTGTTTCCAAGGCAGAGGATGGTGGTTACGCCGTCGTCCTCCCGGCCCTCAAGGGCAGAGGCATCCATGGGAATAATCATGTCCAGGGTTTCCACATCGAATTCAGAGGGATCAATTTCCTCCAGGCCGGCATTCAATTCGTTAATATCCACTCCTTTATTCCAGCGTACCAGCCGGTATACAGCAATGCCGGCAATCAATACGATTGCGGCGATCAGTACGATATGGAGATTAAGAGAAGGGGTCTTTTTCTTTTTGTCTTTCATAGGGAGCTCCTTTGATTCTGTAATTCTTTCGCTATTCTACTATTATTTGACCGAAAAATCCACTTATTCATAAAAATTTAATATATCTTTCGGGGTTTTTGTGATAAAATACCGATAGCTTCCGGCTAAACCTTTGTGGGAAGTTCTTACGGAAGCGTTCAGGGAAAGAGGAAAATATTTATGAAGAAGCAGATGAAATGGGGAAATATCCTGATGCTGCAGGCTGTATTTTTGGTTTACAGCCTATCCAGTATTGTTTCCAAATTAGCCTCCGGCAGAGAGCTTTTCAGCATAGGGTTTTTGCTCCTCTACGGGCTGGATGTTCTGGTGCTGGGGATTTATGCGCTCCTCTGGCAGCAGGTGATCAAGAAATTCGAGCTTTCCGTTGCCTATGCAAACAAGGCGGTTACCCTGTTGTGGGCGCTGGTTTGGGGGATTTTCATTTTTCATGAGGAGATTACGCCTTTTAAGGTGGCCGGGATTGTACTGGTGATGACCGGGATATTTATATTGAACAGCGAGGAGGGAAAAGAGTCATGAATTTATCGATACTGATATTGATACTGTCGGTGATAATCGCCTCTTTTGCCCAGATCCTTCTGAAAAAGAGCGCTGCCAGGGTTTACAGTTCTCCCATACGGGAGTATCTGAACGTTTATGTGATCTGTGGCTACGGGATGATGTTTTTGTCCATGTTTATCACCGTGCTTGCTTACAGGGGATTGGATTTTTCTAATGTGCCTGTGATTGAGTCTCTGGGATACGTGGTGGTCATGCTGCTGAGCTACTTGTTTTTTAAAGAAAAGATCACAAGACGTAAGCTTCTTGGAATGGCGGTGATTCTGCTGGGGATTTTTGTGTACTACAGATAATGCAAAAGGCGCAGGGCCGCACCGCACCGGCCTCATGTTTAAAATAAGTCAGGCAACAACAAGCTTTTGACTTGCTGTTGCCTGGGTTAAGTTTAATAGAGCTTTTCGCTGCCGCAGTCCTCTGTATCAGTTTGGGCCATCGCGGCTAAAAGTGTGGTGATCGGCAGATTGTGTTTGTTCTGCGCCTGAAGCTGTTTGTACCATTTGCTGTATTTGTACATTCGGTATGTAGTTTTGAGTCTGCAAAGCTGTGACTCATCAGCGCAGGCATTTTTGAAGGCCTCCCTCTCCGCCATATCAAGCTCCACGTAATCTAAATAGGAAATTTGGAGCTCTGTAAGCGGATCGGTGCATTTCGGGCAAATCATTTTGTGCCCGTTCAACATGAAAATGCGGTGACATCGTTTACAATAATGCATGTACATCATAAAAAATTCCCCTTTTCTATTAAAAACATACAATAGTTGAAAACCTGATATTAAGTTTACAGTTTATGCGAAAAAAGTCAATAACTTATATGGTAAAATTAACCGTACTATAGTGACAGAATCCGACAGCTTTCGGCAGGATAAGCGACAGGGAGCAAAAGCCCGGTAATTCCTGCATATAAAAGGATTGTGTCAAGAGAAATTAAATGTTAGAATGTAGTTCACTGAAAAGGAAAACAGGAGGGTATACATAATGGGGAGGTTGCTGCGGGGCCGGAAAAAAGGCAAAAAGAGCGTGCGGCATAAGACAAAAAACAGAGAGCTTGAATGGATGGATTTTGACGAGGAATATGAGAACGAGGACGAGTATTACGAGCCTGATGAGTATGAGGAGGACGAGTACGAGGAGGAATACTACGAGTCTGCTGAGTATGATGAGGAAGACGGGTACGAGGAGGAATGCTACGAGTCTGATGAGTATGAGGAAGAAGAGGAGTACGAGGAGGAGTACTATGAATCCGATGAATATGAGGAGGAAGAGTATGAAGATGAGGATTATGAGGAAGACGGCTATGAGGAGGAAGAGGTCCCGGCAGGCGGCATAGGCGGGATTGTCTATAAGCTTACGAATTTGTCTTCCATTGATTATATTGTGGCGCTGACGGGAGCGGCCGTTCTTGTTTTGGCGCTCATTACAGGTACGTTATATGTCGGCGCCAGAGAGGAAAAGGCACAGATAGAAGCCTTTGCCGAGATTGGCGTGGGACTGGAGGATATTTCCATGATCGGTGAGGGCGGCCTGGTTGCCGTTGCCGATGCCCAGGCGGCAAGGTCGATGGCTGCGGAGGCGATAGAAGAGATGGAGGAACAGGAAGAAGCCGAAGAAGAGGAAAAAAAGGGTGATAAAGAGGCAATTCTGAACCTTACTTCCATACAAAAGGATCTGAAGATTAAGTTTCTCAATAAAGAGTCGGGGAAATTAATTCCAAGCGTCCCCTTTGAGGTGGAAATAGAAAAGCCGTCGGGCTCTGTCTATACACAAAAAGACGAGGATATGGACGGAATTATTTACCGGAAGGATATGGAGCCCGGACGCTACAAGGTAAAGATTGTGGCGCCTGTATCCGGGGAATATATGTTTTCCGGGGAAGCAATGGCGATCACGGTAAGGGATACTATTGAGTATAAGAAAGTGGATATTGCCGACGAGGTGAAAACGGAAGCTCAGGTAAACGTGGCGGTGGAGGATACCAAGGTGAATCAGACCGTGGTAGAGTCTGTCAATACCGATACCGTGGAATGGGTGGAATCCACCAAAACGCTGATTGAAGGGACAGAGGAGTCACAGGAGCAGTATGAGGTTGTGGAGCGGGGCAGCATTCCGGAGCCTCAGCAGGCCGCACGGGCGGGCTTTCGGTTGTTATCAGGGATGAATGATCCGATGGCGCTGACAGAGACGCCGGCAGAATCAACACCTTCGGCAGATGGAGCGGCTCAGACCCCGACGCCGGAACCGGCCCAAACGCCAACACAGGAACCGACTCCTACATCGGAGCCTACGGTGCAGCCGACAGACCCCCCGGCGGCCACTCCTGCGCAGACATCCACACCGGAGCCGACGCAGACGCCGGAGCCCACAGCGGTACCGACACAGACGCCTGCGCCGGAGCCCACAGCTACGCCCGTCCCGACAGCTACTGTGACGCCGGAGCCTACAGCAACGGCCTCTCCTTCCCCTGCGGCATCCGAGAGCCCCACGCCCACGGCTTCTGACCCGCGGTCGGATACGGTCAGTACCCTGAAAAATGCGGATGGTGAAACTCTGTTTGTGAAGGACGCGGAGGGGAATTACAGAGAAGCCAAATTTGCGGATTATTATAATGACGAGATTAAGGAGTTTTATCGTCTGTCCAAAAAAACTACAGGACAGTATCGTTACACGGGATGGCAGGAGCTTGACGGAAAAACCTATTTCTTTGACAAAAACGGAAATGCAGTGACAGGGGAGCAGACCATACAGGGAGCAAAATACAATTTTAACAGCGACGGAACCCTTAATACCGGCTCCGGCCACATGGGGATCGACGTTTCCAAGCACAACGGGAGTATTGACTGGAATGCGGTTAAGAACAGCGGCGTCTCCTATGTAATTATCCGCTGCGGCTACCGCGGCTCTTCTACAGGGGCGCTGATTGAAGATCCCATGTTCAGAACCAATATTCAGGGGGCGTCCAAGGCGGGGCTGAAGGTGGGGATCTATTTCTTTACCCAGGCCGTAAATGAAGTAGAGGCAGTGGAAGAAGCCTCTATGGTATTAAATCTTATAAAAGGATATAATATTTCCTATCCGGTGTTTTTGGATGTGGAACCCAGTAACGGAGGCAGGGGGGATAAAATTGACGCATCCACAAGGACGGCTGTCTGCAAGGCCTTTTGCCAGACCATCCAGAATTCCGGTTATAAGGCGGGGATCTATGCCAATAAAGAATGGCTGAACAAGTTTATAGATGCGCCCAGCCTTTCCGGCTACAAAATATGGCTGGCCCAGTATGCGGCAGCGCCCAGCTACACCAGGACAAAGTATGATATGTGGCAGTACTCCTCCAAAGGAAGCGTGGCGGGCATCAAGGGAAATGTTGACATGAACATCAGTTATATGGGATACTAGAAAGTGACATATTTGGGTTTATAAACCAGTCTGCCAAAGGGCGCTGGTATTTGAAAGGAGCAGAGTCATTACAATGAGGACTTATTTGGTAACAGGAGGAGCCGGCTTTATCGGGTCAAATTATATTCATTATATGTTTAAAAAGTATGATCAGGGCATAAGGATCATCAATGTGGATATTCTTACGTATGCGGGAAATCTGGAGAATTTAAGGGATTTGGAGGAAAGAGACAACTATACTTTTATCAAGGCGGATATTTGTGACAAGGAAGCAATCGCCGCAATATTTGCAGAAAATGAGATCGACAGGGTGGTGCATTTTGCGGCGGAAAGTCATGTGGACAGAAGTATCGTGACGCCGGAGGTGTTTGTACAGACCAATGTACTGGGAACGGCAGTGATGTTAAACTGTGCGAAGGCGGCCTGGGAAAATCCGGACGGAACCTTTAAGCCGGACAAGAAGTTTCTGCATGTGTCAACGGACGAGGTATACGGTTCTCTTGAGGAGGATGGAGGCTTCTTTTATGAGACTACGCCTTATGCTCCCCACAGCCCTTATTCCGCAAGCAAGGCAGGCTCGGACATGCTGGTCAGGGCCTACATGGATACCTACAAATTCCCGGCCAACATCACCAACTGCTCCAATAATTACGGCCCGTATCAATTTCCGGAAAAGCTGATTCCACTGATTATCAATAATGCCCTTTCCGGGAAAAAGCTGCCGGTTTACGGTGACGGCAAAAATGTGCGTGACTGGCTGTATGTGGAAGATCACGCAAAAGCAATCGACATGGTTCAGGAGAAGGGGCGGCTTTTTGAAACCTACAATGTAGGCGGACACAACGAAAAACAGAACATTGAGATTATCCATATCATTTTAGACACCTTAAGAGAAATGCTTCCCGAGAGCGACCCCCGCAGGGCCCTTGTCAGCGATGATCTGATCACCTATGTGGAGGACAGGAAGGGGCATGACAGGAGATATGCCATTGCACCGGATAAGATCAAGGCAGAAATCGGCTGGGAGCCGCAGACCTGCTTTGAAGAGGGAATTAAGCGCACGATAGCCTGGTTTTTTGAACATGAGGACTGGATGAAAAATGTGACCAGCGGCGATTATCAGAAATATTATGAGGAAATGTACAAAAACCGCTGATGGATTTTCAATCAGACAATTTACGAAATGGGGGTGATTTACAATCATTCCCATTTTGTGGTAGACTATAGTGAGAAGTTGTAGCTTGATACGGAAAGGTATGGTGCCAAAAATGAAAGGAATTATTTTAGCGGGAGGGGCAGGGACAAGACTGTATCCCCTGACGAAGGCCATCAGCAAGCAGATTATGCCTGTTTATGACAAACCGATGATTTATTATCCGCTGTCCACTCTTATGCTGGCAGGGATCAGAGAGGTGCTGATTATCTCCACTCCCAGGGATCTTCCGGTCTTTGAGGAGCTTTTGGGAGACGGAAGCCAGCTTGGGATGGAATTTGTCTATGCGGTTCAGGAGCAGCCCAGGGGGCTTGCGGATGCCTTTATCATCGGCGCTGATTTTATCGGTAAGGATCATGTTGCGCTGGTGCTCGGAGACAATATTTTTTATGGACAGAGCTTTTCAAGAGTGCTGCGGGAAGCCGCTCTGCGGGAAAAGGGAGCCACTATTTTCGGATATTATGTGCGGGATCCCAAGGAATATGGGGTAGTGGAGTTCGATGACACAGGTAAAGCGCTTTCCATTGAGGAAAAGCCGGAAAATCCCAGGAGCAATTATGCGGTTCCGGGCCTGTATTTTTATGACAATGAGGTGGTGGAGATTGCGGCAAACGTAAAGCCTTCGGCCAGAGGAGAAATCGAGATCACCAGCATCAACAATGAATATCTGCGCAGGGGCACGCTTCACGTGGAAACGCTCGGGAGGGGATTCGCGTGGCTGGATACCGGAAATCATGACTCCCTTCTGGATGCGGCGGATTTTGTGTCAGCCTTCCAGAAGCGCCAGGGCCTGTATATTTCCTGCATCGAGGAGATTGCCTACAAAAGGGGATTTATTAACAGAGAGCAGCTTCTTAAGCTTGCAGAGCCTTTAATGAAGACCGATTACGGAAAATATATGAAGGAAGTTGCGGACGGACTCTAAAGAAGAGCTTTGGCCAAAGAGATTGGAAAGTGAATGGATAAAGGAGAGGATACAGGCATGGGAAAAATAACAGTTGAGACCTGTGAAATTGAAGGACTGAAAATTATTACACCCACGGTGTTCGGGGATGCAAGAGGCTATTTTGTGGAAACCTACAATTATAACGATTTTAAGGAAGCCGGAATTGACCAGGTATTTGTGCAGGATAATCAGTCGGCGTCCACAAAGAATGTGCTCAGGGGACTGCATTTTCAGATTAATTATCCCCAGGACAAGCTGGTGAGGGTAATTTCCGGAGAGGTGTTTGACGTGGCGGTAGATCTGCGGCCGGGCTCAAAGACCTATGGAAAATGGAAAGGGGTACATCTCTCAGCCGAGAACAAAAAACAGTTTTTTATCCCCAAGAATTTTGCCCACGGTTTTTTGGTGCTTTCGGATTATGCGGAATTTGCCTATAAATGTACGGATTTCTATCATCCAGGGGATGAGGGCGGCCTTAAGTTTGACGATCCGGAGATCGGAATTGACTGGCCCATGGCGCCGGGCACAGAGCTTATTATGGCAGAGAGAGATAAGAATTGGGGCGGTATCAGAGAGTATACCGAAAACAAAAAGAACGGATAGAGGAATATGAAGGATAATGGGGAAAAACGCTGGCAGACTTATCTGAAAAATTTGCCGAAGCCTGTGGGTATCAGTATCTTTTTCAGTATCTGCGGCATGGTTGCCATTCTGATTCTTGCTCACAATAATCCTTTAGCTCCCGATCAGCATACGGAGGATTTGAAGAAATACTGTGCCTGCGCCCTTCTTGTGCTGGCCTGTATTATTTTCGGCCTGTATTATGACAGGATGTTTATTATTCCCGGGGAATTATTTCACAGCAGGAAATTGATATGGAAGCTTTCTAAGAATGACTTTAAAAAGCGTTATGCGGGCTCTTACCTTGGATTCGTGTGGGCGTTGGTGCAGCCGGTGGTAACGGTTGTTATGTATTGGCTTGTATTTGATAAGGTGTTCAATACAAAGGCACAGATGCTGGCCAGCGGCGTGGAGGTGCCCTATGTGCTCTACCTTACGGCCGGGCTTGTTCCCTGGTTCTATTTTTCGGAGGCCATCACCAATGGAACCGGCGCGCTGCTCGAATACAGCTATCTGGTAAAGAAGGTGGTATTCAATATCAGCATTCTTCCTATCATTAAATTGGTGGCGGCAACCTTTATCCATTTATTTTTTGTCGCTGTGCTTTTGGTGGTGGCCGTCTGCTATGGCTATTACCCTACAGTCTACACCGTACAGGTATTTTATTACAGCTTTTGTCTTTTTGTACTGGTTCTTGCCATGAGCTATTGTACCTGTGCCATTGCCGTGTTTTTCAGGGATTTGATTCAGATTATCAACATCGGGCTGCAGGTGGGCATGTGGGCCACTCCGGTGCTGTGGGACATTAACATGCTCTCCAATGATAAGGTGATCACCCTTTTTAAGCTGAATCCTCTGGTTTACATTGTGAACGGATACCGGAATGCGATCTATGGAGATGAATGGTTTTTTGAGCATTTTTATTCTTCCACGTATTTCTGGATTTTTACAGTGACTTTATTTTGTGTGGGCTCGCTGATTTTTAAGAGGCTGAAGGTTCACTTCGCCGATGTATTGTGACAGAGGATGGATTTTGCCGGCAAGGGAATATGTCTGGCGTAAACCGAAAAATAAATGGCGCAGGACTTTGAAGGGAGCATGGCGGTAAAAGATGGACGGACAAAAAATTGCCATACAGGTGAAAGACCTGGAAAAAGCATATAAACTATATGACAAGCCTTCCGATCGACTGAAAGAATCCTTGGGGCTCTCCAGAAAGAAGGGGTATAAGGAGCATTATGCCTTAAATGGAGTAAATCTGACCATTCATCAGGGGGAAACAGTTGGGATTATCGGCACGAACGGTTCGGGAAAATCTACCATCCTAAAGATAATAACGGGTGTTCTTAATCCCACGGGAGGAACCGTGGAGGTAAACGGGCGTATTTCTGCCCTGCTTGAACTGGGAGCCGGATTTAACATGGAGTACAACGGGATAGAAAATGTTTATCTAAACGGCACCATGATCGGTTTTTCAGAAAGGGAAATCAGCGACAGGCTGGATGATATTCTGGGCTTTGCAGATATTGGAGATTATGTTTACCAGCCGGTTAAGACTTATTCCAGCGGCATGTTTGTGCGGCTGGCTTTTGCTGTTGCCATTAATATTGATCCTGAGATATTGATTGTGGACGAGGCCTTGTCGGTAGGCGACGTGTTTTTTCAGGCAAAATGCTATCATAAATTTGAAGAATTCAAGAGTATGGGCAAAACCATTGTGTTTGTGAGCCATGATCTCAGCAGCATCAGTAAGTATTGCGACAGGGTAGTTCTGCTCAATCAGGGGGTGAAGCTGGGGGAAGGCACGCCCAAGGAGATGATTGACGCCTATAAACAGGTTTTGGTAGGACAGTACCCGGTTCCCGAAAACGACCATGCCCATTCCGAGGAGAAAGCCCTTTCGGATGAAGAAAAAGAAGGGGGAGAGAAGGCGTTTGAACAGGAAAGCAAAAGTGATCCGGAAGATAATGGGGTGGTAAAGAATCCCGAATTGCTGGAATATGGAACAAAAGCGGCTGTTATTAAAGAATATTACATTACAGATCAGTCGGGACGCAAAAGCAGCGCGATTATTAAGGGGCAGAAATGCGAGATACATATGATCGTGCATTTTATGGAGGATATACAGGAACCGATTTTTGCTTTTACGATCAAAAACATTAAGGGCGTGGAAATTACCGGGACAAATACCATGGTGGAGAAGGCTTTTTTGGAGTCTGTGCAAAAGGGAGACACAAAGCATATTGCTTTTTCCCAGAAGCTAAGCCTCCAGGGCGGGGAATATCTGCTTTCTCTGGGGGTGACGGGCTATGAAAACGAGGATTTTAAGGTATATCACAGATTATATGATGTGATGGATTTGACGGTGATTTCGGATAAGGATACGGTTGGATATTTTGATACCGATTCAAGCATAAAGATTGAGGATGTGAAAGGGAAGCCGAAGGAGAAACCGGAGACAGAGAAACCAAAGAAAGCGGCACTCAAAAGTAAGGACAGGGAAAATAGCCTCGCTTTGCCGGAGCGGGAGAAGTGCCAGGGCGCGCAGAGGGGAGATTCTATGAGCGATGCATTGAAGAAGAAGCCGGAACCGATACACTTGAAGGAGGAAGAGGTACTGAATCTTATGCCGGATCAGATTGGAAAGGTTAAATTAAATTTTAACCTGTATTGCGGAAATGATCTTTACAGCGACGGAGAGATCGAGGATGAGATCCTTTCGATCGTGAGGAATGTGTCAAGGGTAGAATACTCTTCGGTTATTGAAAAGAAAATGAGCTGGCCCATCCTGTATCATCTCTCGCCCCTTCGTGCCAATATTGTTGACTGGCTTCCAATAAAGCCCGGAGATAAGGTGCTGGAGATCGGTTCGGGCTGCGGGGCGATTACGGAAAAGCTTTCTGAAAAGGCAGGAAGCGTTACCTGTGTGGATCTTTCGGCGAAAAGAAGCCGCATTAATGCATACAGAAATCATGACAGAGAGAATATTGAAATTCATGTGGGAAATTTCGAGGATATTGAGCCCATCCTTCCCGATGATTATGATTTCATTTTCCTGATCGGCGTATTTGAGTATGGACAGTCCTATATTCATACTCAGACTCCCTATGAGGACTTCCTGAAGATTATCCAGAGGCACAAGAAGGATAACGGGTGTATTGTAATGGCTATCGAGAATAAATTCGGTCTCAAGTACTGGGCAGGCTGCGCGGAGGATCATCTGGGAACCTATTTCAGCGGGCTTGAGGGCTATCCGGAGGGAGGCAGCGCGCGTACCTTTACCCGTAAGGGGCTGGAAAGTCTTTTTGAAAGCTGCGGTATAACCCGGTATTCCTTCTACTACCCCTACCCGGATTATAAATTTCCAACAGTGATTTATTCCGATAAACGGCCTCCCAATCCGGGGGAATTGACGGATAACATACGTAATTTTGACCGCGACAGGTTGGTTTTATTCAATGAAAAGTATGTCTTTGACAGTATTGTGAAGGACGGCATGTTTGATGTGTTTTCCAACTCCTTTTTGGTTTTGATCGGCGGGGAAACACAGACCAGCTATGTGAAATATTCCAATGACCGGGCCGAAAAATATGCTTTGAGAACAGAGATTGCAGAGACGAAGGAGGGCAGACTGGTCAAAAAGATTCCTTTAAATGAGCAGTCGAGGGGGCATGTGAAGGGAATGAAGCGTTCCTGTGAGCTTTTGATGGATCGTTATAAAGGGAGCGGCCTTTCTATAAACGCCTGTGAGCTCTCACCGGAGGGATATGCACAGTTTCCCTTTGAAAAAGGCGTGACTTTAGAAGAGCTTTTGGATGACTGCCTTGCAAGAGAGGATATGGAGGGCTTTTACCGTCTGTTTGACAGATACTATGAACTCATTTCTTATGGAGAGGCCTCCTCGGAGGGAGAAAAAGCAGTCACTGATTATGATCTGATCTTTGCCAATATTCTGGTAGAGAAGGATAATTGGACGGTAATTGATTATGAATGGACCCTGAAACAGAAAATGCTTCCCTGTGAAATTGCATTCCGTGCAATCTACTGCTATGTTCTTGCGGAAGAAAAGAGAAATAAGCTGGATTGGAATGTTATAATGGACAAGCTGCATATTACTCCCGACATGGCGGAGGAATACAGGCTCCGTGAGGCAAAGTTCCAGAAGCAGGTGACCGGAAAACATAAGTCTATGGGAGAAATCAGAGCTACAATCGGGACGATTCCGTACCCTGTTGAGCCAAAACAGTTAATTTCAGACCATCTTAAGAATGTTGAGGATCACAGAATCCAGGTTTATGTGGACAAGGGATATGGTTTTTATGAGGAGGAATCCTATTATATAGAAGATGTGTATACAGATGAATTTCATCTGGAGGCAGAAATTCCTTTAGAGGGAAATATGAAGGGGATCAGGATTGATCCGACAAACCGTTCCTGCGTACTTCGGATTATGGAACTTGCCCTGGATGGCGATGAAATACCTTTACAGAGGAAATATATAGAGATCAACGGCAGAAAATTGAAAACAGGGGCATTTATTTTTGAGACTCAGGACCCCAATATTCATGTTAAGCTCTCGGAACTGCCTGTGACATCGGAAAGTGTACTCAAGGTCAGGCTTGAAATTTCCTCCATGCCTGTAGGATTGGCAGAGGATATTGTGGATTCTGCCAAAAAAGGTGTTTTGGGGTAACTGGTGAATTGATATTTTTCGTTTTTGTGCCGCCGCAGGTCATTTCTCGTCGGCAGGAGGTAAAAAATGGCTTTTTTGAGGCAAAAAATAAAGCAAAAGCTTATCGAAAAACAGAATAAATTATATAATAAGGAAGTTTTGGCGAAAAATATCACTTATGATAAATGGATCGCAGGAAAAGAGAAAACTTTCAAATGTGATTATACAATTTGCGTAAAAAGTGAGAAAAGTCTGATAAATGGTTCGATAACGGAGGATTTCGACGGCAGAGAATTAGAAAATGCAGGAATTAAATCGAATTATTATGAAGAAATACTCTACCTGTCGATTGTTGACCAAAAAAGTCAAGAGAACGAAAAAACGAATTTTATACAATTGAATATAAAAAATATGTTCGAAAATGCGTCTTGCGTTTTGGGGCAGGAAAAATTTGACTACATTGTACTTTCTCTGTATCCGGGGCAGGTGAGAGAGCATGCCTACCAAATGATCAGGGAGCAGTTCCAAAACAAAAATACAATTCTGGTTTATGGGGATGAGGATGTAGCGGAGAGCGGCACCGGCCGGAGAAAGAGTCCGTGGATGAAACCGGACTGGTCCCCGGATCGTTTTTTGTCGGGATTTTATCTGGGAGGGCTGATTGCAGTTCGCAGAACGGCTCTTAAGGAGGCTTATGAGTACTGTACAGAGTATGATATTTTGGGCGGTTTTCAACCAAAAGAGCATCAAAATGAAGGAAATGGGCTGAAAAACCGGGAAATGCAATGGCTGTATCTGCTGCTTTATGAAATGCTGAGAATGCAGGATTGCTTTGCAAAGAGACAGGATGGAAACGAAGAAAAGGTATGCCATATAAAACATGTGTTATATAGTTCTGAAAAAGAAGGATATGAACAGGTGAAAGGCCTGAAAATACCGTGTTTTTTCGAAAACGACACCTGTGCAGAGGAGGACGGGAAAAGACGAGATAATAATCATAAAAATCAATTGTTATCCATTATAATACCGTCCAAAGATCATCCTGATATTCTGTTTCGCTGTCTGGACTCCATGTTTGCTAAAACAAGGACTGTCTGTTCCTATGAGATTATTTTGGTGGATAACGGAAGCGGAGAGGAAAACCGCCTTAAAATTGAAGAGAAGATAAAGGCTTTGAATGGCAGGACCGATTCCTGCTTTACGGGGTGTAGGTATCTGTATGAGCAAATGAGCTTTAATTTCTCAAAAATGTGCAATTTGGGGGCTGAACATGCAGCAGGCGGGATTTTGCTGTTTCTGAACGATGATATGGAGATTGTTCAACAGGATTGGATGGATTTAATGCTGGAAAAAGCGGCGCGTCCCTATGCAGGTGCAGTGGGAGCAAAGCTTTTGTATCCTGATTCGGACATAATCCAGCATGCAGGAGTTACAAATCTCCGGGTAGGGCCTGCCCATAAGCTTCAATATCTAAGTGACAAAGAGGAGCATTATTATGGAATGAACCGCGGGGTTCATAATATGCTGGCGGTGACAGGGGCCTGCCTGATGGTTCGAAAGGATGTATTTCAGGAGGCAGGCGGTTTCTGTGAGGAGCTGGCGGTGGCCTTCAATGATGTGGACCTATGTTATTCGATCTATGAAAAGGGTTATTTTAATATAGTAAGAAACGACGTAGTACTCTTCCATCATGAATCCCTGAGCAGAGGAAAGGACGGGGAGACAGAGGAAAAGCAGCTTCGCCATCTGAAGGAAAAGGATCTGCTCTATGAAAGACATCTGGCCCTCTACGGGAGAGACCCCTTTTATCATCCATACCTCTTAAATGATATGCTGGACGCCAAATACTCCATGGCATACTGTAATCAGGTAACACTTGATATGCCATGGTCCGGGCTGGTTTCCTGTGAGAAGGAACTCAAAAAAGCAAGGGAGGATGCATGTCTGGTAGTCGGTATGGAATGCGCAAGGGATATTTACCGGTGGCTGTACAGTATCTCGCCCAAAAAGGGAGAAGCACAGGTTAAGCCGGAGGATATGGGCTACTATTTCCAGGGGTACTCGTTCATAATCGGAGCAGATAACGCATGTTATAAAAAGAAATTCCTGTTAAGGAACAAGCTTAATAACCAGGTTCTGGCGATTGCTGCAGAGGCCAGGTATCGCCAGGACATAGAGAATAATCTGCCGGATCAGAGGAATGTGGGATTGAGCGGATTTGCGGCGAAGCTGCCCAAGGAGGCAGTTCCGGCAGGAGTCTATCAGTTTGGAATCCTGGCTCAGGATCAGTGTTCCAGACAAAGGCTGGTTAATTGGAGCAATTGGGTGATGGAGGTGGAAGCAGATGGCAGACAAAGTGTCAGAGAAGGAAAAGAGTAAGCAGGGCAGGGAGAGTAAGGAGTTGGAAACCGGCAGGGAGCCGGACTATCGCAGCGCTTATGAAAGAGAGCACCTGCTTAACGCTGATTTGGCAGGACGGATTGCGGATTTGGAGGCAAAATGTGCGGAGCTTGATTTTAAGCTGAACAGGATTAAGACCAATCCCTTATGGAAGATGTCCGCCCCCCTGCGCAGAACCATGCATTTTGTTTTAAGGCAGAGAGACAGATTGCGCAACTGCGGAAATCTGCGGGGGTTTATAGGCAGGCTTAATTACAAAAAAATCGAGCTTAAGGCAAGGGAGAACTACGGAACAAAAAGCTTTCCCACTTTGGAGGAGGCCAGGGCCCAGAGGGAGCATCGCTTTGAGAGAATGGTAAAAATCAGTATTCTGGTTCCCCTTTACAATACGCCCGAGGATTTTTTGCGGGAGATGATCGACTCGGTGGCAGGACAAACCTACGAGAACTGGGAGCTCTGTCTGGCAGATGGATCGGACGAGGCCCATGCCTATGTGGGCGAGGTGGTGGAGGAATACCGGAAGCGTTTAGAGGAGCAGGCGGGAGAGGAGGATAAGGGGCAGACAAAGGCGGGGCCTTCTATCCGTTATAAGAAGCTTGTAAAAAATGAGGGTATTTCCGGCAACACGAATCAGTGCCTGACTCTGGCTACAGGAGAATATATCGGCCTTTTTGATCATGATGATATTCTTCATCCCTGCGCCCTTTATGAATATGTAAAGGTGATCAATGAAAAGGATGCGGACTATATCTATTGCGATGAAACCACCTTTAAGAGCGGGGATATTAACAAGATGATTACCCTGCATTTTAAGCCGGATTATGCCATTGACAATCTGCGGGCAAATAATTACATCTGTCATTTCAGCGTTTTCGCCAGGGAATTGCTGGACGGGACAGAGCTGTTCCGCACCAGATTTGACGGCAGTCAGGATCATGACATGATCCTGCGCCTGACGGACAGGGCCCGGAATGTGGTTCATGTGCCGAAGCTTTTGTATTATTGGAGAAGTCATCCCGGGAGCACTGCGGCGGATATTTCAGCCAAGCCCTATGCCATAGAGTCGGCTAAGGGAGCGGTAGCGGATCATTTAAGGAGACATGGGTTCGAGCATTTCCAGATTACCTCCACCAGAGCCTTTGAGACGATTTTTAAAATCCGCTATCAGATCATCGGAAGTCCTAAAATATCAATTGTTATTGCGAACAAAGATCATGGGGCAGATTTAAAAAGGTGCGTCACATCGATTCTGGAGAAGTCTACCTACGAAAATTATGAGATTATAGTAGTAGAAAATAACAGTTGTGACCAATCTACTTTTGCTTATTATGAAGAGCTCAGGGAGCACAGCCGGATAAAAGTGCTTACATATGAGAAGGATAAAGAAGCCTTTAATTATTCGGCGGTCAATAATTTCGGCGCTGCCCGGGCCCAGGGAGACTATCTGCTTTTCTTAAATAACGACACCCAGGTAATCACCGTAAACTGGATGGAGGAGCTTTTAATGTATGCCCAGCGGGAGGATGTAGGAGCCGTGGGAGCCAAGCTTTATTTTGCGGATAAGGGAATTCAGCACGCGGGAGTGGTACTGGGTCTTGGGGCCCATAGAACGGCGGGCCATTCCCATTATAAGCAGCCTCAGGAAAATATGGGTTATATGGGGAGGCTGTGTTATACCCAGGATGTGTCCGCAGTGACAGGAGCCTGCCTTTTGGTAAAAAAAGCATTATTCTGGGAAGTGGGAGGTCTGGATGAATCCTTTGCCATTTCTTTGAATGATGTGGATTTTTGTCTGAAGCTTCGCGAAAAGGGCTATTTAAATGTGTTTACTCCCTTTGCAGAGCTTTATCATTTTGAATCTGTTTCCAGGGGGCTGGATGATAACGGGGAGAAGGCGCAGCGCTATAATCGGGAATCAGAGCAGTTCAGGCAAAAGTGGAAAGCGCTTTTAGACGCAGGAGATCCCTACTATAATCCCAATTTTTCTCTGGACAGAAGCGACTTTGCTTTGAAAATATAGGAATATTGTGGTACAATAAACAAGTGCGGCGTCTGCGAAAGGCCGGGCGCGGCGATTATTACAAAATAAGATCAGGAGGGTTATAAAGTATGAGCTACAGGGAACAATACGATTTTTGGTTACAGGATGCTTATTTTGATGAAAAGACCAAGGAAGAGCTCCGCGGGATCGCAGGGGATGAGAAGGAGATCGAGGACCGTTTTTATAAGGAGCTGGAATTTGGTACCGGAGGTCTTCGGGGTGTGATCGGAGCCGGAACCAATCGTATGAATATTTATACCGTAAGAAAGGCAACCCAGGGACTGGCCAATTATATTATCAGTCAGGGAGGGAAGGAGAAGGGAGTCGCCATTGCCTATGATTCCAGAAGGATGTCTCCCGAATTTGCCGACGTGGCAGCCCTGTGTCTTGCAGCCAACGGTATTAAGGCGTATGTATTCGATGCCCTTCGCCCTACGCCGGAGCTTTCCTTTGCACTGCGCCATTTGCACTGCATTTCAGGTATTGTGATCACGGCCAGCCATAACCCGCCGGAATATAACGGATATAAGGCGTACTGGGAGGACGGCGCCCAGGTAGCTGCCCCCAGGGACAAAGAGATTATTGATGAGGTAAAGAAGGTAACCGATTACGGCCAGGTGAAGACCATGGACAAGGAAGAGGCCGTTGCGGCAGGCCTGTATCAGGTAATCGGCAAAGAAATTGACGACGCTTACATGGCGGAGCTGAAAAAACAGATTATTCATCCCGAGATCATTCAGGAGGTGGCAGATGATATTAAGATTGTTTACTCTCCTTTCCACGGGACAGGAAATGTGCCGGTGAGAAGAATTCTTTCCGAGCTGGGCTTTAAGCATGTTTACGTAGTGCCTGAGCAGGAGCTGCCCGATCCGGATTTCACCACCCTGGAATATCCCAATCCCGAGGATCCCAAGGCGTTTACCCTGGCCCTTAAGCTGGCCAAAGAAAAAAATGCCGACATTGTGCTTGCTACCGATCCGGATGCGGACCGCCTCGGCATCTATGCGCTGGATACCAAATCCGGCGAATATATTCCTTTTACAGGCAACATGTCCGGTATGCTGATTGCGGAGTATATTTTGAGAGAGAGGACTCTGACAAAAACCATGCCGGAGAATCCTGCCCTGGTAACAACTATTGTCACCACCAATATGGCAGGGGCTATTGCAAGGGATTACAATGTAAAATTTATCGAGGTTCTCACCGGATTTAAATATATCGGGGAGCAGATCAAGCTTTTCGAGCAGAATCATTCCAACAATTATGTGTTTGGCCTGGAGGAAAGCTACGGCTGTCTGGCCGGTATCCATGCCAGAGACAAGGATGCGGTGGTTGCGGTTATGTGCCTGTGCGAAATGGCGGCATGGTGTAAGAAGAACGGCATCACCGTATGGGATCAGATGATCAGACTCTATGAGAAATACGGATATTATAAAGAGACACAGTATGCAATCACCTTAAAGGGAATTGACGGTTCCAGGCAGATCGCAGAGATGATGGACAAATTGCGCAGCAATCCGCCCAGGCGCTTTGGGGAGCTTGAGGTTAAGGAGTTCAGAGATTATGACAGGAACATAACAAAGAACCTGATCACAGGAGAGGAGGGGCCTACAGGTCTTCCCCAATCCAACGTGCTCTATTTTGATCTTACGAATGACTCCTGGTGCTGTGCCCGTCCCTCCGGTACGGAACCGAAGATCAAGTTCTATATGGGTGTGAAGGGCAAGAGCCTTGCAGATGCACAGGATAAGGTAGAACAGCTTACACAGGCTCTTAAGTCCTGTCTGTAAGAAAATTTTTGTTACTTTTCCAAAGGGATCTTTACATATAAGGACAGTTCACGAAAGGAGCTGTCCTTATTACAATAAACAGGGACACTGCATAAGGGGCACAGGATAATGGGAAAAACAGTCACGGTCAGTAATTTAAAAAAGACACTGCATTACCTGAAACGAAACGGAATACGGCAGGCCTATTATGCCATGCGGGAGAGAATCGGAAGCGAAGCGAAGGAGAGCTATACTTATGAGCCGGTAGATGCCTGCGTTCTTCAGACACAGATCAGGAAAGCAAAATCCATGGATGTGAAGTTCAGTATCCTTGTGCCTGCCTTAGATACCAAAGAAGAGTATTTAAGGGCAATGATCGATTCGTGTTTGGCACAGACCTATGGAAATTTTGAACTGATTCTTGCGGATGCCAGTAAGGAGGATCAGGTGGAGAAGGTGGTGAAAACCTACAAGGATCCACGGATCCGCTACAGAAGGCTGAAACAAAATACCGGAATATCAGCCAATACGGGGCAGGCGCTGATGTATGCCACTGGAGACTATGTAGGTCTGCTTGACCATGATGATGTGCTGACTCCCGACGCGCTTTTCGAGATGGCGGCCTGTATTGAGAAATACAGGAAAGAGCAGATCCAGCTACAGCTCCTTTATTCGGATGAGGATAAGTGCGACCAGCATCAGCAGTGTTATTTTGAGGTAAACCGGAAACCGGACTTTAATCTGGATTTGATTCTGTCAAATAATTACATCTGTCATTTTATGGTGATAAAGCGGCAGCTCATACAGGAGCTGGGTTTTAGAAGCGTGTGCGACGGGGCCCAGGACTATGATCTTGTCCTGCGCTGCCTTGGCAGAATATTGGGAAAAGAAAACCAGGCGCACAGGACGGGACAGGGAGAGGGAAATCCCGTGGCTCTTCCCGTGGCGCATATTCCCAGAGTTCTCTATCATTGGCGGTGCCATACCCAGTCTACGGCCCAAAACCCTGCCAGCAAGCAATATGCCTATGATGCCGGGAAACGGGCGGTGGAAGATTTTCTGCGGCTGAGAGGCTGGCGGGCGGAGGTAAAGCATTTAAGGCATTTAGGTTTTTACCGGATCGAATATCAGCCCGATCTGCTGGCCGTGAGAGAGGACGCGGCAGTGGTGGGAGGAAAGCTGATCGGGAAAGGGAATAAAATAACGGGCGGAATATATACGGCGGAGGGAATACCTCTTTATCATGGGCTGCACAAGGAATACAGCGGATACATGCACAGGGCCAGTCTCCAGCAGGAGGCTGAGGTGATTGACATCAGGTGTATGAAAGCCTCCCGACAGGCGGAAACTATTTTGGAGGAGCTCATCGGGCACCCATATTTACAGCACTCGGTGACCGGAAAATTTGACTGGCAGGACTGCCTGAAGGAATGCGAATGCAGAAGTGAACAGGATTTTGTGGATTTAAGCCGTAAATTCTGCGAAAAGGTCAGAGCGGCCGGATTCAGGATCGTGTGGGATCCGGCGATGGCGGAGAAAATATAATGACAGCAAGAACTACCGTAGTGATACCGAATTACAATGGAATTCAATATATTGACGGGTGCCTTTCTTCCCTCTTTCAGGGGACCCGGGTTCCTGAAATTATTGTGGTGGATAACGGCTCCCGGGACGGAAGCAGGGAGCTGGTGCGGGAAAAATATAAAGAGGTGCAGGTGATTGAATTTGCACAAAATACCGGGTTTTCCGGCGCAGTGAATGCGGGCATCCGGGCGGCCCATACGGAGTATGTGTTATTGCTGAATAATGACACCGCAGTGGATAAAGAGTTTGTAGAAAATTTGGAGGAGGCTCTTTTTAGGGAGCCTAAAGCCTTCAGTGCAGGGGCGAGGATGATACAGATGGCGGCTCCGGAGAAACTGGACGGGGCGGGGGATTTATACTGTGCGCTGGGCTGGGCTTTTTCGAGAGGAAAGGACAGGCCCTGTGAAAAATACGATCAGCCCTGCCGGGTTTTTTCGGCCTGCGCGGGGGCCGCGATTTATCGGAGGCAGGTATTTGAAAGGATCGGCGTTTTTGATGAAAGCCACTTTGCCTATCTGGAGGATACAGATATAGGGTATCGGGCGAATATTTATGGATATTATAATATATATGCGCCTATGGCAAGGGTGTATCATGCGGGAAGCGCCGTAAGCGGTTCGAGGCATAATGATTTTAAGGTCAGACTTTCCGCAAGGAACAGTATTTATCTGGTATATAAAAATATGCCGTTTTTGCAGCTTCTGTTAAATCTCCCTTTTCTGTCAGCCGGTTTTTTGGTAAAGTATCTGTTTTTTTGCAAAAAAGGGATGGGAGGCCCTTATTTAAAAGGGATTCTGGAGGGAATCAGGCTTTCTGCAGGCAAAGAGGCAAGAGAGCGCAAGGTGAGGTTTTCCCTGTCCCATTTAAAAAATTATGTGTGGATTCAGGGACAGCTATGGATGAATATGGCGAGGCGGTTATAAGCGATAGCAACTTTTAAGTTGTATTTTATGTAATAATATTGTAAGATATTTGTAATTATTAAGAGACCAGAAGGCAGCAGAATATGATTAAGGACAATCAGAAATATTTTAATCGATTGCATTTGCTGATGGATGCCATGGTGGTGGCAATATCCTATCTGCTTGCATGGTATATAAAGTTCTGCACCATATTTGCCGATACGGAGCCTGGTGCAGGCGCCTTAGATATGGAGACCTATTTCAGTTTCCTTTATTTTGTGGTGCCTGAATATATTATTCTTTATTATTTTTTTAATCTGTATGCACCCAAGCGGGCTACCAGGCGCAAATATGAGCTGGAAGGGATTATTAAAGCCAACGCTGTGGGAATCGTTTTTTTTATTGTATTCCTCTATATGATAAAGCAGCAGGATTTCTCCCGTTTTATGATGGGGGCGTTTTTTGTTATCAATATCATTTTTGCTGCCGTCTACCGGACTTTAATCCGGAACCTGCTTCTTTATTTCCGGAAGAAAGGCTATAACCTGAAATATATTCTTCTGATCGGATATTCAAGGGCGGCGGAGGAATACATCACCAGGATCAACGCAAATCCCCAGTGGGGCTATGTGGTCCGGGGGATTTTAGATGACCGGATTCCCAGCGGTACAATTTATAAAGGGGTGAGGGTAGTAGGGAGGATTGCCAATATCCGGTATATTCTTCCCGAAAACAGCCTGGACGAGATCGCCATCACCTTAGCGCTTAAGGATTATGACCGTTTAGAGGCGATTGTGGACCTTTGCGAAAAATCCGGCGTCCACACGAAATTTATTCCGGATTATAATTCCCTGGTTCCCAGCCATCCTTATACCGAGGATTTAATGGGGCTTCCGGTGATCAATATCCGTTATGTGCCTCTTACCAACACCTTAAACTGGGTGTCCAAGAGGGCAGTAGACATTATGGGGGCTCTTGCAGGGATTGTCATATCCTCCCCCATCATGCTTCTGGCGGCCTTTGCGGTGCGCCTTACAAGCAGGGGGCCTGTGATCTTTAAGCAGGAGAGAGTGGGGCTGCACAATAAAACATTCAAAATGTACAAATTCAGGACCATGGAAATGCAGAAGGCTTCTGCGGAACAAAACGCCTGGACAGTGAAGGATGATCCAAGAGTGACGGGGATTGGAAAGTTTTTAAGGAGTACAAGCCTGGACGAGCTTCCCCAGCTTTTTAATATTCTGGTGGGAGAAATGTCTCTGGTGGGACCAAGGCCGGAGCGCCCTCAGTTTGTAGAAAAATTTAAGGAGGAAATTCCCCGTTATATGATTAAGCACCAGGTAAGGCCGGGGCTTACCGGATGGGCCCAGATCAATGGCTACCGGGGGGATACTTCTATCCGCAAGAGAGTGGAGTACGACCTTTACTATATCGAAAACTGGACTATGGGCATGGATTTTAAGATTATGTTTCTTACTTTTTTTAAGGGGTTCATCAACAAAAACGCTTATTGACCGTTGTTTGCGGAAGCGGAAGGATTTTTAGCGGGGAGAATGCATAGGATTGTGCAAATTTACAAATCTTAAGGATAAATAAATTTGACGGCGGGGGCTTGCCTAAACAGCGGTTTTGTGCGAAAATATTATCTTGTGAGAAAGCACGGACGATAAGGCCCGAATAAACAGAATATAAAAGGGAGAGGTTGATATATGGCTACAAGTAAGAAACCAGTAAAGAAAAAACCTGTAAACGCCGCAGGAAATGCAAGCACCAAGAAAAAAGTCCCGGCATCAGCCAAGAAGAAGGCAAAGAAAAAACGCTCCAGGATCCTTCTTTTTATCCTGGAAATTTTCGTATTACTTATTATGGTAGTTGTCCTTTACAGCGTACTGAAAATAGAAAAGGTAGGGAAGGTCAATCTGCCTGCCGAGGAGATTGTGATTAACCCGGAGGTAGAACAGAAGGAAGAAACGGTTCTGAAGGGCTACCGCAATGTGGCGCTATTTGGCGTGGACTCAACCACAGGAGCCCTCACCAAAAACACCAGAAGCGATACCATCATGATCGCATCCGTAAACCTGGATACCAACGAGTGCAGGCTGGTCAGCGTATATCGTGATACTTACCTGAACCTGAGCAATGATTCCTATAACAAGTGTAATTCCGCTTACGCAAAGGGCGGTCCCATGCAGGCTATCAATATGCTGAATATGAATCTGGATATGAACATTACGGACTTCGTGACAGTAGGTTTTGCGGGGCTGAGCGATACCATCGACGCATTGGGCGGCGTTATGATTGATGTGGACGATGCGGAGCTTTTGCATATTAACAATTACCAGAAAACCATGGCCAAGGACCTGAAAAGGGATTACACTCCGGTAAACAGCACCGGCTATCAGCTTTTGGACGGTCTTCAGGCTACCGCCTACTGCCGGATCCGTTACACCGCGGGAGATGATTTTAAGCGTGCGGAGCGTCAAAGAGAGGTGCTTATGGCAGTGGTAGAGAAGGCAAAGACCGCTTCTCCCGCTACCTTAACGGCGGCTGTAAATGCGATATTTGATAATGATGAGATCTATACCTCTCTGGATATTTCCGAGATTCTCGAGCTAATAGGAGATGTTGCAAACTATGAGATTGTAGCGCAGGGCGGATTCCCCGAAGAGAGCATGCGTACCACAGGCACCATCGGACAGAAGGGAAGCTGCGTAGTGCCGGTATCCCTTGCGGACAATGTGCAGTGGCTTCACGAATTTTTGTTTGATGAGGCAGGCTATCAGCCTTCCGATGCGGTACAGCAGTACAGCGAGAAGGTAAAAGCAGATACCTCCCAATATATAAAATAAGCAGATGGATAAAAAGGGTCAGCACAGGTTGGCCCTTTTTTACTCGATTTTTGAAAACAAGGAATGTAGGAAATATGATAGATGTAGATGTGATTATTCCTGTTTACAGGCCCACAGAAGAATTTCTTTGTCTGCTGGATTTATTGGAAGCACAGACACAGCCTGTACATCATATCATCGTGGTGAATACGGAAAAAAAGTATTTTGATGAATTGATAAATGAAACAGATTTGAGGACCAAATATAAAAATCTGGAGGTCAGGCATATATCGAAAGCGGAGTTTGATCACGGCAAAACCAGAAATTATGGGGTGTCGCTTTCTACGTCTCCTTATTTTGTGATGATGACAGATGACGCAGTGCCGGCAGATCAAAGGCTGGTGGAAAGGCTCCTCGCCCCTTTTTTGGAAAATGAAAGGGTTGGCATGAGCTATGCCAGACAGGCTCCCAGGCCGGGAAGCGGTTTGCTTGAGAGCTACACCCGCGCTTTTAACTATCCCCGGACAGCCTGCGTGAAATCGGCGGAAAATATGAAGGACATGGGGCTGAAGGCATTTTTCGCATCCAATGTGTGCGCTGCCTACAGGAGAGATATTTTTGATGAATTGAAGGGCTTTACAGACCATACCATATTTAATGAGGATATGATCTATGCAAGGAGGCTTTTGGATGCCGGATACCTGATTGCCTATGAGGCCGGGGCGGCAGTAATACATTCCCATAATTACAGCGCCCTAGGGCAGTTTAGGAGAAATTTTGATCTGGGAGTTTCCCACGCCCTGTATCCTGAGGTATTTGCCGGACTGCCTGCAGAGTCGGAGGGGCTTCGCCTGGTAAAAAAAAGCTGTGTTTATGTTTTGAAAAAGGGAAAGCCCTGGCTGATTGGGAAGCTTTTTTGGCAGAGCGGCTTCAAATATCTGGGATATTTTCTCGGCAGGCGCTATGGCTGTCTGCCAGGGGCTTTGGTAAAAGCTTTTTCTATGAATAAAGAGTTTTGGAGATAGAGGCTTTTCTTTGAAAATAACAAAATTAACAAATTTTTGTCACAAATTGAACACAAATAAGGCCTATACTTAGGCTCATAAACGAAAAAGGAAAACGGCGGCCGGACCTAAACCGGACCGCTGCAGGAGGGGCGGCTTAAAGGGCTGCGGATCACGAAAGGAAGAGAGGGAATCGCCATGTATGAAAATAATTATCCAAACAGCTATCATAACTCAGAAGGAAACTCGGCCGGAGAGCAGAATAATATGAATAACAATAGTTATGGAAATGGAAACTCAGGCATTTATCAATATGGAGCCGGCGGAAGTTTCAGTCAGGGAACCTATTATAATGGTTCTGGCCGGGAAGCGGGTTCCGGCAATAATTTCGGAAAAAACGCCAAGGGACATAAGACAGGTACGGGTAAGAAAGTTGCCATAGCAACCTGTTGCGGATTATGCTTTGGCATTTTTGCAGGACTGGGATTTCAGGCGGTGGATTCAGCCACGGATTTTCTGAAGGAGCGGACGCAAAAGGCACAGACCGGGGGCGCTCTTGCGGGGGAGAATACGCAGGCGGCACAAAATACGGCAGATGCCGTTAAGGACAGCACGGAGCTTCTTTACAGCGGGCTCAGCGAGGAAGAGGTAAAGGCCATTGAAGAGCTGATTAATAAACAGACGCTGCAGACGACGGTGACGGATGTGACCGAAGTGGTAAAGCAGGTGATGCCCTCCGTCGTGTCTGTGAACAACAGATACATCGAGAGAATGAGCTTTTTCGGGCAGGAATTCAGTCAGGAATCCGGCGGTTCGGGGTCAGGCATCATTGTCGGGAAAAACGATTCGGAGCTTTTGCTGGTGACCAATTATCATGTAGTGGAATCGGCGGAAGAGCTGACGGTACAGTTTGCGGACGGCACGCAGTCACAGGCCCAGATAAAGGGGGCGGACGTGGACAAGGATTTAGCGGTGATTGCAGTGCAGCTTACGGATATAGAAGGGGATACAATGAACCAGATTGCCATAGCAAAGCTGGGAAGCTCGGAGGAGCTTACGGTGGGGGAACCGGTGATTGCCATCGGAAATGCACTGGGCTATGGACAGTCAGTCACCACTGGCGTGATCAGCGCTCTTGACAGGGCGATTCAGACTACGGCAGTCCAGAGTCAGAATTCCGCGTATAACGAGGATGTGGAGATTAATACCTTTATTCAGACTGATGCCGCCATCAACCCCGGAAACTCCGGCGGAGCCCTGCTCAACAGCAAGGGCGAGGTAATCGGCATCAACTCCAGCAAAATCGGCGGCTCTGCAATAGAAGGTATGGGCTATGCCATTCCTATCTCCGATGCAAAACCGATCATTGAGGACTTGATGTCGAAGCAGACAAGGCTTAAGGTGGCCGAGGAGGACAGAGGGTATCTGGGAATTACCGGAGTGGATGTGACCTCGGATTCTGTCCAGCTCTACGGTCTGCCTGAGGGAGTCTATGTTTCCAGTGTCACGGAGGGAACAGGCGCCGCACAGGCCGGCCTTGTGAGAGGCGATATTATCACGGCAATTAACGGAGAAGAGGTTGCTTCCATGCTGGAGCTGAAGGAGGAGCTCAGCTATTATGCGGCGGGAACCACGGTGGAGCTTACGATCATGCAGGGGAGCCCTACGGGATACCAGGCTAAGACAGTTCAGCTTACGCTGGGGAGGAGTACGCAGTAGGAAGTTTCTCCCGTGCAGGATTTCATGGCATTCTTTTTCCCGTTCTTTCATAAAATGTGAAAAAGAGCGGATGAATATCCGGTGAACAAAATTCCCGGATAGCGGAAAGGCACGGGCATGAAATTAAGGAAGAACAATGCAGGAGCTGTGAGATGGGGGATCTGCTTGCTGGCCGCCGCGCTGCTTTGTACCTTTACGGGCTGCGCAGCCAAAAAAAGAGATACCCTGGAAAAGATAAAGGATTTGGAATTTACCGTACTGGCCGATGAAAATATTCCGGAAGAGCTTAAGAGCGTGATAGAAGAAAAGAAAGGAAACGCCTTTAAGGTTACCTTTCAGGATAATGGATTCCTCTATATCTGTATTGGCTACGGGGAACAGGTAAGCGGCGGTTACAGCATCACGGTCAACGACTTGTACCTTACGGAAAATGCGGTCTATGTGGATACCACCCTTCTCGGGCCGGAGCCCGGGGATGCGACAGTGAAAAAGGATACCCCTTCCTATCCTTATATTGTGCTCAAGACAGAATTTTTGGATAAGCCGGTGGTATTTAATTGAAAGCCGTGAGAGGATGTTACAGGATATTGTTTAAAGCAGAGCGGATGACTTCCGCTCTCTTTTGATTTACAGAGAAATAAAAAAATCAACAGCGGAACGCATTTCCATTCTTTCTGAAATATGTTATGATTTGGATAAATTGTATAGTAAAGGACAGAAATCTTTTGCGGATTGCCGGGAAAGAGAGGAAAAAGAAATGAGTAAATATCGCGAACGTGCCGCGGCATTGGTGGCACAGATGACATTGGAGGAGAAGGTAAGTCAGACCCTGTATAACGCCCCTGCCATAGAAAGGCTGGGGATTCCTGCTTATAACTGGTGGAATGAGGCGCTGCACGGAGTGGCGAGGGCGGGAACGGCCACCGTATTTCCTCAGGCGATCGGCGTGGCGGCGGCTTTTGACGAGGAGCTCACAGGAAGAATGGCACAGGTGATCGCCACAGAGGCCAGGGCCAAGTATAACGCACAGAAAAAGGAGGAGGACAGGGATATTTATAAGGGCCTGACCTTCTGGTCCCCCAATGTGAATATATTTCGGGATCCTCGCTGGGGGCGGGGGCAGGAGACCTATGGAGAGGATCCTTACCTCAGCGCAAGGCTGGGAGTACGCTTTGTAAAAGGGCTGCAGGAGGAAAAGGATGGCTTTATCAAGGCTGCGGCCTGCGCCAAGCATTTTGCAGTGCATTCGGGGCCGGAGAGACAGCGCCATTGCTTTGACGCCCGGGTTTCCAGGCAGGATCTGTACGAAACCTATCTACCCGCCTTTAAGGCCTGTGTGCAGGAGGCCGGGGTGGAGGCTGTAATGGGGGCCTACAACCGCACCAACGGGGAGCCCTGCTGCGGAAGCAAAACGCTGCTGCTTGACATCCTGAGAAAGGAATGGGGATTTGAGGGCCATGTGGTCAGCGATTGCTGGGCCATCAATGATTTTCATGCCCATCATAAGATTACCAAAACCCCTCTCGAATCCGCTGCCCTGGCAATGAATAACGGGTGTGATGTTAACTGCGGCTGTATGTTTCCCAATCTGCGGGATGCGGTAAAGGGCGGCTATGTGGATGAGAGGCGTCTGGACGAGGCGGTTACGAATCTCATGGAATGCAGGATGAAGCTGGGAATGTTTGAGGAGGAAGGAAGTGTGCCCTTTGACGCCATCGGCTATGAGCAGGTGGATACGGCGGAAAATAAGAGCCTGAATCTGGAGGTTTCCAGAAAAAGCCTTGTGCTTTTAAGGAATCAGGATCATCTGCTCCCGCTGGATCTGACAAAGGTGAAATCCATCGGCGTGATTGGGCCCAATGCAGATTCCAGAAAGGCGCTGGTTGGAAATTATGAAGGAACTGCCTCTCGGTATGTGACGGTATTGGAGGGGATTGAGGATTATGCAGGAGAAGGGGTGCGGGTTTATTACTCGGAGGGCTGCAATCTTTATCAGGATAGGACAAGTAATCTGGCCCAGGCTAATGACCGGATGTCGGAGGTCAAGGCTGTGTGCAGTGTCAGTGATGTGATTGTGGCAGTGCTTGGGCTGGATTCCTCTATCGAGGGAGAGGAGGGAGATGCGGGCAATGAATTTGCCGGCGGGGACAAGCTTGATCTGAAATTCCCCGGTCTGCAGTCGGAGATTCTGCGGACAGCCTATGAAAGCGGCAAGCCGGTAATTCTGGTGTCCATGACAGGCTCGGCCATGGCGCTTGACTGGGAGGATTCCCATATTCCTGCCATTATACAGGCCTGGTATCCCGGCGCGGCAGGGGGCCGGGCTGTGGCAGAGCTGATTTTCGGCGCGTACAGCCCGGAGGGAAAGCTGCCGGTGACCTTTTACCGCACCACTCAGGAGCTGCCGGAGTTTACAGATTATGCCATGAAGGACCGAACCTACCGCTATATGAAGCAGGAGGCTCTTTATCCTTTTGGATTCGGGCTCTCCTATACTTCCTTTGAAATGAAGGGGACAGAGGCGGATTCTGACAGGATTACGGAAAAGGGAGAGGTTACAATCCGCACCTCCATAAAAAATACGGGTGTTATGGAAGGCGCAGAGACGGTTCAGGTCTATGTGAAGGCCCTCCGGGAAGGAACGCCCAATGCACAATTAAAGGGGCTGAAAAAAGTGCGTCTGCAGCCCGGGGAGGAAAAGCAGGTGGAGATCACCCTAAGGAGCCAGGCATTCGGCCTTTACAATGAAGAGGGAGAATTTTGGGTAGAAAAGGGCGAATATGCCGTTTATGTGGGGATGCAGCAGCCGGATACAAGAAGCGAGGCATTGACGGGCCGGGGAACCATTTGTCTGAAGGTTATGGCAGACGAAACCTTTGAGGCCTGAAAGGGCAGACAAACAAAGTCCTCGGACCTGAAAAGGAGCATGGACAGAAAAATGGACAAAAATAATTTTTTTAAACGGCCGCCCATGGGGTGGAACAGCTACGATTATTACGACACCGGGGTGAGAGAGGATCAGGTGAAGGAAAATGCGGATTTCATGGCTGAGCATCTGAAGGAGTTCGGCTGGGAATATGTGGTAGTGGATATTCAGTGGTATGCCAATGATGCGGGCTCTAAACGGGAGGAGTTCCAGTATATTCCTTTTGGGGATATGGAGATGGATGAATGGGGCCGGTTTTTGCCCGCTCCCGGACGCTTTCCCTCCTCCGCAGGAGGGAAGGGGTTTAGGCCTCTGGCCGATTATGTTCATGGCCTGGGACTGAAATTCGGTATCCATATCATGAGAGGGATTCCCCGCAGGGCGGCGGAGAGACATTTGCCGATCCTGGATTGTGAGGAGACGGCGGATCGGGTGGCGGATCCTTTTTCCATCTGCGGGTGGAATTCGGATATGTATGGAGTAAGGCCCACAAAGGCAGGGCAGGCCTACTATGATTCCCTGTTAAAGCTCTACGCACAGTGGGGCGTGGATTTTATCAAGTGCGATGATATTTGTGACAGCTATCTGTACAGGGATGTGCAGACCAGTGCAGGGTCCGTCCCTTTTTCAGGCTGGGAGGAGACAAGGATGCTTCACAGGGCCATTGAAAAGTGCGGCAGGCCCATTGTCCTTAGCCTCTCACCGGGCCCGGCCCACATTGACCGGGCGTGGGAATATTGTAAATATGCCAATATGTGGCGGATTACCGATGATTTTTGGGATGAATGGAGTCTTTTAAAGAACATGTTCGCCCGCTGCGAGCTTTGGCAGGATCATGTGAAGAAGGGGTGCTATCCTGACTGTGATATGCTGCCGCTGGGAAGGATCGGCAGGGGCTTTGGGGCAGAGCGGGAAACCAACCTGACCAGAGAAGAGCAGAAGACCATGATGACTCTGTGGAGTATGTTCCGCTCCCCTCTGATGATCGGGGCAAAGCTTGCAGGCATGGATAAGTGGACGCTTTCCCTTCTGACAAATCGGGAGATTCTGGAAATGACGCAGGAGAGCAGCCGGGGAACCCAGATTGTAAGGAATCAGAGTCTGGCTGTGTGGAAGAGCGAGGACAAAAATACGAAGGTCTTAAGGGCCGCCTTGTTTAATCTGAGTGATAAGGAGCAGGAAATTTCTGTCTCCCTGGAAGAGCTGGAGGAAGGCAGCGCAGAGCGGGAGGCTGATTTGTGGGAGCTTTGGGAGAGGAAGCAGAGCCGGACCATTGCAGGAAGGATTTGCGCCAGCGTACCTGCCCATGGGGTGAAGGTTTACAGGGTTCATATCCGTTAACCCAAAAGGGAACGGACAGGAAGCGGCCTGTAGTGTTCTGCAGGCGGCAGTTGTCATGAAAGAGGAGAAATGAATATGAAGATGATCAGAATCAGTGAAAATATCCCGCAGGTATCGGCCATCGGCTTAGGCTGTATGCAGATCACCCAGCTCGGCAGCAGCCAGGCGGCCGCGGCGCTGGTGGAGACTGCCATGGAGGCAGGGATTAATTTTTTTGACCATGCGGATATTTACGCAAAAGGGGAGGCGGAGAAAGCGTTCGGCAAAATCCTGACCCCTCAGTTGAGAGAGAGGATGGTGATTCAGACCAAGTGCGGCATCCGCTCCGGTATCTGCTATGATTTTTCCAGAGAGCATATATTGAAGTCCGTGGATGGGAGCCTTAGCCGGCTGAACACAGATTATATTGATATTTTGCTGCTCCACCGGCCCGACGCATTGATGGAGCCGCAGGAGGTGGCAGAGGCCTTTGATGTGCTGAAAAGAGCCGGGAAGGTGCGCTGCTTTGGCGTCAGCAACCATAATCCCATGCAGATTGAGCTGCTAAACAGTTGCCTGAGGGAGCCCTTAAGGGTGAATCAGATCCAGTTTTCGGCGGCCCACTGTCCCACCATAGACGCAGGATTGAATGTGAACATTCAAAATGATGCGGGGTGCAGCAGGGACGGCAGTCTGATTGAATATTGCAGGCTGAAAGGGATCACCTTACAGGCCTGGTCCCCTTTCCGGTACGGAATGTTTAAGGGAATTTTTATCGGCAGCCAGGAGTTTCCTGAGCTGAACCGGGTGCTGAGCCGTCTGTCAGAAAAGTATCAGGCTACGCCCAATGCCATTGCGGTTGCCTGGATTATGCGTCATCCGGCCGGGATCCAGACCATTGTGGGAAGCACCGATAAGGCACGGGTGCAGGGAATCTGTAAGGCGTCTGAAATTACGCTGACCAGGGAAGAATGGTACGAGATTTATCTTTCCGCAGGAAAGATGCTGCCATAAGGGAAGGAGATTTAAAAAGCAAGGCACAGGAGGGCGCTATGCTGTATATAAAAAACGCAACTATTATAGATCCGGTCAGGGACAGGCTTTATAAGGCGGATCTGCAGATTGAAGAAGGGCGGATTGCAGGGATTGTTGAAGGAGGCGGAGATGGGGGAGAAGATCTGAGGGGGACAAAGGCTCTGGCAGGGACAGAGGTTCTGGACGCCTCCGGTCTTATGATTGCCCCGGGGCTTGCGGACACCCACGTGCATTTCAGGGATCCGGGCTTTACCTACAAAGAGGATATTTATACGGGGGCCCGCTCGGCCGCCAGGGGAGGCTTTACCCGGATTGTGCTGATGGCAAATACGAAGCCCTGTGTGGATAACGTGGAAACCCTCTCTTATGTGCTGGACAGGGGGAAGGAGACCGGTATTCATATCAGTAGCTGCGCCAATGTCACTTTGGGGATGGCGGGAAAGGAGCTGGCCCCAATGGAGCTTTTGGCATCTCAGGGAGCGGCAGGCTTTACGGATGACGGGATTCCTCTGCTGGATAAGGAGCTGGTAAGAAAGGCCATGACAGAGGCCAAAAGGCTCGGAAAGCCTGTCAGCTTCCATGAAGAGAACCCGGACATGATCGCAGATAACGGGATCAACCGGGGAAAGGCATCGGAATTTTATCAGATTGGCGGTTCCCCCAGAGAAGCGGAAATCGACCTTGTAAAAAGAGATTTGGAGCTTGCTTTAGAGACCGGGGCGGAGGTGGTGATCCAGCATATCAGCACCAAAGAGGCAGTGGAATTGCTCAGGCAGGCGAAGGGCAGGGGGGCTCATGTGCATGGGGAGGCTACGCCCCATCACTTTACGCTGACAGAGGAGGCCGTGATTAAAAAGGGAGCCCTGGCAAAGATGAACCCGCCCCTGCGGACGGAGGAGGACAGGCAGGCGATTATTGAGGGGCTCAGAGACGGCACCATTGATCTGATCGCTACAGACCATGCGCCCCACAGTCCGGAAGAAAAGCAAAAGCCCATCACGGAGGCGCCCAGCGGCATGATCGGGCTGGAAACGGCTTTGTCTCTGGGGATCCGGGAGCTGGTGGACAAGGGATACCTTACCTGGCCCCGGCTCATTCATCGGATGAGCACCGCGCCCTGTGAGCTTTACGGCCTTCCCGGCGGCAGGATAGAGGAGGGGGCCCCGGCGGATCTGGTCTTGTTCCATCCCCGGGAGAGCTGGAGGGCGGCTGAATTTGTATCGAAATCAGCCAACTCGCCTTTTTTGGGAGAAGTGCTTTCGGGAGTGGTTTATTACACGATCTGCGATGGAAAAATTGTGTATAAGAAGGATGGCGATTGCTGAAAAAAGCAATACGGAAAGGACGCGAATATCAAATGAACGAAAAACGAAAAGTCAGGGCCGGCGTTCTCTCACAGAGAATGCTGACGCCGGAAATCTATGACATGTGGCTTACCACGGATTTGGCTGCGGATGCCGGAGCCGGGCAGTTTGTGGGCGTATATCCGGCGGATAAGTCGCACCTTCTGCCTCGCCCCATCAGTATCTGTGAGGTGGACAGGCAGCAGGGCGCCCTTCGGCTGGTGTACCGGATTGCCGGCGCGGGGACGGCGGAGTTTGCTTCCTGGCAGCCGGGGCAGGAGGTCATGCTGCTGGGGGTTCTCGGCAATGGTTTCCCCGTCGGGGAGGCCGCAGGAAAGAGGGTCGTCCTCATGGGAGGAGGGATTGGGATCCCGCCTATGCTGGAGCTGGCGAAGGAACTGGCGGCAGGAAAGGGCAGGGCGGAAGGAAGCGCCCAGGAAGCAAAAGCGGCCGCCGCAGAGTTAACGATCATTGTAGGCTACCGCGATAGTCAACTCTTTCTGAAAGAGGATCTGGAAAAGTACGGCCGGGTTTTTGTGGCCACACAGGACGGAAGCGCGGGAATCGAGGGCAATGTGCTTACTGTCATGGAAAAGGAGCAGGTGGAGGCGGACGTAATCATGGCCTGCGGCCCCATGCCTATGCTGCGGGCCGTCAAGGCTTTTGCCAAAGGAAACGGCCGGAAAATTGCGGCCTATCTTTCCCTGGAGGAGAGAATGGCCTGCGGCGTGGGCGCCTGTCTTGGCTGTGTGTGCAAAACCACCCATAAGGATTCCCACTCTCACGTAAACAATGCCAGGATATGCACGGAAGGGCCGGTATTTGAGGCAGGGGAGGTGGAGCTTTGATGGGGAATGAGAATAAGAAGGGAGAGAAGATGGAGAGCGGGAAGCGAAATACCAGGGTGACAATCGCCGGGATCGAATTTAAAAATCCTGTAATGACGGCCTCGGGAACCTTTGGCTCCGGCATGGAATACAGGGATTTTGTGGATTTAAACAGGCTTGGGGCAGTGGTGACAAAGGGAGTTGCCAATGTGCCCTGGCCGGGAAATCCCACGCCCCGGGTGGCAGAGGTTTACGGCGGTATGCTCAATGCCATCGGCCTGCAGAATCCCGGTATTGATGTGTTTTTGGAGCGGGATATTCCTTTCCTTGGGCAGTTTGATACCAGAATTATTGTGAATGTGTGCGGCAGGAGCGTGGAGGACTATCTGGAGGTAGTGGAGCGTCTTGGGGATACCCCGGCTGATATGCTGGAAATCAATGTGTCCTGTCCTAATGTAAAGGAAGGAGCCATTGCTTTTGGGCAAAACACAGAGAGCCTTTATGATATTACCTCCCGGATCAAAAAAAGGGCCAGACAGCCGGTGATTATGAAGCTGAGTCCCAATGTGACCGACATTGGGGAGCTTGCAAAGGCGGCTGAGGCGGCGGGAGCGGACGCCGTTTCCCTGATTAATACCCTTACGGGAATGAAGATTGACGTTCACAGGCGCTGCTTTGTCCTGGCCAATAAGACGGGAGGCCTCTCCGGCCCCGCAATTAAGCCGGTAGCGGTGCGGATGGTGTATCAGGCAAGCCATGCGGTGAAGATCCCTGTGATCGGAATGGGAGGGATTGCATCGGCGGAGGATGCCGTTGAGTTTTTGCTGGCAGGGGCTACGGCGGTGGCTGTGGGCGCCATGAATTTTGTAAATCCTTACGCCACAATGGAGATCGTGGAAGGGATAGAAGCCTATATGGAGAAGTATGGAGTGGAAGACATTAAAGAGCTGATCGGCGGCGTGAAAGAATGATAGAATATTTTTCCTCCCTGAGACATACATTTACTGTAAGCAGACTTAAAGGAACTGTAGGGAGGTATTTTTGTGGAGTTGATCAAGCGAAATATACATATGGACAGCATCCGGTGCAAGGCCCAGACACAAATGACCCTTGAGGATGATATGATCATATCCGATTCCAGACCGGACGCCGCAAGGCTGATCATGGATAGAGGAAATGTTGTAATTGAAGAGGTGAAGACATCGGAGGATCATGTCAGCGTAAAGGGGCGTCTTGACTTTCATGTGCTTTATTCTACGGAAAAGGCAGGGGCGGATGCGGGCAGAAATACGGTGGCATTTACGGAAGGGAGCATTCCCTTTGAGGAAATGGTCTTTATGGAAGGAATCCGGAGCGGGGACAGCGTGAATGTAAGCTGGGAGCTGGAGGATTTAAGCATCGGCCTGATCAATTCCAGGAAGCTCAGCGTGCAGTCGGTGATCACACTTATTCTTACCTGCGAGGAAATCTGCGACGAGGAGACCGCCGTGGATCTCTACAGCGAGGAGCCCGTGGAGTTCCGCAAAAAGTCCCTGGACATCGCCACTGTAGCCATCAAAAAGAAGGATATATTCAGGGTGAAGGAGGAAGTGGAGATTCCGGGAAGCTTTCCCAATATCCTGACCGTGATCTGGTCGGAAATCTCTCCGGAGGCAGTGGAGTTTAAGGTACTGGAGGATAAAATCAGCGTGCAGGGAGAGCTTCGGGTCTTTTTCCTTTACAGAGGGGAAGGGGAGGAAGAGGAAATCTGCCATTATGAGACCACGCTTCCCTTTGCGGGAGGTCTGGACTGCCCGGGCGCAAAGGAAGGAATGATACCGGAAATCCGTTTCCAGAACGAGGAGCGGGAAGTAGAAGTACGTCCGGACTTTGACGGGGAGGAGAGGGTGATTACCTTTGAGCAGTGTCTTGATCTGGATATATGCATTTATGAGGAAGAGAGCATAGATATTCTGTCAGACGTTTACGGGGTGGTGAAAGAGGTTTCTGCGGTGGAGAAAAATGCGTCTTTTTGCAGGCTTATTGCGAGAGGCAGCGGAAAAACCAAGGTTTCCGGTCATTTTAAATGTGAAGACGAGAAAGCGGCGCTCCATAAAATTCTGCATACAATGAGCTCTCTTCAGTTGACAGGGCAGAATGTTACGGAAGGGGGAATTGAGCTTACCGGCGTTGTGAACCTGCAGATTTTTTATGAGTGCAGCAATGAGGACGACAGATACGGAGTGATCAAGGCGGCCATTCCCTTCCGGTATGTGTTAGAGGCGGAAGGGGTCAACGAAAACTGTATTTATCCTGTACAATCCTTTGTGGATCAGGTGACGGTGGCGATTATCGACAACGGGGAAGTGGACGTGAAATGTGTGCTCTATTTCAGGGCCAACGTGTATCAGAGGTGGCAGGAAAAGATTGTGGAGCAGGTGATCGTGACGGAACCGGATATGGAAAAAATGGAGGCGCTTCCTGGGATTGCCGTGTACATGGTAAAAGAAGGAGACAGCCTGTGGGATATTGGAAAGCGCTACTATGTGCCGGTATCGGTAATCAAGCAGACCAATGAGCTCACCTCCGACGAGGTGAAGGCAGGAGAGAGAATCCTGATTGTAAAAAATATGTAGGAGCTTAAAAAAGGCTATGGCAGAAAAGTCGTAGTCTTTTTTTAGCATTTTTTGCAGGGTATCAAAATAAAAACAAACAAAACCGAACATATTCTTAAAAATTAATTGACAACAGCAATTTATTCTAGTAAAATGTTAAACTTATAAAGCATAAATTGTATACAAGTATATTAGTAAGCAAAGCAAGGAGTAGTCGGTATGTTAAAGTATATTGCAAAGCGGATCGGGCTTGCAGTGATCACAATCTGGGTGGTGGCCACGATCACGTTTTTCCTGATGAATATGGTGCCGGGTGGGCCGTTCCTTTCCGAAAAGGCGATCAGCCCCCAGGCAACGGCGGCATTGGAGGCGAAATATGGTCTGGACAAGCCTTTATACCAGCAATATTTTACTTACATAACAGATGCTCTGCACGGCGATTTCGGAGACAGCTTAAAGCAGAGAGGACGTACCGTTATTTCCATTATATTGATGAAATTTCCGGTTTCCGCCCGGGTGGGCGGCGTTTCAGTGCTGACGGCTCTGCTGCTGGGGATTCCGCTCGGATGTATAGCGGCCCTTAAAAGAGGGAAATTCCTTGACAGCCTGATCAGCGTGGTTGCCACCTGCGGGATTGCGGTTCCCAGCTTTGTAATCTGTACGCTGCTTTTATATTTTCTGGGAGTAAACCTAAAGCTTCTGCCCACTATGGGCCTTACCTCCTGGAAGCATTATATTATGCCGGTAATGGCCTTATCCTTTTATCCTACGGCCTATATTATGCGCTTGATGCGTTCCTCCATGCTGGACGTGCTGGGGCAGGATTATATGCGCACAGCCAAGGCCAAGGGCGTTTCGGGGTTTATGAGTCTGTTTAAGCACGCTCTGCGAAATGCAATTTTGCCGATCGTCACTTATGTAGGGCCTATGCTGGCATACACGGTAACGGGAAGCTTTGTGGTCGAGAAAATTTTCACCATCCCGGGGCTTGGCGGGGAGTTCATAACCGCCATCAACGGACGTGATTACACCCTGATCATGGGAACCACTATTTTCCTGGCCACATTGATTGTGATTATGAATGTGGTGGTAGATATTGTTTATAAGATTGTGGATCCGAGAATACAGCTAAAGTAGCTAGGCTAAAATAGCTGGGTTAAAACAGCCGAGTTAAAATAACCGCGGTTAGAGCAAGGAGTACATAGAGCATGAAACAGAATCCGGTCAGTTTTCAGTTAAAACTTAATCCTGAAGATTTTCTGCCTGCAACCGAGGAAGAAAAGCAAAGTCAGGTGATCATGCGGGAGAGCGTGAGCTTCTGGAAGGACGGTGTGCGCCGCCTGCTTAAGAATAAAGTGGCTATGGTGAGTATCGTGGTCATTATTCTGGTTATGATCTTTTCTTTTATCGTACCGGCCTTTTATCCTTATTCCTACAAAGAGCAGATAAAGGGAGCCAATAATCTGGCGCCCATGGAGTATTCGGAGGAGGAGCAGGCGAGAATTGATGCGGGGGAAAAGGTATTTCCCCATGTTTTCGGAACAGACAAAATGGGACGTGATTATGCCATCCGCGTTATGATGGGCAGCCGCATTTCCCTGGTGGTAGGGCTTATTGCAACGGGTATTATCCTCGTGATCGGTTCTGCGTACGGATCAATCGCCGCTTTTTTTGGCGGCTGGGTGGATCTGATTATGATGCGTATTGTGGATATTATCTACACGATCCCCGATATTCTTCTGATTGTGCTTCTGTCCTTTGCGTTCAAGGCGCCTTTGGGCAGCCTGAAAACCGTACCGGGTTTTGGATGGGTCGGTATTGTGGGGGAAAACCTGATCAGTATTTTCGTCGTGTTCGCCCTTTTGTACTGGGTCGGTATGGCAAGGATGGTCAGGAGCCAGATCCTGATGCTGAAGGAAAGCGAGTATGTGACGGCGGCCAGGGCCCTTGGGGTAAGTAACGGCAAGATTATCAGAAAGCATTTGCTTACAAACTGTATCGGTACACTGATCGTTACGACTACATTACAGATACCTTCCTCTATTTTTACGGAAAGCTTTTTGAGTTTTCTCGGCATGGGGGTGGCGGTGCCCCTTCCTTCCCTGGGAAGTCTGGCAAGCGATGCGATTAACGGCATGAATACTTATCCGTATCTTTTGTTCATTCCGGCTATTTTGATCAGCCTTATTATTTTGAGCTTTAATCTCCTGGGAGACGGGCTGAGGGATGCCTTTGATCCTAAGTTAAAGAACTAGTTAAACGGAGGGTTATATGTCAGAATATCTCGTTGATATTAAAAATGAAAGATTGTCCTTTTTTACCCCGGCAGGGGAGGTAAAGGCCTTAAACGATGTGTCCATCCATTTAAGGGAGGGGGAAGTGCTGGGGATCGTGGGAGAGAGCGGCTCCGGCAAGTCAGTGACTGCCTACAGCCTGATGGGGCTTACGGCTTATCCCGGAAGGCTGGTTGACGGCACCTTGGAGTTTAACGGACATCAGATAGAAAAGATGACTGAAAAAGAGATGAGAGAGATAAGGGGAAATGAAGTCTCCATTATTTTTCAGGATCCTATGACCAGCTTAAACCCTGTTTATACCATAGGAAATCAAATTACGGAGGCAATTTTGCTCCATACGGATAAAAACAGAGCTCAGGCCAGGGAGCGGGCCAAGGAGCTTCTCGAGCTGGTAGGGATTAATGAGCCGGCCAAACGTCTAAGGCAGTATCCCCATGAGCTTTCAGGGGGAATGCGTCAAAGGGTTATGATTGCAATGGCCCTTGCCTGCGAGCCCAAGCTTCTGATCGCGGATGAGCCTACCACGGCGCTTGACGTGACCATTCAGGCACAGATCCTTGAGCTGATGATGGAGCTGAAGGACAAGCTGGGAATGGCAATTATCATGATTACCCATGACCTTGGGGTGGTGGCAAGTATGTGTGAGCGGATCGCCGTCATGTATGCAGGCAAGATTGTGGAGTACGGCACGGCGGATGATATTTTTTATAATCCCAGGCATGAGTATACCAAGGGTCTTCTCCGCTCCATTCCAAGAATTGATACCAAAGAGCATGAGAGGCTGATTCCCATTGAGGGAACGCCGGTGGATCTTTTGAATCCGCCCAAGGGATGCCCTTTTGCTCCCAGATGCGGGGAGTGCATGAAGATTTGCTTGAGGGAGATGCCTCCGGTGACAGAGCTTGGGGAAATTCACTATACCCACTGCTGGCTGAACCAGAAGGAGGAGATGAAGTAATGATCCGTCAGGCCTGCGCAGAAAGTGCCCGGGCTGTGAGAATGTGATATGCGAGGAGAGGAGCCGCAGATGAGTGAAAATCTGGTTCAGATCGAACATTTAAAGCAATATTTTCCTGCCGGCGGGTGTGGTAAGAAAAAGAGATATATCCGGGCCGTGGACGATGTTTCCTTTACCATTTCCAGGGGAGAAACCCTAGGGCTGGTGGGAGAGTCCGGATGCGGAAAGACGACTACGGGCAGAACTCTGCTTCGGCTTTATGAGCCTACCGGTGGCAGATTTGAATATGACGGGGAGGTAATCTTTGACGTAGAAAAGAAAACCTATGCGAATATGCTTCCCTACCGGAAAAAGATGCAGATCGTATTCCAGGATCCATATGCCAGTCTGGATCCCCGTATGACGGTAGGGGACATTGTGGGGGAGGCTATTGACGTCCACAAGATGGCGTCTAACAAACAGGAAAGATACGAGATTATTATAGAGATGCTCAGGCGGGTAGGGCTGAACTCCGAACATGCCAACCGGTATCCTCATGAGTTTTCCGGCGGCCAGAGACAGCGTGTGGGGATTGCAAGGGCCCTTGCGGTGCGGCCGGAGTTTATTGTCTGCGACGAGCCGATTTCGGCCCTGGATGTTTCCATTCAGGCCCAGGTCATCAATATGTTTGAAGATTTACAGGAGCAGATGGGGCTTACCTACCTCTTTATCGCCCACGATCTCTCGGCGGTAAAACATATTTCCAACCGGATCGGCGTTATGTACCTTGGAAAAATGGTGGAGCTTGCGGACAGCTATGAGCTTATCACAAGGCCTCTCCATCCTTACACAAAGAGTCTGATCAGCGCCATTCCCATTGCGGATCCCAGGACAGCCAGAGAGAGCAGGCGTATTGTCCTTGAGGGCGATGTGCCGAGCCCCTTGAATCCCCCGTCGGGATGCCGGTTCAGAACCAGATGTCCTTACGCTACAGAGCAGTGCGCCCGGGAGGTTCCCCAGTGGCGCGAGGTGGAAAAGGGACACTTTGCCGCCTGCCATCATATTGATCAGCTTAATTAAAGATAAACATATGCAGGTGTTTTCATCTGTGTGTTTATAATATAGTGCCCCTGAGAGGCACGCAGACCGTAGGAAAGCATGCGTTTGACACAAAGCTTTCCAAGCGGCAGCAAATAAATCCAAATTTATAAGGAGGAACTATTATGAAAAAGAGAGTATTGGCACTCTTGCTGGCAGCAACCATGGTATTTGGTCTGGCAGCCTGCGGCGGTAATGATACCGGAAGCGCTTCCGATACCGCTGCAACCGATGAAGCCGCAGCAGATGATGCACAGGCAAATGATACGGCGGATGCAGAAGATGCGGATGCAGCAACAGATGGCGCAAAAGCAGAGGAAAATACAACTGCTTCCACAGGAGAAAAGATTTTATCTGTACAGATCGGGCCGAATCCTGAAACAATTGATCCGGCGCTGAACAGTGCGGTAGACGGCGGTAATATGCTGCTTCACTCCTTCGAGTGTCTTTTGGCGGTAGATGAAAGCGGACAGCTTATCCCCGGACAGGCTGAAAGCTGGGAGACCTCTGAGGATGGTCTTACATGGACCTTCCACTTAAGAGACGGACTTAAATGGTCTGACGGAACGGATCTCACTGCAAATGATTTTGTTTATAGCTGGAGGAGAGTCTGCGATCCCATGGTAGCGGCTCCTTACGCAGAGACTGTTCTGGGTATGGTAGAAGGCTATAAGGCTGCTATTGAAGGCGAGCTGGAGGCACTCCAGGTAGTGGCTGAGGATGACAAGACTCTGGTGGTTACCTTAAGCGCTCCCTGCCCCTTCTTCGGAAGCCTGGCAGCATTTGCGACCTTAAGCCCGGTACAGCAGGCAACCATTGACGCGAATGGCGACGCTTGGGCAACTGCCGCCGAGACCTATATCTCCAACGGGCCTTTCTATATTTCCGAGTGGGTTCCCAGTTCCTATATCATGATGAGCAAGAACCCCAACTACTGGAACGCGGATGCAATCAAACTGGACGGTATCAAGTTCAACCTCATTGAGGATTCCAACGCTGCTTACAGTGCATACCAGACAGGGGAAGTTTTGTTTATCAAGGATGTACCTACAGAAGAAATCCCTACATTAAGCGAAAATCCTGATTTCTATGTAGACCCTATTATCGGTACTTATTATCTGAGCTTAAACTGTAACAAAGAGCCTTTCAACGATCCTCAGGTGCGTAAGGCATTGAGCCTTGCCATTGACCGTGAGTATGTGGCGGGAACTCTGATGCAGGGAACTTACTCTGCGGCAAGCAACTTCATGGGCCCCGGCTGGATTGATACGGACGGAAAGCAGTTCATGGACAATGCCAACGGCGGACAGCCTTACATTGATACCACAAACTATGAAGCAAACCTGGCGGAGGCAAAGCAGATCCTTGCAGACGCAGGTTATCCTGACGGCGAAGGACTTCCTGCTATTACCTACTCCACCAATGACGCCGGATACCACAAGGTAGTAGCTGAGTATTTACAGCAGGCATGGGGAGAGCTTGGGATCGACCTTACTATTGATATTGTAGACTGGGCAAGCTTTACACCTATGCGTCGTAACGGCGATTATGATTCATCCCGTAACGGCTGGGTGGGAGACTACAGCGATCCCTCCAACATGCTGGATCTGCTTTACTCATCCAACGGAAACAATGACGGTAAGTTCAACAATGCGGATTATGATGCGGCTATGGAGCTTTCCAGAACCACACTTGACGCTGCAGAGCGTTCCGAGGCTCTTCACAAGGCTGAGGATATTCTGATGGAAGAAACCGCTTGTATCCCTGTTGCTTACTACAATGACTTCTGGCTGCAGAGCGACAAGATCACCGGATCCTGGCATTCACCTTACGGATACTGGTACTTCATGTATGCAGATATTGCGGAATAATTTTTCATAAAAGAACCAATTTAGCGTCCGGTCTCACATTATGAGGCCGGGCGCTTTTTTAGATGAATTTTTTTACAGCCGTGGGTATAGCCGGGAAATGATGCAATTCTGATGCAAAAATGATACAAGTCGGATGGAAGGGGTAGGTAAAATGGGGAAAAGGCAAATGAGGAGGCAAGAGGGGATGGATGAGACGCAAAGAGGTCGAAAAAGCAGCCGTAAAAAAAGGATTGTGGCCGCAGGGCTTGCGCTGGGTATGGCGGCGTGTTTTGCAGGGCTTGGATATGCTGTCTTTCAGAAGCTTTCACCGAAAGGATACCGGGATTATACGGTGCAGAAAGAGCAGTACTATGCAGAATACTCGGAGGAGTATGATTATGGAGAAGTGATTACCGTGGAATATCCTGTTCTTACGGGGATTGACAGTGATATTCAGGAGCAGATGAATGAGCAGCTGTATGAGACTGCCATGGACAGGGTAAATTACTGGCATTTTCATCCAAGTAAGGCGGTAAAGGCTTTTCAGGCGCATCAGTTTACTATTTTTTGCAGTGATGTGACAAGCGATGTGACCTATCACAGTCAGTATCTTCTGAGCGTGGATTTTTATGAGCTGTATTCGGCGGGAAATCCTGTGTGGAATACCAATATCACGGAGAGGGGGTTCAATGCGGATCTGCTGACAGGGGAGATTTACGAGCTTACCGATATTTTGGAGATCAATTGGGAGTTTATGGATTTATGGGGAGCGTGTTACTGTGAACAGACGGGGGAAGAGGCCTGGGATGAGGAGGAGCTCACCCTTCTTTTGTCCTGGTTTTTGCAGGAGGATGAGGAACTGAAAGCGGTCTATGAGAGCCGCCCTTTCTTTTATGTGACGGAGAATAAGGAGTTTGTGGTTGGCCTCAGCCTTGATCCTGTTCTCTATGGGGCAATTACCTATGAGCCTACAAGCAGGATTTTAAGCACAGTGGTAAAGCCGCAGGAGCTTGCGCCCTTTAAAACCGGGAGTGAATTCTGGGACAGATATGAGAAGTCCCGGGCGGCAGGGGAGGTTTTGCCCTGTGAAGATAAAGTGAAAAATATTTGGTTGGGTGAGGGGGGCAGGCATATGGAATTATTTTTAAAAAGGATAAAAGCTGCATTGGCAGTATTGGGGGTGGCGTTTTTAGCAGGGCTGTCATTCTTCATGGAACCGGTACTGGCAGAGGAAAGAGGGGAGGAAAGACCTCAGGATGAGGTTCAGGAGATTTATCCGCTGGTCTATGGAGAGTGGCCGGGGAGAAAAGAGGCTGTGCTGATCCTTAAGGAGGAGGAACAGGAATACAGGGTGCTTCCCGGCGATTGTCTGTGGAGTATTTCCGAAAAGCTTTGGGGAGACGGCAGGTGGTATGACCGGATTCAGGCCGGGGACGGAGAGGAAATAGAAGATTTAAATCTGATTTATCCGGGAATGACACTGCGGGCGGCACAGGAAGGATATATCTGCAAAAGAGATACCCAAAATACCGGAATGCAGATGGGAAAATATTCCATGGATACACCGGGAAGCTGGACGGTTGGGACGATCTCCTCGGGGGACGCCTCTGCAAATTTCGTTTTGTCCGGCGACGGTTTTCATAAGATTCTCTGCCTTATTCAGGACAGGAAAGAGGAAACGGCCGCAGCCGCAGGGGATTGGGAAGCCTGTACGGAGAAAATCCGCAGTTATGCGGAGCAGCGTTATGGGGAAAATGTTTCGGGGCTTACTTTTGAGCACTACCGGATGGGGCAGGAGGATGAGGTCTATCTGTATTCCTTTCTCTGGCAGGCAGAGCTTCCGATACAGAACGAAGCTGAAAGGGTAAAGATCAGAGTCTGCATGGGACTGAAGCTGACGGAGCATATTCAGGCGGAGTTTCTGGGATTTGCCGGCCAATATGACATTCACGGAGGCGTTCGTTATACCACGGCCAGCTTTGAAGAGCATATTGAGGATTCTGACCCGGAAACCTTTACCGTCAATGATTCCAATATGTCGATTCTACCCCAGGCAGAATGGGAGCTGGAAGGAATGTACGATCCTTTTTTATGGGTGGAGGAGTTTTTTGGGTCGCTGTCAGGGCGCACGGCGCAGGAGGAGACGGAGCCCGAAGCTGAGAGGGTCAGGGACAGGGTGATGGAGAGGGTTGAAAGAGCGGGAGGCAGGCGGTGAGAGCATAAATAAAAATCAAGTTGTCTGGAAAAATGCGGTAAACCGCAAAAATTCCTTTCTAATGGGTTGACTTATTCGGTTTGTGCTACTAATATGAAATAGAAGAGCAAGGAAAAAGTGCGGTAAACCGCAAAAATTTCATGAGGTGATTTTATGCTGCCAAGAAGACAATACCTGGAGAAATTAATTCGAAAAAAAGATAATGGGCGAGTGAAAGTAATCACGGGACTCAGACGGAGCGGAAAGTCTGTGCTGTTATTTCAGCTCTATAGGGAATATCTGGTTAATCAGGGAGTACCGCAGGAGCAGATCATTGGGCTTGCGTTGGATATTCTGGTTAATGTCAAATATCGCAACCCGATAGAATTGGATAAACATATACGTGAACAGATTACGGACATCAGTAAGCGGTATTATGTGTTCATTGACGAGATACAGTTTGTATCAGAAATCCAGAATCCGTATGTGGATGATCCGGAAGCGAGAATTACATTTATTGATGCTGTTTTAGGGCTTATGCAGCTTCCTAATGCAGACATATATGTGACCGGGAGCAATTCAAAAATGCTTTCCTCAGATATTCTTACACAGTTCCGTGACCGTGCAGATGAGATTAGAGTACATCCACTTTCCTTTGCCGAGTTCTATGAGACATACGAAGGGGATAAACGCGGTGCATGGCAGGATTACTACACTTATGGCGGAATGCCTTTTACTTTGTCTTTTAACTCTCATGAGGAGAAAAGCAGATATTTGCGGGATCTTTTTGAACGAACTTACATTAAGGATATTTTAGAGCGGCATAAGATAAAAAACGAAACAGAAGTGCTTGAAATCCTTTTTAATGTGCTTGCGTCGGGAATAGGTTCGCTTACAAACCCCACCAGAATAGCAAATACTTTTGACAGTGAGAGACAAATCAGGGTATCACCGGATACCATTGAGACTTATCTGGGATATTTTGCGGATGCTTTTTTGATCCGAAAGGCTGTAAGATATGATGTAAAAGGAAGAAAGTACATTAAGACGCCTGCAAAGTACTACTACGCTGATCCGGGTTTAAGAAATGCAAGGCTGGGTTTCCGTCAGCTGGAAGAGACTCATTTGATGGAGAACATTCTGTATAATGACCTGGTCAGGAGAGACCTTGATGTGGACATCGGAATAGTTGAGTATAATATGAAGGATTCGGCGGGCAAGAAGGTCAGGAAGCAGCTGGAAGTTGACTTTGTGGTAAACAGGGGGAGTGAGAGATGCTACATTCAATCAGCGCTTAATATTTCTGAACCGGAAAAGAAAGAACAGGAGATTGCTTCTTTATTGCGGATACCGGATTCCTTTAGAAAGATTGTTGTTGTAAAAGATTACCTGAAACCGTGGACAGATGAGCATGGTATTCAGTATATCGGAATTGAGCAGTTCCTTTTAAGCGAGGACTTGCTGAGATAAGAAGAGAACCAGTGAAACAAAGCCTGATCTAAAGTGTGAAGACGCCTTTAGATCAGGCTTTGTTTCACTGATTTCTATATGTTCAGTTTGCAGGAGGCGCAGATAATTGCCTGTTATCGCCGCGGATATCGTCGATCACTGCCCGGATATGGGCAAGCTGAGTCTCCGACAGTCCATTGATTTCTATAAATTTCCGTTCTTCGAGCCCTAGCATATAATCCGTGGAAACAGAAAAGAAGCCGGATATACGGATCAACATATCTATGGAAGGCTGAATATTATTATTTTCCCAATTCGAAACACTTTGCTTGGTTACGCCAAGGGCTTTTGCCAAATCTACTTGTGACAGATTTCTTGCAAGACGTAGCTGTTTGATGTTTTCATTTAATGTCATACAGCTCTCCTTTTCAGGTTGAGGTCAATTATTTATGTACTATTATAAAAACAAAATTGACTTTATAAAAATACCATGGTATATTAATCATGGACATAAGAAAGAGTTTCAGGGTTAAAAGTATGTGTAAAGCAATTGAGCAAGCTTTTCACAGGACATAAGGAGAGGACTGCAGGTTATGGAAATACAACAGACACTGCCGGATTATTTAAGGGAACTTCGTAAGTCGCACCATTATAAGCAGGATTTTGTAGCTTCTCAGTTAAATATTATCAGACAGACATATTCCCATTATGAAACCGGCAGAGTAACTCCTCCGGTTAAGTCTTTGTGTAAATTGGCAGATTTATACGGGATTCCTGTGGAAAGACTTTTGGTATTTATTTTGGAGGAGCATGTTTGCTGAAGGGAACAGGCTGTCGGGTGGAAGCAATCTATTTACACAGTCCCGAATCTATAGACAGTATTTTCCCTGCAATGAAAAGTTATGCAGAGAAAGTGCAGGCCGTATAAAGGTTGAGACAGGAGTTTGGGGTCCTGTTTTGATAAATCAGAATTTGCAAGTTTTGATAAGGAGGTAACTAGAGTGAAGAAGAAAATTTTAGCAGTTGCCCTGAGTGTGGCAATGTGCACCATGATGTGTCAGACTGCTTTCGCAGCTTCCAGTTCTACATCAGGAAGTTCCAGCAGTACAGAGAGCTCAAGCAGTACGGAGAGCGTCAGCGCTCCCAGCAGGGCTGTTAGCACCAGCGCTGAGACCCCCGCAACCAGAGGGACAGAGAACACCAACAACATAGCCGTAGCGGTTAAGAATGCAGACGGCACTGTTTCTACCGTAAATCTGACACAGTATACGGAGCAGACCAATAACTCCGTAGTGGCTGTTGCAGCAGCGGCGATTGGTTCCAATCCTGGGGAAGCAGTATCTGCGGTGATGACCACTCCTGCCAGTGACCTTTTCAAGGCTACTATCAATGCCTTAGGCGGGAACATCCGTATGGTGAATGCAGGCGGCTACAAGGTAACAGCTTTAGCACCCGGGGCAGACGGCAGAACCGTGGCATCTGTAGGAACGGTAAAAGGCGTAACCAAGTATGCGTTCGTATTGCTGATCAGTGTGAATGCGGACGGTACCACTGAGATTGTGGAGGGTACAGTGGATCCCGTAACGCTTCAGGTAATGGGTGCTTTTAAAGGCACACCAAGAACCATTACTGTATCTGTGGTTATGGCAAAGTAAAGAACTGACAGATAAGGGAAGTAAATAAACACAGGGAGATCCCCAAAACTCCCTGGTTTAAGCATGGGGAGAAAAGAGATCATATTCCGGGGACGGTTTGGAAGTTTTCTCCCCATGCTTAAACCGGAGACAGTGTTTGAATTAAGAGAAGGTAATAGATGAGGAAAAAAAGAAAGAAACGAAGAAGTAAAAAAAGGAGAATAGTAACCGCTGTATTAGCCGCATTCCCTGTCACGGCAGCCGTTATTATAGCAGTGTTTGTTGGTGTATATCTTTCAGGCAGGGCGAGAATACTTGGCCTGTCAGAAGGAGAAGTACCGGATGCAGGGCTTCTGACAGATAGGGAAGCGGCAGAGGAACTCAGGCTGAAGGCAGGCCTGTCCGCTGTGCAGTGGCAAAAGGACTGGGTGGCTATAGACGGGAAGGTTTATTCTTATGACAGCAGCCGCATCAACCTTCTGGTATTAGGCGTAGATAAGAAAGGGAAGATGGACAGGGAGCCGGATTATGAAAAATGGCTGTCAGGACAGACGGACGCTATTTTTGTAGTATCCATAAATCCTTCAGATAAAGATGTCAGTATAATAGGAGTGCCGCGTAACTCCATGGTGAATGTGAATATTTATGACAGTGAGGGCCATATATCCAAAACTGTATTTGATCAGATCTGTCTGCAGTACCCTTATGCGGGAGGAGCAGAACACGGACTGGAGAAAGCAAAGGAGACAGTGAGCAGCCTGCTTTATAACCTGCCCATCCATGGCTCGCTGGCTATAGGATATGAGGCGGTGAGCAAAGTAAACGACATGGCCGGAGGCGTGGATGTAGTGGCGCTGGAAAGCCTGGAAACCCCTTTTGGCGATTATGAGAAAGGGGAAAGTCTGCATCTGGAAGGAAAGTATGTGCTGGCCTATGTAAAGTCAAGGGATGTGAGCGTTATAGGAAGCCCAACCATGCGTTTGGAGCGCCAGAAGCAGTACCTGGGCGCATTGGCAGAGAAGCTGAAGAAAAAGGTCAGGGAGAATCCTATGATAGTCAAAGAGATATATGATGCAGTATCAGGATATATCAATACAGATATAGGGATAGACGAGATGGTATATTTGGGAGCCCAGGCATCGGGGTACAAATTCAGCGGGGAAGACATCCATCTGCTGAAGGGGAAGGATAAGGCGGTACCAATCGTAAAGGATGGGATGGAGACAGGGGATTTTTATGACGACCTGTATCTGGATGAAGAAGGACTGAGGGAAACCATGGTGAGGATATTTTATAAAGAGGTAAGGCTGGATGGATGACAAAAAACGAGAGAGATATTTGGATAAAGCGTCACAGCCGCAGAGGATAGAGGGTGCAGTGTACATAGCTTTGGCCTTGTCAGCTCTTTTCACATTATCTGTGAAAGCGGAACCAGCAGCCCTCCGATCACCGGATGCAACGGTATATGAACAGACAAGCGAGGAGAGCAGCCCGGTAGGAAACCTGGTAGAGGGAGGCTTCTTTGAGTATATAGGAGACGTTACGGCGGAGGATGGGAGCGTATGGCGTCAGATCACAACCGCCAATGGCATTACCGGTTATATCAAAGGGGACAGGGAGATTGAAACAGGGATGGCGCAGGAGCCTGCCCCGGAGAACCAGGGAGGACAGGAATCATCTGATGAAGAGGATGATAGAAATAGACAGGTTGCGGAAAATTTTTCCGGAGAAAATGCCTCTGAGGAAAGCAGGGAGGCGGGACAGGATCAGGGAGAGACATCCAGTCAGGCAGAGGGGGAAGCCGCAGAGGGCGGTGAGGAAGAAGCCGCGGAAGGCAGAGAGGGGGACAACGCAGAGGCGCCCGAGGAGGAAGATACGCAGGAGAGCGGTATAACAGCCTTTCCTATGCAGAACGGACAGGCAAAAAAATATGTAGTGGACAGCGCTCAAAAAATTAAAGAGAGGACAGATGGCGAGGGACTGAATGCAGACATTAAAGATACGGCGGGGAGGAAGGCCGGAATGGATTTGGCTTTGATCGCCAGTATAGCAATAACACTTTTGTGTAGCGTCACAATATATATATGCTGGAAAAGGATGAAGCTGCTTAAAGGCGGAAGAATTGAGGCAGAGAAGACGGATTTGGACAGGAATAAGGACCGCAGAAAGACGGAGAGGAAAAAACACGGCCAGAAAAGGAGATCCGCCAGGATTATTCAGGGTAAAAAGAGGAACTGAGTTATAAGGAAAAGGACAGAAAGACATGGGAGAAAATCAGAAGGCCATGGAGAATGCAGGTATAAACGGAAACCGAAAAACAGGGATGGAAAATAAGGTCAGGAATGAAGGAGAAATTTTGACGGATACTGCCGGTCAGGAAGATGCGGCGATCGGACAGTTGGAGTGGGAAGCCGGAGCTGAGATGTCATCAGGAGAATATCGGAGGATAAAGAAGGCAGAACCCAGACAGGAGAGGCTGGGAGGGAGAGCTTCCAGAACTGTAATTCTCCAGGTGGAGCAGAATGCCGGGGAGGATGAGGAGACGATCGATCTTCTGAATGTGGCGGGCTGTATGAGACAGAAGTGGAAATTTTATGCTTACTTTCTTGTGATTGCAGTATGTATAAGTTTTATAACTGCTGTAGCCAGTCTGGGGATTCAGGGACTGTTTGGTGAAAAGAGCTATGCGGCGGCAGTGATCAATTTCAGCTTTGACGGGATTGACGAGGGGAAGGATCCCAGCGGGGGGATTTTTGACGTGACCAAGCTGAAATCTACGGTAGTCATTAATGAAGCGCTGGAGGGTTTGGGATGGAGCGGAGGCAATGTAGAAGAAATTCGTTCCAACTTAAAAATAGAAGGTGTCATACCTGATTCGGTAAAGCAGCAGATTGCAGTCATTAACACAGTGGCGGAAGATGCAGCGGAATACTATGCTACGATTCAGGATTTAAACTACTTCCCGTCCCAATATACGGTAACCCTGAAGCGGTGCAAAGGGATGAATGGAAATGAGACAAGGGAGCTTTTAGATGCCATCCTTATCTCTTACAGAAAATATTTTATGGATTCCTATGCAGGGATGACGGCTCTGGGGTTTGCAACAGAGGTGTTGGATGTAAGTGCCTATGACTATATGCAGGCATCTGACATGATAGGGAATGAGATCAATGTGATTGAGGACTATGTGGAGGCGAAGGCGCAGGAGGCTCCCGGCTTTCGTGCAAATTCTACAGGACTGACTTTCAGCGATCTGGCAAGTTCTATAGCTACCGTCAGACGTCTGGATCTGAGCAACTTTATATCCTTTGTACAGACGAACAACCTGACAAGGGATGCAGGGATACAGATCGACTATTATAACTATCAAATTAAGCAGTATAATCTGGAGATCCATGAGCTGCAGACCCAAAGAACCAATGTGGAGAGGACGATAGAAAACTATGAAAAGGATCCTGTGATTGTCATGAGCAACCAGGAGTCCGTGACGGAAACTACGCAGAGTGATGAGTATTACAATAATCTTTTGCAGCAGAAGCTGGATTTAAATAAGCAGATCAGTGAGCTGAACACATCATTGAACGAAGCCTATGACATGGTGAATGCATTAAATGCATCAGAGCAGTCCTTAAATGAGGAAGACTATACATATGCGGACACCTTGCTGGAGAACCTGATCTCTACGGTAGAGAGCTGGGGAAGGCTGGTACAGGAGACAACGGAGGAATACTTCGAGGCGGAGTTGTATGCAGACGCGTACCGTATTTCCATCCCGGCCCAGTATTCAGCGATGGGGAGTCTGGGAGAACTGGTAAAGCGGATGATGCTTTTTGGAGGGGCGGCTGCTCTGGCAGTGGTAATTGCCTGGGGGATTTCAGGGCTTAAGGAAGAGATGGTGAGAGGACGGAAGGAAGGCTGAGAATTATAGTGAGTGACAAATTATTTTGTCGTTCACTATAGAAAACCGGAACGGATGCCTTGGTGATGAATGGGTGGTTATGATCGGATAAGCCTTAGAAGGCAAAATCCGTGAAATAATAATTTTTAAGTGTGGTAGTGTGTTGCCGTATGTGCGGCAGCACACAAAGGGAGGGCAGGATAAAGGGCAGATGAAAGCAAAACGTTTATGGTGGACGGTGCGTCTCTTATTTATTAGGGGGGGGGGGTAAACGTGCTGAATATGCGCGGAAGAATAATATTTATGCCGGAATGGGAGAAAATGTTTCAATCCAGGACAGGAGAGTACCGGTTTATTCAGAACTGATAAAATTCCATAATAATATTGCGATTGCCAGAAATGTAGATTTTTGCACCCATGACATTATTCACAGAGTGCTAAATGACATACCTGAAAATAATTTAGGCGAATATAGATTTAACGAACATATCGGATGTATTGAGATTATGGATAATGTGTTTGTAGGGTCAAACTCCATAATACTTTATGGAACTCAAATAGGTTCTGATGTAATTATAGCATCTGGTTCGGTGGTAGTAAAAGACTGTGAGCCAAACTCAATTTATGCAGGGGTTCCGGCACGAAAAATCGGCAGCTTCAATCATTATCTGAAAAAAAGGAAGGCTGGAGAAATAAGCAGCCGGATAAGTACAACAACACATAATCAGACTTTGACAGAGGAAGAAATCAAAAATGCGTGGAAGATTTTTAGAGAGAGGCATGAAGATAAAAACATATGAGGGAGATGGTCGGCTATGTCCATTTTAGTTACAAGATCTTCGATGCCGGATATTGAAGAGTATATAGATGAGATTAAACCTATATTTGAAAGCCGCTGGATGACAAATATGGGGCCGGTGTATAAGAAGTTTCAGAGACAGTTGATCGATTTCTTGCAGGTACCGGAAATGTCTTTATTTGTAAATGGGCACATGGCGTTAGAAATGGCAATTGACGCCTTTGGGCTGAGGGAAAAAGGCGGTGAAGTCATTACGACTCCATATACTTTTGTTTCGACTGCACATGCGATAATCAGGAACAACCTAAAACCTGTATTCTGTGATATAAAGCCGGATGATTTTACAATAGATCCGGAGAAGATAGAGGCGCTTATCACTGACAAAACTGTGGCGATCATTCCGGTTCATGTTTATGGGAATGTCTGTGATGTTGAGAAAATCCAGGAGATTGCAGACCGGCATAGCCTTAAGGTTATTTATGATGCTGCACACGCCTTTGGAGTAAAGTATAAAGGGATTGGAATAGGAAACTTTGGCGATGCTTCCATGTTCAGTTTTCATGCAACAAAGGTGTTTAATACAATCGAAGGCGGAAGCATTGCGTTTCAGGATAAATCATACCGAACGAAACTCCATGAGCTGAAAAACTTTGGTATTCATGGACCAGAAGATGTGAGCGGAATTGGTGGAAACGCAAAATTAGATGAATTTCGTGCTGCTATGGGGATATGCAATTTAAGACATATTGACGGATATATCAACGCCCGTAAGAAAATTGCACAGTGCTATGATAAACATCTGGGAGGTATTCCAGGGATTCGGGTCGGTAAACGACAGAAAGGTGTGACCGCCAATTACGCATATTATCCTGTTTTTTTTGATGAAAAGCTCTTTGGCAAGACAAGGGATCAGGTCTTTGATGAACTTGCAGAGAGAGAGATTTATGCCCGTAAGTATTTTTACCCTGCGGTGAATGAAATGACCTGTTACAAAAATGGGTATCTGCAAAATACACCGATTGCACATGATGTATCTACCCATATTCTGACACTGCCGCTTTATGAAGAACTAGCCATAGAGGACGTGGAGCGGATTTGCGGCATTATTTTGGGCTAAGAAAAAGACTGCATAATAGAAACGAGGAAAAAATGAGGAAGATTCTTCTGTTAGGCGGTTCTGCACAGCAAATTATAGCGATAGAAACCGCAAAAAGATTAGGATATTATACTGTGCTTTGCGACTATTTGACAGATAATCCGGGGCAATATCATGCAGATAAATTCTATCTTATCTCCACTACAGATAAGGAAGCGGTGCTTGAGACTGCCCAAGAGGAAAAGATAGACGGTGTGATTGCTTATGCATCAGATCCGGCTGCTCTTACGGCGGCTTATGTTGCCGAGAAAATGGAATTGCCGGGGAATTTATTCGAATCGGTAGAAATATTGTGCAATAAGGATAGGTTTAGGAAATTTCTTCGTCAAAATGGTTTTAATGCTCCAAAGTCATTCTGTTTTGAAAAAGCAGATGATGTAAAGCTTCGAATAAAGGAATTTGATTTTCCTGTTATTATTAAACCGGTTGATTCATCAGGCAGTAAAGGAGTCACGGTCTTAAAGGAGTTAGTGCGCGTGGAGGATGCTGTAGAGCTTGCCTTTTCTTTTTCACGATCCCACAGAATTATTGTAGAAGAATTTATTGAAAAAGATCATCCTTATCTTATTGGCGGCGATATTTTTGTAGAACAGGGAAGAATTATTTTATGGGGATTATTAAACTGCCACAGGGACGATAGTGTGAATTCTCTTGTGCCAGTGGGAAAAAGTTATCCTTTGGCAGTAAATAAAAGGGATATTGATAATGTAAAAATAACTCTTCAGGAAATAATCGACAAGCTACAGATAAAATCCTGCGGTATGAATGTTGAATTGATTGTGGATAAAAGGGGGAAAGTTTGGCCAATTGATATTGGACCGCGTAATGGAGGAAATATGATTCCGGATTTACTCGGAATGATTTACGGAGTAGATATGGTTGAAATGGCTGTAAAATCAGCGATGGGTGAAGTAATTGATGTGAAACCAAGTGAAGGGAAACTATTTTACGCTACTCATAACCTTCATAGCGACAGAAGGGGAATATTTAAGGGGATAAGGTATTCGAACGAGCTAGAGAAATTTATAGTAAAAAAGTGTGAATATAAAAATCCAGGAGAGCATATTGAACGTTTTGACAATGCTTCATATGTGTTGGGGATAATATTTTTAAAGTTTCCAAGTAATCAAAAAATGATAGAAATGCTTAAACAAATCAATTTACATATTAAGGTCTGTGTATGGGATGAGAGGAATTAAATTATGGACAGATCCGACCTGACAAAGGCCCAAAGGTGGGAGATTGCGGATAGGCTGGCAGAAGAAAATTTAGAGAAGGTAAACCCAAAATGCGAAGAGGTTTATTTGAGTGACCATATATTTTATATAACCTATGTGAAACGGGCAATTGATATAGTCATATCGTTGTTGGTGTTAATTGTAACATTCCCGCTTAATCTAATAATAGGAATGATTACCTTTTTTGATGTTGGCAGGCCGGTTTTTTTCAGACAAACTCGTATTGGGAAGAATGGAAAACCATTTGAGTTAATAAAGTTTCGAAATATGCGTGATACAAGAGATGAGCAAGGAGAACTTCTCCCGGCGGCTCAAAGAGTGACAAGGTTTGGAAAGATAGTCAGAAAAACTTCTTTGGATGAACTGCTGAACTTTTGGAGTATTTTGAAAGGAGATATGAGCCTGATAGGGCCAAGGCCATTGGTGCCGGAATATTATTACAGATATAATAAGCGCCATATAAACAGGCTTGCATTTCGCCCGGGCTTGGAGTGTCCGCCCAGGAGACACCTGGATCATATATGGACATGGCAGGAGCAGTTTGAAAATGATGTGTGGTATGTAGAAAATGTGAGTTTTTTTACGGACTGCAAAATGATGATTAATCTTGTCAGATTTGCATTGGAGCATGAAAGTTCTAATGCCCGTGCGGTTTCTTCCAGAGGGACATTTATGGGATATAGCTTAGACGGCAAGGCCATCAATATGGATGAAGTCCCACAGGAATATATTGAAAGAGTTATTTCTGAAAAGAATAGAACTGAGGAGGCAGTTTTAAGTTGGGAGAAGAATGTAAAAGAGGATGCAGGCACACAAAAAAAGGCAGTGTGATTCAAAAAAAGTTTTTCGGAAAAACGTTGCTTGTTCTGGGAAGTAATGTAGGGGCAGCAGATATTGCTGCATATGCAAAGGAAAATGGAGCCAGGGTTATTGTTGCAGATTATTATCCGCCGGAAAAGTCATCTGCAAAAAGAATGGCGGACGAACATTTTTTGATCAGCACGGCTGACTTAGAACACTTAAGTAAATTGGCGGAGGAGCATCATGTGGATGGTGTTCTTTCCGGAATTAGCGAATTTAATCTCCTTCAGGCAATGACCCTTGCCGAAAAACATCGCTTACCATTTTATTGCAACCGAAAACAGTGGGACAGTATTGAGAAGAAGGATGAATTTCGCAGATTGTGTGAGGAATATCATGTACCTTGTCCTAAATTATATTACACGGGCGGAGAACCGGCAGAACATGATTGGGACAAGATAAAATTTCCCGCAGTGTTAAAACCGGTGGATGCCAGTGCATCCTCGGGGGTGCATATTTGTTCAAATGCGGGTGAAATGAAGAGTCTGGTGGGCGATGCCCTGAATAAATCGGACAGCAGGCATATTATTGTGGAGGAATTTGTTGGGGGAGAAGAATTTACAGCCCATTATACGATAGTGCATGGCAAGGCGGCGCTGTCCTGCATGGATAACCGTTATCCGGTGGCGGTTCATGAAGGGAAGGTGACAACTATACCGGCAGCAAGGATTTATCCATGTGTTTATTTGGAAGAGTATATTAGACAGGTAAACCCGGCTATGATCCGACTTTGTGAGGGGTTGGGAATGGAGACGGGGATTTTGTTTATACAGGGATTATATAATGAAAAGAAGAATCAATTTCATATTTTTGAAGCGGGACTGCGGAGCGCCGGCGAGGCTCCATATCGGTTTATAGATAAAATTAACGGACAAAATGCCATGAGGCTCTTGGTTGATAATGCATTGTCTGATGAGCAGGGGTATGCTCTGGAAGCAGAGGATCCATATTTAAAAGGAAAGTGTTGCGGGGTAGTTTCCTTTGTGGCGCGGGGAGGGAAAGTTGGAGGGATTACAGGATTGGAGGAAGCGGTTGCCGCCACACCAAGCGTGATTGAATATGAAAGCCGGTATCCTGTTGGGAGTATTGTTCCGGATGGCGATACCCTCCGGCAGCTAATGATCCGTTTTGTCATGATATGTGACAGTCGTGAGCAGATGGCCAAAAACGTGAAGTACTTAAATGAAAACATAACTGTAGTGGATGACAAAGGCGAGAATATGGTAATAAAGATAGATCCTGAGCGGATTTGCCCCGGCCAATCCGGGGGGGGGGTATTACAAATATCTAATTCTGCATCATCCCCGGGTATTTGATTTCCATGTATGCGGGAGAACCTGTACAGCAGTCTCTGCCGGTGAAAGACTGGCGGCAGCATGAAGGAGATAGGAGGATATATTGAGTTTGAAAGATACCGGGGCAGGATGCTTCATGAGGACGGCATCCTTCTCAACTGTGGACGGAGTTGTCTGGCGTACCTGATCATAGCCAGGAAAATAAAGAAAATAGCTATGCCGTACTTCATGTGTGGCTCTGTATTTGAAGTCTGCCGAAAGCATGGAGTGCAGATTCGGTTCTATCATGTTGATATAGATTTGCGTCCCGAGGATATTAACCTGGATGAGAATGAATGGTTTTATCTGATGAACTTCTATGGACAGATGACTGTGGAAGAAATTGAAAAGATTGGCGCAAAGTATAGAAGGGTCATTGTAGATTTTACGCACGATTATTTCCATAAACCGATAAAGGGACTGGACACTTTATATACCTGCCGGAAATTCTTTGGCGTTTCTGACGGGGCTGTTCTGTATACTGACGCGGGGAGACTTGAGAATCTGGAGACAGATGAATCCTACGGCAGAATCCGCTATCTTTGCGGGCGTTTTGAGCGTACGGCATTGGAATTTTATACAGAGTCATCGCAAAACAATGAGCATTTTAGAGAAGAACCGGTAAAAAAGATGTCAAAGCTGACGTATAACCTGCTCCATGGCATCGACTATGAGAGGATATGTGAAAGAAGGACACAAAATTTTGTTTACTTACACAGGCGGCTTGAAGGTATGAATGGCTTGAAACTAAGAATTGTGGAAGGAGCTTATGCATACCCGCTTCTGGTAAAAGGAGGCCCCCGGATCCGAAAATCGTTGGCAAAGGAACATATTTATGTTGCAACCCTGTGGCCGAATGTAGTGAAAGAAACGCCGAAGGACAGTATGGAACATTATCTGGCAGAGAATATCCTTCCGTTGCCGTGCGATCATCGATATAACTTTACGGATATGGAGTATGTGGCCGGGATGACGGAGAGGCTGGCAGCAAGTGTTTTGTGAGAAAATGTTGTGGAGAAGAACATGGGACGAATAGATAATAAGTTAAAAAATAAAAAGTTGCTTGTTTTGGGCGGGACACAGATTTCCTGCCAAATTGTCCGCATAGCCAGAGCCATGGGCTGCTTTGTCGGGGTGGCTGATTATAACAGAATTGAGGACTCCCCGGGCAAGCAGATCGCTGATGCCGCCTATGACGTCAGTGTCACGGATATTGATGCTGTTGTGGATTTGATCCAAAGGGAGCATATTGATGGGGTCATTACCGGGTTTGCCGACGCGATTCTGCCGGCATATGCAGAAATCTGTGAAAAAGCAGGACTGCCGGCGTACGCGACAAAAGAACAGCTCGAAACCTTTACAAGGAAGGATCGTTATAAAAAGATTCTGAGGGAATATGGCATACCGACAGTGGAAGAGTATGCCGTCAGGCCGGATGATTTTGAAGAGACTGTAAAAGACATAACATATCCTGTTCTTGTAAAGCCGGCTGACAGTGCAGGAGCCAGGGGGATCACGATCTGCGATTCTAAGGATGAGTTGAGGAAGGCGATAGAAAAGGCGCTTGTTTTTTCAAAATCAGGGACGGTTCTGGTGGAACGCTATATCGAAGGCAGGGAAGTGACGGTCAACTGGTTGTTTAAGGATGGTGAATATTACCTCACAGGCATAGCCAACCGCCACGTGAAGCATAATCAGGAAAGGGTCATTCCACTTCCGGTTGGTTATACCTATCCGGCGTCTATCCTACCCCAATACAGAGCTGAGACGGAAGATAAATGCAGAAGGATGTTCCGTGGCCAGGGGATCCGGAACGGCATGATGTTTATGCAGTGTAAGGTAAAAAATGGAATGTGTATAGTCTATGATATTGGCTACCGTCTGACAGGGACTCAGGAATATGTAAACCTGAGAGCTGCCTGTGGCTATGACCCCATGGAGATGATGATCCGGTTTGCACTTACCGGGAGTATGGGGGAAGAGAGGCTGGCAGAGAAGGCAGATCCGACATTTGGAGGTAAATATGGATTTAATGTATCTTGTCTCGCGGCTCCCGGAACGATTAAGAAAATTACCGGCAGGGAAGAAGTGCTGAAGATGGATGAAGTGTCGGATGCTGTGATAGCCCACTGCCCTGGCGAGACAATTACGGAAAATATGAAGGGGCTTCTGGCGCAGATTGTAATACGGATATTAGGGACAGTGGACAGATATGACGACCTTTATGGAACAATGAAGAAAATTGAGGACAAGATACATATTATTTCTACAGAGGGGAAGGAATTGAAACTGGCCGGTATAGAGCCCGAGGATGTGGAAGGATATGTATTGGTAAAGGAATAGCATAAATTATGAAAGTATTGATAACCGGCGGGAGCGGATATTTTGCATGGGAGCTGGTAAGACAGATGAAGCAAAAGGATGGATTAGAGATAATCGCAGTTTCCGGTGATCCCATAAAAATAATGACTGACAGTAATTATAAAGGTATTTGGATCGTCAGCAATGATGAAATGTGGAGCAATGACAATTTGATGAGGTCTGTAGATGTGATTATCCATACTGCGTTTTGCCGTAGCTCCAACGGTGAACAGCTTATGAAAAGCTTACAATTTACCCGAAAGCTGTTTGAGAAGGCAGTTTGTTGTGGAGTAAGCGCGATTATCAATTCTTCCTCTCAGAGCGTATTCGGAGCCGAGAAAAAAAGCCTTCCGGCGGAAGAGGAATTGTTTGCACCGGGTTATCTGTATGCGCTTGCAAAAGCTTCTTCCGAATTGCTGCTTGAAACCATTGCAGGCAAGAGCACAACAGCATATACCAATATCCGTTTAGCATCGCTGATAGGGCCAAGTAAAAATGTACCGGTGAATGTGCTGTATAAATTTGTTGAAAATGCATTAGACGAAAAAGAAATAATTGTCCAGGGAGGGAAGCAGAACTTTTCATTTCTGGACGTCAGGGATGCAGCAGACGCAGTTATAAGACTGCTGGCACTCCCGTTTATGGAATGGAAAACGGCTTATAACTTAGGCCCTCAGAGGCAGACCAATATCAGCGAACTCGCAAAGATTGCGGGCAGCTATGCCGTACAATGTGGGAGGGCGGCTGGGAAAGTCCGCCTGAGAGAAGACGATACCGAACTTAATGCGGGGATGGATTCAAGACGATTGTATAAAACGCTTAATTGGAAACCTCAGTTTAGCATTGAAGATACGGTTGCGGCAACGGGAGAATACATTATCGCTAAAAAAGAAATGGGGGGGGTAACAAGCTTTGATTTTTGTGTTACGCACGCCGGAAAGAGGCGGGCGGCATGAGAATTGCGATTACTGGATCCGGTGGTTTTCTGGGTACAACGCTTGCAGAATATCTTCTGGACAATACAGAACATGAGTTGTTGCTGTTAACTTCTCAAGTAGAAAAAACAGGAAAGAAGCATTCTGGCAAAAGAATTACTGTATTTTCAAATGAAAATCTGGAAATATTCAGAGCAATAAAAATAGATATTTTAATTAACTGCGCTTTCCCAAGAAATGCGGATGGAGTACAGATGGCATCAGGGCTGAAATACATTTCTGATGTACTTGTTGCAGCAGTTGAAGGAAATGTCAGCGCTGTTATTAATATTTCTTCGCAAAGCGTATACAGCCTGCAGAGAATTGAGCCCGCCTCTGAACAGACTATGCTTGTTTTAGAAAACGGATATGCTGTTGGGAAATATGCGGCAGAGCTTATGACAAACACCATTTGTAATGGTATACCGCATACCAATATCCGTATGGCCAGTTTGGTTGGGGCTGGGTTTGAACAGCGGATTACGAATAAGTTCATTTCGCTTGCTTTGGAGGGAAAGAAACTACATATTGTAGGAGGAAAACAGAGATTCGGTTTTCTGGACGTGAGGGATGCTGTAAAAGCGCTGTCGTTGCTATTAGATAGCAATTACCGGAAATGGGAAGAAAAATATAATCTCGGAGGCGGGGAATGCTACACATTGGAATATATTGCAAGAACTGTTTGTGAGCTCAGCAATGAATATTGTCAAAAACCGGTAAACTACGAAGTTGAAGAAGCTGATGTATGGCAGAACTCAGCGTTAAATGCTGCAAAATTTAGGGAGACTTTCCGATGGGAACCCATTTATGCCTTGAGAGATACGTTAAAAAGTATATATGACTATAAGATAGAAAGGCGATTGAGCGAGAGGTGATGTTACGGAGAGAGGACACAATATTTTGGGGAGGGGACTATGGACAAGTTTATCAGTTATATTTCGCGAGGTTTCGGCTTTGTATATGCTTTTATAAAACGCATGACCAAAAAGAAGGGGCTTATAAAGAACAATCAAATTTTGATTGTTGCCACAGGGCATATCGGAAACGCAATTATTGACGCACCTGCTATTGAAGATTTGAGCAAATTTTATAAAAGTATAGGGAAAAGAGTTTGTTTATTATGTTCCGATGCTATGAACTCAGCCTTTGATTTGGTAATTGATCTTTCAGAAGTGACATTCCTCGGAAATAATTATCATTACGGAGATCGAGGGACATATTTCAGTGTAGTCAGGCAGACCTTAAATAATCTTAAAGGTCATGAGTTTGAAAAAATTATTGTTACATTAACAAATTGTGATCCATTGGCGCATTATATCGTGGCGTGTGTTCCGACAAATGAAAGCTGGGGGATTTTTGATGATGTGAAACAGGAATATGGCTATATTCGGCATTATTTCGAAAGGTACTATACGAACAAAGTAATGGTTCCGGTTGATTTGCACGAAACCCAACGGTTAAAACTGATGCTGGAGCAATTAGGGTGCCATGGTCACCGGACGAGGATTTCGTATATACCGAAACAAATGGAGTCGTTGATATGTACTCCTTATATAACGGTTGCAGTTGATTCCATGTCTACGAGCCGCCGATGGGTTAGCGAAAAGTTTGTCGCGCTGATCCATAAGTTGCTTGAATCATATTCATACGATGTATATCTGACAGGAAACCATGTGACGGAGCACGAAACGCAAGTATATGAGGCAGCGTTTGGCAAACAGCTGCGTGTGAAGAATTATATCGGGAAAACCAGCTTCAAGGAGTGGATTGAGCTGTTGCGCCATAGCCGGTTTCATATCGGAGTCGATAGCGGATCTATTCATGTGGCGGCATCCGTTGGTACACAATCGTTTTGCCTGACAGGAGTATGGGATGCGAAACGAGTGATGCCATATCAGATTGATGAGAAAGACGACAGCACCATGGAACCAATTTGCATTTATCGCAGCGATGTAGATATAAATGAAATGGATTGTTACGCTTGTAAAGTCTATCGGACTCGAATCGGGAGAGGCAACAAGGAATGTTATAGTCTATGTATGAATGGCCGTCCGTGTCTTTGTTTAGGAAAAATAGAAGTGGAGGATGTAGAGAGGTCGATTGCCAGCATAGATGCCATGTTACGGAAACAAAAAGAGGAGGATATGTATGCTTAGTAAGCTGCTCGTCAAATTATATAGCTATGTGGTTATTTACGGGCATATATTTAGGTGCAAAATTGAAAACAAGGTACATAAACGGAAAGCGGAAAAGGATAGGGTAATTATATTGACTGCCGGAGGGATTGGTGACGCAATTGTTTCCTTACAGGCATATAAAGCTCTTTGTGACTATTTTATGTCACTGAACAAGGAGCTTTATTTGATTACTGATGCTGCATTGCATACCGGATTGAAGATGGTGCTTAGTGAGAAATACGAAGAAATCCAGTGGCGAATATGTGATTTCCTTAATGGAAAAATGGACAGGGATAAATTATATTCATTTCAAACACTCACGAAGGAAATACGAGAGTTCAAAATCGAGCGCATTATCATTATGAGTAATATTATGGTTCAATATAGGCGGGCCTGTTATGTTGCGGCATGTTTGGATCCCGGGGTAGTAAATACGGGACTATACGATTCATACCCGCAAGGAATCTGGAGAAGGTTCCGGCTATATGCCATAGAGAACATTTTTTATAGAATCAATAGACTGCCAGACGGGTTACATGAATCAATATTTTGGAAGCGATTCATTAACAAGATTGGTGAATTTGATTACAAGGTTTCCATTCCTTATATAGAAAGACAATGTGCATATAACCCGGGGGGGGAGAAGGGTTATCTTGTAATTGCTGTCGATTCAAGTAATGTAAAAAGAAGATGGCCTTCGGAGAATTTTATTGAATTGATAAATAAGCTATTGAAAATGGTAAAATATGACATTGTATTGACTGCCAGTAATGTGACGGAAGCGACAAGAGAGCAGTATGAAACAGCCTTTCATGGCTGTAGCCGAGTAATAGTTTTGATAGGGATGCTAACCACAGGCGAATGGGTTGAGTTAGTCAGGGGAGCGCAGTTTGTTGTTGGTGTGGATAGTGGAATTATTCATGTGGCGGCGGCTGTCAGTACCCAGGCTTTTTGTATAACAGGGGCGTGGAACGGTCATAGATTTTATCCCTATATACAGGAGAAAAGAAATGAAATGACAATAGAGCCCAAATGTATCTATCGAGGTGATATAGACGTGGGGCAGTTATCATGCGCAAATTGTATCTCGAAAGCTTACTACGGATATGGGAATCATAATTGTAAGAATCAGATCAAAGCGGGTAAACCAGTGTTATGTCTGTTAAATGTTTCGCCGGATGATGTACTGAGGACAATTGGTGAAGCTTTTATTTTAACAGCTAACAGGGAGGACTATTAAGTGAAAAGAGGAATTGCACACAAGAATGAACGCGAGCAGTGGATTGAGCTGCTGAGAATAATCAGTATGTTTTGGATCATTGCTTTTCATTTTTCTGATCATGGGACAATCGATATGGTAACGACACCGTTATGTTTAAATTGGGGAATTTTGGCTTTTTCTAGATTGGGGGGGGGGTATAGGGAACTGCCTATTTGTTTTAATTTCGGGGTATCTTCTCTATAATAAGAAATTCAGAATTTCCCACGTTATAACGCTATGGGCAGAAGTCGAGTTTTACAGCTTAATTTCTTATATACTATCTACTGCATTAGGTATTGTATCCTGGCAGGGATTGACAGATTTGGCAAAGAATATTTTTCCGATAATCGGTAAAAACTACTGGTTTATTTCGTCATATTTAGTGATGTATTTTTTAAGCCCTTTTCTAAATCATTTTATAAGAAATGCAGATTATAAAAGGCATATGAGTAGTATTTTGATATTGCTCTGTTGCTTTTCTTTGCCGCAATTGATACCTCATGTTCGATGGATGGCAAGTGAGGGAAAAATAGAGATGTTTGTTCTTTTATATATAACAGGAGCTCTAATCAAAAAATATGATTTGTTCAATTCCGAAAAACAAAAACTTGTAACGATAATAATGGTGATGCTATTTGGATTAGTCATTTCTGAAATTGTGATTAAAATTTTTTCACCAAAGCATTTCACTTATTTTGTATGGCCGATGAGCAAAATAACAATTTTTGTAATTGCTGTATTAATATTCGGAGCGTTAAAAGGAGTGAAAGTGAAAATGACGCCTTGGCTCCTGTGCTGTTCGCAATCGGTTTTTGGTGTTTATCTTATACATATTGGAAGAATGGAAAAGTGGTTCTTTGAAAAAATGTTTGATATTTCAGGCATCTATACGAAGGGAACACTGCATTTTACTTTCATATTAATCTGCTATTTATTTGCTGTTTTTGCTTTATGTGTAATTATAGATCAACTGAGGTTATTTTGTGTAGAACGCCCTCTAAAGCCAATATTATACAGGCTGTCAAATTGGTGTGAAAAAAGATATGACAGTCTGCAGTCTATAATTATGGAGCAATCCCTTTAGGATAAAGCGATTGCCGGATTTTAATAATGATGGAGGAGTTTGTATGAAAAGCATGATATACAGGACGAAAGGCGCATTAGGTATGCCTGCTGCTGTTGTTGATTTCATACTTTTTATACTGGTTTCGCAGCTAATGAAACCGCAAGGAATATCTGTGATTTCGCCTTCATTACAAAAAATCCTATGGCCACAATTTGGAAATGAAATTGCGTATATTTTTATTGTTGCCGCAGGGTTTTTAGCGCTTTTAATGAGAAGGAAATGCGATCAGGCATTTTTGGTGGCTTTGTGTTTTCCCCTTGTGTCAGGTCTTTTGACTGTGATCCGGGGGTTAAGTGTATTTGGATGGCTGAGAAATTATAGTAGTGCAATAATTGCATTATTGATTCTTCAAATATGTAAGTATGATTTAATACGACTGATACGGGTGTTGAGGGTTTATCTGGAAATCCTTATTATAATCAATTTAATATATATAATTTTGTACCCGACCGGAGCATATGAGGGGAATGTTTATAGCTATTATAATTGGTTTCTAGGATATAAGTCATCCTTGCAGTGTTATATGGTGCCATGCATATGTCTGGAATGGTTAGATTCGCGCTATAGTAAGAAAAGTATAAGATTTATTACAATGCTTTTTATTGGTGTCACGGAAACAATTCTTTCACACAATGCAATGCTGAGTGTGGGAATGATCATTCTAACACTATTCATAGTTTTTCGCTTGTATGAATTAAAGCCGCTTCGAAGTGGCTATTTGTACATAGTTATAGTCATATTAGTTAACGTAATATTTGTGTTCTTTATTGCACTATTGGGTAAATTGCCTATATTCCAAGCACTTTTGGATATTTTTAACAAGACAATGACTCTTTCCTCCCGGGCATCCGTGATTTGGCCCAAAACGTTGCAGATGATTGCAGATAATCCCGTATTTGGACATGGTGTATATCTTGCCAAAAGCTATGATAGGATATTTGGAAAGGCTGGCTTTTCGCATGCACACAACCAATTTCTACAGGTATTGTTAGACGGAGGCGTTTTTTTGCTGGTGATATTCTTCGGCTGGTTATTCTATGTATGCCGTAGACTTGGAAGAAATAAGGATTTGAGGAGTTCAAAGATATTTGTTTTTTTCTTATTTGAGATATTACTTATGGCAACAGTTGAAGTGTATATTTTTGGTCCAACATATTTTGCAACATGGCTTGTGCTTTATTTAAGTATGTATACATACGATATTGATCGTCAATACCGTAGTGCATTAATGAATTCCTCAAATTTATTGAACGATTAGTTGCGGAGGGAATAATGGATGGCCGTTAAACTCAACAGCAAGGATTATATCTGGAGTTATATAGGTGTATTTATGGCGGTCGGGGCCAGCGTGATCATGCTGCCTTTTATACTCTATTTTCTCAGTGAAGATATGTATGGTCTGTGGAGCGTATTCCAGAGCATCGCGGCGATAACGGCGTTGTTCGATTTTGGGTTTAGTACCACCTTTGCACGGAATATCAACTACTGTTGGTGCGGAGCTTCTGAGCTTAAAAAGACGGGAGCCGTATTTGCGCAGGGGGATAAACCTAATTTCACGCTGATGAAAAAAGCGATGACTGCTTGCCGATACGTGTTCCTGCTCCTGTCTGGTTTTGCGCTGATCTGTATGGTGGGACCGGGAACGTTTTATATTCGCCATATTTCCCGTGGACTGCCGGGATGGGAGCCTTTGTTCGCTTGGGGATTTTATGTGGCGGCAGTGTTTCTTAATCTATATTATGGCTACTTTAATTCTTTTCTCCGTGGCGTGGGGGCGATCACCGATGCCAATCGGGTGACGGTAGTGGCGAGAGTGATTCAAATTATACTGACGATTGTATTGCTAGTTTGTGGGTTTGGTATTGTCGGAACAGGAGCAGCGTATCTGGCCTACGGTTTTGTACTCAGGATACTGAGCAGGCGTGCTTTTTTACGATTCCGGGGAATCGGGAAAGGGCTGGACTGCGTTACACAACACACTTCAGGCACTGAGGTGAAGGAATTATTTCTGATCGTCTGGCATAATGCTGGCAAGGAAGGGATTGTAACTTTGTCCAATTATCTTGCGAATCAGGCATGTACGCTTTTGAGTCCGCTTTATCTGCCGCTGGGCATTACAGGAATATATTCTCTGGCGGTACAGCTTGCAACGGTATTGTCCAATGTTGCGGGTGCGCTCTACAGCGCGAACCAGCCTGTTCTGCAGTCGGCCTATATTTCCAACAATAAGGATGCGATGCGCAGGAGTATGTCGCTTATAGTAGTTTCCTACGCAGTCTTGTATACCATAGGGCTTACGGTTATCCTTACGGTCGGACTGCCGGTCATTCGCCTTATTAAGCCAAACAATACACCAACTGCAGCAGTAATGCTGGGGGTTGGGATTTATCAGTTCATTTTAAAGTTTCGTAATTGCTATACATCATATTTTTCCTGCACGAACAGGATTCCGTATGTTTGGAGCTTCATTATATCTTCTTTCGCCGGGGTATTGCTGACAGTGATAATGCTGGAAGCGGGTATGGGTGTATGGGGGATGATTCTTGCCCAGCTCATAAGCCAGATGGTTTTTAATATGTGGTACTGGACACGCAAGGCGCATCGGGAGATGGGGCTGGGATTGGGGGATACTGTGAGATTTGGATGGGATGAGCTGAAAAAGATCGTGTAGGAATTCCGCGGTAAAAGGAAAGCGAGGAACGCATAGTATGGATTATTGGGAGCTGATGTATGGAATTATTAAATCAAATTCATAAAAAAAATATTCTTGTGGTGGGAGATGTGATGTTGGATACTTACTATACCGGTGAGGTCAGGCGCATATCTCCCGAAGCGCCTGTACCGGTATTTAAGAAGCAGGGGGAAAGATATGCTTTAGGAGGAGCCGCAAATGTTGCTGCGAATCTGGCGGCTGCAGGACAGGCTGTTTCTATTATGGCATTGATCGGTGATGACAGCTATGGAAAAAGGATGAAAGAGCTGTTTTCCGAGACAGGGGTAAACGATTCGCTGATCAGTATATGGGACAGGCCGACGATTACAAAAACCAGATTTCTGGCTGAAAATAATCAGCAGGTATTAAGGCTGGATGTTGAAGAAGGGCAGAAAATATCAGAAGATGTATCGGAAAGGCTTTTCTCAACATTTGAAAGTGTTGTAGACGATTTTGACATGATTCTTTTATCGGATTATATGAAAGGCCTGCTGACCGACGGATTCACACAGAAGATTATAGGTGCTGCGAAACTTTATGGAAAAAAAGTCCTTGTGGATGTCAAGGATCCTGCATTTGAAAAGTATAAGGGTGCCTATCTGCTAAAACCAAATCAGAAAGAGCTTCAGAGCTTGACAAAGATGCCGGTATCTACAAATGAGAAGATTATCGAGGCAGCACAATATCTGATGGAGAGAGCAGAAAGCGATTATGTTCTTACAACTTGCGGGGCGAAGGGGATGCTTCTTGTTGGAAAAGGAATTGTGCATCGGCTGGATACAGCGGGAAAATCGGTCTATGATGTGACAGGCGCTGGTGATACAACGATTGCCTATCTGACGGCTGGGCTGGCAAATGGAATGCACATTACAGAGGCAATGAAATTATCGAATTTTGCTGCTGGTATTCAGGTCGGAAAAGTCGGAACATCCGCTGTTCACCTTCATGAAGTGGAAAAGACAATTCATGAAGGCACAGGATATAAGAGGAAGAAAGTTTTCCGCATGAATGAGAGAAAAGCTTTGGCGGAATTGCTGGCGCAATGGAAAGATGCGGGAGAAACGGTAGTTACTACAAACGGATGCTTTGATATTATTCACAGAGGGCATATTTCCCTGCTGGAGGAAGCGAAAAAGTATGGGGATCACCTTGTGGTTATGATAAATGCGGATGTTTCTGTAAAACGTCTCAAAGGAAAGAATCGTCCGATTAATACAGAGGAGGATCGAGCCACAGTGATAGCGGCATTGGATTGCGTGGACGCGGTTATGGTGTTTGATCCACTTATGGATAATGGGATGGTAACTGAGGCGGAAATAGGGCGATTTACTCCGGAACTTCAAAAGATTGCGCAGGAGGCTCCTATGGGGGCAGTCAAATTCATAGCTCCTGATGTACATATAAAGGGCGGAGATTATTCCGCTGATCAAGTTCCGGAAGCGGTATTCGCAAAAAAATTTTTTCCAGTTTCTTTTATTGAGGGTTATTCGACTACCAAGACAATAGAAAAGAGTAGGGTGCAATAGCATTTAACAATCGATTAAGAAAAGCAAACGCTTAAAGTACTGGGGATGGGGGATAAGAATGACAGGCAGAGAATTGGTTATCCAGAGGCTTAAGGACACGATTGATGTCAAAAAGAGCATAGCCGGAGATAATGAGCTTATAAATAGGATGATTGTACTGGCAGACGAAATTGTTGCGGTAATCCGTCGGGGAAATAAGCTTGTTCTTTGTGGGAATGGCGGATCAGCGTCGGATGCACTTCATTTTGCCGGTGAAATCGTAGGGCGATTCCAAAAAGAACGGACGGCATGGTCGGCAGTAGTCTTGAATGCGGATGTTGCCACTATGACGGCAATTGCCAATGATTATGGGTTCGACGATATTTTTGCCAGACAAGTGCAGGGACATGTCAGGCTGGGAGACTTGTTTATAGGAATTAGTACCAGCGGAAACTCTGAAAATATATTCCGTGCTGCAAAGATGGCTCGTGAATGTGGAGCAAAAACGGGGGCTATTCTGGGGAAAGACGGAGGCAGAATCAAGGATTGTGTCGATTTTCCAATTGTTGTGAAATGTAATACAACGGCTAGAGTTCAGGAAAGCCATATTTGCATCATTCATATACTTTGCGAATTGGCGGAAGACGCATTGGCTGGCAATTGAAGGGGTGACGCATTGAATAAGGCCGTATTTTTAGACAGGGATGGCACCATAAATGTTGAAAAACATTACTTGTACAGAATTGAGGATTTTGTATTTCTTCCGGGAGTTCTGGACGGGTTAAGACTTCTGCAGAATGCGGGATATATCCTGATCATTGTAACAAATCAGTCAGGGATTGCACGGGGTTATTATTCTGAAGATGATTTCAGCAATTTAAATGAGTGGATGACAGATGCGTTAGAGGAGAATGGGATTCATATAAGCAAAGTATACTACTGTCCCCATTTGCCGGATGCGAAAATAGACAAATACAGAAAAATGTGTGCTTGCCGCAAACCGGCTCTCGGAATGTATGAGCAGGCGGCCATAGATTTTAAAATTGATTTGTCCAATAGCTGGGCGATTGGCGATAAGCTGCGTGATTGCATACTGTGCGAGAAAACCAAATGCAGAGGCTTCCTTGTTGGGCAAAATGTTTATACCGACGAGACATTGTGGAATGAATTCCCGCTTCTGAGAAATAAGGTGAGATGCATGCCAGATTTATTTGATTGTGCGAAAATAATTACGGAGGAAGATAAAAAATGAAAGAATATTTCAGGAGAAGTAGTATGCACAGTAAAAAGAAGAAAATGTCAGTTCTGCTATTCGTTCTCGGAGGGATGTTATGTACTGCCTGCGGCAGAGCGGAAAGAGCGGATGAAACAGACGTTGTCATGGAAGGTTCCATAGAGATAGCTGAGGCTCTGCCGGACAGGGACATCAAAGTACCCGAGTACCTGATGGAAGGAAATGAACAAAACTCTAATGAAGAGAACTCTAATCCGGAAGAGAGAACGGAGGAACCGGTCTACCATTTAAGCGGGGAAGAACAGGCCGAAAAAGCCCGTGAGGTGGCGGCACAGATTGAGGATAGTATTAATCAGGTACTTGCCGACAAAGAATTTTACCCCAACGTTACTGGCATTTCTGTGAATCCCGAATGTACGGAGTTTAATGTCATGCTTTCAGGCAGGGAGCTCAGTTTATACGAAAATGTATTACATATGTCGCTCTGCATAGTCGGTGACAGATTTCAGCTCTATCAGGGGAAGCAGGAAAGCGAACTGATGACTGTGGTGAATTATATTGATGAAAGTACCGGAGAAGTTTTCAATACAATCAATTCAAGGGAAATTGATTAACAGAATAACTATAAGCTCCTGCAATTAACTTAGAGAGGTTGATTGCAGGATTTTTTTACATCCGGGGATCTGTTTGGTATAATGGAGCCATACCGCTTACAAAGAGGTGGAAGCGCTTTCTACCTTTTTTCAGTGCCGCTTCAAAGCCGCACTGGTAAGCGTAGCGGAACGTATGCTCCTGGATGGCCTCCAGGTATACGTTGAACAGTAAGTTCATGCGGTTACAGCTTCTCTGTACAGCCTCTGCAGATACCACAAATTTTCAGACCAGTTCCGTTCTGAAGTCTGTGGATTTCGGAAATATCTATCTTATGGATCATGTTTCTTGCGCCTGTGGCAGAAAAGTCTTTTGACAACGTGAAAAGTGAACTTGATCTGGAAAGACTGCGGATCCATTCGGACAAAGCAATGGAAGGCAGGATATTTATAGGTTTTATCTCACTCATAACAAAGCGTTTAATATGAAAGCCCCTGTCCCCTCCTCGTTATAATTCAATGCGGAATTTAGGTTATAATTCCTTAGACTTAAAATTCCAAAACGGGAATAAAACTTGATTTTCCACATAAAATATGCTATATTTGGATAAAGGAGGGCTTGGAAATGGTGGAACGGAAAGAATACTTAAAACAGCTCTGGTCCTGGAAAGACGAGCAGGTCATCAAGGTTGTAACGGGAATCAGACGTTGCGGAAAATCAACTCTTTTAAAGCAGTATCAGGAAAAATTGCTGGCAGAGGGAATTGCCCGGGAGCAGATGATCTCTATTAATTTTGAAGAACTGGAAAATGAGCCGCTGCTTGACTACCAGGCCCTTTATCGGTATATAAAAGAGCGTCTTTGTGACGGAAAAATGACTTATATCTTCCTGGATGAGATCCAAAAGGTGATGTCATTTGAAAAGGCCGTGGACAGTTTATATGTAAAGGACAATATTGATATTTATATTACGGGTTCCAACGCATATATGCTCTCCGGAGAACTGGCGACCCTTTTAGCGGGAAGGTATGTGGAAATTTCGATGCTGCCGCTTTCCTTCCGGGAATATACGCAAGCCACCGGGATGCAAACGGAGCAGGCGTTTTCGGAATATATGAAAAGCGGCGCCCTTCCCTATATTGCAGTAATGGATCGGACAGATGAAAAGGTGGATGTCTATCTTGAAGGCATTTATAATACGGTTATTGTCAGGGATATCGAAGAACGTCAGGCAAGAAAGGAAAGAGACGCCGGAAAACGGAAAATTACGGACATTGCATTGCTGAAGACGATTGCGCGGTATCTGGCAAGCGTGATCGGCAGCCCTGTCTCTGTGAAAAGTATTACAGATTATCTCGTTTCCTCCGGCAGAAAGGTATCACCGAACACGGTGAGCGACTATGTGGAAGCATTGACGGAGTCGTTTGTTTTTTATTCTGCAGAGCGGTTTGATATTGTCGGAAAGCAGCTTTTGAAGGTCAATAAGAAAATGTATATGGTTGACTTAGGACTTCGGAATCACATTTTGCCGAGGAAGTATTACGACTTGGGCTTTTCGGTTGAGAATATCGTGTTTTTTGAACTGCTCCGACGGGGAAACAGAGTGGCAGTCGGAAAGTACGGTTCTGCGGAAGTGGATTTTGTTGCGCGCAGGCAGGACGTAATCACTTATTATCAGGTGACTGCTGATATGACGGCAAAGGAAACTTTCGAGCGGGAAATGAGGCCGTTGCGAAGTATTCATGATAATTATGAGAAAATCGTTTTGACCTTGGATCGTTTTTCGACCGGAAATTATGACGGAATTAAAGTCGTCAATGTAGTGGACTGGCTTTTGGATTAAGGCGACTGTTTGACTTCAATCAATTGAAAGAATATTTCAGGAGAAATAGTATGCGTAATAAAAAGAGAAAAATTTCGGTTCTGCTATTAGTGGTTGGGGTAACGTTCTGTGCCGCCTGCGGCGGCGCAGATTGAGGATAGTATTAATCAGGTACTTGCCGATCAGGAGTTTTACCCGAACGTTACCGGTATTTCCGTAAATCCCGAATGTACGGAGTTTAATGTTATGCTTTCAAGCAGAGAACTCAGTTTATATGAAAATGTATTACATATGTCGCTCTGCATTGTCGGTGACAGATTCCAGCTTTATCAGGGGAAGCGGTCTGGCTCACAGGAAGCCGCTTTCTATCTTTTTTTTAAAGCCGCCTCGAAGCCGCACTGGTAAGCATAGCGGAACATATGCTCCTGGATGGATTCCAGATATGCATTGAACGACTCATTCATGTCATGATAATTGTTTTGAACAGCCCCGCATGCCGGCGGGATGTTCTTTTCAAGACATTCGCCATAAATCTTCTGGAACGTTTCTTCGTCCGGGAATACATTAATAGAGTTACCATTTCTACGTGTTTCTAATTTGTCCATAAAAAGCTCCTTTCAAATGTGGTTAATGAAAAAAGCTTCCGGTCTGTTTCAATCAGATGAATAAGGGTAATCGCTGCGGCTGGCAAACTGTGAGCGGTTACTCTTATCGCGGGGCGGCGTTAAACAAAATTGAGATTTCTTCCAAACCGTGGATTTGGGGCGTATTTACACCTTTTTCCCTTTCTCCAGAAAACACCCGTCCTCATGGGACCAGATCATCCCCACCGCTTGCAAATACGCATAAATGATCACAGTTCCCACGAACTTCATGCCCCGTTTTTGCAGGTCTTTCGATATGGCGTCGGAAAGAGGGGAGCTGACGGCATCCTTCTCGCAGACTACCTTCCCATCGGTCCAGTGCCAGAGATAAGCGGAAAAACTTCCGTACTCCTTCTGAATTTCCCGAAATATCCGTGCGTTGTTCACTGCGGCCCGGATTTTCAGCCGGTTTCGGATAATGCCCGGGTTCTGGCGCAGATTTTCCATTTTTTCTTCGTCGTAGTTGCAGACCTTGTCTAAGTCAAACCCGTCAAAGGCCTTGCGGAAAGCCTCTCTTTTATTCAATACGCACTCCCAGGACAGCCCGGCCTGAAAGCATTCCAGGATCAGCATTTCAAACAATTTATGGTCATCATAAACGGGGACGCCCCATTCCTGATCGTGATATTGCAGATAAAGGGCATTGTCCGGATTTGCCCATCTGCAGCGTGTTTTTCCATCCTTCCATTCCATGGGAAATTTCCTCCTGTGATCTAATCATGGCGGGTTCGCCGGCTGTCTCTAAAATCGGATCGATCAGAGCAACTTTCAGGTGCGCTCTAATTCATACAGGCGTTGATACAGATCCTGCTCTTTGTAATAGATTGTCTTAAATTTGTTCCGTCTAAAATACTGCTCCAATATCCTGTCCCACTCTTCGGTGGGATTATTCCAAAGGAGCATTCCGTCATCGTACAGATTTTCTCCGATTGCCTTGATTTTGTACTCCGAAATCTGTTCGGCGCTCAGGCAGGGATTTAGTTTTACCAGAAGTCTGCCTTTGGGTTTGAGTATCCGTTTCATCTGTGTCAGAACGCAGTGTGCGTCTTCTGGATACAAATTATCAAGAATGTTTGACAAAATAGCGGCATCCATGGAGGAAGATTCCAGATCCTGTAAGGCCTCTGTTCCGCCGCAGATAAATTGAAAGGATTGCTGTCCGGAAAAAGCTAATAGCCGCTCGCTGGCATTGGCAATTGCCTGGGGGGAGAGATCCATCCCGATATGTCTGGCAGTGCCATATTGGCTGCAGAGAAGCAGAAGATTCCCGTCTGCACAGCCGAAATCAATGACGGAATTTGCGTTCTGTGTCAGCCAGGAAAGGCTTTTGCCGAGTTCCTCATTGATGTTTTGGGGGTGTGGTATGGCGGTATTTTTTGAGGCAAATATTTCATCCCATTGCCGAATTGTTTTTTCGTATTTATTCACGCTGACCTCCACGTTTTGGCTTGGCGGGCATACCCATCAGGATTTCCCTCACGCGTCTGACCTTCTGATGTTTTATTTTATCACAGGAATATAGATTATGCTATCTCTTTTAGCCCTGGGAAGGGTCTGCGGGCGCAGAGGGAGCGGAGGGCGGGGTATCGGCGGGGCGTTGCTTATACTCCTCCACGGCCGGATCCTTCATATTAAAATGCCGGAACCACTCCTTTGTCTCCTGATTTTTTTCGGTGAGAGATCTGTTTTTGTAAAGAAAGCGGGTGAGGGCATAGCAGTCGATCCATATTTCATTGTTGCCCTCCTTTTGGGACTCGTCAAAAATGAGCTGTAATCCCCAGTGAAGATGGACCGTCTCGATATTATTGGTATTCTCCTTGGTGCTGTAGCCGGTGTGGCCCATATAACCGATCACGTCCCCGGCAGTGACCACGCTGCCTTCCTCCAGATTCAGTGCATAGGGAAAGTTTTGACGCAGGTGGGCGTAATAGTAGTAGCGTTTACCGTCAAAGCTTCGGATGCCGATCCGCCAGCCGCCGTATTGGTTCCAGCCGAGGGCTTCCACGTAGCCGGATTCCACGCATATTATGGGGGTTCCGATTTGTCCCATCATGTCGTGTCCAAGATGAGGACGCTTGTAGCCATAGCTCCTGGAGGAGCCGAAATCGTCATAATCGCTGTATTCAAAGCCTTTGGCAATGGGAGAAAAGGCCTTGAGGCCATAGACCTTCTTCCACTGCTTGGCGCCGTTTTCGGTTTCCTGTTCGATCTCATATTCCCCTACCATGCCCCCGAGCACCGCTTCATAGGCCTCATAATAATATTTATAATATTTCATGTCCTTGGTGAGTTCTTCCAGAGTGGCCTTGCCCTGAGAGAGCTCATCGGCCAGCTTTTGGAGCAGAGAAACACTTTTTTTGCTGAAGGAACCGCCCTCCTTTGCACCCACGTAGGCCAGCAGCTCAATCCAGTTCAGACGCACCGGGCTGTCATAGCTGTTCACGTCCAGATCGTAGGCCGTGCAGAGAGCTTCGTAGGTGACGTTGAAATCTACCCACTTGATATATTCCCCGTTGGCGCCGGCAGCCACTTCAATGGCAGCTTCACTTGAACGCGGGGACAGAGAATCAAGGGGGCTGTCTGTGCTTTCCGGTGATTGATTTTGTCTGCTCTTAATAAAGCAAACCAGGATGAGAAGAAGGGAGAGTATGAGTATAGTGAAAAAGTAGCAGATTTTTTTCATGGACAAAATACCTGCAGGAGGGAGGTTAAAAAATTGTATGTGAAAATGAGGAGGAGTATTCGCGGAAAATGTTCTTGACAGGCTGTAAAAGGGAAAGATATAATTTTTACAGATTGTTATTAGCGGCAAATCGTATTGCTGCAGAATCGTGGCATGGAGGTTAGGTTGAAAGAAAAATGTAAAAAAAGCCAAAACAGTACCAGAGCGCCAGTAAACTGCCGCTTTCACAGGAAGATTCTATAAACGGAGGGTATCAGGCTGTAGCAACAGGA